>Ga0074046_10000213_pt1 | contig 50896 bp, 43 predicted proteins | sample BogForMeECP23OM3_FD_94441 | JGI IMG/M metagenome (GOLD analysis project Ga0074046, IMG submission 94441) | Bog forest soil microbial communities from Calvert Island, British Columbia, Canada - Bog Forest MetaG ECP23OM3 | ecosystem: Environmental > Terrestrial > Soil > Wetlands ... | reverse complement strand
GGCGAGCACGTCGCGCAGAAGTGGATCCTGACCCGCGGCCGGGACAACATCAGGGACCTGCTGCCCGGCCCGATCCTGCCGCCGGTCATCGACAAGGAACTGCTCGTCGACGCCGAGAAGGAACTCGGCCTGTCGCTGCGCCCCTACCAGGAGGCCCGCGAGTGGCTGCGGGACGCGTTCTGGGAGCGGGTCCACAGGGAGTTCGGCATCAGCCTGGGCCGATCCCGTGGCTGACCACGATCAGCCGCCGGGCCGACCACTCCTGCGGGTCGTCCGCGGCGACGCCTCCCCGGAAGAGATCGCGGCCCTGGTCGCCGTCCTGCTGGGGCGCTCAGCCGACGCCGATGCCCCTGGCCCGCCGCGTTCGGCCCAAGGATTTTGGTCGGACCGGGCCGGTCAGCTACGCCGCCCGCTGCACCCCGGCCCCGGCGCCTGGCGCCGCTCGGGTTTGCCCGGCTAGCCTCGGAACGTTCGGCAGTTTTGGCTGCTACAACGACCAAAACTGCCGAACGATCTCGGTTCCCGCTTAGCTCAGCCGTTTCAGTATCAGCTCGTGAACGCGCGGGGCGTCGGCTTTGCCGCGAGTAGTTTTCATCACGGCGCCGACTAGGACGCCTGCCGCGGCGACCTTGCCGTCGCGGATCTTGGCCACCACGTCGGGGTTCGCCGCAATGGCCTCGTCGATCGCCGTGGTGAGCGCGCCTTCGTCGCTGACCACGGCCAGGCCGCGAGCCGCCACTACCTCGTCAGGCGTGCCTTCGCCGGCTAGCACGGCGTCGATCACTACGCGGGCGAGGCGGTCGTTGAGCGCCCCGGTGGCGACCAGTTCGGCGACGCGGGCCACGTCGGCAGGCGTGATCGCCAGGTCCGCGAGCTCGGTGGCCGCATCGTTGGCCCGGCGGGCGAGCTCGCCGAGCCACCACTTGCGCGCGTCGGCCGGCGAGGCGCCGGCCGCGACCGTCTCGGCCACCAGGTCGAGCGCGCCGGCGTTGGCCAGCGCGGTCATGTCCGCCTCGGACAGGTCCCACTCGGCCTGCAGCCGGGCCCGCCGCGCGGACGGCGCCTCGGGCAGCGCGGCCCGGATCTGCTCCACCCATTCCTTCGGGGGGGCGACCGGCACCAGGTCGGGCTCGGGGAAGTAGCGGTAGTCCTGGGCCTCTTCCTTGGAGCGGCCGGGGGTCGTGGTCCCGGTGTCCTCGTGGAAGTGCCTGGTCTGGAGGATGACCCGGGCGCCGGAGTCGAGCACGGCGGCCTGCCGCTCGATCTCGAACCGGACCGCGCGCTCCACCGAACGCAGCGAGTTGACGTTCTTGGTCTCGGTGCGCGTCCCCAAGCGGCCGGACCCGCGCGGCGCCAGCGAGGTGTTCACGTCGCAGCGCAGCGAGCCCTCCTCCATCCGCACGTCGGAGACGCCCAGGGAGCGGAGCAGGTCACGGAGCTCGGTGACGTAGAGGCGGGCGGCGACGGGCGCGTCCGCGCCGGTGCCCTCGATCGGCTTGGTCACGATCTCCACCAGCGGGATGCCGGCCCGGTTGTAGTCCACCAGCGAGTACTCGGCACCGTGGATCCGGCCGGTCGCCCCGCCCACGTGCATGGACTTGCCGGTGTCCTCCTCCAGGTGCACTCGCTCGATGCCCACCCGGATGGTCTTATCGTTGACGGTCACGTCCAGCCAGCCGTCCGTGCACAGCGGCTCGTCGTACTGGGAGATCTGGAAGTTCTTCGGCATGTCCGGGTAGAAGTAGTTCTTCCGGGCGAACCGGCACCAGGTCGCGATCGAGCAGTTCAGGGCCAGGCCGATCCGGATCGTGTACTCGATCGCCTTCCGGTTCACCACCGGCAGCGAACCGGGCAGGCCCAGGCAGACCGGGCAGACCTGGCTGTTCGGCTCGGCGCCGAAGGTGGTCGGGCAGCCGCAGAACATCTTGGTCCTGGTGCCCAGCTCCACGTGGGTCTCCAGGCCGATCACCGGGTCGTAGCGCTGCACCGCCTCGTCGAACGGGACCAGTCTGTCCGTCGTGGTTGTCGTCATGATGCGAGCCCTTTCGCGCTGGTGAGCAGCGGCTGGCCCCAGCGGTGGGTGAAGGCCGCTTCGGCGGCGGCGGCGACCCGGTAGAGCCGGTCGTCGGCCAGCGCGGGCGCCATCACCTGCAGCCCGACCGGCAGCCCGTCCTCGGCCGCCAGCCCGCACGGGACCGAGATCGCCGCGTTGCCCGCCAGGTCCGACGGGATCGTGCACAGATCGGCCAGGTACATCGCCATCGGGTCGTCGGCCCGCTCCCCGAGCCGGAACGCCGTGGTCGGCGTGGCCGGCGACACCAGCACGTCGACCTGGCCGAACGCCGCGTCGAAGTCCCTGATGATCAGCGTGCGCACCTTTTGCGCCTTGCCGTAGTAGGCGTCGTAGTAGCCGCTGGACAGCGCGTGCGTGCCCAGGATGATGCGCCGCTTGACTTCGGCGCCGAAGCCCACCTCGCGGGTCAGCGCCATGACCTCCTCGGCGTCCCGGCTCCCGTCGTCGCCGACCCGCAGGCCGTACCGCATCGCGTCGAACCTGGCCAGGTTGGACGAGGCCTCGCTGGGCGCGATCAGGTAGTAGGCGGGCAGCGCGTACCTGAAGTGCGGGCAGGACACTTCGGTCACCTTGGCGCCCAGCGACTCGAGCACTTCGACCGCCTCGGCGAACCTGGACAGCACGCCCGGCTGGTAGCCGTCGCCGCTCAGGTCGGTGACCACGCCGATCCGCATGCCGCTCACGTCCGCCTCGCGCGCCGCGGCCACCACCGGCGGCACCGGCGCGTCGATCGAGGTGGAATCCATCGGGTCGTGCCCGGAGATCGCCTCGTGCAGCAGGGCCGCATCCAGCACCGTCCGGCCGAACGGGCCCGGCGTGTCCAGGCTCGAGGCGAAGGCCACCACCCCGTACCGGGAGGAGCCGCCGTAGGTCGGCTTGGTGCCGACGATCCCGCAGACCGCGGCGGGCTGGCGGATCGAGCCGCCGGTGTCGGTGCCGATGGCCAGCGGCGCCTCGTAGGCGGCCACCGCGGCGGCCGAGCCGCCGGACGAGCCGCCCGGGACCTTGTCCAGGTCCCACGGGTTGCGGCTGGGGCCGAACGCGGAGTTCTCGGTGGAGGAGCCCATGGCGAACTCGTCCATGTTGGTCTTGCCGAGGATGATCGCGCCGGCCTGCTTCAGCCGCTGCGTGATCGTCGCGTCGTACGGCGGGTGCCAGCCGTCCAGGATGTGCGAGCCGCAGGTGGTTGGCATGTTCTTGGTGGTGAACACGTCCTTGACCGCGACCGGGACGCCGGCCAGCGGGGCTAGCTGTTCGCCGGTTTTTCGCCTTTTGTCGACCTCGGCGGCCTGGGCCAGCGCGCTGTCCGCCGCGATGTGCAGGAAGGCGTGCACGCGGTCGTCGACGGCGGCGATCCGGTCCAGGTGCGCCTGGGTGACTTCGGTCGCGGAGACCTCGCTCTTGGCCAGGGCGGCCGACAGCTCCGCGGCGGTCATGCGGGTGAGTTCCATCGCGTGTTATTCCTCCCCCAGGATCCGGGGCACCTTGAAGCGCTGCTGCGCCACCGCGGGCGCCTGGCTGAGGGCTTCTTCCGGGGTGAGGCACGGACGCGGCTCGTCGTCGCGGAACACGTTGGTCAGGCCGGTCGCGTGCGAGGTCGGCGGGATGCCCTCGGCGGCGACCTCCTGGACCTGCGCGACGGCCGTGATGATCTGATCCAGCTGGGGCGCCAGATGGTCTAGTTCGGCGTCGGTGAGCGCGATCCTGGACAGCCGCGCCAGGTGCGCGACCTCGTCACGAGTGATGGGCATGCACGCCATCCTAGGGTGGGTTCGGGGGAAGAGCAGGGTGGGCGTGGGGGAAAAGCAGAGCGCGGCAGCGCAGCTACTGCTCACGGCGGACAGCGTCGGGGCCCTGGTCGAGCAGGACGCGGAAGGCGGCCTCGTCCAGGATCGGCACGCCGAGCTCGACCGCCTTGTCGTACTTGGAGCCGGCGTTCTCGCCCGCGACCACGAAGTCGGTCTTCTTGGACACCGAGGACGTCACCTTGCCGCCGGCCTGCCGGACCGCCTCGCCGGCCTCCTCCCGGCTGAACTCCTCCAGCGTCCCGGTGATCACCACGGACACACCCGCCAGCAGCCGGGCCGCGGCGCGGGTGGGGTCGAAGTCCGGGTCCGCGAGCTGTACCCCGGCGTCACGCCACTTCGAGATGATCGCCCGGTGCCAGTCGACGGTGAACCAGTCACGCAGCGAGGCCGCGATCGTCGGCCCGACTCCCTCGACCGCGGCCAGCGCGTCCACGCTGGCCGTCTCGATCGCGTCGATCGAGCCGAACTCGGTCGCCAGCGCCCGCGCCGCCGTCGGCCCGACGTGCCGGATGGACAGCGCCACCAGGATCCGCCACAGCGGCCGGGTCCGCGCCTCGGCCAGGTTGGCCAGCAGCCGGGTGGTGTTGGCGCTCAGCGTGCCCTGCTTGACCACGAAAAACGGGCAGGTCTCGAGCCGCGCCGCGGTGAGCGCGAACACGTCGCCCTCGTCGGCGACCAGGCCGCAGTCGAGCAGCGCGCTCACGGCCTCGTAGCCGAGCACCTCGATGTCGAAGGCCCCCCGCCCGGCCAGGTGGAAGAGCCGCTCGCGCAGCTGGGCCGGGCAGGACCGGGTGTTCGGGCAGCGCCAGTCGACCTCGTCTTCCTCGCGGGCCAGGGTGGTACCACAGGCCGGGCACACGGTCGGGAACTCGAACTCGCGCTCCGTCCCGGTGCGCAGGTCGGCCACCGGGCCGAGCACCTCGGGGATGACGTCGCCGGCCTTGCGCAGGATCACCATGTCGCCGATGAGCACGCCCTTGCGCTTGATCTCGTCCGCGTTGTGCAAGGTGGCCCGGTCCACCGTCGACCCGCTGACCTTGACCGGCTCCATCACGGCGAACGGGGTGACCCGGCCGGTGCGCCCGACGTTCACCCGGATATCAAGCAGCCGGGTGGTGACCTCCTCCGGCGGGTACTTGTAGGCGATGGCCCAGCGGGGCGCCCGGCTGGTCGAGCCGAGCTCGCGCTGCTGCGCGATCTGGTCCACCTTCACCACCACGCCGTCGATTTCGTACGGCGGGTCGTGCCGGTGCTCGGCGTAGTGGGTGATGTACTCGCGGACCCCGGCCATGTCGGGTACGACCTGGTACAGGTCGCTGACCGGCAGGCCCCAGCCGCGCAGCCGCTCGTACCAGCCCGACTGCGTGTCCGGCGCCCCTTCGAGGTGCCCCTCGTCGCCGGGGCCGGGGGCGGTGCCGCTGATGCCGGCTTCGCCGGCGGGGCCAGCTTGGCCGGCTTCGCCGGCGGGGCCGGCGGGGTCCGAAGAACCCTCGACCCGGCCGATGCCGTGGATGATAGCCTCGAGAGCCCGGGAGGCGGTCACCCGCGGGTCCTTCTGGCGCAGCGACCCGGCGGCCGAGTTCCGCGGGTTGGCGAAGGCCGGCTTGCCCGCGTCGAGCAGCGACTCGTTCAGCTTCCCGAACGCCTCCACCGGCATGAACACCTCGCCCCTGACCTCCAGTACCGCGGGATGTCCGGAGCCCTTCAGCCGGGCCGGGATGGAGGAGATGGTCCGGATGTTCGGCGTGACGTCCTCCCCGGTGCGCCCGTCGCCCCTGGTGGCCGCCTTGACCAGCGCGCCGTCCCGGTAGACAAGGTCGATCGCCAGGCCGTCGATCTTCAGCTCGCACAGGTACGGCCCCGTGCCGCCGAGCCGCGTCACCCGGTCGGCCCAGCCGCCCAGGTCCTCATCGGAGAACACGTTATCCAGGCTGAGCAACCGCTCCAGGTGCTCGACCGGGGTAAACAGCGTGGACACCGTGCCGTGCACGGTCTGGGTCGGCGAGTCGGGCGTGCGCAGGTCCGGGTATTGCTCCTCGAGCGCGCGCAGCTCGCGCATCTTGGTGTCGTAGTCGATGTCGGAGATCGTCGGCGAATCCAGGACGTAGTACCGGTGATCGGCCTCGGTGATCTCCAGGCTGAGGTCGGCGTGCCGCCGCCGCGCGTCCGCAGGCGCCGCCTGCGGCTCCGGCCCGCCGGTGTCCTGCTCGCTCACAGTGTTTCCCCGCTCGCCTCGCTCACCTAGGACTCTCCCCCTGTCTCTTCGATCAGCTCGGGCAACATGCTCGCCGCCTGGTGGCACCGGGTCAACGCGGCGCGCGCCTGGGCCGGGGACACGCCGGCCAGCCCGCAGGCCGGCGTGATCACCGCCTGCTCCGCGCACGTCGCCGGCGGCAGCCCCAGTCGCCGCCACATCCGGATGACCCGCTCCGCGGTCTGGCGAGCCCCGCCAGGTTGTCCGCCGCTGCCGCCAGCCCCGGTGGCCTGCTTGCCGCTCCCGCTCGCCCCGCTGGAGCCGACGCCTCCAGCCGCCTGGTCGGGCACCGCCGGGACCGCGCCCGTCAGCAGTCCCATGCCCGCCTCCGCGGACTCGGCCACCCCGTCCTCGTCCGCCCGCCGTAGCTGGCTGAGGTCGAAGGCAACGCCACCTGCCGCCGCCGCCCTGATTATCCCGAACGGAACCGAGGGCGCACAGCAGTGCACGATCGTATAGCCGTGGGTGGCCGCGAGCACCTGCTCCAGCCTTTCCCGCAGCGTCTCAGCCTCGACCGCGGCGAGCCGCGACAACCCGCTCGCCGTCGGCACCATGCCTTGCGCCACGGCGGGGAGGGCCGGCTCGTCGAACTGGACGACCAGCCGGGCCCCGGGTAGCCGCTTGGCCACGTCGGCCACGTGGGCCGCCGCGCCCTCGGCCAGTGAAGCGGTCAAGTCGGCCACCGCGCCGGGATCGGCGACGGCGACGTTCATCGTGTGCGGCAATTCCAGCGTCGCGGCCAGCGTCCACGGCCCGCACAGCTGGATCTTGACCGGCCCGCTGAAGCCGTCGAGCACCTCTTCTAGGGCGTCCAGGTCGGAGGAGAGCATGGACCTGGCCCGGGCCAGGTCACGGCCGGGCCGTTCGGCCAGCCGCCAGCCGCGCGGGGTGACCTCGACGGCCATATCGACCAGCAGCGTGGCGGTCCGGCCGGTCAGGTCCGCTCCCGGCCCGCGATCCGGCAGCTCAGGAAGGTACGGGAACTCGGGAAGTTCGCCGACTACGACGCGCATCGCCTCGGCCGGATTGGTGCCGGGCATCGAGCCGATCCCGGTGGCGCTTCCGGCCGGCCACGGGTAGCCCGGCCCGTCATGGTCATCAGACACATGTCGAGCTTAGGACGGCCTGATGACAAACCTGGACCAGCGCCGGCCACCCGGGTGTGCGCCTACCTGCCGTAGTGACCGGGCCACCAGCCAGGCTCGCCCAGCCGATCGTCGTCCGGCTCGAGATCCTCCGGGTCCGGTGAGGAGTCCGCGAGGGTCCGGGGCCAGGTCTGGCGCGGTCTGGAGGATGTCTTGCGGGCCGCCAGGGCGGCCATCACCGCCACCCCGACCAGGAGCCCGCCCACGAAGAAGATTCCTATGATGACCGCCACGACCACGACGGCGCCCATGGCTACCGCTCCCAGATCCGCTCGCCGCGGCTGCCGACCCCGGTCAGCACCCTCGCGCCCCGGGTCACGAAGCCTGTTTCCGCCCTGCTGAGGGAGAGACGGCGGTCCTCCCTCTTGATCGCCAGTGACACCAGCACGATCACCCCCGATACGACCCCGCCGAGGAAGATCGCGAGTAGCGCGATCGCCTCTGTCGCCTCGATGCCGCTCATGAGGCCTCCCACCGCTCTGGCCGGGGCCTCCAGGCCTCCGGCCTGCCTGTATGACTGGAACTGCCCAGCTCATCCAGGTCATCCCTATGTTTGGTACTAATAGGACAATACCCAGGTCAGATGCATTAAACCAGAATCATGGGGTATATTTGGGTGGCAAGGATCTTAAGAATCATTGGTATGATTGGTATAGACCGGAGCCGTCGTGACCACACCCATCTACCGGCGGATTGCCCAGGAGCTCCGCCAGCAGATCAAGTCGGGGGTCCATGAGCCTGGAGGACAGCTGCCGACGGAGCTCGAGCTGGCCGAGCGTTATGACGCGTCCCGCAACACCGTCCGCGATGCCATCAAGTGGCTCGCCGTCAACGGCCTGGTCGAGACCCGGCCAGGGCAGGGCACCTTCGTCCTGAACCGGATCACGCCGTTTGTCACCACGCTGTCGGCCGACACGGAGACCGGACTGGGCGGCGGCGAGGGAGACGCCGCCTTCGCTGAGGTCAGGGAGCGAGGTCGGCGGCCGTCTGGGTCACTGCCGAAGGTGGCGGTTCAGCTGGCCACCGGCAACGTGGCAGCCCGGCTGCGGATCCCCGAGGGCGCTCAGGTAGTCAGCAGGCACCAGGAGCGATTCATCGACGGCACTCCCTGGTCGCTGCAGACTACCTTCTATCCGATGGAGCTGGTCGCGCTCGGCGCGCGCCGGCTTATCTCGGCTGAGGGCATCTCGGGAGGAGCGGTGACCTACCTGCACGAAACCCTGGGCCTGAAACAGGTGGGATACCGGGACCGGATCCTGGTTCGTCCCCCAGACGATGACGAATCCCGGTTCTTCGGGCTGCCGGACGACGGGCGTACGCCGGTGGTGACGATCCTGCGCACCGGCTACCGGGCCACACCGGAGGGACCGCTCCCCTATCGGGTGACCTTCACCGTCCTTCCGGCCGACCGCAATCAGCTCGTGATCAATTCGGGCGAGGTGCCTGGCTATCTGGCTCCTGCCGCGGACCAGTGACGACACGCCGAGCCAATGATCGTGAAGGTTGCGTACTCGAGCAGTCGATCCTGTAGGATCGGCCGTGCCATTCCTTCCATACCAACCTTTGGGACATTTGGCAAGCTTATGCCCGAACGGGCGAATGGCACCTCGGTGCCCAGATATATCCGGTCAGCTATTGGTGAAGATCACCGATCGGTCTCGATGACGTGCGCTATAGGGATGGTTGCTGCGGGGAGGAGGAGCCATGGCCCCACCGATGTACCAGACGATCGCCGATGACTTGAAAGGCAAGATCGAGTCCGGCGAGCTCCCCGCCGGGGAGCAAATTCCCACCGAGGGCAGCCTGCAGGAAAGCTACAAGGCGTCCAGGAATACGATCCGGGATGCGATCAAGCAGCTCGTCAGCCTGGGCCTCGTCCAGACCAGGCCCGGGCAGGGCACCTTCGTAGTAGGCACGGTTGACCCGTTCGTTACCACGCTGTCGGCGCCTGCTGGAAGCGGGTTCGGCGGCGGCGAGGGCGCCACCTACCTGTCTCAGGTCGGCGAGCAACACAGGAAAGCGCGATCCAGCGAGCCAAGGGTGGAAGTGCAAGTTCCGGCGCAAGAGGTCGCCTTGCGCCTGCGGATCGCGTCGGATGGACAAGTAGTCAGCCGGCACCAGGAACGTTACATCGATGAAGTGCCCTGGTCACTGCAGACATCCTTCTACCCGATGGAGTTCGCCCTGAAGGCGCCGCGGCTGTTGATGGCCGGCGACATCGAAGAGGGCGTCATGAGGTACCTAGAGACCGCCGAAGGTATCAAGCAGGTCGGCTACCGCGACTGGATCACCGCGCGTACCGCCGACACCAACGAGCAAGTTTTCTTTGGGATAGCGGCTCATGCCACCGTGTTCGAGATCTTCCGCACCGCTTTCGATGACACCGGCAGGCCACTACGTGTAACGGTCACGATCTTCCCCGCCGACAGGAACCAGTTCATCGTGAATGTCGGGAACGTGCCTGACCCCCAGTACGACCTGCCTGCGCCTGAGAACCAGGCCGATGCGCGGGATAGCCCGGCCTAGCCATGAGCACGCCCGGCGCAGAACGTGAAATGTCTGGCTCGAGCAGGTCCCGCCCTGGCCCGTTAGGTGCCATAACCCTGCGCAACCAACAGCAGCGCTCACCATTCCCTCGCTTCCCATCCCTGGTTTCGTCGCTCGACGACGGCAGCGGCTGCGGGACGGGCTGACACATAGACGGAACCCATGACACCACCGATGCGGATCGCCCGGGCGACCTCCGAGCACCTGAACATCATCCTCGGCCTCATCGACGAGGCTGCCGAGTGGCTAAGGCTCAAGGGCCTGGACCAGTGGGCCCAGCCGTGGCCGGACCGGGAGAAGCGTGACGCCAGGATCCTTAAGGGCCTGGAGGGCGAGAAGACCTGGATCGTCTGGCACCGAGATACCCCGGCGGCCACGGTCACGATGGCGACCCAGCACAACCCGGAGGTCTGGTCGCGGCCGGCATGCGAGTGCGACCTGGACGAATCCGCTGTCTACGCGCACCGGCTGATCACCGCGAGAAACTACGCTGGCTGGGGGCTCGGGGCTGAACTGATCGACTGGGCCGGGCTGCGCGCCCAGCGTGAATACGGCGCCAAGTGGGTCAGGATCGATGTGTGGACCAAGAACCGGGCGCTGCACGGCTACTACAAGAAGAGAGGGTTCGTGCCGTGCGGCACCTGCGCCGATGCCGCGTACCCATCGGGGGCGCTCTTCCAGAAGCCGGTGGCAGCGATCACCGCCCCACCCTCGCCCCTCTTCGCGGAATCGCCTCCGCACCGCGATGCTACGGCCTCCTACGAAAGCGTCGTCTCCTGGCTCAGCTCGTCCCGCCTGGGGATCCTGTCAATCCCAGCGTAGGTTAGGGTTCTCTTACCTTCAGGATAGCCAGACGCAGCGGAAGTGAACCTAACGGCCCAGATCACGGCCCTTCCGGCGGCTCGGCCAGGCGTCGTCCAATGCGCGCAACGGCGAGCTTCCCTAAGCGGACAACGAACGGCAAAGCACTCATACCGCATAATCAAGAAGGAGGGACAGATCTCACCAGGAATGGGAGGTGGCATGGCCAAGCGTCACGGTCGACCTTCGGTGCAGTACCGGTATGAGCACTACGACCCCCGTGTGAAGCAAGAGGCCTAGCGGTACGGAGGGCGACCCTGGCCAACGACGCTCAGGGAAGCGGCACTTCCGCAGCCGAAGCGGCTGCGTTAACAACCGAAGCGCCAGCGAAAGTAGCGCCGATGGTCGCGCTGCCGAGGACGGTGTCGCCGTCGTAGAGGACGGCGGCTTGGCCCTTGGCCACCCCGCGCGCGGGCCGGCGCAGTCGGATGCGCAGCGCGTCTGCTTCAAGCCAGGCCGTGCAGGCGTGCACGTCGCCGTGGGCGCGGAGCTGGACGAGGCAATCGCGCGGGTCCAGTGGCGGTCGGCCGCCGGTCCAGACCGGCCGGTCCGCCGTAATCTCGGTGATCTCGAGGCCCTCGGCGGGTCCCACGGTGACCGTCCGGGTCACCGGCTCGATGTCGAGCACGTAGCGGGGCCGGCCGTCGTCGGCCGGGGTGCCCACGCGCAGGCCGCGGCGCTGGCCGACAGTGAAGGCGTAGGCGCCCTCGTGCTCGCCGATGACGGCGCCTGAGGTGTCGACGATCTGGCCGGGCGCCGGGCCCAGGTGCCGGGCCAGGAAGCCCTTGGTGTCGCCGTCGGCGATGAAGCAGACGTCGTGGCTGTCCGGCTTGTCCGCGACCGCGAGCCCGCGCCGGGCCGCCTCGGCGCGGACCTGGGCCTTGGGCGTGTCGCCCAGCGGGAACATGGCGTGGGAGAGCTGATCCGAGGTGAGCACGGCCAGCACGTAGGACTGGTCCTTGCCGGGGTCGACGGCCCGCCGCAAAACCCCGTCGCAGATCCGCGCGTAGTGGCCGGTGCACACCGCGTCGAAACCGAGGGCGAGCGCACGGTCGAGCACCGCCGCGAACTTGATCTTCTCGTTGCACCGCAGGCACGGGTTGGGAGTCCGGCCGACGGCGTACTCGGCGACGAAATCCTCCACCACGTCGCGGTGGAAGCGCTCGGCCATGTCCCACACGTAGAACGGGATGCCGATCACGTCGGCGGCCCGCCGCGCGTCCCGCGCGTCCTCCAGCGTGCAGCAGCCCCGGGCGCCGGTCCGGTACGACGACGGGTTCGACGACAACGCCAGATGGACGCCGGTCACCTCGTGACCCGCGTCTACCGCACGAGCCGCGGCCGTCGCGGAATCCACCCCGCCCGACATCGCCGCGAGCACCCGAAGACCACTCATCGCCCACCAAGGCTACGCGCCGCGCGCCACCACTCCCGCCGGGCCCGACGCTCAGCGGGCGGCGGCGCGGCGGGCGCGGTCGACCACCTCGCGGATCACCAGGCCCAGGGCATCCACGTCCTGCTGGGTGGAGGTGTGGCCGAGTGAGAAGCGGAGCGAGCCGCGGGCCCGGGACTCATCGGCGCCCATGGCCAGCAGCACGTGACTGGGCTCGGCCACGCCCGCGGTGCACGCCGAGCCGGTGGAGCAGGCGATCCCGTTCGCGTCGAGCAGCATGAGCAGGGCGTCGCCCTCGCAGCCGGGGAAGGAGAAGTGCGCGTTGCCCGGCAGCCGGTCCGGTCCCGGCGGCGGGCCGTTGAGCACGGCGTCGGGCACCGCGGCCAGCACCTGGCGCACCAGGTCGTCGCGGAGCGCGGCCACCCGTTCGGCCTCGTCGGCCCGGTGCTTGCCGCACACCGCGGCGGCCACCGCGAACGCCCGGATGGCGGGGGTGTCGAGGGTGCCCGAACGGATATCGCGCTCCTGGCCGCCGCCGTGCAGCACGGGAACGGGGGTCACGCCGCGGGCCAGGATCAGCGCCCCGATGCCGACCGGGCCGCCGAGCTTGTGGCCGGTGACGGTGAGCGCGTCCGCGCCGCTGGCCGCGAAGTCGACGGGCAGCTGCGCGGCGGCCTGCACCGCGTCGGTGTGGAACGGCACGCCGTACTCGTGGGCCACCGCCGCGAGCTCGCTGACCGGCTGTACCGTGCCCACCTCGTTGTTCGCCCACATCACGCTGACCACGGCCACCTGGTCGGGAGCCTGCGCGATCGCGGCCCGCAGCGCGTCGGGGCGGACCGCGCCGTCGTCGCCGACCACGAGCCAGACGGCCTCGGCGCCCTGGGCTTCCTCCAGCCAGCGTACCGAGTCCAGGACTGCGTGGTGCTCGACCGAGGTGGTCAGGACCCGCCGCCGGGAGCCATCCCGGCGCGCCCAGTACAGGCCCTTCACGGCGAGATTGTCCGCCTCGGTCCCGCCGCTGGTGAAGACGACCTCGCTCGGCCGGGTCCCGAACACCTCGGCCAGCTGCTCCCGGGACTCCTCCACCACCCGGCGGGCGCGCCGGCCCGCGGCGTGCAGCGACGACGGGTTCCCGAGCCGGGCGAGCTCCTCGGTCATGGCGGCGATCGCCTCAGGACGCATCGGCGTCGTCGCCGCATGATCCAGGTACACGGGGTTTGTGCGGTGTGAACTCATGGCTGCATCTAGCCTAGCTGCCGGGAAGATACAGATGTAACAGGGTAAACCCGGAGTTACCTGCGCTTGCCGATCTCCTCGAGGAGCTGCGGGACCACCTTGAACAGGTCCCCGACCACCCCGAAGTCGGCCAGCTCGAAGATCGGGGCCTCCGGGTCCTTGTTGACGGCGACGATCGTCTTGGAGGTCTGCATCCCGGCCCGGTGCTGGATCGCGCCGGAAATGCCGATCGCCATGTACAGCTGCGGCGAGACGGTCTTGCCGGTCTGGCCGACCTGGAACTGATGCGGGTACCAGCCGGCGTCGGTCACCGCGCGCGACGCGCCGACGGCCGCGCCGAGCGCGTCCGCGAGCGACTCGATGATCTCGAAGCCCTCGGCACTGCCGGTGCCGCGGCCGCCGGAGACCACGATCGACGCCTCGGTCAGGTCCGGACGCTCGCCGCGCTCGGCCACCACCCGGTTGGTGACCCGGGCGCCGGTCACCTCGCCGGCCAGGGATACCGCGGAGAGCTCGGCCGAGCCGGGGGCGGGCTCGGGCGCCACCGCGTTGGGTCGCATCGCCACGATCGGGGTGCCCCGCCGGACCCGGGAGTGCACGATCGTCGCACCGCCGAAGATCGACTGCTCGGCGACCGGGCCGTCGGCGCCGGGCTGCAGGTCCACCGCGTCGGTGAGCACGCCGGAGTCGATCTTGACGGCGAGCCGGCCCGCGACCTCCTTGCCCTGGGCCGTGCCGGCCAGCAGCACCAGCGCCGGGGACTTCTCGCTGACCAGCTGGGCCAGTAGCTCGGCGGCGGGCACGACGACGTAGTCGTCGAAGGCCGGGGCGCTGGCCACGTAGATACGGGCCGCGCCGTACTCGGCGCACCGCGCCTGTCCGGCTTCGGCGCCCGGCCCGGTCCACACCACCGACGGCTCGCCGAACCGGCGGGCCAGCGTGATCAGCTCGAGCGTGACCTTCTTGACGTCGTCGTCCACGTGCTCCGCGAGCACCAGGATCTCAGCCATGTCGTATCCCCTCCGGCCCTCAGATGAACTTCTGCGCGGCGAGGAACTCGGCGACCTTGACGCCGCCGTCGCCTTCGTCCTTGACGATGGTGCCGACCTGGCGCGGCGGGCGCTGGGCGTGATCGACCACCTCGGTAGACGCCCCGGCCAGCCCGACCGCGGCCGGGTCGATGCCCGCGTCGGCCAGGGAGAGCGTCTGGACCGGCTTCTTCTTCGCCGCCATGATCCCCTTGAAGGAGGGGTAGCGGGGCTCGTTGATCTTCTCGACCACGCTGATCACGGCGGGCAGCGTGGACTCGACCTCGAAGTACCCGTCTTCGGAGACCCGGCGGATGCGGATGGCCGAGCCGTCGATCTCCACCTTGCTGGCCAGCGAGACCTGCGGGACGTTCAGGCGCTCGGCCAGCATCGCGGCCATCACGCCCATCCGGGCGTCGGTCGACTCCGACCCGCAGATCACCAGGTCGAAGCCGGTCTGGGCGAGCACCTGGGCGAGCGCGTAGGAGGTCGACAGCGCGTCCGAGCCGGCCAGCCCGTCGTCCAGCAGGTGCACGGCCTTGTCCGCGCCCATGGACAGCGCCTTGCGGATCGACTCGGCGGCCTTCTCCGGCCCCATGGTCAAGATGGTGACCTCGGCCTCGTTACCCGCCGCCCGCTGCGCCTCGGCGATCTGCAGGCCCTCCTCGATGGCGTACTCGTCAAGCTCGTTGATGAGCCCGTCTACCGACGCGCGGTCGAGCGTGCCGTCCGACTTGAGCTTGCGTTCGGCCCAGGTATCGGGTACCTGCTTGACGCACACGACGATGTTCATGGACTACACCGACCTCCTTCGTTGCTCGGGTACAGCCTGCCAAACCGCCTCGCGCTTGCCCGCACCGGGTCCATGCCCGTCATGTTACTAACCGGTAGCAAGCGTCCGGGTCACCCTCCGGACCGGAGGGGACCGCCGGGCACGAGAGCGGATTTAATTGTATCAATTAGTTAACCGTTTTGGGAATTCAGCCGTCGTTTACGCAGCGGCCGGGGGCCAGCCAGGTACGTCAGCCACTGTTTCCGCAGCGGGCAGGTAGCAGCCACCGGCCCGTCGGCCCCTGGAGGCTCTAGGACATCAGTATCGTTTAAAAAGCACATCCACGGAAGGAGCAGCCACTTGCCTCGGGTCACCGTCATCGGGATCGGATACCTCGGGCTCACCCACGCCGTCTGCCTGGCGGACCTTGGGCACGAGGTGCTGGCAATCGATGTCGACGCGGAGAAGATCGCCAAGGCCGCCCGCGGCGAGGCCCCGTTCTTCGAACCCGGCCTGGAACCGCTGCTGCGGAAGAACCTGGACTCCGGCCGGCTCCGGTTCACCATGTCGTTCGCCGAAGTCGGCGAGTTCGGCGATATCCACTTCCTGTGCGTGGGAACGCCCGAGGGCGAGTCGGGCCGCGCCGACCTCAGCTCCGTCTTCGGCGCGGCCGAGGCGCTCGCCCCCCACCTGGCGTCGTCGTGCCTAGTCGTGGGGAAGTCGACCGTGCCGGTCGGCACGGCCCGGCAGGTGATGAACCGGATGCGGGCCGTCGCGCCGGCCGGCGGCCTCCTCGACGTGGCCTGGAATCCGGAGTTCCTGCGGGAGGGGTTCGCGGTGCAGGACAGCCTGGCGCCCGACCGCATCGTGCTCGGGGTGGCCTGCGACCGGGCCGAGGCGCGGCTCCGCCAGGTGTACCGGGCGCCGCTCGAGGCGGGCACGCCGCTGCTCGTGATGGACCTGGAGACGGCCGAACTGGTCAAGGTGGCCGCCAACGCGTTCCTCGCGACCAAGATCTCCTTCGTCAACGCCATGGCCGAGGTCTGCGAGCAGTCGGGCGCCGACGTGATACCGCTCGCCGAGGCGCTCGGCTACGACCCGCGGATCGGCCGGCGGTTCCTGTCGCCCGGGCTCGGATACGGCGGCGGCTGCCTGCCCAAGGACATTCGCGGGTTCCGCGCCACCGCGGCCGAACTCGGCGTCAGCTCACTGGAAAACTTGCTAGGCACGGTCGACGAGATCAACCTGGGCCGCCGGGACCGGGTGGTCGCGCTGGCCCGCGAGGCGGCCGGGGGCTCGCTGGCGGGCCACCGGGTAGCGGTGCTCGGCGTCGCGTTCAAGCCCAACAGCGACGACGTCCGGGACTCCCCCAGCCTGGCCGTCTGCGACCGCCTGGTCGCCGAGGGGGCGATCGTGTCCGTGCACGACCCGGTGGCCATGCCCAGCGCGGCCGCCAAACGGCCGACCCTGCGGTACGCCCCGTCGGTCTTCGAGGCGGCCGAGGGCGCCGACCTCGTCCTGCACCTCACCGAGTGGTCCGACTACCGGGCCATCGACCCGGCCGCCCTGGCCGTGGTCGTTGCCCGCCGGGTGATCATCGACGCGCGGTGCTGCCTGGACGCCGACCTGTGGAGCAAGGCCGGCTGGTCCGTTCGCGTTCTGGGCCGACCCTAACTCCCCGCCGCCTCGACCACGTTGGCCAGCAGCATGGCGCCCGGCCGGTAGCGGCAGTTGGACCGGCGGCGGCGAGTCCGCGCGCGGACATATGGGCCACCCGCTGCGCCAGGCCGACCCGTATGTCCGCGACCACGGCCTTGCCGTCGAGCAGCTGTGCGGTCACGCGTCGTCCTTCCGGATCAGTGGTAGAAGTGCCGGACGCCGGTGAAGTAGAGCGGGACGCCCGCGGCTTCGGCGGCGGCGATGGTCAGATGATCGCGGATCGAGCCACCCGGCTCGGCCACCGCGGCCACTCCGGCCTTCACCAGCATCTCGAAAGCATCCGGGAACGGGAAGTACGCGTCGCTGGCGGCGACCGAACCCGCCGCCCGGTCGCCCGCGCGCATCACCGCCAGCCGGGAGGCATCCACCCGGTTGACCTGGCCCATGCCCACCCCGACCGAGGCTCCGCCTGATGCGAGCAAGATGGCGTTCGATTTGACCGAACGGCTGGCCTTCCACGCGAAGGCAAGATCTGCGAGCTGCCCCGGGGTAGCCGCCGGGCCCGCCTTGAGCTGCCAGTTGGCCGGATCATCGCCCGGGGAGTCCACCCGGTCGACAGACTGCAGCAAGATCCCGCCGCTCACCTGCCGCCACTCCCATGGCACGGACTGGCTGGGCGGGGCGCACCGCAGCAGGCGGACGTTCTTGCTCGCGGACAGGATGTCCACCGCCTCGGCGTCGAAGCCGGGCGCGATCACCACCTCGGTGAACACCTCGGCGATCTGCCGGGCCAGGTCGGCGGTGACCGGCCCGTTGGCCGCGATCACCCCGCCGAACGCCGAGGCCGGATCGCAGGCGTGCGCCTTGGCGTGCGCCTCGGCGAGGTCGGCGCCGATGGCGATGCCGCACGGGTTGGAGTGCTTGATGATGGCCACGCACGGCTCGGCGAAGTCGTAGGCGGCGCGCCGGGCCGCGTCCGCGTCCACGTAGTTGTTGTACGACATGGCCTTGCCGTGCAACAGCTCCGCGGCCGCGATGCCCGCGGCGGCGGCGGGGCGGCCTGCCCCACCCCGTTCGGCAGAAAGGTCTTTGTACAGGGCCGCGCGCTGGTGCGGGTTCTCGCCGTAGCGGAGCACGTCGGCCCGCCGCCACAGGGCGCCCGCCACCGCGGGCCAGCCGCTGTCGCGCGCGATCTCGTCCGGGGCGTACCCGGACGCGAACCAGGACGCGACGGCGAGATCGTAGGCGGCGGTGTGCGTGAACGCCTCGGCGGCCAGCTGGCGGCGCTGGTCCCGGGTGAAGCCGCCCTCGGCCAGCGCGGCGAGCACGCAGGCATACCGGGACGGTTCGATGACGACGGCCACCGAGCCGTGGTTCTTGGCGGCGGCCCGGACCATCGCGGGGCCGCCGATGTCGATCTGCTCCACGCACTGCTCCGGCGGGGCGCCGGACGCGACCGTCGCCTCGAACGGGTACAGGTTCACCACGACCAGCTGGAACGGCTCGATGCCGAGCTCGGCCAGCTGCGCCTCGTGCGCGGGGTTGGCGGTGTCCGCGAGCAGGCCCGCGTGCACCTTGGGGTGCAGCGTCTTGACCCGGCCGTCGAGGCACTCAGGGAAGCCGGTCAGCTCCTCCACCGGGGTGACGGGCACCCCGGCGGCCGCGATCCGGGCCGCGGTGCTGCCGGTGGAAACGATCTCGACGCCGGCCGCGTGCAGCCCGGACGCCAGGTCCTCCAGCCCGGTCTTGTCGTAGACGCTGATCAGTGCTCGCCTGATTGGGGCCCGCCCGATCGGGATCTGAGTCAACTGCCGATCCTCACCTTCCTGCCGCGGACGGACCAGCCTTCGCGGACCATCCTGCCCACCGTGCCGACGAGCAGCGACCGCTCGGCCACCTTGATCCGCTCGTGCAGCGTCGCCTCGTCGTCATCGTCGGCTACCGGGACGCTGGCCTGCGCCACGATCGGTCCCGCGTCCACGCCGTCGTCGACGATGAAGACGGTGCAGCCGGTGACCTTCACCCCGTGGGCCAGCGCGTCCCGCACGCCGTGCGTCCCGGGAAACGACGGTAGCAGCGCCGGGTGGGTGTTCAGGCAACGGCCGCCGAACACCTCGAGGAACGGCTTGCCGACGAGCTTCATGAACCCGGCCAGGATGACTAGGCCGGGCTCGTAACCGGCGCAGGTGCGGGCCAGGGCCGCGTCCCACTCCTCGCGAGCCGGATAGTCGGCCAGGCGGTGGACGAAGGTGGGGATGCCGGACCGTTCGGCCCGCGCGAGGGCGTTGATCGCGCCCCGGTCCGCGCCCACCGCGACCACGTGCGCTCCGTAGGCCTCATCGCGGCACGCGTCGATCAAGGCCTGGAGGTTAGTCCCCTCTCCGGACACGAGCACCACCAGTCGTGCCTTCGGCTCGCTCACGGCGTCACCCTATGGCACGTCGCCGGGTGGTCGGTGGAGGGGGCACAATAGGTGGCGATGGCCAGATACCAGCCACCGGGCGGGCGCGGGCCGCAGCCGCGCGGGATGCCGCCTGCCCGTCGGCAGCTGCCGCCCGCAGATCCCGCCGTCCGCCAGCGGGCGCTGGCGGCGCTGGCGCTGGGCGCGCTCAGCCTGATCGGCCTGATGCTCGGGCTCGGCGACCTGCGGCGCGGGATCTACGTGGCCGTCCTCACCCTGCTGTTCGCGGTGGCCGCGATCTGGCTCGGCGCCACCGCGACCAAGAAGGCGCGCCGCAGCGGTACCGCCCGGCCGCGCGGGGCGGTCGCCGGCGTCCTGCTCGGCGGACTTGGCCTCGCGTTCAGCGCGTTGTGGCTGCTCGTGCTGGCGGTGTTCTGGCCTCAGCTGAACGCGTACTACAACTGCCTGAGCGTCGCGAACACGGTGGCGGCTCAGCAGGCGTGCCATACCCAGTTCACCAACGCGGTGGGCGGCGAGATCAGCGTGCTGCAGAACGGCAAGTAGCCAGTCATCTCGCAGCAAGACGTTTCCGCGCTTCACGCCATTGCGCGCAGCGCATGTGAGGTCAGCCTGCCAGTCAGCAGTCGTTTTGGTCTTCGGCGGCCCACGGGTTCAGGTAGATCCGGTGGCCGCCGGCGTCGTCGGTCTCGTCGAACACCCCCGCCGGGGTAAAGGGCCCGGCCGCCGGTGCCGCTTCCTCCGGTGCGGGCTGGTCGCCTGCCCGGCGCCTGGTGGCGCGGCGCAGGATGAGCCAGTTCGCGGCGGCTGCGCTCAGCGCGGCGGTGACGCCGATCTCTAGTATCGCCACCAGCCCGACACCGAACCCGGACGGGCCGACCGCGGATAGGCGGCCGTCGCCGAGCGGGCCGCCGGCGAACGCCGCCGCCAGGCCGGCCAGGGCACCGGCCGCCGTCCCCGCGGCGAACCCCCAGAGCGCGGCCGCCTCGATCACCGGCGTCGGCGCGATCCGCACCGTGACGATTCCGGCGAAGATGCCGGCCAGGTACGGCAGGGCGAGCACCGCGACCGGCACCCAGGCCGGACCGCCCGGGCGGGCCCCCGACGGCAGGGCCGCGAGCATCGGGAAGACGGGGACCGCACCAAGCACCGAGCCGGTCGGGGCGACCACGGTGCCGGTGCCGAACGCGAATCCCGGGCCGAGGGTGTAGGCGACCGCCCAGATGATCGCGTTCGGGGCGTAGGCGAGCTGGGCCAGCAGCAGCAGTGCCGCGCCGCCCACGCCGGGCGCGAGCGCCTCGGTGGCCGCCCTGACTTCGGGCAGGTGCACCGCCAGCGAGCCACCCGCCAGAACTGCGCCCGCTGCGGCGAGGATGGCGGACGAGCCGAGCATGCCCATGACGATCGACCGCGGCCTGGGCGGCATCAGGCTCGCCAGCCGCGACCACGGCGCCAGCCCGCGGGCGGCGCCCAGTCCGCCCGCCACCAGGGCCACCAGGAAGGACGCGACCACCGCCTGCAACAGCGAGGGCGTCGCGACGGCCGTCCGGCTCGCCACCGCCAGCGCGCCAGCGAGCAACGCGTACGGCAGCGCCAGCGCGATCGCCGCGTAGCCCACGTGCCGCAGCCGGGTGACTGCGCCGGCCCGAACCACCCACCGTCCGGCGATGGCCAGCAGCGAGCCCGGCAGCAGCACCAGCCCGAGCGGCAGCAACCCGATCCGCCCGGCGCCGCGGACCGTGAAGCCGACATGGTGCGCCACCAGCCAGAGCATGGCGGCGGTGCGCAGGACCCCGCCGAGACCGGTGCCGATGCCGACGTGCGGGGCGGTAATCCAGCCGATCGCGGTGAGCGTGGTCAGCACGGCCAGCCCGCTGGCGGCCGCGGCGCAGGCGGCGATGCCGCCCGTGACGACCAGCGGCCGGGCGGGCTGCGTCCTGGGCCTGCCGTCGCCGGCCGACCCGGAGAGGCCGGGCAGGCAGGGCCCCAGCGGCCCCGAAGAGCCATCCGGGTCGGGAGCCAGCGGCGTTTCGGCGGAAACACTCACAAAGCCGATACTGGCAACGATCGCCTCCCGACGGCAGGAGGCGCGCCGGTCGGATTAGCGGGTGCGCATGATGTCGCGGACGAGGCCCGCGGTCTCGCTCGGGGTCTTGCCGACCCGGACGCCGGCCTTCTCCAGGGCTTCCTTCTTGGCCTGCGCGGTGCCCGAGGAGCCCGAGATGATCGCGCCCGCGTGCCCCATCGTCTTGCCTTCGGGCGCGGTGAACCCGGCCACGTAACCCACCACCGGCTTGGTCACGTGCTGCTCGATGAAGGCTCCGGCCCGCTCTTCGGCGTCACCGCCGATCTCGCCGATCATGACGATGGCGTCGGTCTCCGGGTCCGCCTGGAACGCCTGCAGGCAGTCGATGTGCGTGGTCCCGATCACCGGGTCGCCGCCGATGCCGACCGCGGTCGAGAAGCCGATGTCACGCAGCTCGTACATCATCTGGTAGGTCAGCGTGCCCGACTTGGAGACCAGCCCGACCCGCCCGGCGGTGGTGATGTCGGCCGGGATGATGCCGGCGTTGGACTTGCCGGGAGAGGCGACGCCCGGGCAGTTCGGCCCGATGATCCTGGTGCGGTTGCCCGCCGCGCTCGCGCGCGCCCAGAATTCGGCGGTGTCATGCACCGGGACGCCCTCGGTGATCACGATGCAGAGCGGGATCTGCGCCTCGATCGCCTCGATCACCGCGTCCTTGGTGCCGGACGCGGGCACGAACACCACGGACACGTCGGCGCCGGTCGCCGCCATGGTGTCGGCGACCGTGCCGAACACCGGGACCTCGGTGCCGTTCAGCTCGATCCTCTGGCCCGCCTTACGGGGATTGGTGCCGCCCACGATCGCAGTGCCCGCGGCCAGCATCCGCGCGCCGTGCCTGCGCCCCTCGGAGCCGGTGATGCCCTGGATCATGACCCGGCTCTGGCCGGTCAGGAAGATGGCCATCTCATGCTCCTTTCGCTGCTGTGCTGGCTGGTCCGATGCTCGCCAGTTCTGCGGCCCGGCTCGCCGCGCCGTCCATCGTCGCCACCTGCTCGACCACGCCGATCGCCGCGTCGTCGAGGATGCGCCTGCCGTCGGCGGCGTTGTTCCCGTCCAGCCGGACCACGATCGGGCGGTCCACCTGCTCGCCGCGCGATTGGAGCATGCCGATCGCCGAGACGATCCCGTTGGCCACCGCGTCGCAGGAGGTGATCCCGCCGAAGACGTTGACCAGGACGCTGCGCACGCTCGGGTCGGACAGCACGATCTCCAGGCCGTTGGCCATGACCTCGGCGGACGCCCCGCCGCCGATGTCGAGGAAGTTGGCCGGCCTGATCCCGCCGAACGGCTGGCCCGCGTAGGCCACCACGTCCAGGGTGGACATCACCAGGCCCGCGCCGTTGCCGATGATGCCGACCTCGCCGTCGAGCTTGACGTAGTTGAGGTGCTTCTCCTTCGCGCGGGCCTCGATCGGGTCGGTGCTGCTGAGGTCCTCGAACCGTGCGTGGTGCTGGCGGAACGCGGCGTTGTCGTCGAGCGTCACCTTGCCGTCCACCGCGAGGACCTGGCCGTCCTCGGTCAGCGCCAGCGGGTTGACCTCGACCAGCGTGGCGTCCTCGTCGGCGAACATCGCCCACAGCCGCTCGGCCAGCATGGCCGCGCCCTCCGCAGCCTGCGCCGGGATGCGCCCGGCCGTGATGATCTCCGCCGCCTTGGCTGCGTCCACGCCGGTCAGCGGCGACACCGGGATCCTGGCCACGGCGTCGGGGCTGCTGTGCGCGACCTCTTCGATCTCCATGCCACCCTGCACCGTGCAGATGGACAGGAACGTCCGGTTGGCCCGGTCGAGCAGGAACGACAGGTAGTACTCGGCCGAGATGTCGACCGCCTGGGCGATGAGCACCGTGTGCACGGTGTGGCCCTTGATGTCCATGCCGAGGATCTGGCTGGCCTTGGCGTAGGCCTCGTCCGGGCCGTCGGCCAGCTTCACGCCGCCGGCCTTGCCGCGGCCGCCGGTCTTCACCTGCGCCTTCACCACGACAAGCGGGTGGCCGCCGGCGGCGAACTCCGCAGCGATGTCCCGCACTTCCTCAGCTGTGTGCGCGACCTTGCCCGGCTGCACCGGGACGCCGTACTCGGCGAACAATTCTTTCGCCTGATACTCAAACAGGTCCACTCTAAGTCTCCATCATTTCCGCTGTTCATAAGCCTAACTATCCGGTCAGTCAAGATATGGGTAGCCTAAGCTCAGTTCTGGCCTCCGTTGGTCTTTCCCTTGCTCTCGAACAGCGGACTCAGCGCGATGGCAGTGGTACGCGTAGCCGGCCGGAGCTGCTGCCGGTACACGCCTCGGATGTCCGAGTGCTGGCGTGGCCCACCGCGTCCGCGATCTGCTCGATGGGTACCCCGGAATCCGACCGGACCGAAAACGAAGGTATGGCGCAGCTCGCGCGGCATCCAGTCCCGGCCGAGGCCCGCCTTCTCGGCGATCCGCTTGAACTCCATCCGGACATCGGTCGCGTACATCGGGCCACCGGGGCTCGTGCAGAACACCAGGTTGTTCTCCTTCCATGCCGTCCCGGCCTTCGCCCGGTCGGCCGCCTGCTCCGGGACCAGCCCCCGCAGCGCCGCTACGGCGATCTCGGGGATCTGGAACACGCGCCGCGACTTCTCGGTCTTAGTCTCCCGGGTACGTGGTACTGATCGGTAGACGGCCACGGTGCCGGCCTCGAGGTCCACCTCGGACCAGCGCAGGGCGCGGGCTTCCTCCTGGATCAGGATCATCCGGGCCAGCCTAACGCTCCTGGTTGACAAGCGCTTGGCCAGCTTGCCCAGCGCGAACTGGACGTCTCTCACCTTCAGTCAGCGAGCTTGACGTTGCCGATCAGCTCGACGCTCGCGATCCCGCTCGCGTCGTTGGTGCGGATCTGCGTCGTACTGATGACGACATCCTTGGTTGTATTGGGTCATCCTCGCCCTTGGACAGCCGCGTCGCACCAGGCGACTCCCTGGTCAGGCCACTGCTCAGTCCCTCGATGCGCCGAGGCAGCGGAAAATCCGAGGCAGGTAAGATCCGTGTCGAAGAACTGTTGCGCCTAGGGAGGCCTCCGATGAGGCAGGGGTCGGCTAGAAGGGTGCTGCCGCCGCACGTGCTGCGCCGACTGTTCCGCGGAGCCACCCTCCAGTTTGGCACATCCTGGGGTCGGCGTTGGCCGCACGTGATGACACGGGCGCCGGGGGCTAGTCGGTCGTCGGAGCGAGTGTGCGGCGCTCGACCAGCTAGTCGCTGATGTGCTCGCCGACGCGAGTCGGGCGACCGTGTTGCGAGGGGAGGCGGGTGTGGGCAAGACCGCGCTTCTGTGCTACCTGTCCGACCGCGTCGGCGGCTGGCGCGTCGCGACAACGGTCTGTGTCGAGTCGGATACCATCACGGAGAGTCACGGCAATCCGCTCGCGCTCCTCCGTTGCCGCGCACCTGGACCTCCGCAGATCTCGCCGGCGGATTCGGGTTGCCGGGCAGCTAACCGGTCGCCGGCAAGATCGAACAGAGCTACGCGGAGCGCCTTCTGCAGCTCCCGGCTGATACCCGGCTGCTCGTCCTCGCGGCAGCCGCGGAGCCGCTCGGCGACCTCGCGCTGATGGCAATACCAATCGACCGAAGGAGGTCAACATGGCCAGCACCGACGCCAGCAGTAACACCTCGATGGAGATGCCCGAAGCGGGGACCATCGACATGAAGCTCGAGGTCGTGACGTTGCCCGTCTCCGATGTCGACCGGGCAAAACGCTTCTACCAGAGCCTGGGATGGCGGCTGGACGCTGACATCGTCGTCGGCGACGCCTTCCGGGTGGTCCAGCTAACGCCCCCCCACTCGCCGTGCTCGGTCGCATTCGGCAAGGGCGTCACCACAGGCGAGCCTGGCTCCGTTCAGCGGTTGCTGCTGGCGGTCTCCGACATCGACGCGGCGCGGGCGGACCTCGTCAGCCGCGGCGTGGAGGTCAGCGAGGTGTTCCACCTGGCCGGGCGGCGTGTTCCGGGCCCGGACCCGCAAGGTCGCTCCTACCAGACGTATGCCTCGTTCAGCGATCCAGACGGCAACGGGTGGCTGCTCCAGCAGATCACGACGCGGCTTCCGGGCCGGGAGTGGAAGGACCTGACGGGGGACGTCGCTTCCCGAGCCGGGCTGCTCCATGAAACGGCCGAGCATCACGATCCTTACGAGAAGACCCATGCCGCGCACAACTGGTGGGACTGGTATGCCGCCTACATGGACGCGCGCGAGCAGGGGAGGACACCGGACGAGGCATCGCAGGCCGCAGGTCGCTACATGGAGGAAGTCCTGCACATTGCGGCCCTATGAGTTCATCGCGGCCGACTCTGAATGCGTGAACGGAAGGCCTCGTGGTGAGGCCGCTGCTGTCCGCTTCCGCGTCGGGACCCCACGGGGGGTCCCGACGCCACTGCAGCATGGCCGGGCGCCGAATGGGACGACGGCACGAGATCAAGCCGTCATCGTGATCGCAGTGCCGGCCGGCCGAGCGGCGGGCGTCTGGGAAACCTAACGAAGGGACTGGGTGAGCAGCCACGGCCAACGGATATTCGGAGCCTCGGAACGAGCTGGTCAGTGCCGCCAATGGCTTCGGCTACGCCTACCGCGACACCGGCGAACGAGCGGTAGCTGCCGCGATCGGGCGCAGGGCCGCTGACGCGACCGTTCGTCGCGTGATGGAACCGAGCGCCTGGCGGCGGCGCCCTCAGCCCGTCGCCGCCGCCCGGTAGGGGCGGAAGAACGCGCGCAGCTCCTCCGCGTAAAGCTCGGGCTCCTCGAACGGCGCGAAGTGCCCGCCGCGCGCGGGCTCGGTCACCCGCACGACGTTCGCCGTGCGCTCGAGCCACGCCCGCGGCGGCCGGACGATGTCGCCGGGGAACAGCGAGAAGCCGGACGGCGCCTCGACCCGGCGGGGTCGGCGCCGTGCGCGCCGGGGTCGGTAAGGAGTCCGATGACCTTGGCGTAGCGCCAGAACGAGTCCGGCCAGCCGTGGCACAGGACCAGCGGCAGGATGGGCCCGGCCGGCGCGGTGGCCCGGGCGTGCACGAAGTGGATCGGCAGGCCGCCGAGCGGGACGCGGAAGCGGGGGAGCCGGGCGAGCGCCGCCTCCTGCGCCGGCCAGTCGAACCCGTCCGCCCAGTAGGCGACGAGCTCGCGGAGGTAGGCCAGGTCGGTCCCGAGCGACCAGCCGGCGTCCGCGGGCGTGTCCGGCCAGCGCGTCGCGCGCAGTCGCGCGCGGAGGTCCTCGAGCGCCGCGGGGGCGGCCTGCGGGGTGAACGGCTCGGGGCGACAGAGCCGCCGACTGACCAGTACTAACCGACACGATTGCCGGTGAGCGGCAGCTCAGCGCTGATGCTCGTGCCCTCGCCTGGTGTGCTGCGGAGGGCGAACTGCCCACCGTGCGCCTCGACCCGGTCTTTGAGCCCGATCAGCCCGGTCCCGGAGCCCAGGCGGGCGCCGCCGTCTCCGTCGTCGCGGACCTGGACGCGCAGCATGTCGCCGTCTGCCAGGACCTGTACCGCGATGGCGGCGGCGCGGGAGTGCTTGGCCGCGTTGGTCAGCGCCTCGGAGATCACGTAGTAGGCGCACACTTCGGCCGGCTCGGCCAGCCGACCGCGCGTCTGCATGTCGAGCTCGACCGGGATGGGGCAGCGCCGGACCAGCGTCTTGACCGCCGGGCCGAGACCGCCGTCGGCCAGGATGGCCGGGTGGATACCACGGGCGAACTCGCGCAGCTCGTCCAGCACGCCGGTCAGCCCGCCGACGACCTGGTCCAGCTGGGCAGTCAGCTCGCCGGGCGGCGCCGTCGCCTGCGCGGTGCGCAGCTGCAGGGCCAGGGAGACCAGCCGCTGCTGGGCGCCGTCGTGCAGGTCCCGCTCGATCCGCCGCCGGGTGGCGTCGGCGGCCGCCACGATCCGCGCCCGGGAGGCCCGCAGCGCGGCCTGCGCCTCGGCGTTGGCCACCGCGGTGGCGACCAGCTCGGTGAACCCGGCCAGCCGCGACTCGGTATCGGCCGGCAGCGACTCCCCGGTGGACGCCGCAATCATCACCCCCCACAGCCGGCCTTCGACCCAGACCGGCGCGCCGACCCCGGACCGGACGCCTGCGGCGAGCGAGGGCGCAAACTCCGGGCCGAGATCTTCGTCCAATCTGTCCAGCCGGGCCGGCCGGTGGGTTTGGACTACTTGGGTGTGCACGTTGGCTCCGCCGAAGGGCAGCCAGGTGCCGACCGGCATGGGATACGGGCTGCTGGCCCCCCACGTGCCGACGGCCGTCACCGCGCCGTCGGGGTCATACCGCCACAGGCTAGTGAAGTCGGCGGATACCACGCGGCCCGCCTCCGCGGTGACCGCGGCGAACACCTCCTCCGGCCGTGCCCCGCGAGCCACCAGCGTCGCCACCCGCCGCAGCGCAGCCTGCTCCTCGGCGAAGCCGCGCAGCTCGCTACGCGCCTGCGCGTTGGCGACGGCGGTAGCGACCAGCTCTGTGAACCCGGCCAGCCGGGCCTCGGTGTCCGCCGGCAGCGGCTGCTCGTGCTGGTACGCGACGAACATCATGCCCCACAGCCGACCCTCCACGCTGATCGGCACGCCGACGCCCGAGCGCATGCTCAGCCCCCGGGCGGCGTCGGCGACCGGGCCGGACGCCCCGGCGTAGTCGTCGATCCGCGTCGGCCGGCCGGTCCGGAACACGAGGGTGTGCGCGTTCTGCCCGCCGAGTTCCATCTGGGTGCCGACAGGAAGCGCCCGGGCGGCGCCGGGCCTAGCCCAGGTTCCGACGATCGTGGCTGCGTCGCCGCCGCGGGCATATCGGCTGAGGGAGGTGAAGTCGACGTTCAGCATCAGGCCCACCTCCGCGGCGACCGCGGCGAACACCTCCTCCGGCCGTGCCCCGCGAGCCACCAGCATCGCCACCCGCCGCAGCGCAGCCTGCTCCTCGGCGAGAGCCGGGGCCTGGCCAGAGCCCGCTTCCGGAGAGTCTCCCATATCCCGCTAGCTGCCCGTCCGGGAGCGCCGATGACGCCACCCGATGATCAGAGGCCGCCGCGCACCAGGGGTTACTCTCCGCAGGACGTCGGCTCCCCGGTCGGCCACCTTCATGAGCCAACGCTAATACACAACAAGGAAGACGACTATCTCTGCCACCTGGTCTACCGGCGCAACTGCGTTCCGCACGTGCGCCGCATCGCTGGGGGTGGGACTGTCCGATTTTCGAAGGTTCGGCGCGCCTTCACGTCCGTCGCCGCAGGTGAAAGGGCGTCTCCCGGCCGCTGACGACGACAGTTCCACCGTTGGCCGGACACTCCCTGGGGGGTTCGTTGCGTTCGCCGGGAAACGCGAGCGCCAGCTGGTGTTGTCACGCGCCTGGTCGGACGGCACATCCAACCTCGTCTGCCATCACCCGGCTACCCTGCGGAATCGCCTGATACTCAAACAGGTCCACAGGGGGTCCGTTCTAGGTTGCGTCTGGGACTGCCGCGTCACGTGCGGCGTTCATGCGAAGCCCAGCCTTTACCCCGGCCGCCCGGCTCCCCGGTCGGCGACGGTTACCGTGCGAGCTCACTCTCAGCGCGCCTCCGCGCCTGGCGTTATCAAGCCTGGCTCTCCGCCACCTGGGGGCCGAAGGCGGCGCGAACCCAGGCGACGATCTCGGTCGTGGAGGCTCCCGGGGTGAAGATCCTGGCCACGCCCATCCGGGACAGCTCCTCGATGTCCTCGTCCGGAATGATGCCGCCGCCGAACACCACGATGTCCGAGGCGCCGCGCTCCTTGAGCAACTCGATCACCCGGCTGAACAGCGTCATGTGCGCGCCGGAGAGAATAGAGAGCCCGACCGCGTCGACGTCCTCCTGGATGGCGGCGGCGACGATCTGCTCCGGTGTCTGGTGCAGCCCGGTGTAGATGACCTCAACGCCGGCGTCGCGCAGTGCTCGGGCCACGACCTTTGCCCCCCGGTCATGGCCGTCAAGCCCGACCTTCGCCACGATCACCCGGATCTTGCCCATGACGGCAAGCCTAACCGCAACATCGCCGGTCGCATCACACCGGCTGGCTGCCGCCGGGTGGCTACTCAGTCGACGCAGGGAATACCGTTCTTCGCGTTGACGGCGCCGCCCTGCGCGCCCGTGGTGGGGATGGGAACCGCCGAACTCGAGGCCGTCGGCGTGGCGCTGGCCGCTGGCACCGTGGCGTTCGCGCCGAGCATAACCTGGACGTGCCCCGCCGCGACCGAGGTACTCGCGGTCGCGGTGACGCCGAACAGCGAAGCGATCTTGCTGGCGCCGGCCGCCGAGCCGGTGCCGTAGAGCACCTCCGTGGCGGTCAGCGCGCCGGTGTTCCCAATCTGCCCGGCCTTGTACCCGTCCTTCACCAGGGCGGCGGAGACCTGCCCGGCCAGCCCCTGGGTGCTGCCCCCGTTGTACACGTCCGCCGTGGTCTTGGCGGCGTCGGCCGTGGCGGCCGTGCGGGCGGGCTGAGGACTGGACGAGCCCGAGGCGCGGGGCGCCGGGTAGAACGTCTCCTGCACCAGCCGCTGGATGAGGGCCGGGTCGACGAGGTTGGCGTCCTGGCCGTCGATGGTTTCGTAGTTCACGCCATTTACGCCGATCGGCAGCGTGTGGAAGGTCAGGTTGCCGCTGGTCAGGCTGCGCATCTGGCTGGCGAAGTCGAGCAGGTTCCAGCCGGAGTCGGTGATCACGTACTGCCTGGCCACGGAGAGCAGAGAATTGATCTTGGTCAGGTCGCTGAGCACGCCCTCGGTGCGCAACTGCTGCATGACCGAGTCCAGGAACGCCTGCTGGCGGTGCGTGCGGTCGAGGTCGCCGTTGAGCAGGCCGTCGCGCTGGCGGACGAAGGCCAGCGCCATCTTGGCGTCGAGATGCTGGTAGCCGGCCTTGGCGGCGTAAAAACCGGAGTTGGGGTCCAGCGGGACCGGGTTATTGAGACAGACCTCCACGCCGCCGAGGACCTTCGCGAGCTCGTAGAACCCGTCCAGGTTGACCTCGGCGAAGTGGTCGATGTGGACCCCGGTGAGCTGCTCCACCGTCGCGACCGTGGCGGCGCGGCCCGCCTCGTTGCCCTGAAAGGCGATCTGGTTCTGGCTCATGCCCGGATCCTGTGTCCGGAGCTGGGACTCCTCGGCGGCCATGGAGACGCCGTAGGCCTGGTCGATCTTGCCGGTCTGCTGGGACCCGAGCGTGTCGGCGAAGTTGACCCAGTCGTCGCGCGGGATGGAGAAGCCGACCGCCTTCTTCCCGCCCGCCGGGATGTGGATCAGGATCAGCGTGTTGGTGGCGTTCCCACCGACCCCGTTCTCGACGCCCTGCCTGCTCCCGGCGTGCAGAGCGTTAAGAATATTGTTAGGTAGGATGTTGCCATTCCAGTCGGTCCGGCTCTCCAGTCCCATCAGCAGGATGTTCTGCGCGCCGATGGATGGGCCGCTGACGATCGCGTGCGAGCCGCCGATGCTACTCACGTCGCGCAGGACGAAATAGGAAAAGCCGCTCACCGCGAGAACCAGCGCCGCGGCCACGCAGCTCAGGGCGTATCCGGCCTTCCCGGCAGCACCCCACAACGGGGCTGAATAGCCTGGCTTAACCATGGCATTTTCCTCAGCAGTCCCAGCTCTGGATCGATACCATCCGTCGAAGCCTACCGTCACGTTCCCGTTATCCTTGCACAACGACTAACATTCGTAGCACATATGAGTGACCCACTTTGGCGCGAAGTACGCCCGAGCAGACCGTACGGCAGTGAGCCTGGAGCCAGGCCGCGCGGCCGGGATCCCGGGATCCCGCCGGGCGCCGCGCGGACGTCGGCGGCCGGCGCCCGGACGCCCCGGCGCGACACTGGTAGTGAAGCGGGCAGGGGTGGGGAGTGGGGTGATGTGCGCGGGTCAGATCCCCGGGGACGTGATCCCGGCCGGGGCGGCCGCGACTCCGGCCCGCGAGGTGCGGGCGGTAGCGGGTGGGATCCTGGACCCCCCGCCGGGCGCGGCGGCGATCCGGGAGCCGACGCGCGGACCCGCCGGATGCCCGCCCAGCCCGGGGCGGGCCGGTCCCCCCGGACGCAGCCGACCGAGACGCAACCCGCCGGGACGCGGTGGGCCATGACTCAGCCTCGCGACATGGGCGACGACGCGGCGCGGGGCCCGGGCGGACCGCGCGATTCCCGCGGACGGCGGAAGCCTGCCCGGCCGCGAGGCTCGGCGCGGCGGCGACGGTGGGGCGCGCTGCAGGGCGGCCTCGGGGTCTGCATCATCGTCGCCAGCGCGGCCATCGGCGCCATCCTCACCATGGTGGCCCGGAACGCGCCCGGTCCCCTGCTCGGACTCTTCGTCGTGGCAGGCACGGTGGCCGCCTCGCTGGCCGTCCGGCCCAGGACCGGCCGGATGATCTTCCCCGTCCCGGTCCTTTCCTACCTGGTGGCCGCCCTGATAAGCGGGATCGTATTCGACCGGTCCGCCTATTCGTCCAAGACGGCGCTGGCCATCGACGCGGCACAGTGGATCGCCGACGGCTTCTTCGCGATGGCGCTCGCCACCGTGCTCGCCGTCGTGATCATCGCCGTCCGCTGGTATCTCTGGCGCCGCAACAGGCCGGCCACGCGCGACCGGGGCTGGCCGGTCCCGGCGGCTGGGCCTGACAGGACTGGGCCTGACAGGACTGGGCCTCCCAGGACTGGACGTGACAGGACTGGGGCTGACAGGACTGGGCCTGACAGGACTGGCACGATTCCGGCTGGCACCGGGTACCCCGCGGGCTTCGCGGGTCCGGGTAGCCCGCAGGCGGGCGGGGAGGGCGGCGAGCTTGGCGTCTGGAGCGATCCGGGCCCGCGCGGCCCCGGCCGTCGCCGGAGCCCGCGACCCGGGTCCGAGCCCTACAACTTCTCCAGCGGGGCGTAACGGAGCAGCAGGTGCTTGACGCCGTAGTCGCCGCCGAAGTCGATCCTCGCCTCGGCCTGGTCGCCGTAGCCGTCGGTCGATACCACGGTGCCGAGGCCGAACTTGTCGTGATTCACCATGTCCCCGGGCGACAGCGCGGGCACCGGCCGGTTCCCCGGTGACCGGATCCCGGGGCGCTGCGCCATCCGCTCCTGAGCGGGCATGACCGACGACATCGCCGCCCGCTCGTTGCGACGCCACTCGATGAGGCCGGGCGGGATCTCGCCCAGGAACCTCGACTCCTTATGGAAAGAAGGACGGCCCCACCAGTTCCTGGCCACGGCGCGGGTCAGGTACAGCCGCTGCTCTGCCCGGGTGATGCCGACATAAGCCAGCCTGCGCTCCTCTTCCAGCTCCTTCGCGTTGGTCAGCGAGCGCTGATGCGGGAACACCTCTTCTTCCATCCCGGTGAGGAAAACCACCGGGAACTCCAGACCCTTGGCCGTGTGCAGCGTCATCATCGTCACCAGGCCGCCGTGGTCTTCCCCCTCGGGGATCTCGTCCGCGTCGGCGACCAGGGACACCTGCTCCAGGAAATCCGCCAGCATCCCTTCGGGATGCGCGCCGTCGAACTCGCGCGCCACCGACACCAGCTCTTTCAGGTTCTCCACCCGGCTGGCATCCTGCAGGTCGGACGAGGACTCCAGCGACTCCTGGTAGCCCGTTCGATCGAGCACCGCCTCGGCGAGCTCGGCCACCGGGCCGGACTCCGCGAGGTCGCGCAGGTCCCCGATGAGCGCGTTGAAGCCCTCGATCGCATTAGCCGACCGTGCCGCGAGGCCCGGTACGTCGGCCGGGCGGGCCAGCGCCCGGGCGAACGTGATCCGCTCCCGCTGCGCGAACGCGGCCACGTACTCCTCCGCCCGGTCGCCGATGCCGCGCTTCGGGACGTTCAGCACCCGCCGCAGCGAGACCTCGTCCTCCGGATTGGCGATCAGCCGCAGGTAGGCGAGCAGGTCGCGGACCTCGCGCCGCTCGTAGAACCGCACCCCGCCCGCCACCCGGTACGGCAGCCCGACCCGGATGAACACTTCCTCGAAGACACGGGACTGCGCGTTGGTCCGGTAGAACACCGCCACCTGGCCGGGGGTCGCCTCCCCCGCGTCGGTGAGCCGGTCCACCTCCTCGGCCACGAACGCGGCCTCGTCGTGCTCGTTGTCGGCCACGTAGCCGACGATCGGCGGGCCCGCTCCCTGGTCCGACCACAGGTTCTTGGGCTTGCGGCCCTGGTTCTGCGCGACCACGGCGTTGGCGGCGGCCAGGATGTTCTGGGTGGAACGGTAGTTCTGCTCCAGCAGGATGACCTTCGCGTCCGGGTAGTCCTGCTCGAACTCCACGATGTTGCGGATGGTCGCGCCGCGAAAGGCGTAGATCGACTGGTCGGCGTCCCCCACCACGACCAGCTCCGACGGCGTGAGCGGTTCTCCAGGGCGGTCAACCCCATCCGTTCGGCCGGAAAACAGCGGAGCACCGCCTGAAACGAGTTCCCTGATCAGGACGTACTGGGCATGGTTGGTGTCCTGGTACTCATCCACCAGCACGTGCCTGAAGCGGCGGCGGTACTGCTCGGCCACTTCCGGAAAGGCCTGGAAGAGGTTGACGGTGACCATGATCAGGTCATCGAAGTCCATCGCGCCGGCCGCCAGCAGGCGGCGCTGGTACTCGCCGTAGGCCTCGGCCAGGGCCTTGTCCCGCGCGGTCCGCGCGCGGGAGGCGAAGGTCTCGTAGTCGATGAGCTCGTTCTTCAGGTTCGACACCTGGGCGGCCATGGCCTTCGGCGGGAACTGCTTGGCGTCGAGCTCGACCTCCCGGCAGACCAGCGCCATCAGGCGCTGGGAATCCGCCTGGTCGTAGATGGAGAACGACGAGGGGTAGCCGAACCGCCTGGCCTCCCGGCGCAGGATGCGCACGCAGGCCGAATGGAAGGTCATCACCCACATCGAGCGGGCCCGCGGGCCGACCAGCGCGGCGACGCGGGACGCCATCTCGCCGGCCGCCTTGTTGGTGAAGGTGATGGCCAGGATCTCGTGCGGCGCCACGTCACGCGCGGCGAGCAGGTAAGCGATCCGGTGGGTGAGCACGCGGGTCTTCCCCGAACCCGCGCCGGCCACGATGAGCAGCGGGCTGCCCTCATGCACGACGGCAGCGCGCTGCTCCGGATTGAGTCCGTCAAGGAGTGCGTCTATCGCGAGTGCGGCCACCTACATAGGGTAGGCGCTTGCGCCGACAAAGACAGCGAACGCGATCCGCAGTATGCTCGGCACCGGGAGTAATCATTCGCCACTACCTGCGATAACGCAATGATGTAAACCTTGCGGTGCGGCGCCGTTCTATCGGCGGGATATATCGTTCTTTGACTCCGGACGGTGCCTGTTATGGGCTATTCTGGCCGTCTTGACCCGTTAGTTGGATGCGACGGGGAGCAGTTCGCATCCTCGCCTCTGAATAGTGGGGGTGCCATGGGATCGCGTGGTCGATCCATAAGGCTCCGAATATACTTTCTCGTGGCGATCCCGCTCGTCGCCATGGTCGGGCTGCTGGCCTATGTGGCCGGCACCTCAGTCAACAACGCCATCAGCCTTGATCGGGCGCCCAACCTGATCAACGCGTCCGGGATACCGGCCGCGAAGTTCGGCATCTACGTGCAGGCCGAGCGCGCCGCCGCCGTGGTCTACCTGTTCGACCCCAGCGCGGCCAACCTGCAGGCGTACCAGGCGGCGATCACGGCGACCAACAAGGCCGAGCCGGCCTTCACCGCGGCCATGACCTCCCCAGCCGTCGTCGGCACCGAGTCACCCAGCGGGAGCCAGGCGATCCAGGGCATTATCGCCGGCCTGAGGCAGCTCCCCACCCTCCGCGGCGCGGTCGAGGCACGGGCCCTCAGCCCGCTGGCCGCGCTCGCCGCCTACAGCCAGGGCATGACGGCTACGAACAAGCTGTTCCTGATCCAGACCGAAAGCGTGGTCCCCACCGATCAGCTGGGCCCGGCCATCGGCCTGATCGCCACCGTGCAGGCCAGGGAGCAGTTCTCGCAGGAATACGCGCTGCTCGCCGGGATGCTGGCCGGGAACAGGATGACGCTGGACGACCGCGTGGCGGTCACGGACATGGCCGCGGCCAGGCAGGCCAACCTGCAGGACGCCGATAACATCCTGGGCCCGGCCGACCTGGCCGCCTACAACGCCCAGCAGGCCGGATCCGGCGCCATGCAGCAAGACCTCACCAACATCGAGCGGGCGATCGCCGCGGGTACTCCGGTCAGCAAGCTGCCGGTGACTGCGGCGCAATGGCAGGCGACGGCCGGCGCGCTGCTGACAGACTACTTCAACGGCGGCGTGGCGGTCGCGCAAGCCATCCTGGTGGGCGATCACCAGATCAGCCACTCCGCCTGGGTCAGGGTCGCCGTCACCAGCGGTATCGGCCTGCTCGTGCTGCTCCTCACCATCCTGGTCACCACGCTGGTCGCCCGCGGCATCATCCGCCGCCTGGGCGGGCTCGAAACCTCCGCGCTCACGCTGGCCGAGAAGCAGCTGCCGGACGTGATCGCCCGGCTGCGGCGGGGCGAGGACGTCGACGTGGCCAGCGAGGCGCCGCCGCTGCGGGTCGGCCACGACGAGATCGGGCGGGTCGGCCAGGCGATCGACCTGGTCCGGCAGTCCGCCATCGGGGCCGCCGTGGACGAAGCCAAGCTGCGGCGCGGGCTCAACGACGTGTTCCGCAGCCTGGCCCGGCGCAGCCAGTCGCTGCTGCACCGCCAGTTGACCCTGCTCGACCAGATGGAACGGCGGGCCACCGACCCGGAGGCCCTCGACGACCTGTTCCGGCTCGACCACCTGACCACGCGCATGCGCCGCCACGCGGAAGGCCTGGTCATCCTGGCCGGCGCGCCGCCTGGCCGGGGCTGGAGCAGCCCGGTCCGGATGGTCGACGTCATGCGCGGTGCCATCGCCGAGGTCGAGGACTACGCGCGAGTGTCGGTCGCGACCCGGAGCCAGGCCGCGCTGGCCGGCTCCGCCGTCGCGGACGTCATCCACCTGCTGGCCGAGCTCATCGAGAACGCCACCACACTCTCGCCGCCCTATACATCGGTGCGCGTGTCGGGAGACACGGTCGCCAACGGGTTCGCCATCGAGGTCGAGGACCGCGGGCTCGGGATGAGCCCGGCGCGGCTGGCCGAGCTTAACGACCGGCTGGCCAACCCGCCGGAGTTCAACCCGTCCGACAGCGAGCAGCTCGGCCTGTTCGTCGTCGGCCAGCTGGCCAAACGGCACGGAATCCGGGTCACCCTGAAGGCCTCCCCTTACGGCGGCACGGCCGCCATCGTGCTGATCCCGCGCAACCTGGTGGTGGCGGAAGAGGCGTTCCGGGCCGGCCTGCCCGGCGAGCCCGCCCCGGTGGCCATGGCTCAGCTCACCGCCAACGGGAACCACGCCGGCCCGGCGGAGCTGGCCGCCCAGGGCGGGGGATTCACCGAGGCCGGCGACGGCCTGCCCGGGCTGGCTCAGACGCCCGGGGTCCGCATCTCCGGACCGCTGCGCCGCTCCCAGGGGATCATCCCCGAGCGGTTTTACCACGGTGCCCATGCCGCGCCCGCGCTCGGCCCGGCGAGCGGCGCCGCAGGTACCGGGCCAGATGACCTGCCCGGACGGCGTCACGACCAGCCCGGCGGGCCGGCTGAGACAGGCCTGGTGCCGAACGGCGCCGGCGCGACAACTGACAGCGGTGCGCCGTCCGCCTTCGATGTCTTCATGCCGCGACGGCACGGCCAGGGAACCGGCGAGACACCCGCGAGAGCGGACGCCGAGCCCGGCGGCTCCGGGTCAGGCCGGACGGCAGGTCCCGGCCCGAGCGCGCCGTACCCGGGTGACGGGTCCTACATCGCTTCCCCGTCGTACCCGGTGAGCGGCTCGTCGCCGTATCCGGCCGCGGGCTCCGGACCGGTACCTGGTGTCGGGGCTCCGCCGTTCCCCGGGACCGGCTCGGCGCCTTTCCCCGGCAGCGGTTCCCCGTCGTATCCGGACCAGCCCGCGCCGTTCCCCGGCTGGAATCTGCACAATACGCCCGGAGCGGCTGGCAGCCGGACCGGGCCTGGCTCGGGCCCCCCGGCCGGCCCGGCCGGCCCGGCCACTCCGATGACCCCGATGACCCCGGTGGCCTCGCCACGGCCGGGTCAGGCCTCGGGGCCGCCCTGGGAGCTTCCCCGCGAGTCCGGCCCGCCCCCCGGGCCCGACGGATCCGCACCGAGTCCAGGTACGGCCGAGCCGGACGAGAACGGCGACATCAGGGGGCTTCCGCGCCGGGTCAGGCAGGCCAGCCTGGCTCCCCAGCTCCGGGCCGACCCGCCGCAACGCCGGACCACGATGGCCAGCGTGGGCGCGGCCGCCGGGCCCACGGGTCCTACGGGACCGAGTCCGGCCGAGATCCGCCAGACCATGTCGGCACTTCAGCGCGGCTGGCAGGAGGGCCGCTCGCAGCGGATGGACGACCCGCTATCAGATGAGTCGGCTGCTGGCTCGTCGTCAGGCACGATCCCGAGCACCAGTGCTTCCGGCCCCGACCCGTCCTTCGGCGGCAGGGCCGACGATTCGGCCACGAACGAGGAGGCACGTGGGAGCTCCGATGGATCATGATGCGGGCGCGGCTGGCCCCCTCGGCCAGCTCGACTGGCTGCTCGACGATCTCGTGCGGCGCGTCGGGCACGTGAGCAAGGCCGTCATCTTGTCTCAGGACGGCATCGCGCTCGGGGCGTCGCGGACGCTAGAGCGCGACGACGCCGAGCACCTGGCTGCGCTGGCGGCCGGGTTCCAGTCGCTGGCTCGCGGCGCCGGACGGCACTTCGGCGGCGGCGGCGGGGTCCGGCAGACGATCATCGAGATGGAAACGGGATTCCTGCTGGTGTCCGCCGCGGGCAGCGGCACGTGCCTGGCCGTCATCGCCGAGCAGGGCGCGGACCTCGGTCTGGTGGCCTACGAGATGGCCATCCTGGTCCGCAGGACCAGGGGGCACATCAAGATCAACACCCGCGCGTCCGCGCTCAGCGGCTGGGTTTAAGAGGCACCATGCCGTCCAACGATGAACGGTGGCTCGACGCCGAGGCCGGGCCAGTGGTCCGGCCCTATGCCCTGACCCAGGGCCGGACCAGGCACGCCGGGGAATCGTTCGACTTGGTCGCAACTGTCATCGCCACGCAGGCCGCGGTCACCGACCTGGGCTCGCTGGCCCCCGAGCACATCAGCGTCCTTCAGCTCGCCCATGCCCCGACCACCGTGGCGGATATCGCTTCAGACGTCGACCTCCCGCTCGGGGTCGTCCGAATCATCCTTGCCGATCTGCGCGAACTCGGCCTGGTCGCGATCCGCACCCCGGTCGTGATGGCCGAGCGGATCGACAAGCACACTCTCAGGGAGGTCCTCAATGGACTACGGGGTCTCTGATCCCGCCGGCGGGAACCCAAGAACCCCAAGCCAGCACCGCGCCATAAAGATCTTGCTGGCCGGAGGCTTCGGGGTGGGTAAAACCACACTTGTTGGCGCCGTGAGCGAGATCAGGCCACTGCGTACCGAGGAGCCCCTCACCGAGGGCAGCCTGCGCACCGACAGCACGGCAGGCGTCGAAGGGAAGACCACGACCACGGTCGCGATGGACTTCGGCCGGATCAGCCTGCGCAGCGATCTCGTCCTCTATCTCTTTGGCACGCCCGGCCAGCAGCGGTTCTGGTTCATGTGGGACGAACTCGCCATCGGGGCACTGGGGGCGGTGGTCCTCGCCGATACCCGGCGGCTGGCCGACAGCTTCCCCGCCATCGACTACTTCGAACGCAGGGAAATACCGTTCATCGTCGCGCTGAACTGCTTCGACGGCGCCCGCAGGTACGACACGGAAGACGTCAGGATGGCCCTGGACCTCGACCCTGAGCTGCCCATCGTCCTGTGTGACGCGCGCAGCAAGGAGTCGGCCAAGCAGGTGCTGATCGCTTTGGTCGAGCACGTCCTGCTGACCGCGGCCGAGGAGCCGCTCTCAGGGATCGCGTAGCACAGCCCAGACGGCCTTGCCGTGGCCGGCGATGGGGCTCCAGCCCCATACGTGACTCAGCGCGCCGACGATCTGCAGGCCGCGTCCGCTCTCCCCGCCCCAGTCCGGGTGCCTGGGCATGGGCGCTTCGTTGCCCGGATCGACCACGGCCAGCATGACTTCCCCGGCTCGCCTGAGCATGCAGAGCCGCAGCACGGTCAGGCCCGCACCGGAATTGCCGCGCGTCAGGCCGGCCCGGGTCCCGTGCAGGACGGCGTTGACGACCAGTTCATCGACGATCATCTCGGCGTCGTCCGCCAGCGCCTCGAGGCCCCAGCAGGTCAGTAGTTCCCGGACGAACCGGCGGGCCGTCCTGGCCTCTTCCGGCCGGGCGCTCAGTGCACGGGTGGTAACCGCCGGGGTCTCCCACCAGGCCGAAGGCACAGGCAGTAGCCGCGGCATGCCGTCATCGACTACGGGCCATTCGATGCTGACTTCCTCGTCGTCATCCCCACTACCGGTCGCGACACTCAGATGCGCCAACGCAACAGCTTCCCTGCATGTCAGCGGGCACGAAACGTCTTGCCCATCACGGTGGTTAACTGCGTGCTTGGAGACATGTTGCCTGATATATTGTGCAAATGCAAGACCAGATGCACGTTCATTCGCTTTGTGCACAGGTCTCCGGATAGGTGCACGGGAGACCGGCGGACAGGCAGGACACATCAGGCAACTTGCCCACCAGCTGTTAATTCAAAATTACAGCGAGTGATTCATGGCCTGGCGGCGTCACCCTGTAAGAAGGGGATAAATATGGTCATCACCTACAACGGCATGCTCGCCACAGAGCTCGGGGACGTCTGCTGGCAGAAGAGCTGGCACAGCAACCCGAACGGCGAGTGTGTAGAACTGGCCGCGTTGCCCACGGGGGAGATCGCGATGCGCAACTCGCGTTTCCCGGCGGGCCCCGTTCTGCTCTACACTCAGGCAGAGATCATCGCATTCCTGGCCGGAGCCAAGGATGGAGCATTTGACCATCTACTCGGCGAAGCGAGCCAACTTACTCGCTAGTAGCAACGCTACCGGCCGGCGCGCGGCGACACGGCAATAACACCTGGTGAAGTGGTATCTTACGCACTGCGGAATCACGGAGAGGTCAAGACACCTGTTGAATTGTCACACAACCCCCTTCCGCAAGCGTGAGATCACATGGGAGACTGGTCCACACCCCGCCAGGATCTAGAGTGCGACGATGCGAGGAGTGCCGATGGTCTCGTCTGAAGACTCGGCCTGGGACGTTCCCCCCAGCATTTTTGGCACGCGCGCGGGCGGCCCGACCGTCCAGCGTCTGGTGCTCGGCAGCCAGCTGCACCGGCTGCGCGAGTCGCGCGGGATTACCGCCGAGCAGGCGGCCGAGGCTATCCGCGGTTCGCACTCCAAGATCAGCCGGATGGAACACGGCCGGGTCGGCTTTAAGGAGCGCGATGTGGGCGACCTCCTTACCCTCTACGGGGTGACCGACAGCGAGGAACGTGCCGCGCTGCTGAACCTGGCCAAGGAGGCTAATACTCCCGGATGGTGGCACGCCTATTCGGACATCCTCCCGTCCTGGCTCGAGCCTTACGTGGGCTTGGAGGCGGCGGCCTCGGTCATCCGGACCTACCAGATCCAGCTCGTGCCGGGCCTGCTGCAGACGGAGGGCTACGCCCGTGCGCTGATCCGGCAGGGTTCCGCGGCCTCAGAAGAGGAGATCGCCCGGCGGAGCGAGCTGAGGGCCAGCCGGCAGGATATCCTCCGCAGGCCCGACGCGCCGCAGTTGTGGGTGGTCGTCGACGAGGGTGCGCTGCGCCGCCCGGTAGGCAGCAGGGAAATCGTCCGTGAACAGCTGAACTACCTCCTCGAGGTGACGGATCATCCCGCGGTGACGTTCCAGATCCTGCCGTTCAGCGCCGGCGCGCATTCAGCCATGGGCGGCCCGTTCACCATCTTGCGGTTCGCCGAGCCCGACCTGGCCGATGTCGTCTACATCGAGCAGCTGACCAGCGCGCTCTACCTGGACAAGCCGGTGGAGGTCGACAGTTACCTCGAGGTCATGGAGCAGCTGTGCCTCCAGGCCGAGCCGGCGGCGGCCACCGCCAAGGTGCTGCACAAGATCCTCGCCGAGACCTGATCCCCGTCGTGCTGCTCGGGGCCTGACCGCGCTGGCTAGGCCTGGCCTGTAGGCGTGCGCTCCTCGCAAGCCCACGGCGAGCCGTAGTCGTTCAGTAGGTCGAGGAACGGCCGCGGCGGCAACGCCTCGGGGCCGAGAAGGCCCGCTCCGGACCAGGAGCCTGAGTCGATCAGCTCCAGCGCGACCACCGGGTTGACCGCGGTCTGCCAGACCACCGCCTGGGACCCGTATTCGGCCATCGACCAGGCGTTGTCGACCACATGGTAGAGGTACACCTCCCGCGGCGAGCCGTCCGCGCCAGTCCCGGTCACCCAGGTGCCCGCGCAGGTCAGGCCGCTCATCTTGTCTCCGAGGCCGGCCGGGTCCGGCAAGCACGCCGCCACCACGTCGCGCGGCGACACGCTCGTGTTGCCGACCTGCACCGGGTCGGTCTTGTCCAGGCCGAGCTTGTGCAGGGTCCGCAGCACGCCGATGAACTCCGAGCCGAGGCCGTACTTGAAGGTGATCCGCTGCGCATCGATCCACCGCGGCATCAGCAGTACCTCTTCGTGCTCCACGTTCACGCACTCGACCGGGCCGATACCGGCCGGGAAGGTGAAGATCTCGGGCTCGCTGAACGGCTCGGTGGTGAACCAGCCCCGGCCGCGTTCCCAGATCACCGGCGGGTTCAGGCACTCCTCGATCGTGGTCCAGATGGAGAACGTGGGAGCGAAATCGTACCCGGCCACCTCGAGGTTCGCTCCGTCCCGGACGCCGAGTTCGATGATCTCGCTGAACAGCTCGTCGGCGGCGTACCTGGCGAACACGTCCGACAGCCCCGGCTCCACACCGATCCCGGCCAGCGCGAGCTTCCCCGACTGCTGCCATTCCTGCGCCATCGCGAACTGCTCGTCACCGAGCTTGACGCCGGTCTGGTGATACGGGTCATCCGGATGGGGGTATGACAGTGACATCGCCATGTCCAGGTAGTGGGTGCCCGCCTGGAGCGCGGCACGGAATAGCGGCATCACGAAGCGGGGATCGGTGGCGTTCATGAGCGCATCGCAACGGTGCTCCCTGAGCAGGCCGACGGTGGCCTGCACGTCACGCGCGTCCAACTGGACGGCCCCGTACCCGTCGCAGGCCGCCGCGGCGCGCTGCGCCCGGCCCGGGTCGTAGTCGGCGATGACCAGCTCAGCGAACGGGCGACGGGCGGCAATCCGGGCCAATGCCGTGCCAACGCCACCCGCGCCCACCAGGAGTATGCGCATGGGCCGATCCTAGACCTTTCGGGCTCCGGCTGACGAGACCAGCCGTGATATCTAGGTGTTACTACGGATATCGTTGCCGCAAAGCGAAATTCATGCTAGAACCGAAGCATCATGGGTGCTGATACCGTTGTCGCGCCCCGGTGCTCAATTCGTGATGTCGGGGCCGGCCGATTCGGCGGGCCGCGTGCCTGGCCCGGCCGCGCCGGGTCAAAGCCAGGAGGGTGAGACATGGCCAGCACCACCGCGTCAGAGCTGCAGCCAGTCGAAGAGTACAAAGACAAGGGCCTGAAGGGCGGCGCCCTCGGCCTGCTCTCCAGCATCGTGATGGGCGTCGCCTCGACGGCTCCCGCCTACAGCCTGGCGGCGACCCTGTTCTTCGTGGTGGCCGCGGTGGGGCTCAAGGCGCCCGCTGTCGCCGTGCTGGCGTTCATCCCGATGCTGCTCTGCTCGATCGGCTACAGCGAGATGAACAAGGCCGACCCCGACTGCGGGACCACGTTCACCTGGGCGACACGGGCGTTCGGCCCGACGCTCGGCTGGGCGGGCGGCTGGGCGATCGTGGCCGCCGATGTCCTGGTCATGGCCAGCCTCGCCCAGGTGGCCGGGCAGTACGTCTTCCTGCTCGTCGGCGCGGACGGCATCGGCTCGAACCCCACCAGCGGCTGGGTCCTGCTCACCGGGATCCTGTGGATCGTCGCGATGACCTACATCTGCTACCGGGGCATTGAGGTCTCCGCGTGGTTCCAGCGCATCCTGCTGACCATCGAGATCATCATGCTCCTCGTGCTTGCGGTGACCGCGCTGGTCCGGGTGGAGACCGGACACCACCCCGCCGGGTCGGTCCAGCCGAGCTTCAGCTGGCTGCTGCCGACCCATCTGACCTTCTCGGCCTTCATCACCGGGCTCATCCTCATGCTGTTCATCTACTGGGGCTGGGACACCGCGGTCTCCATCAATGAGGAGACGAAGGACAAGGCCAAGACGCCGGGCCGGGCGGCGATCATCTCCACCGTGATCCTGCTCTTCACCTATGCGATCGTCATCTTCGCCGTGCAGGCGTTCGCCGGGATCGGCACCAAGGGTATCGGGCTGGCCAACCCCGCGCACGAGTTCGACGTGCTGTCGGTAACGGGCTCGGCGGTCTTCGGCGGCAGCGGGTTCGGCACGTTCCTGGCCCGGCTGCTGATCTTGATGGTGCTGACCTCGGCTTCTGCCTCGACGCAGACGACGATCCTGCCGACGGCCCGCACGACCCTGTCGATGGCCGCCTACAAGGCCATCCCCAAGGCCTTCTCCAAGATCCATCCCAAGTACCTGACGCCGACCGTGTCCACGCTGGTGATGGGTGCCATCTCGATCGCCCTCTACATCCCGTTCAACTACATCGCCGGCGGCAACCCGATCGGCGACGCGGTCACTGCGATCGGGCTTTACATCGCCTTCTACTACGGGCTGACCGCCTTGTCCTGCGCCTGGTATTACCGGGCCACGCTGACCAGCAGCGCCCGCAATCTGTGGATGCGGGGCATCCTGCCGTTGCTGGGCTGGCTGATCATGTGGGCCGCGGGCATCTACAGCCTGCAGAGCGACTGGGTGGCGACCAATAGCCTCACCCACTGGACCGTGCCGGGCCTGCACTGGGAGATCGGCGGGATCTTCCTGATCGCCCTCGGGGCCGCGCTGGTCGGCGTGCTCGGATTCATCTACATGCGGGTGACCGCGCCCGCGTTCTTCAAGAGGCAGACCCTCACCAGGGGTACCCCGACCCTGGTCCCCGATGAGTAGCTGACCTGGCGCCGCCCGCCGGCCGACCCTGGCAGGCGGCGCCGCCATCCCATGCTGTCCGCCAGGCGGGTACGGCCCCCCGGCTAGGATGGCGGGCGTGCTCGATGACGCCCAGATCGGCCGCGTGCTCTCCATCACGGCCCACCCCGACGATGTGGACTTCGGTACCGCGGGTACCGTCGCCCGCTGGACCGAAGCGGGGATCGAGGTGGTCTACTGCGTGGTGACCGACGGTGACGCCGGCGGTTTCGACGAGGACTTCCCCCGGTCCGAGATGCCGGCCCTGCGCCGGGCCGAGCAGGTGACCGCCGCGAAGTGCGTCGGGGTCCACGACGTGCGCTTCCTCGGTTATCCGGACGGCCGGGTCGAGGCCACCCTGGACCTGCGCCGGGACCTGGCCCGGGTGATCAGGCAGGTCCGCCCGGACCGCGTCGTGTGCCCCAGCCCGGAGCGGAGCTACGCCAGGATCGGCATCGGCCACCCCGACCACCGCGCGGTGGGCTCCGCTGCCCTGGACGCCGTCTACCCGGACGCACGGAACCCGTTCGCCTTCCCCGAGCTCCTCCAGAGCGAGTCGCTGGCCGCCTGGACCGTGCGCGAGGTCTGGATCGCCGGCGGTCCTGACCCGAATCACTACGTGGACGTGACCTCCACCTTCCCGCGCAAGATCGCCGCCCTGCGCGCCCACGAGAGCCAGACCGGGCACATGCATGACCTAGAGGAGCGGCTGCGGATCCGGCTGGGCCTCACCGCCCGGATCGCCGGGCTTCCCGAGGGCCGCCTGGCCGAATCCTTTCAAGTGCTGGACACCGCCTGACCCGCCCCGCCCGGCGGGAGCGAGCGGGACGGGCAACGCCGGTGGCGTCTTTGCCGATGCGGGCCGATCCCGGGCATAATTCACTGATTGAATCCAGCCCGCGTGGCTTTCGCGGACGGCCCGGCGGTATCACGCCCGACAGACATTCCTGGAAGGAGGGAGCGGCGTTGTCCCCCAGCCTGAGCGCCGGGGTCTTCACGCCGCAAACCTGATGAGCATGGAGATGGACCACTCCTTTACCGTCCCCGTCCCGCCGGACCGGGCCTGGGACGTCCTGCTCGACGTGGAAGGGATCGCGCCGTGCATGCCCGGCGCGACCGTCGAAGAGTTCGACGGCGAGGTGGTCACCGGGCGCATCAAGGTCAAGGTCGGCCCGGTGTCACTGACGTACCGCGGGACCGCGAAATTCATCGAGCGCGACCCGGTCGCCCAGGTGGTAGTGATGGAGGCGTCGGGGAAGGAGACCCGCGGCGCGGGCACCGCCGCCGCGACCGTCCGGGCGTCGCTGGAGCCCGAGTCGTCCGGTGAGGCGACCAAGGTCACCATGCACACGACGATGAACGTGACCGGGCGGCCAGCGCAGTTCGGCCGCGGCGTGATGGTCGAGGTGGGTGGCAAGCTGGTGGAGAAGTTCGCCGAGAACCTGGCCCAGCTGATATCCGGCGACGGCGCGGCCCCGGCAGAAGGCGCCGCCGCCGCAGGCGACATCCGCACGGACGGCGCGGGCGCGGGCCAGCCCGCCGCCACCGCGGAAGCCGGGTCAGGCAGCACCGAACCCACGACCGTCGTCCCCGTCACGACCGCGGTTTCCGCTCCGCCCGCCCAGCAGAACGACGACTCCATCAACCTGGTCAAGCTGGTCGGCCCCGCGATCCTCAAGCGCGCCATCCCGGTCGCCCTCGCGGCGGCCGCCCTCACTCTGCTCGGCCTGCGCCTCCGGCACCGGTTCCGTCAAGGCGGGCGCGGCCAGAAGGCGTAGCCCCGCCGCCCGCAGACCGCACCGCGCTTTAGGCCCCGCCGCGGCGCCGCACCCAGCGAAAACCCGCGTCCCCTGATTAACATCTAGCTCATACGTTCGGATCAGGGCGATGGGGTGCAATGATCGTGGGTATTTACCCGCGCAGGACGGCGGGTAAATACCCACGATCATGAACGCGAGCCTGCGGCCTAGCGGACGACGACTTCGGTGACGGGGAGGGAGGAGTCCGCGGGCAGGTCGAGCGGGGATGGCGCGATGCCGCGGGACACGATCTCCGCGCCCAGGGCGGCGACCATGGCGCCGTTGTCGGTGCAGAGCCCCGGCCGCGGCACGCGCAGCTTGATGCCGGCCGCGGCGCACCGTTCCGCGGCGAGCGAGCGCAGCCGGGAATTGGCCGCCACGCCACCGCCGATGATCAGGTCGGTGACGCCATGCCGCTGGCAGGCCTGCACGGCCTTGCGGGTGAGCACGTCGGCCACCGCCTCCTGGAAGGACGCGGCCACGTCGGGGGCGTGCACCGGCTCCCCGGCGGCCTGCCGCGCCTCTACCCAGCGGGCCACCGCCGTCTTCAGGCCGGCGAACGAGAAATCCAGCGTGCCATCGTGGTATTTGCCGCGGGGAAAGCCGATCGCGGCCGGATCGCCCTCGCGGGCCGCCTTGTCGATCGGCGGGCCGCCGGGGAACGGCATGCCGAGCACCCGGGCCACCTTGTCGTACGCCTCGCCGGCCGCGTCGTCAATGGTGGCCCCGAGCGGGATGACCTCCCCGGCCACATCCGGCACGAGCAGCAGCGAGGAATGCCCGCCGGAGACCAAAAGGGCCACCGCGGGCGACGGCAGCGTACCGTGCTCCAGTTGGTCGACGGCGATGTGGGCGGCCAGGTGGTTGACCCCGTACAGGGGCTTGCCCAGCGCGAAGGCATACGCCTTGGCCGCGGCTACCCCGACGAGCAAGGCCCCGGCCAGTCCCGGCCCCGCGGTGACGGCCACCGCGTCGATCTCTTTCGGCCGGACCCCCGCAGTCGCGATGGCTCGGTCGAAGGTCGGGACCATCGCCTCCAGGTGCGCCCGGCTCGCTACCTCCGGCACCACGCCGCCGAACCGCGCGTGCTCATCCACGCTGGAGGCGACGGAATCCGCGAGCAGCTCGTGCCCGCGAACCAGCCCGACACCCGTCTCGTCGCAGGACGTCTCGATGCCAAGCACCAACGGGGACGCCATCACGCGAGCGCCTTCCGCATCACCACGGCGTCGACGCCGGACGGCTGGTAATAGCCGCGCCGGATCCCGGTCTCGGCGAACCCGTGACGCAGGTAAAGTTGCCTGGCCCTGGGATTGTCCTCCCGCACCTCTAGCAAGACCTCCTGGTAGCCGCGCTTGGTTGCCTCGTCGACGAGCGCCGTGAGCAATGCCGTGCCGGTACCCTCACCCCACCGGACCGGATTCACCGCCAGCGTCACCACGTCGGCCTGCGACCCGCCAGTGAACATTATCCCCGCGTACCCGATCAGCGCGGTTCCCTCCTCAGCCACCAGATAGAGCCGACGCGAGGCCGGCTGCTCGAGCTCCGCCGCGAACATCTCCGGCGTCCACGCGTCTTCGGGGAAGAGCTCTCGCTCCAAGGCCAAGATCCCGGCCATGTCGGCCCTGTTCATCTCCCGCAGCCGCATCCTGCCGCCCACACCTGGCTTGGCGGCAGCTGGGCTGGCGTCTCCCGGGCGGGCATCCGGCCGGGCGTTCACGACGGCGTGACCCGCTTGGGCGGCCCGGGCTCCTTGGCGTCCGGGCGCCGCAGGTAGAGGGGCTCCGCGGCTAGCAACGGCACGGCCAGCGAAGGGACAACAGGCAAAGGGACACCGGCGGGCGAAGGGACAGCGGCAGGCAAAGGGACACCGGCGGGCGAAGGGACAGCGGCAGGCAAAGGGACACCGGGCGAAGGGACACCGGGCGAAGGGACAGCGGCGGGCGAAGGGACAGCGGGCACGGAGGCACCGGGCGAAGGGACAGCCTGCCCGCTGAGATGCCCCGCTACGATGGCGCAGAGCGTGCGGGCATCCGGATGGGCAGGCCCGATTAGCTCGCCGAACGCCTCCGGGTAAAGCTGTCCCCCGGTTCCGGCCACCGGGAGCTCCGCCGCTCCCGCGATCGAGCCCACGCTGCCGACTGCGGGACCCTCCAGGCGCCGGCCGACGGCGTCGTACCTGGCCCAGTAGACCTCCTTGCGGCGCGCGTCGGTCGCCACCAGGAACTCTCGCCCCGGCGCGGTCGTGAGCGAGGTTGCGGCGGCGATGACGTCCAGGGAGCACACCCCGTGCACGGGAATGCCGAGCACGGCACCGAGCACCCTGGCGGTCACCACGCCGACGCGCAGCCCGGTATAGGGCCCAGGCCCGACCCCCACGGCGACCGCGGTCAGATCCGCGCGTGAGGCGCCCGCATCGGCCATGACCGTCGCGATCATGGGCGTCAGCAGCTCACCATGCCGCCGGCTATCGACGGCGAACGCCTCGGAAACGACCCGCTCCCCGTCGTGCAGGGCCACACTCACCGCAGGGGTCGCGGTATCAAAACCCACCACAAGCACGTCGCCCAGCCTAGTAGGCGCGCGGCGTCGCTAAGCCAAGCCGCGTGAGCCAAGCCGCGGCTAGTGCAGCGCGGCCTCGGCCGCCTGGGCGAACGCCAGGGCGGCCGCCGTCAGCTGGGACGGTGATACCGGTCCGTAGGACCCGTGGTTGGAGTGCTCGAGTCCGTTCAGCGTGACCGTCACGACCACATTGTGGTAGCGCACCATGATCGTGGCCACGTCCGTCACCGCTCCGCCGACGCGGAACACCTGCATGGCGCTGAACGCCTGGTTCCCCAGTCCGGACAGGGGCCGCACCGCGGCCCGCGGGGCCGGGGAGTGCTTCGGCGGGGCCTGCATGTTCTGCCACGCCAGATCGTAGGCGTCGATCGCGGCGAACATGGCGCTGCCGTTTCCGCTGGCCAGGCCGTTCGGCGCGTACGCGACCAGGTTGAGTTCCATCAGCCGGTACACCGGCGGCTTGTCGATGGTCCAGTTGCAGGCCGATTCGGCCGACCCGTTGACCGGCAGCGGCGAAGCCACCTTGGCCTGGCCCGGCAGGTAGCGCTGAACGGTGACGCCGGGCACGATTCGGCACGCGTCTGGCACCTGGCGCAGTTCGCCCGGCTGGAACGTGGTGATGAGCGCGCCTGGCGTGACCGCCGCAGGGCCCGGCTGGCTGCTCGTCAGCAGCACCACCGTGAGCACGGCCGCGACCACGACCACCAGGCCGCTCGCCATGACGAACCACCGCCGCCGCCTGCGCGCCGCGGCCCGCAGGGCGCGCCCGCCCGGACCCCGCGGCTGGGGCGGCGGCACATCCTCGTCGCTGTCCGTCTCGGGTTCATCCCACTCGGCCCACTGCGGCACCGGTTCGCCCCAGCGCGGATCGGAGACCCGGCGCGGATCGGAGACCCGGCGCGGATCGGAGACCCGGCGCGGATCGGAGACCCGGCGCGGATCGGCCGAACCCCTGGGATCGGCGGTCTCCGCCAGGCCTGCGGGCGGCTCAGGAGCCGCGCGATGCGCCGGGCTCGTCCGGCTATGACCGCCCGGAGCGCCGGGGCCAAGGGGAACGCCGGGCCCGCTGGGACTGCCCGGGCGTCCACCGCCAGCCGGACGCCCGGGACCAGCCCGATGGCCTCCGCCCGCGGGACGCCGCGGCCGCGCCGGACGGACCGGTGGCAGGTTGGCCCACGGCGGCAGGTCCTCGTCGTCGCGGTCAGGGCGGTAGGACCTGGCCGACGGGCGAGGCGGCAGAAACTCCTGCTCGGGCACGGCGCGCCTCCGGAATCGGGGTACGGTACGTAACGGCGCGATTCGCGTAACTGGGATCAGTACAGCGGAACTATAGACGATCTACGGCGCCGGTGAGCGCACCATGCCATCTGGCGCCGCGACCAATTAGCCGGACAGTTCGCACGTCGCTGTCCGAGTCGGGCTCGATCGAGATTTCCAGGCGGTCCTCGGCGAGACCTGCGGCCAGACCGGCGCCCCACTCCACGACCGTGACGGCGCCGGCCGCGTCGGTGTCGAGATCCAGGTCGTCCACCTCGCCGATGCTGCCGAGACGGTAGGCGTCCGCGTGCACCAGGGCCGGCCCGGGCCCGGCCGCGACGGGATGGACCCGCGCGATGACGAAGGTCGGGGAGGTGACCGGGCCGCGCACGCCGAGCCCGGCGCCGATGCCCTGCACCAGCGTGGTCTTGCCCGCTCCGAGCGGCCCGGCCAGGATCACCAGGTCCCCGGCCCGCAGCAGCGCCGCGAGGCGCCGCCCGAGGTCACGCATCTCCGCATCGGTGGCGATCCGCATTGCGGCGGGCAAGCAGCCCGGCTCGTTCGGAAAATTCATTACCTGGCACCGCCCGGATAGGTTCTCGGGACCCGGGCCCCGATGCCGGTGGCGATGTCGTAGGAGATGGTGCCGAGCGCCTCGCCCCACTCCTGGGCGGTCGGCTCGCCGTCATCGCCGGGGCCGAACAGCACCACCTCATCGCCCACCGCGGCCGGCTCGTCGCCGAAGTCCACGACGAGCTGATCCATGCAGACCGTGCCCGCGATCGGCCAGCGGCGGCCGCGCGCGCTGACCAGCGGCAGGCCGGCCGCG
>Ga0074046_10000212_pt1 | contig 50922 bp, 35 predicted proteins | sample BogForMeECP23OM3_FD_94441 | JGI IMG/M metagenome (GOLD analysis project Ga0074046, IMG submission 94441) | Bog forest soil microbial communities from Calvert Island, British Columbia, Canada - Bog Forest MetaG ECP23OM3 | ecosystem: Environmental > Terrestrial > Soil > Wetlands ... | reverse complement strand
GCCCGGCGACAAGGTGACCAGTTGCGTGAAGTTGCGGCCATTCAGTTCGAGTTGTTGGACTTGCTTGCCCGTAATGGTGCTGCCAATCTCGGAAGATTGTGTGTCCACCTGGGCGACGTTTTCGCCGGTGACGATCACTTCCTCGGTAACGGTGCCAACCGTCAGCATCACGTCCACACGCGCTTTTTGCGCCACTTCCAAAACGAAGTTCTGCGCCTCAAATTTCTGGAAGCCCTTGGCAGTCACCGCAATGTTGTAGGTGCCGGAAGGCAGCGAAGAAGCAACGTACACGCCTTCCCCGTTCGTTTCCGTGGTGCGCGTCAGGTTGCCGCCAACGCTGGCGATGACCACCTGTGCGCCGACCACTGCGGCCCCGGATTTGTCTGTGACCGTGCCGCTGATCAGACCGTTCGTCTGCGCGGATGCGAGCAATGGGAGCAAGAGGAACAGGGAAAGTGTCCCAAGGCAGGAGAGCAGCCGCGCGCCATACGAATGAAAAACCAATCGAAATGCCTTCACGATGAACCTCCGGTAACTTAATTTTCGCCCGAATGCTGGAGAGATTGGAGGCTGGAGGAAGAGGAAAAAGAGCCGAAAACCACCCTAAAGTCCACGTCCGACCACTCGCCGCCACATCCCCGGTTCCCCGACGGGACCTGACCGGGTCCCAAAACTACCTATTAAATCGGATTAATAAAGGAAAGTCGCGCATCTGTCAAGTACAAAATGAGTCCTTTTCCCCGGGGCCGTCGGCCCTGCTTCCCTCCGGCCAGAGTACGGCCTTTGCCAATGACGCGAAACTTGGGTTGAAGCGGACAGCGAGAATGGCGGAAACTAGTGCCGTTCCAACTATTTGAGCCAAATGACGGTCCAGGCATCTTAGGCGAACACGGAGGGACTATTCTCGAAGGGATTTGCCGAAACATGTTGGAACGGCGTTAGCTGGAGACAGATGAGATACACACCAAGCGTTCTTGGAATCTGCACCGGGTTGGTGCTCACGGCCGGCCTGCTCGGCGCAGTGCCCGCGGCGCCGCGCCTTTCAGTTGGGGTAAGTTCGCAGCGCCAAACAAGCGCTGCCAATGGTCCTCAAGCTTGGTTTCAAAAAGGGCAGGCGGCCTTGCAGAGTGGCGATCTGCAAACGGCGGAAGACGCTTTCCGCAAGGTATTGGCAGCGGATCCGAAGGCTGGCGCCGCCTACGCCAATCTGGGCGTGATCGCCATGCGCCGCAAGCAGTGGGATGAGGCCTTGAAAAATCTGAAGGAGGCAGAGAGGCTTTCTCCAAAAATGGCGGGCATCCGCTTGAACATCGGTCTCGTCGAATTCCGCCGCGAGAATTACTCCGGAGCCATCCCCCCGCTGCAAAGCGTCGTGCGCGATGAGCCCAGTTCGCAACAGGCGCGCTACCTGCTCGGCCTGTGCCAGGTCTTCACGCAGGATTACGCTGCTGCCGTGAAAACACTCGAGCCCCTTTGGGAGCCGATGTCCAGCAACGTGATGTATCTCTACATGCTCGGCATGGCTGCCAGTCGTGCGGGCGACAAGGCACTCGACAAAAAGGCTATCCTCCGACTCATTGATATTGGCGGGAACACGCCGGAGTTTCATTTGATCCTCGGCAAATCCTATCTTCAACGTGATGAGGTTGCCGGCGCCCTCACAGAACTGGGAAAGGCCGAAGCGCTGAATCCGCAACTGCCGTATTTGCATTTCAACCTTGCGGTGGCATACATGCACGGTGCCGACTACGAGAAGAGTGAAGCCGAATTTTTCAAGGATATTCAACTGGAGCCGGAACTTGCGGACAACTACGTACAGCTTGGGAACCTCTATTGGCTGACGCAGCGCAATGATGACGGCGTGCCGGAATTTCGCAAGGCGCTCGAGAAGGATCCAAAAAGCGGCGATGCCTGGTTCGGTCTGGCAAGAAGTTACCTCAGACAAAAAAAATATGCCGAGGCATTGCAAGCAATCGACAGAGCGGCAAATTTGGCGCCGGAAAACCAGCGCGTGCACTTCATACGCGGCCAAGTGCTGCAACATCTCGGCCGTAAAGACGAAGCCGAGGCCGAGTTTGCAATCGCGAAAAAGCTCATGGACAAAGGATTCATTGAGGATCGGGATAAACTGGAAGAGCGGTATGTGCCGAGCCCGGAGTTGACCCAACTGCCGAACTGAAGAGCGCGAACGCCAGAGGCTAAATTTGCGGCGGCTTTTGCCACGGGCCGCGGGCTTGCTCCAGAGTTTCGGCGACGGCGAGGAGGAGTTCTTCTTCGTAGGGCCGGGCAATCAGTTGGACGTTGATGGGAAGTCCCTCGGGCGATTGGCCGAAGGGGAGGGAAAGCCCCGGAAAGCCCGCGAGATTCAGCCACTGACAGTAGCGCATGGTGTCGCGATAATTGTGCGCGTCGCCGGCGCGATAATTGCCTGCGCCATGTTTGAAGGCAGGCGCCGACGAAACGGGCGAGAGAAGAATCGGCACATCGCGCAATTGCCGGAGCACATTGGCGCGCACCAGGTCACGTTCCGTGCAGGCAGCCATAAACGATTCCAGTGTGACCGCGGGTTCCGCCGCTGTAGCTGCAAGATATTCTTGCAGCATCGGGCTCAACAAATCTTCCTGGCCCTTCGTGCTGTGACGAATCACATCGCCGATCACCGGTCCAAAGAAGAACCACCACAATTCCAGCGCGCGGCCGAGTCCGTCCAACTTCACCGGCTCGACATGGAAGCCCCGCTCAGTGAGGAGTTGACCCGCGCGGTGCACCGCGGCTTGCGTTTCGGGCGTGGCAGCGCCGAGCGTGCCGCTCTCGAGAATTCCGATGCGCCGAGCGCGCAATTCCTCCGCGCGAATAGAGCGCAAGGGCACAGGCGCGGAGAGCGCGTCGCCGGCGTCCGGTCCTGCCATCACTTCGAAGAGCGCGCGAAGATCCGCAACCGTGCGCGCCATCGGCCCCACCACGCCAATCCACGAGAACGCGCCCGCTCCCGGCGGAAAATGCCCCGTGGCCGGAATCCGGCCTGGAGTAGGTTTCAGTCCGCAAATGCCGCAAAAATGCGCGGGCACGCGAACGGAACCCCCACCGTCGCTGCCGACCCCGCCCATGGAACAGCCGCCGGCAATGGCCGCGGCTTCGCCGCCGCTCGAGCCGCCCGCGGATTTGGAAAGATCCCAGGGATTTGAGGTTTTCCCGGAGACGCGATTGTCCGTTTCGTAGGCCATCAGGAATTCCGGCGTGTTGGTATTGCCCAGCAGGATTGCTCCGGCGCATTCCAGGCGCGCCACCAGCGTCGCGTCGCTCGCCGGCACGTAGTCTTTGCGCAAGAGCGAGCCCGCGGGACACGGCCACCCGGCGACATCAATGCACGACTTCACCGTGAGAGGTATCCCCGTCAGCGCCTGCAGCGGCTCGCCACGCTGCATGGCAGCTTCCGCCTGCCGAGCCCGCGCCATCGCCGACTCCGCGTCCAGATGCACGAAGGCATTCAGTTTTGGCTGGAGCGCCTGCGCGCGCTGCAGATGTGCGGTGATCATCTCAACCGGGGAAATTTCTTTCCTACGGAATTTTTCGCGCGTTTCAGCGATAGAAAAATAATGGAAAGCGGCCATGGGTTCCCTTCAGCAAGGTAAATGCCGGCGTCCTTTCGGTCAAGGCTGGCCGGGCCGGACTGCAGAAGACGCTATAAAAACGGTTGACGCTGTCCTGCAGAGCCAAGACAATCGAAAGGATAGGGGACCGGGGCCAGATTCACGACATGTCGCGCGTCCAGAGAGAAAATTCCTTCATGAGTTTCATACGACTGAGTTCACGCCATCGCTTTTTTGTTTTGGGTGCCTTGCTCACATTGCTTGCAGTTGGCTCCCTGGCGGTGTTGCGGCTCAAGGCGGCGCAATCGCCCGCGGGCGAGAAGCAAAGTGTCGCTGCGGACAAGGACATTTCCTCCGAGGCGATGCGCCTGAATACGCTCGGCGTAGCTTACATGAACCAGCAAAAGGCCGCCGAAGCGCAAAAATATTTCGAGCAGGCCTTGGCGGCAGACCCGCAGTTCGCAGCAGCGAGAATGAATCTGGGCATCTCTTTCCTGGGCCAGCAAAAAGTCGAGCAGGCCCGCGCCGCTCTCGAAGAGGCCACCGCGAAGCTTCCTCAGGATCCCTATGCCTGGTACAACCTGGGCCTTGCCTACAAGGACTGCAACGAACCGGAAAAGGCCATTGCCGCTTTCCAGCACGTGGAGAAAATTGTGCCCGAAGAGCCGGATGCCTTCTATTTTGAGGGCTTCATGAACGCGCAGTTGCTACGCTATGACGAGGCGATTGCGGCATTCCAAAAAGCGTTGTCTCTGTCTCCCTTTCATGCTTCGGCGCAGTTCGGAATTGCCCGGGCCTACCAGCGCAAGGGTGACGCCGTAGCCGCCCGTGAAGCGATGAAGCGCTTCCAGAAAATCAACTCCGAGCATCTCGGCACCCCGTTCGGTGCGGGCTACGGTGACCAGGGCAAATACTCGCTCGCGGAATTTATCCACGGCACGGTGGCCACAGTCCCACCAGAGATTCCCGTTCATTACACGCAGGCACCTCTGGCCAATCGCGTATCGTCGGCTCCGGCCATCGGTCCCAGCAGCGGCGCGTGTTTCCTGGATTATGACGGGGACGGCAAGCCTGATCTTTTCCTGGTCGGCGCCGGCGAAGGCAAGAGCCGCCTCCTCCACAATCTCGGCGACGGCAAATTTGAGGATGTGACGGAGAAAGCCGGTCTGGGGAGTCTCGGCGCGGGATTGGGGTGCGCCGCGGGCGATTTCGACAGTGACGGCCACACCGATCTGGCCGTCTGCGAAACGGGCGGCGTGCGGCTGCTTCATAACGACGGCAACGGCAAGTTTCAGGACGTGACCGAGAAAACCGGAATCCACCGCGAGAAGGGCTGTGTTGCCGCTACTTTCGTGGATTACGACCACGATGGCGACCTCGATCTCTACCTGACCATGGCCCCCGAGAGTGAAACGCATAAGAACCGGCTCTGGCGCAATAACGGAAACTCCACTTTTACGGACGTCTCTGAAGAATCCGGCATGGGCCTGGATGCCACAGGCGCGGGCGTGGCCATGACGGATTTCAACAACGATCGCGCGATTGATTTTGTCGTTGCCGGTGGGCCGCAAGGTGCCGCTATTCTTCTGAATCCACGCGAAGGAAGGTTCAAGGCCCTTCCAGGGATCGATTTTGCGAAAGAGAATTTGCCGCCCGCTGTTGGCGTCATCGCTTTTGATTTCGACAAAGACGGCTGGATGGATCTGGCGTTTACCCACGCCGGGCCCCCGGGACTCACCTTGTGGCGAAACGTCCAGGGCAAGAGGCTCGAACGCGTTCCACTCCCCGATCTCGGCTGGAAGCGGGGCTGGGGCCTCACCTCGCTCGATTTCGATAATGATGGCTGGCTCGATCTTGCGGCTGTTGGCGAATCCGCGAATGGCGGGGAGATTCGGTTGTTGCGCAATTTGGGCGAGGCGGGCTGGGCCGATGTCACAAAAAAGACGCAACTCGATGCCGTCAAATTAAGCAAGCCTGCGGCTATCGCGGTAGCTGATCTGAGAAGCAATGGAAGCCCCGACCTGATTGTTACCCAAGCGGGAGGCGCTCCCATCCTGCTCGAAAATGTCGGCGCCAACAAAAACAATTGGATTCAGATCGACCTCAAGGGCCTGGATGACAACAAAAACGGAATCGGCACCAAAGTGGAGATTTTCGCCGGAGGGCTTTACCAGAAATGGGAAGCTGCCGGCTCGTCTGGCTACCTCAGCCAGAATTCCCCCACGCTGATCGCTGGCCTGGGCAGCGAAAAAGCCACGGACGTGGTGCGTCTCTTGTGGCCGAAGGGTGTGCCGCAGGATGAAGTGAACCTCCAGGCCGGAAGAGTCCATCTCATCAACGAACTCGACCGCCGCGGAAGTTCCTGCCCGGTTCTCTTTTCGTGGAATGGCAGGGAATACGAATTCATTGCCGACATGATCGGCCCCGCGGTTGTGGGGCATTGGATAGCTCCGGGTGAACGCGACGTTCCCGATTCCGACGAATACCTGAAAGTCCCGGCGAAGAGTGTCCGCCCGAAAAATGGCCTGCTCAGTTTCCGATTCATGGAGCCGATGGAAGAAACCGTTTACCTCGACCAGGTGCGCTTGCTGGCCATCGATCATCCCGCCGAGGTCGAGGTGAATCCGAATGAACGCTTCGCCAGTGCGCCGCCCTTCCCCGAATTTCGCGTGATTGCCACAGAGCATGCAAAACTGCCGGTTGGCGCTTGGGACGACCACGACAACAACGTGCTGCCGCTGCTCGCCAAGCGCGACCGCAAATACGTCACACAGTTTGACGGCCTGCCCTACACCGGATTCGCCAAATTGCACTGGATCGAACTCGATCTCGGCCAATGGGACGCGGCAAAACCCCTGCGTCTCCTCCTGGACGGCTACACCGACTATTTCACCGCGACTTCCATGTACGCCGCCAATCAGGCGGGCATAAAGGTCATCGCGCCTTACGTCGAAGCGCAAGATGCGCAGGGTAAATGGGTGCGTATTGTCGAGGATATGGGATTCCCCGCCGGCCTGGAACGAACCATAGTCGCCGATCTAAGCGGCAAGATTCCCGCCGGCACGCGCCGCATCCGCATCGTCACCAACCTGAAGATTTATTGGGACGCGGTGCGCATCGATCAGACGCCCGAATCGAAAAACCTCCGCGTCAGCGAGGTTCCGCTGGCCACCGCGGCGCTGGAATTTCTCGGCTACCCGCAGGAAATCCGCCTGCAGCCCGCGAGCGATACGGTCTATTCCTACGCTCGGCGCAGCCCCACGGGGCCGTATGCGCGCGCGGCGGGGAACTATACGCGCTATGGCGACGTTAAAACGCTACTCAGCGCTTCCGACGACAAGTTCGCCGTGTTCGCCTCTGGCGAAGGCGTCAAGCTCGCATTCGATCCGCGGCATCTTCCAAATCTTCCCTCGGACTGGGTGCGCGACTATTTCTTCTATGCCGATGGCTTTGAGAAAGACATGGATTTTTACGCGGCCAACGCCTTCACGGTTGAGCCCCTGCCAAGGCATGGCCTGCTTTCCTATCCCTACCCCGAAGGCAAGGGCTACCCGCTCGACGACGAACATCTCGGATACAAGCTCGAATACAACACGCGCTCCCGCTCGGATCGCCTGCCGGGCAATTTGCGCTACGAATATCCCACCCAGAAGTGAGTTTCAATTACGGCGTTCACGGATCTCGGACGAGCGCATCATCCTTTGTTCGAGTCTGTCGTCGCGGCATCAAGCAACTCCGCTGAGGTCGGGTTCTCCCTCATCACGCCGCAAGAAGAAACTGTCATTTCGCCTGCCCTGAGCGGAGCCGAAGGGACCGGAGGGACGGCCGTTTTTGCCGTCCCTGAGCGGAGGTACGGTTTTCCATCGCACGTCTTTTGTGCGATGAATCTCTCCTCGGCCTCGGATATCAGGGGAAAACGAATACTTCCTATGCGCCGACAGAGACCCAGCTTCGCTTCTGCGCGCTTTCGGCGATCGCTTCGCAGAGCAGGAGTTCGTCGTGGCCCGTCTCAAATGTCGGAAAGCTTCGCGGCGCGCGAAAATCTCCGGCAGCGACATAGCTATAGAAATCCTTGAACAGTTGTACGAACGTGTCCGGGTAGCCCTCGGCGTGCCCGCCGGGATAAGCTGCATAACCCCGCGATTCCGCCGATTGCAGCCCGGGATCCTTCGGCAGCACTTCGCTGGCCCGATCCCGCCGGCCAATCCACAACGTATTGGGCGATTCGGAATTGAACGCCAGCGAACCTTCGGAGCCGTCGATCTCAAACCACAAACGCGCCTTGCGCCCGGCGCTGACTTGCGAAACGGTCATCACGCCGTGCGCATCGTTTTCAAAGCGCAGCAGCACGGAGGCGTAATCATCGGTCGTCATCAGCACTTCCTCGGTTTCCGCGGCGCCAGCTTTCTGAAATGTCTCCACGCGGCCCTTGGGCTTGCGGCGTGTCGGCAGAACCGTGGCCAGATCGGCGCAAAGCTCGGACACTTTGCTGTGGGTCATCCAGGTCACCAGGTCGAGCCAGTGCGTGCCAATGTCGGAGACGGCGCGCAGTTCACCGCCCAATTTTGCTTCCAGCCGCCAGTTCCAATCCGTGGGATAGAGCAGCCAATCCTGCAAAAAGCTGCCATGCACGAGACGCACCTGCCCGATAGCGCCTTTGTGGATCAACGCGCGAGCTTCCTGACACAGGGGGTAGTAGCGCAGGTTGTACGCCACTCCGCCCACGCACCCCGTTTCTTTCGCCAGCGAAACCAGCGCAGCGGATTCCCGCGAATCCAACGTCAGCGGCTTTTCGCACAAAACATTTTTCCCCGCGCGAAGGAGCTGGCTAGCTGCCCGGAAATGCTCATTGTTTGGCGTGCACAAATGTACGACGTGAACCGACGGATCGGCGGCCAGTTCCTCGAGCGAAGCGTACGCTCGCGGCAATCCCAGCGCATCCCGCGAAGCTTTTGTGCGCTCCGGCGTGCTCCCCAGCACTCCCTGGACCGAAATACCAAGGCGCCGCAAGGCGTCCAGGTGGGCTCGCCCGACGAATCCCAATCCAATAATGGCCGCGTTGATTTTCTGCATGAGGGCTCCTTATGGCCGGACCAGCCCATTAGGTTAATTCATCCCAAGGAATTGTAGCGGAACAATTATCTCGGCATGCGTTTCGGGGATGCGAGGACGGCCGAAAGGCCTCGGGGCCATCCTGACAGCTCTGCGACCCGAAGGCGCCTCGTGACAGCGCGGGGCTGAAAATTTCTCGAATAGCGGAAATCGTAAATGCCAAGAAGGTCTGAAATGCATACACTGGTATTGGAGATTACTAAGCTTCGCGGAATATAGAAACAAAACTCGTATTGTCATCCCGAGCGAAGCGAGGGATCTGTTTTTGCCTGAAAGCAAGATACAGCGGATTCCTCGCGCCAAACTCGCGCTCGGAATGACAACCTGCTCTCGTTGGGTGCGGTCCCGATGCTCGAAAGGTGTAACTATAATCTGCGACGCTCTTCAGGAGAATCGAGGAATGCAAACGAAGCATGCCGTGATGGCGGGATTGGCCTTGCTTGGTGCCTCGGCCGCGGCGCATGCGGGGCCGAGCGGAGGCACTATCAGCGGCAAAGTGACCTACGAGGGCGCGCCGGCCAAGATGAAAGCGATTGACATGTCTGTGGAACCTTCTTGCGCCAGGATGTATGCGACGCCGCCGCTCGCGGAAGCCGTGGTTACGGGCGCCGGAAACAGCCTGGAAAACGTGGTTGTCTATGTATCCGCGGGAGCGCCAAACGACGCGGCTCCTTCCACCGCCGCCATCTTCACGCAGAAGGGTTGCCGCTACATCCCGCACCTGCTGGCCTTCCAGGTTAATCAAGAACTGAAGATCACCAACGAGGATCAGACCGTCCACAACGTTCATCCACAGCCGAAGCGGAATCGCGAGTGGAATAAATCGCAGCCGCCGGGTACGCCGCCGATTCGCGAGAGCTACGACCAGGCGGAATTCATTCCCGTGAAGTGCAACGTGCATCCTTGGATGCATGGCATTCTTGCGGCAATGCCGAACTCTCACTACGCCGTGACCGGCGCGGGCGGTTCGTTCTCCCTGGCCAACTTGCCTCCGAGCAAGTACACCATCACCGCCTGGCACGAGTCCTACGGCGCGCAGTCGCAGGACGTCACCATCAGCGGCAGCGAGACCCACACCCTCAACTTCGTCTTCAAGTCCAAGCCGAATTAGTCGACGCCGCATAATCAAGCCGCTCCCAGGGAGTCCCCTGGGTCGCCTCGTGTATAATTATAAAGGTACACCAGCCGACTCCATGATCCCCTTCATTCACATAGGTCCCTTATCGATTCCTACGTACGGTCTGATGGTGGCGCTGGGTATGATCTGCGCCGCCTACATTCTTCAAGCTGATTTCGACCGCCGCGGCATAAAAGCCGACGCATTCACCATGATCACCATCGCAGGATTGGCGGGCATCTTCGGCTCGAAGGTGTATAGCGCGCTCGAATCCCCGGCGGAATTCCTTGCCCATCCGGTTGCGCAAATCTTCAATCGCTACGGCTTCACCTGGTTTGGGGGATTCCTCGGCGGCTTTTTTGCGATGCTCATTCTCGGCAGGCGGGCCAAAATTCCCCTGCTGGAATTTCTGGACGCCTGCACGCCCGCGGCATCGGTCGGTTATGCCATCGGGCGGATCGGCTGCTTGCTCTCCGGCGACGGCGACTACGGCATTCCGACCACCTTGCCGTGGGGCATGAGCTTTCCGAATGGCGTTGTTCCCACGATGGAGCGAGTACACCCGACGCCCATCTATGAATTCCTGGTGTGGTGCGCGATTGGCGCCATCCTGTGGCACATGGGCACGAAAGCGCTGAAGGGCCCAAAGGCCAAGGGTGGAATTTTCTGCAGTTACCTGATCCTCACCGGCATCGCCCGTTTTCTGGTGGAGCTCATCCGCATCAACCCGCGTTGGATCCTCGGCATGACCAATGCGCAAGTCGTCAGCGTGCTGTCCATCCTTGCCGGCGCGGTGCTTCTTTGGCGTATTAAAAGCCAATACCACGCGCTGAAAAAAGAACATCGCATTGTCGAACACATTTCTTCCCACGGTGATGTGCTGCAGCCCGAGTATCATCGCCCAACACCCGAATGCCCGCATCCGGAACGGTGGCATATGTATGACTCGATGAGCGCGGAAGTGGAAGTTCTCGATTTTCTGCAAGCCCTGGTCACCACGGTCAAGCCCCAGTTGGTCGTGGAGACCGGCACCTTCTCCGGCTTGAGCACGCTGCGCATAGCGGAGGGCCTGAAGCAGAACGGTGTCGGCCGCGTGATCACTTGCGAGTGGGACAAAAAGGTGTACGAGGCCGCGAAGAAACGCTTCGCCGAATCCGGCCTGGGCCAATGGATCGAGGCGCGCAATGTGCCCAGCCTAGAGATGAAGGTTGACGGCCGCATCGACATGCTTTTTTGCGACAGCGATGTGCCGCTGCGCGAACAGGAAGTCCGCCGCTTCCTGCCGCAGATCAATCCGTACGGGCTCATCCTGATACATGATGCGAGTTCGGCAATGAAGAGTGTGCGTGAAGGCGCCCTGCGACTCGAAGCCGAAGGGCTCATCTCAGTGTTGCTACTGCCTACTCCCCGGGGTCTGGTGCTTGCCCAGAAACGCGAAGGCCGCAGCTAACGTCTGAAGATGCTTGGCGCGGCCAATCCCGCAGATCGAAATGAGTCCTCTCGATTGTGCTGTGCTATTCGAGCATTTGCCGCAGCACATACTGCAGAATGCCGCCATGCTTGTAATAAGCCACTTCTTCCGGCGTATCCACGCGCACGGTTGCCGTGAAGGTTTTCTGCGTTCCGTCCGCCGATTTGGCGCGAACGGTGACTTGCTTCCGCGGCGTTAGCGTAGCCACTCCATCAATCGAGAACACCTCGTGCCCCGTCAGGCCAAGGGATTCGCGAGTGTCGCCGGGCTTGAATTCCAGCGGGAGCACGCCCATGCCCACGAGGTTGCTGCGGTGAATGCGCTCGTAGCTCTCTGCGATCACGGCGCGCACGCCGAGCAGCCGTGTGCCCTTAGCGGCCCAGTCCCGCGAGGACCCGGAGCCATACTCCTTGCCCGCAATCACCACTAGGGGAACGCCCTCTTCGCGGTACTTCACCGCGGCGTCGTAAATAAACATCTTTTCGCCCTCGGGCAGATGCAGCGTCCAACTGCCTTCCGTGCCCGGAACAAGCTGATTGCGCAGGCGGATGTTCGCAAACGTGCCGCGCATCATCACCTCATGATTGCCGCGGCGCGCGCCATAGGAATTGAATTCGTGCGGCTTCACGCCACGCGCGATCAGGTATTTCCCAGCCGGGGAATCCACGGCGATGGAGCCCGCGGGAGAAATGTGATCGGTGGTCACGCTATCGCCCAGTATCGCGAGCACGCGGGCGCCATGAATATCCGCCAGCGGAACCGGCGTCCTCGGCATGTTCTCGAAATACGGAGGCAACTTGATGTATGTGGAGTTCGCGTCCCACTTGTACAAATCCCCTTCGGGAATGGGCAGCGATTTCCAGCGCGCGTCGCCCTCGAAGACTTCGCTGTATTCCTTGCGGTATTGCTCCGTGGAAACCGCGGCGCGGACGGTGGATTCCACTTCCTGCGCGGTAGGCCAAATCTCACGCAAATAGACGGGCTTGCCCGCGGAATCGGTTCCCAGAGGCTCGGTCGTCAAGTCCATATCCATGCGGCCGGCGAGCGCATAGGCCACGACGAGCGGCGGGGAAGCGAGGTAATTCGCGCGCACCAGCGGGTGCACGCGCCCTTCAAAATTGCGGTTGCCGCTCAGCACAGCCACGGCAATGAGGTTGTTTTCCTTGATGGCCGCGCCAATGGGATCGGATAGCGGTCCGCTATTGCCGATGCAGGTTGTGCAGCCGTAACCCACCAGGTGGAAATTCAATTTTTCGAGGTACGCCATCAGGCCCGAGGCTTGCAGATAGTCGGTCACCACTTTCGAGCCCGGCGCGAGACTGGTCTTCACCCACGGCTTCACTTGCAATCCACGCTCAACGGCTTTCTTCGCCACCAATCCCGCGCCCAGCATCAGTGAAGGATTCGAGGTGTTCGTGCAACTCGTAATGGCGGCAATCACCACCGCGCCACTGGAAAGCTCGAAGGCATCGCCATTGTTTTTGACAGGAACGTGTGTTGCGGGCATGCCTTCCACGACTTTCGTGAAGGACGCTTTCGCGTTTTTCAGCGCGACGCGGTCTTGCGGCCGCTTGGGTCCTGCCACCGTGGGCTCAACGCTGCCGAGATCCAGCTCCAGCGTGTCGCTGAACGCAGGGTCGGGTGTTGCGTCGGTCCGGAAGAGGTACTGCTCCTTGCAATAGGCCTCAACCAGCGCGATGTGTTCGTGGGAACGCCCGGTGAACTCCAGGTACGCGAGGGTTTCCTTGTCCACGGGGAAAAAGCCCATGGTGGCGCCGTATTCGGGAGCCATGTTGGCGATTGTGGCGCGGTCCGGCACGCTCAAGGTGGAAAGGCCGGAGCCGTAGAACTCCACGAACTTCCCGACCACGCCCTTCTTTCGGAGCATCTCGGTGACTGTAAGAACCAGGTCCGTCGCTGTAGCTCCTTCGCGCAGCCGGCCGTGCAGCTTGAAGCCCACCACCTCAGGGACGAGCATCGAGAGAGGCTGGCCCAGCATGGCGGCCTCCGCTTCAATACCGCCGACGCCCCAGCCGAACACGCCGAGCGAATTCACCATCGTGGTATGCGAATCCGTGCCAACGAGCGAGTCCGGATACGCTTCGATGCGGCTGCCGCTCGGAACGGAGCAAACCACCCGCGCGAGGTACTCGATATTGACCTGGTGGCAGATGCCCGTATCGGGTGGCACCACCTTGAAATTGCGGAAGGCGGTTTGTCCCCAGCGCAGGAAGGCATAGCGCTCGACGTTGCGCTGGAATTCCAGCTCCGCGTTCAAGCCGAAGGCGTTCACATTGCCGAAACTGTCCACCTGGACGGAGTGGTCGATGACCAGCTCCGCGGGGAAAAGGGGATTGATGCGCTTGGGATTGCCGCCCATTTTTTGCACCGCTTCGCGCATCGTGGCCAGGTCCACGATGGCGGGGACGCCGGTGAAATCCTGCAACAGGACGCGCGCGGGCATAAACGCAATTTCTTTTTGTTCGCCGCCGGGTTTCCAGCTGGCAAGCGCGCGGATATCCTCGGGGCGAACGGAGCGTCCGTCCTCACAGCGCAGCAGGTTTTCCAGCAGAATGCGGAGGGAGAAGGGAAGACCGGTGAATTGTCCGAGGCCCTGCTTTTCCAGCTTTTCCAGGCGCTGAATTTCAAAAGTTTGCGCGCCAACGTTCAGGTTGTCTCGCGTTCCGAAAGAATTAGCTGCGGAGATGGGCATTCTAGCCGTCCTTTCTCGGAATGGTTGGGCTTCTATAATAACCGAAATCTTGCGGCGGTGCGGGAACGCTATAATGGAAAGGCCGTGAAAATCGTCCTTATTTCGACGTATGAACTGGGGCGGCAGCCGTTTGGGCTGGCCTCGCCTGCAGCCTGGCTGCGCGGGCGCGGGCATGCGGTAACTTGCCTGGATTTATCGCGCGAGGCGTTGAATGAACAAGCTATCCGAGACGCGCGATTGATCGCTTTTTATGTTCCGATGCATACCGCCACACGACTCACGCTGGAATTGCTGGAACCTGTTCGCCGCATGCAGCCCGAGGCGCATTTGTGCGCCTACGGCCTGTACGCTTCGCTTTCCGCGGAGAGTTTTCGCTCCCGCGGTGTGATCAGTTTATTGGGGGGCGAATTCGAGCAGTCGCTGGTGGATCTCGCGGAGCACCTGGAAGGCCTGTCCGCTTCGCCGCAGATTCACCCGTTGGACACGAGTGTTTCGCTGGCGCGGCTGCGTTTCCAGAAGCCGGACCGCGCGGGATTGCCGCCACTGCGTTCGTACGCGCACCTGGTGTTGCCGGACGGCGAGCATCGTACCGTGGGGTACACGGAAGCGAGCCGCGGCTGCAAACATTTGTGCCGGCATTGCCCGATTGTGCCGGTGTACAACGGCGTTTTTCGCATCGTGGACCGCGAGGTCGTGCTGGCGGACATCCGGCAGCAGGTGGCCGCCGGTGCGCAGCACATCACGTTTGGCGATCCGGATTTCTTCAATGGAGTGGGACACGCCATTCCACTGGTGGAAGCGCTGCATCGCGAATTCCCCGCGCTTACGTATGACGTGACCATCAAGGTGGAGCATCTTTTGCGGAACGTCGAATTGCTGCGGACGCTGCGCCAGACCGGGTGCCTGTTCATTATTTCCGCCGTCGAGTCTCTGGACGACGGTATTTTGCAGAAACTGCAAAAGGGCCACACGCGCGCGGATTTCTTTCGTGTCGTCGAAGCATGCCGGCGCGCCGGGGTCACTCTGCAGCCGACTTTTGTTCCATTCACTCCCTGGACGACATTTGAAAACTATCTCGACCTATTCGAGAATTTGCGGCGGCTCAACCTGGTTGAAGCTGTGGCGCCCATCCAACTGGCTATTCGTCTGTTGATTCCCCAGGAGTCGCGGCTGCTGGAATTACCTGAAGTCCGTGAGATGGTTGGAGCTTTCGATGCCAGGGCGCTCGTTTATCCCTGGGAAAATCGCAATCCGGGGATGGATCGGCTGGCCGAGGAGACGCAGGAAATCGTTGCCGCAAGCGAGAAGATCAAACGCAGCCGGGCGGCGACGTTTGAGCAGCTCTGGCGCGCGGCAAACCGCGCAGCCGGGCGGAAAACGGAAGAACTGGCTATGCCGGTGCTAGCCGCGCGGGCGGCGGTGCCCTATCTCAACGAGCCCTGGTATTGTTGAGCGGAGCCGACACGGGACCAGTTGGTCCCGATAGCCAAGGCCAAGGAAGCGGTGCGGCAGGCGGAGACTTTTCTTTAGACGGAGCTTCTCACGAGACACAATTTTGATGTTAGCCAGACCGTTCAGTACGATGTCATCTTGAGGGGCGCGCTGTTTGCGCCCCGAAAAACCTCAACTAACACATCGGGCACAAATTTGATTGGGGCCCTTCGCCGATCCTCATCGGATCGCCTCAGGGTGACAAAGTTTCCCCGAACTAGCTCAAGGAATGAGTTGCAGCTCGTGAGAAATGCGGCGTAGCGAATCCGAAACCCGCCGCGTGCCTGCGTGAGAACTATTGCCGGCGAGAAATAGGATCGCACTTTGATGAATCCACGAAAACGACTGCTGCTGTTTGCCACAAAGCTCGGCTACCAGACGCGTTCATTTAATGCCGCGGCGGGAAAGCTTGGTGTGGAACTTGCTTTTGTCACCGATCGCTGCGGCGGGATGGATGATCCCTGGAACGACCATGCGCTCCCCGCACATTTTGAATCGCCGGAAACTGCGGCGCGGGCTGTCTTGGAAGCGCAGCGAGGACTTCGCGTCGACGGCGTCCTGGCATTAGGTGATCGTCCTGGGCCCACGGCGGCGTATGTGGCGCGGGGCCTTGGCCTGCTGCACAATCATCCGGCGAGCGTGGAGGCTTGCCGGAACAAGTTGCGCACGCGAGAAGTGTTTCGCGAAGCCGGGATTCCGGTGCCGTGGTTCCGCAGCGTTTCGTTGCATGCCCTGCCGGAGCCCGCACTTCTCGGCATCAACTATCCGTGCGTACTCAAGCCGCTCTCGCTATCGGCCAGCCAGGGGGTGGTGCGCGCCAATAATCGCGAGGAGTTCGCTGCGGGCGCGGCGCGGCTGAAAAAACTTCTGGAATCGCCGGAGATACGCGCGACACGCGAACCGCATCTGGATCAGATGCTCGTGGAAGGCTATCTGCCGGGGAGGGAAGTGGCCGTCGAGGCGCTGCTGACTGAGGGGACGCCACGAATACTGGCGATCTTCGACAAGCCGGATCCGCTGGAAGGGCCTTATTTCGAGGAGACGATCTACGTCACACCCTCGCGCTTGCCGGATTCCGGGCAGCGCGCCATCGAAAACTCTCTGCAAGCCGCCCTTCGAGCCTTGGGATTGACGCACGGCCCGGTGCACGCCGAATTTCGCCTGAATGAACAGGGAGTGTGGCTTATCGAGGTGGCGCCGCGGCCCATTGGCGGATTATGCGCCAGGGCCTTGCGATTTCGCTTTGCTGATGGCGAAAAAGAGATCGGGCTGGAGGAACTCCTTTTGCGCCATGCACTGGGCTTGCCCGGCGGCGATGCGGTTCGCGAAGCAACCGCTTCGGGAGTCATGATGATTCCGGTGCCGCAGAGCGGTGTCCTCGAGAATGTAGAAGGAGAAGAATCAGCGCGGCAAATCCCGGGAATCACCAGTCTGGAAATTACAGCACGCGTGCATGATTACATCGCGGCCTGGCCGGAGGGATCGAGCTATCTGGGTTTCCTGTTTGCGCGTGGCCATGCCCCGGCAGAAGTGGAAGCGGCGCTGCGGGCGGCTCATGCCCAACTGAAATTCACGCTGACGCCGCGCCTGCCAGTGGAACACCCTATGGGCGGAAGAATGTCCTGACAATTCATAACGGATCCCCGGCAAGGTATCTCGGGAAAGCAGTGTGCGGGATTAGCCTGGATTTCTCACCACGAACTCAACGAACCGCGCAAACCCCTGTAGCGGCCGCCTTCTGAGGCGGGTGCCTTTTCGACCCCCGACACACATTGTGGACCGGCTCATCCGGTGTGAGGACTCTGAAAACTTAAGACTTAAAACTTATAACTTAGAACTTCCCTCACCCTTTCGCCTTAGGCGGCACGTAGCCTTCGGGCAATTTTGCGCCTTCGCCAAAGAAAAATTGCTCCATCTGCTCTTCCATGATTTTCTGCGAGTTCGGGTCCAGGGGATTGAGGCGGTATTCGTTCATGACCATCTTGGAATATTCCAGCCACATCTTCCAGGCGTCCTTGGAGACGTTCTCGTAGACGCGTTTGCCGAGTTCACCCTTCCAGGGAATGCGGTCCAACCCGGGCATTTCCTTGCCGAACTTCACACACTGCACCATGCGCGTCCCCGGCTTGATCGGTTCGCTGGGCGAAGGTGTGGGTCCACAACATGAGTCGTTGGCCATGCGTTCCTCCTGGAAGAGACCATTCTCGGATAGAGAAAGAGATGTTGCAAGCCAAGGCTGTTCTCGTTACTCTTTCTCGATTGATAGTGCCGAGGCTGCACTTCTTGCTCGTCTCCATGTTCACACTGTCCGTTCTGAACGGCACTGGGCCTCGATTTCCAACTGGCATGTCCGATTCCACTCGTCTGCGATTGTTTCGCAGGCGCTGACCGAGGGCCCATGGCGTTTCCCGCGCAATCAATCGTCGCCGGCTGTTTGCAAACTGCATTCCATCGAGAGCTCGAGTACTTTCTTGAGAACCGCGTGCTGGAGCGGCTGTGGGCAAAAGACGCCTCGCTCTGGCCGGAGGAGGAGTTCGAACAATCCCACATTCTCTCCAGCTTGGGCTGGCTGGACCTGCCTGGCACGCTTGAGCCACTTCTCAAAGACATAAAACAGGAGGAGTCAGCCGCCACGGCGGATGGGCTCGACTGCCGTGCGCTGATTGCATTCGAGTCCGCAAACCTGGCGGCTAGGGCTCTTCTGCCATTCAGGCAATCGGGGAATGCTCATCAGATCATAATCTTTGACAATATATGCCCCACAACCATTTACCGCGCGGAAAAGCAACTTAATCTTGAGCGCACCCTCTTCATCTTCGCCAGCAAGGCGGGCTACCGGCTGGAAGATCATGCGCTGTTCCTGTACTTCCGGGAAAAACTGCAAGCTGCCGGCGTGCCGCAACCGGTGCAGCATTTCGTGGCCGAGACGGAGCCGGGTTCCTACCTTGCCACCATCGGCCGGGAATACAACTTCCGGGCCACCTTTGCTGATCCCCCCGGCATTCTCGCCACATTTACTTCCGTGAGGCATCTGGGTGCTCTGCTACTTTCGCAGTTGGCACAGGAGCCGGAAGGAATTGTGGCGGCGGCGAAACAGATGCATCAGGCCTGTTCGCCCGGGACGGTCCCGGCGGAAAATCCAGCCCTACAGCTAGCAGCCTTCCTCTCCAGTGCTGCGGTGGCGAGGCGCCACTATGTGGCGTTTCTGGCGACGCCGTCACTCGTTCCATATACCTCCTGCCTCAGCCAATTGATCGGGGGAAGCCTGGCGAAACAAGGGCCCGGCTTGATCCCCATCGACGGAGAGGTCCCGCGCGATACCCGCGCGTTGGAGGGAAAGGCGGCCTTCGCGGTACTGACGTATGCCGGCGACACGGACCCCGAACTTTCCGACATGATGAGCGGATTCCGGTTCTCAGGCGTTCCGTTTGTTCATCTGCAGATTGCTGCGCCACTTGACCTGCTCCCGCTGACATTTTGTTGGGAGGTGGCCACCGTCATGGCGTGTGCCCGATTGGGATTTGATCCCTTCGATGAATCTGAAGCTCGACTGCCTCGTGCCATCGCCATGGAGTATCTCAACAAGTACTCACCGGCCAGCGACACATTGAGCCGCCGGCCTCGCCTCGATGACCGAGGCCTGCAACTCTATGCGGAGGGTAAGACACGGCGGGAGATCTCCACGTTGAACCTCGAAGAGTCCCTTGGGTCCTTCTTCCAGCTGCTGCAGCCGGAAAGCTTCCTTGCGGTTTTGGTTTTCCTTCCACAAACCCCCAGAGTGCTGGCGGCATTCCAGGCCATCCGGACAAAACTCGCCGAAAAGCTGGCGATTCCAGTGCTCCTGGCCTACGGTCCGCATTCGCTCCACCACTACAGCCATCTGCATCGCAAGGGACTGTCGCACGGACAGTTCCTGGTGATCACGGCCGAGCCAACAACCGACCTTGCCATACCGGGGGCCTCCTATACTTTCGGACAGTTGTATCGCGCGCTCGCCTTAGGCGAGTTTGAAGGATTGGTGGAGAGCGATCGTTTCGTCGTCCGCATCCAACTCACTGGGGAGATTCCGGTGGCGCTGGAGAACCTGGGACACGTGGTTGATCAGTCGCTGGCTCGCAAACCATAGGGGTGGCTGCGCTTTTACCCTTTTCCCCGGGATGCACATCTGATATGTCTCAAGATTCTTGTGCGGAGGTTACCTGTGGCGGAAATCACCACGCTCTTTTTCGATATTGGCGGCGTCATTCTCACGAACGGCTGGGATCGCAACGGCCGGCGCGAAGCCGCGCAGGCATTCGGGCTCGATTGGGAGGATTTCCAGGATCGTCACGATCTTTCCTTCCCGGCTTTCGATGCCGGCCAGATTACGCTCAATCAGTACCTTGACGGAACGCTGTTCTACCGCCCGCGGGCTTTCACGCGGGAAGAGTTCACGGCATTCATGTTTGCGCAGTCGAAGGAGTATCCGGAAACACGCGCCATCCTGTCTGCTCTGGCACGGTCGGGGAAATACCTCATCGGAGCAATCAATAATGAGCCGCTGGAACTCAACCAGTACCGCATTGAAGCCTTCCAGTTGCGGCGGGATTTCCAGGTATTCTTCACCTCTTGCTATCTGAATGCGCGCAAACCCGAAGAGGCCATCTACCGGATCGCGCTGCAAGTGACGCAGCGCCCGCCGCAAAGTTGCGTTTTCGTTGACGACCGGGCGTTAAACCTGGCAAACCCGCGGCGGTTGGGAATGAATGTTATTCACCATCAGAACGCACCTCAATTACGCAGGGACCTGCAAGCGCTCGGGATTGCGGTATAGTCACTGGGCGGCTTTTAGGCCTTTTTTGACCTTTTTCCCGGAGGAAAGTGGATGCCCGAAGAAACCAATCGCTCTGGTTCCATCTACGGTGGTACCGCTGATCCCTGTGCCGTGATTTTGTTCGGGGCTTCGGGAGACCTGGCGAAGCGCAAGGTCATTCCCGCGATGTACGACCTGGCGCAATACAAATCGTTGGGGGAGCGCTATGCAATCATTGGATTCGCGCGAACTCCGATGACCGATGACTCCTTCCGGGCCATGGCCGGTGAGGCTGCCAAGACGATTTCCGAGGTGGGACCCATCGAACCCGCGAAGTGGGATGAGTTCGCCGCTAATCTTCATTATTCACCCGGGGACTATGCCGATCAAAACTCGTTCGCGCAACTGGCCAAGAGCCTGGCGGAGATCGATGCGGAGAAGAAGCTCGGCGGGAACCGGCTTTTCTATCTCTCCACTCCGCCGGAGGTTTATCCGGACATCGTGGAGCAATTGGGGCGTGCGGGGCTGGCGCGGCCCGGCAATCCGGGTTCGTGGGTGCGCATCATCATTGAAAAGCCGTTTGGGAGAGACCTGGCGACGGCGCGCGAGCTCAATAAGATTGTTCTGAACGTGTTTGAAGAAAAACAGGTTTACCGCATCGACCACTATCTCGGCAAAGACACGGTGCAGAATCTGCTGGTGCTGCGTTTTGGCAACGGCATATTCGAGCCGCTGTGGAACCGCAATTACGTCGATCACGTGCAGATCACCGCTTCGGAAACTCTGGGCGTGGAACGGCGGGGCGGGTTCTATGAGACAGCCGGTGCGCTGCGCGACATGATCCAGAGCCACGTGCTGCAGCTTACCTCGCTGATGGCCGTGGAACCGCCGGCTTCCTTCGACGCCACTGCCGTGCGCAACGAAAAACTGAAAGTGCTGCAGTCCATCCGCCCGTTCAATCTGGAGATGGTGGCGCAGTCCGTGGTGCGCGGGCAATACGCCCCGGGCAGGGCGGGTGAAAAAGCGCTCGCGGGATACTGCGATGAGCCGGGCGTGAACCCGCATTCACGCACGGAGACATTCGTGGCCATGCGGCTGCTGATCGACAACTGGCGCTGGGCGGGCGTGCCGTTTTACCTGCGCACGGGGAAGCGCCTGGCGAAGCGCAGCACCGAAATCATGATTCAATTCAAGCGCGCGCCGCACATCGTTTTCCGGGAACGGGAAGTTGAGCCGAACCGCCTGGTTTTGAATATTCAGCCGGAAGAAGGAATCTCATTTTCGTTTGGCGCCAAAAGGCCGGGTACGGAGATGAGCATCGGCAATGTGACCATGAATTTCAGCTACCGCGAGGGATTTGGGGGCGCCTCGCGAAGCGCTTACGCCACCCTGCCGAACGATTGCCTGCGGGGCGACGCGACGCTGTTTGATCGCGGGGATTCGGTGGAGGCGGCGTGGTCGCTGGTGGACCCCGTCCTGGATGTCTGGAGCGCGGCGAAAAGCCTGAGCGTGCCGCAATACCCTGCGGGCACCTGGGGACCGCGCGAATCCGAGCAACTGCTCGAACGCGAAGGGCGGCAGTGGTACAACCCATAACCGGGAAATGATGGGGAGGGGGGAATCGCGCAAGGAAACACTTGCAATTTTCACCGGCTTCTTATTAAATCGGTTTAACAACCATGGTTTGACGGGAGGCCCCGTGATTCTCGCCGGTGATGTTGGCGGCACCAAATGCAACCTGGCCCTGTTCGCGGAAAATAACGGGAAGCTGGAGGCGGTCTATCGGCAACGCTTTCCCAGCAAGAACTTTGCGCAGTTTGATCTTCTGGTGAAAGAGTTTGGCCGGCAGGCCGCGCCTTACCTGCGCCACGAAAAGGTGCGTGCCGTTGGGTTTGGCGTGGCCGGGCCGGTGATCAACAACCGCATCCATACCACCAATCTTCCCTGGGTTGTCGACGCGGAACATCTTTCGCAGGAGCTGAACGTCAAACCCGTGGTGCTGATGAACGACCTGGGTGCTACGGGCCACAGCCTGGAGCATCTCCTTCCCGAAGATTTTTGCGTGCTGAATGAGGGTTCGCCAATGCCAGGCGCAAGCCGCGCGCTGCTGGCCGCAGGCACGGGACTCGGCGAATCCATCCTCTTCTGGGACGGCACGCGGTATAAAGTGGTGCCCTCGGAAGGCGGACATTCCGATTTTGCGCCGCATACTGAGCGTCAGACTGACCTGCTGCGGTTCATGCTGCGCCGCTATCCGCAAGTCTGCGGGGAGTTGATCCTTTCGGGGCGGGGCTTCCGCACATTGCACGAATTCATCGCGCCAGATGTGCGGCATCCGATATTTGATGATCCGGACGCGGACCCCGCGCCGTTCATCACCAAGAGCGGGTTGGATAAGAGCTGCCCCGTTTGCGTGGATACGCTCGATCTGTGGACCGCCGTGTATGGAGCGGAGGCGGGTAACCTTGCGCTGAAGGTGATGGCCCTCAACGGAGTTTACGTTGCCGGCGGGATTGCGGTGAAGATTCTCGAGAAAATGAAGAACGGAACGTTTTTCAATTCGTTCAAGGATAAGTGGCAATACACGGAGATGATGGCCAAGATTCCGGTGTCCATTGTTCTGAACGAATCCGCGCCGTTGATAGGCGCGGCCTACGAGGCCTACGCGGCGGTCAAGTAGCATTTTGCAGGCCCCACACTGCATCCCTTCGCCATGAAGCTGGCCTGCGCCCCTCCAATTCACGCAACCTTACATAATTTTGGTAAACTGGCACCTCGTTACGCCGGTCTTCCCGGCCGCCATCCTTCACGTGGCAAGCCCTGCCGGATCGCTTCCCGGAGGCACGGAGCAACACTCATGAGCAGTAGCGTCACCTCGCAGGCCATGGAAATTCGGAACTATTATGGCGGGGCGTGGCATAAATCTGCCGCCGCGGATTTTCTCGACGTCACGAATCCCGCGACGGGCGAGCCGATTGCGCGGACGCCGCTATCCACAACAGCCGATGTAGACGCAGCCGTGCAAGCCGCCGCCGGAGCCTTCCCTGCGTGGCGCCGCACTCCGCCGGGAGAGCGCATCCAATATCTGTTCAAGCTGAAATTCCTGCTGGAAGATCACATTGACGAAATCGCCAGACTGATCACGCTGGAAAACGGCAAGACCTTCGCCGAAGCGAAGGCGGAAATCCGGCGTGGCATCGAGAATGTCGAAGTGGCCTGCGGCATTCCGATAATGATGCAGGGGTATAACCTCGAGGACATCACGCCCGGGGGGGATGAGACGCTGCTACGGCAACCGCTAGGCGTTGTCGCGGCGGTCACGCCGTTTAATTTTCCGGCGATGATCCCGTTGTGGTTCCTGCCCTACGCGATTGCTTGCGGGAATACCCTGGTTCTGAAGCCCAGCGAGCGGGTTCCGCTTACGATGGGGCGGGTCATCGAGTTGATCGAGAAGACGGGGATCCCCAAGGGCGTCGTAAACCTTATCAACGGAGGCAGGGAAGCGGTTGATGCACTTTGCGATCACCCGGCGATCCGGGCGGTGAGCTTTGTGGGCTCGACGCCGGTGGCCAAACACGTGTACCTGCGTTCCGCGGCCAGCGGTAAGCGGATGCAATGCCAGGGCGGCGCAAAAAATCACGTGATCGTTCTGCCGGATGCGGACATGGACCTGGCCAGGCAGATCATCAGCGATTCGGCTTTTGGCTGCGCCGGGCAGCGCTGCCTGGCGGTCTCAGTGGCCGTGACCATAGGCGAGGCGCAGAAAATCTTTCGCGACGCCATCGCCGAGGCCGCATCTTCGATCAATGTGGGCTATGGTCTCGATGCAGGCGTGCAGATGGGACCGCTGATTACGCGGGAGAGCAAACAGCGCATCGAATCGCTGATTGCGACGGGCGTGCGCGACGGCGCCAAGCCTATCGTGGATGGGCGGAATCTGAAGATCGCCGGCTACGAAAATGGCAATTTCCTGAAACCCACGATTCTGGACGGTGTTCCGGCGGCGAGTGCGCTTGCCAATACGGAAATCTTCGGTCCTGTGCTCAGCCTCATCCACGCCGGCAACATCGATGAGGCCATCGAATTCATTCGCAAGAGTCCCTACGGGAACCAGGCGTCGCTTTTCACCACCAGCGGAGCGGCGGCGCGCAAATTCCGCTACGAAGCGCCTGCGGGCAATATCGGTATCAATATTGGCGTGGCCGCGCCCATGGCCTACTTCCCGTTCAGCGGCTGGAAGGAAAGCTTCTTTGGGATTCTGCACGCTCAGGGCAAGGATGCAGTCGAGTTTTACACGGAATCGAAAATCGTAATCGAGCGCTGGTCGCGCCAGGAAACCCGCAAGTTCTGAGGGCCAGACTGGGAGGGCGAACCTTCTCCTGTTCGTCCTCCACAGCTAGGCGACTCCGGGACTGGCAATTTTGAACTCTTGGGTGAGAGGGGGACCCAGCATTCCTGGATCCCACAGGCAAGAATTCTCACCACCTACGGGTGCGCGGGTGCCGGGGTTGGGTTTTGCGCCGGCGCCGGTTTGCTGTAATCGAAATTAACCTTGGGCACCTGCCGCGCGCCCTCTTCGGTCTTGAAGTAGGCATCGTTGCGCGCAAAGCCGGCGATGCTGGCCACCAGGTTGTTGGGGAACAGGGAGATATAGGTGTTGTAGTCCTGCAGCGTGTCGTTGTAACGGCGGCGTTCCACGGCAATGCGATTTTCCGTGCCCGCCAGTTCATCCTGCAAGCGCATAAAATTCTCGTTGGATTTCAGTTGCGGATAATTCTCCACGATCACCAGCAAGCGGCCTAACGCCGAGTCCAGTTGTCCGTTCGCGGCGATCTTGTCGGAAGGCGTCTTTGCGCCGATCAAGGCCGCGCGCGCCGCGGCGACAGCGCCGAACACCGTTTGTTCCTGGACGGCGTAGCCCTTCACGGTTTCGACCAAATTGGGGATGAGATCGGCGCGCCGCTGCAGCACAACGTCAACTTGGGCCCACGCGGCGTTCACGGCTTCGCGTTTAGTGACCATCTGGTTGCGGCGGCGCACATAGCCCCCGCCAACGACCAGCGCCAGAATCAACAGCACTACCAGAATTACGGTTCCCGTTTTCATAGCCACCTCGATGATTGGAGTTTCAGAAAATCTAGTGTCCCGCCCGCTGCCATTCGCGCTTCGGCACCTTCCCGTCGAGCGCCACGATCACTTTTTCCAGCGCGTGCATGTACGCATCATAAGCCGCCAACGAATCGCCCTCGATCGAGCCGGTCTCTCGATGGCTGTAAACTCGCGAGAAGGCCTCCGCCTTGGCCTCGCTGAGTTCCTCGATACGCGCAAAAACGTTCGCCGCTCCCTGTGGAGGTTCCTCGCCAAAGGCGAGCAGCGTGTGACGCAGCAACGTTACAGCGCTGGAAATGGAGCGCTTCAGCACGGCAAGAAGTTCCAGTTCATTCCTGCCGGCGTGCAGCAGATGCTGCCGCAGGCGAAGCAGCAGCAGGCGCAGCTCATGTTCCACTTCCACGCGGTGCAGGTTCATGGGAATCTGCAAATCCGAGACGACGTCTCTTCCGAAGAGCACGCGGTGCGAGCGCTTCAAATCCAGGCTTTCGATCGCGAACACGTCGGTCGAGCGCCGCAACTCGTCGGTCAGGAAAAACAGGGGAGCCGGCTCTTTCATTTCGCGAATCCACCAACCCACCGCCGGGGCCAGGCGCTGCATCTCGTTGACGTCAATGCGCACGAGCGTGCACAGAACATTTAGATCCGAGACGCCGGGGCGGAATTCGCCGCGGGCCGCGGACCCGTAGAGGATCACGGATTCCAGGTTCTTGCCCACCGCTTCTTTCAGCCTGCTTACCAGTTCTGTCAGCTTTGCTTCCATGGCTATCACCCACAATCACACAACTGCTCTTACCAGCTTCCGCCTGCGCCCCCGCCACCGCTCGACCCCCCGCCAAACCCACCGAATCCGCCGCCACCGCTGCCACCGCCGCCCCAGCCACCACCGCCACCGCGGCCTCGGCCACCCATGCTGCCAAGGATGGCACCGAGCAAAAACCCCGTTCCTCCCCCGTGCCTTGCGAGAATAAAGAACACAATCGCACCGAGGATGAGCCAGATCCAGATGCCACTGAAATCACCATCTTCGTCCTGAGGGGCCTGCGGGAGTTGCGGCATCCCCGTCAGCGTCACGCCCTTGTCATCGGCAATGTACTTTGCCAACTGCCAGGCCGTTACGCTGATGCCGCTGCTGTAGTCGCCTTGCCGGAAATAGGGCACCAGCAGGCGCCCGGCATCTCCCGCGCGGGCATCGTTGATCACTGGCTCGAGGCCGTAGCCAACCTCTATCCAGTACTTCCGCTCGTTCGGCGCCACGAGCAGCATCACACCGTTGTCTTGCTTCTTCTGGCCAATGCCAAGTTGTTTGAACAAATCGCTCGCATACTGCTCAATCTGTTCGCCGTCGAGCGACTTCACCGTGACAATGGCCATCTGCGCCCCGGTTTTTTGTTCAAGTTCCGTGCACATGGCTTCGAGCTGCGATTTCGTTTGCGGCTGAATAATGCCCGCGAGGTCGGTGACGTAGCCGGTGGGATGAATCTGCCTGATATTCTCGGCGCGCCCGGCCCCGCCCGCAATGAGCAGGAGCCACACCACCAAGCTGATTCCTTTTGCGAAGTGCTTCTTCATTTGCGGGGATTCGCGATGCGACTTAGCCTTTTCTCTGCCGGGTAATAGCAGGCCAGCTTTCCCGCTTGCGGTTATTCCGCCAGACAAATCCTGATTCAGCGAAAGATAGCAGACGTCTCTCAGGGCGGAACGGCAAACTGGTGCAGCTCATGCCTCCGCCACTGGGCGAATTCTCTCATACCTGCGGCCAAAAAATCCGCTCCGTTTTTTTCTCTTCATGGCCGCCATTGACCGGCTTGAAGCCAAGTCCTACTCTTTGACCTGAGGGTTCTTTTCTCAAACAGAGGTGCTCATGCGCCCGTGGACGAAACTGCCCCGTCCGCTCTTGTATCTGCTCGCCGTGCTTTTCTGCGCGGCCACTACCCTTTACGCCTGCATCTGGATGTACGACATGCGCCGGCCGACTCCGCTGGCGCATCCCGTCGAAATCGGATTCAATCGTTTTCACAACGAAGAATTCGATCTGAAATCATGCTCCATTTACGTTTACAACGTAGTCCCCAACAGCCCCGCCGAACGCGCCGGTCTGCGCCCCGGTGATGCCATTATCGCGATCAATGGCAAGCTGCTCAAATCAATTGATTTCTACGAGCAAACCTGGAGCAACTCTCATCCCGGTGATCCCGTTGACGTGACCGTGCGGCGTCCCAATGTTCGCGACCCTATTACGCTACATGCCGTTTTTCGCGCGGCCCAGCCCGATGAAGCCGCCGAAAGCCTCGTGAGAAGTTCTGCGGAGCAGATCGTTGGCTTGTTTCCGCTCTTTTTTCTGCTGGTGGGTTTTGCCGTGCTCTTCTTCCGGATTGATGATCCCATGGCCTGGCTCCTCGCTGCCCTCTTCACCTGTTTCATTGCCGCTCCGAGTTTCCACAACCTGCCGCTCTATTCCCGGCCGCTGCAAGACTTTTTGAGGGTGTTCCAATCCCTGTTTTATGGATCTCTATCGGGGCTCTTTTATCTCTTTTTTGCCGTTTTTCCCCAGAGGTCTAAATTGGATCGCTGGGCGCCGTGGCTGAAATGGGTGGCGCTGGCATTCTCTTTCAGTCAGGCCATTCCAGGACTCGCTGCTGGCAATCCCCGCTGGCCAGTTTGGGTGAACCAGCATCTGGGACTGAACAACGCAGACCGGGTGCGCCGTCTGCTCTCCCTCACGTTCATCCTTCTGGGCATGGTCTCGCTGATTTGGAACCGGCTGGGCAAGGAGACCTCTCCCGAATCGAGGCGTAAGTCTCGGGTCATGCTAGGCGGCATGATATTCGGAATCCTTCCACTTATTCTGGAACGACTTGTCGAAGAGTTCACAAGCTACCGCCGGGGTTTCTGGGTGGATAACCTCCTGACGCTGACGCTGTTGCTCTATCCGCTCTCGTTTGGCTACGCCGTGGTCAAGCACCGCGTCTTGGAGATTCCTGTACTCCTGCGGCGGAGTGCGCGTTACGTGCTGGTCCAGCGCAGCTTCTCCACCCTGTTGCTTCTGGGCGCGCTGGCGGCGTTTTTCCTTTTTTCACGATTCTTTTCCGGCGTTTTCGCGGCGCATTCCCAGGCGGGCATGGCGCTGAGTGCCTGTTTCGGCGTTGCGCTCGTGTGGGCCTCCGCGCCGTTCGTGAAGCGCGGCTCGCAGCGCATTGACCGCGCCTTTTTCCGCAGTTCGTACGACGCCCGCATCATCCTGCAGGACCTCGCGGAGAAAACACGCTCCGTCAGCGATCGTGGCGAACTTGCGGCGCTGCTCGATCGCCATCTCACGCAGGCGCTTCATCCCAAATCCCTGGTCATCTATGCCGCTGCCGCCGATGGGATGTTGCATGCCGTTGGCCGGGAAGTTCCCGCTGGTTTGGAATCGCTCAAACCCGACGCGCCATTGCTGCAGAAATTGGCGGCGTATGGCCGGGCGTGGGATGTGCCTCCTCCGGATTCTCGGGATGCACTGGAGAATTTCCCGTATGAGCCGCTCGCCCCGGAGTGTCTCGTGCCGCTCCTGGGACACGGCGCGCAGCTTGTCGGGCTTATCGTGCTCGGCGAACCTCTTTCGGAAGAGCCTTATTCCAATGAAGACAAACGCCTGGTGGATTCCGTGGCCGGCCAGGCGGCTATCGCCCTCGAAAACATCCGCATGGCCGAGCACATTGCCGGCCGCATGGAGATTGAACGCCGCGCCGCGCACGAAATAGAAATTGCCCGCGACGTTCAATCCAGACTTTTTCCCCAGGTCATGCCGCCGCTGGCCACACTGGACTATACGGGCAGTTGCATTCAGGCGCGCCAGGTGGGCGGAGATTACTACGACTTTCTAGATCTCGGCTCGTCATACAGGATGGATCGAGGAGCGACACGGCCTCTCGATGCCGCAGCCTGGCATCTCGCCTTTGTCCTTGCGGACATTTCGGGAAAGGGCATTGCCGGTGCTCTACTGATGGCCAACTTGCAGGCTAACCTGCGCAGCCGTTACGCCATTGCGCTCGACGATCTTCCACGCCTCCTGAAATCCGTCAATCAACTCTTTTACGAAAACACGCCCGATGACCGCTATGCCACTCTGTTCTTCGCGGTTTATGACGACCACTCGCGCGAGCTGGAATACGCCAATTGCGGTCACAACGCCCCGCTGCTCTTCCGCGCCAACGGCTCCCTCGAACGGCTCACGTCCACATCCACGGTGATCGGTTTGTTTCCCGATTGGCAGTGCGTCACCCGGCGCATCACCCTCGCCCCCGGCGACCTGCTTGTGATTTACACCGATGGCGTCACCGAGGCCAATGATGCTGCTGGGGAAGAGTTCGGCGAAGCGCGCCTGATCGAAGCGGTGCGCGCTTGCCCCAGTCTGGCGCCAGGGGACCTCGTCGCCGCCATCCAGAACGCCGTCCAAAACTACAGTTCCGGCGAACAATCGGATGACCTGACGCTGGTCATCGCCCGCGCCCGCTAGCCCGTCCTCCGCTCTTGGATGACGAGGGTGCCCGACCCTTTCGCTTCTCAGAAAGGGTCGGCTGTTCTTCTCTTGTCCTTCTTTTCTGTAATTATCTTTTCCTCCTGGAGTTCAGTGCATCGATGGCCATCAACCCCGGATCTCCCGTCGCATAAAACAAAAAACTGCTCCACGGCCAATCCTTGGGATGCTCCACCAGTTTCTTCTCCACTGGATTGGCGTGCATGTAGTTGAGTTTCTCTTTTGCTTTTTCCTGGCTGTAAACATTGAAATCATAAAACCGGCGTTGCCAGAAACGCCGCAATTCCGATCCTTCCTCCGAACCCTCACATCGAATTTGTTCATCGGATGTGCCGCGGGGTTTCCCCCGCAATTCTCGGGATACCCGCTGTTTAAGGACTTGCAAAACTCGCGAAGGAGTCAAACACCCCGGTTCGCCCATCAACAGGTGCACATGCTCCGGCATCACCACGTAACCGAAAACTTGAAACTCGTATCGTTCCCGAACTTCACTCAGGATCTTCACGAACAAATCCCGTTCCGCTGCCGTCGCAAGAAGCTGCCGCCGCTGGTAACAACTAAAGGTAATAAAATGGAGGTCGCCCCGGCCCGTGTACCGCTTGGGTTTAATTCTCAGCAAGAGAAGCAGAGCCCACCCTTTCTCGGAAGAAAGGATGGGGCACCCTCGTATCAGTACTCATCACATAACTAACGGACTAGCTATAATATCATTTTGATTGAACGGCAAGACAAATTTAAGCTCCCCCCTTTGTCATCCCGCCTGCCCGTCGCAGGGGGAGCAACGCGAGGGATCTGCTTTTTTTCTTCCGTACCGGGTGGGGGGCCAATGGATATTTCACGCACGCACCCCGAGATAATCGCAGGATGACGAGGGTGCCCAACCCTTTCGCTTCTCAGAAAGGGTCGGCTGTTCTTCTCTTATCTTTCGGCAGGTGGCCAATAGATACTTCGCGCACTCATCCCCGAGCTAATCACAGGATGACGAGGGTGCCCGACCCTTTCGCCTCTCAGAAAGGGTCGGCCTTTCTTCTCTTGTCGGCTCGCCGCCACCCGTCCACAAAACAGCGATTTTATCCTTGACACACACCGCCGCTTCCTGTGGCATTGCTCCGTGCACACCAAACGCATAAAGAAGATTGCCCTACAGGTCTTGATGGCGATCTTCCTTGCGATTCTCCTTTTGTCCCTGCTCGCTCATCGCCTCTTCCATCCACGGTGATTTCGACATCAATATACTAGACGCACAAAGAACGCTATTCTTTGGCTCTGTGACAGGGCACTCGTATTAGTTTTCATCCACATTGTTGTAATCAGCGCACTTTTGGGCGGCTGCCGGTGCTTTTCGCGTCAGCCCGGACACTATGTCTGGAGAAATACTGTAGTTGCACTGAGTTATCCAGTGAGAAGTACCAAAAATGTCATCGTATGTGATCTTCCCATAGGCGACAAAGAAGATGCGGCCTGCCAAATAATTGTTCCTCAATTCATCGTCGGCAATAATTCGCCCTTCAGTTCCCTCGCGAAAGAGTGGAATCTCAAGCACCAATGGCTGGGGGCTTGGGAATATGGCGTTTCCATTGGCTTCGGCGGGATTTGGACGTGAATAATCAAAATCAAGAACAGTCCCATCATTGGGTCTCAGATAAAAAACAGCGTGGAACTTTTTAGCAGGAGTTCTGCCAGTATTTTGAAGAATCAGCATTTGACCGATCTGTTTTTTGACTTCAATATGGATTTGCCCTATACCGGGAGTGATCCATGCTCTTTGGTCAGCGCGCATTACTTGGAGCGTGGCGCCTCGCTGGCCAGCAGCTATGACAACATATGCAGCAAGTCCAACGAGGCCCAGCACCTCAACCAAGAATTTAGCGCTATGCAAATTCTCTTTGGTATCTTCCCAGAGTGGTGTGAGGTGTACTTTAAACGATTCCTTAAATTTCTGAAAATAACCATTTCCTTCATCCTTATCTTTGTTTTCGGTCTCACCTGTATCCATAATCAAGTACCTCGCTCTAAGAGTGATGCGGAAGGCGGGTGGCCCAGGCCTAAGTGCTGAGACGAAGTTGGGTGCCCCATGCGTCGGTTTTACGTGGGGGCTCTTGGGGTGCTCTTGTTTCCCCGCATTCCTTCTCGTACCAGTTTCAAAACTATTACCTATTAAATGCAATTAGACAAACGGTAAATAATGTGCTATGGCTTGGTGGCCCAATCTTAAGCATTAAGCCGAACTTGGGTGCCCCTCGATCTTAAGTCTGTGCTCCTACACCGAGACAGTCTTTAATGCAGCGGGTGGAAAAGTGCTGTTCTCTTCTTTGAGCCCCCCGTCTTTAGTGCTCACGAACCATGCGCACCATACAGTTGGCTTTCCAAAACCGTCGTTACCAACGTCAGTTACAGTCATCTTGGGACCACCGGAAGCAAGCTGAACGACATCCCCTATCTTGAATTGGTTAGTCATGGTACCTCCAGAGATAAGTGTACACCGAGGAGCCCGAAGCCCAGGCTTAAGCGTTAAGACGAGGTTGGGTGCAACATACTTCGGTTTTACCTTGGATTTTGTTTTTCGAGAAGCGCAGCACCCGAGTGCGCGGCTGGCCCAAGAAGAAACAACGCCGTCGAGATGCCTGCCTGCCGCAGGCAAGCCGGTGCTACGAAAAGCCAGGAGGGCGGGTTCCACTCAACGCGGGCGCGTAGCAAGGCCGGCTTGTTTCCAGAGCTTCTCCCAATGCCAGATGCCGGGAGTTTTGTCGAGGACGCGGTAGCCGAGCTGGTGCGCCAGCATCAAAATCTGGCCGCGATGATGCGCCTCGTGCGAAAACATGTAAGCGAACATGGTCCCTCCGGCGGGCCACGTTTGCGTCCAACTGCCGCGAGAGAACTTTGCAACCCGGCGATTCGGAGCGGCCGAGAGAGCATCCGACAACATGCGCACGCACTGCGCGGCGCTTCTCCTGTGCGCGGCAGCAGCCTGCTTCATGGTGCAGCGGTCGGGATCGAGTGGCGGCGGACACTTCAGATGCGGCGCCGAATTCTTCAGCCACACAAGACGGTTGTTGTGCAGATGCGCGAAGATGGCGGCGATTGTCCGGCCATTGCCTTTTTGACCCGGCGGCCGGGCGCGCCACGCGCGAGGGTCGAGATGCGAGAGGATGAGCTGGTTCATTGCATCGTTGCTCGCGTAGGTTTCGAGCAGGGTGTCGCGAATCTCGGCAAGCGCCGCGTGGGATTGTAGTGCCATGGAAGCTCCGCCAATTTACCGGGATTTCCGATTTGGACTCCTGGCTCGCGCATCCTAATGCTCCTTCTACCCTCGATGCAACAAGTTTGTGACTAGAGAAGTCCCCATCGAGACTCCTGGGTGGCCGAGCCTCAATCGATTAGATGAATTTGGGTGCCCCATACGTCGGTTTCACGTGTGGGCTCTTGGGGTACTCTTTCTTCCTCTTATTCCTCCTCGTACCAGTTTGGGAATCAATACCGCATGAATATATATTGACAGTTGGTAAATAGAGTGGTATCATGTGTTGTGAATACTCGGCACAAACCCGCCCGCGCTTTGCAGATCCCCAGCAAACCTACCCTCTGCACCAAGAGTGCGCATCCATATTAAAACAAAGGCTTTACAAGGCCAACGAGAGAGCTTCTAAGCCCCCTGTTTTCACACACTTGCGCACACTTGCACCCGTATCCCCTTTGTTTTGACATGCTTCACAAAAACACCCGGGGTGGGGTAGTGGCGCCGCTGCCAACACTTCCTTCCCGATTCGGAACGAAGAGCAGTTCGAGCCACAATGAGGCAGAGGGATCACGAGAAGAGGACGGGCAGATGTATGGTGCCCCTACGAGCGGGTAAACAGCCGGGATGACCGATCACAGGCCACGAGCCACGAGTCACGAATCACAAGTCACGCCGCACGAGTCACAAGTCACGAACCACGGCTGACGTCCTGCCGGGGGTGGCGCAAACTTTCGCTCTCGGCTATCCTTAGTTGTACACACGCCGTTGTACGCGGAAGTCCCCCGAATACAGGAACATGCCTATGAGTGACACGAAAACGATTGCGCCTGACACAAATAAAGTGACGCCCGAAACCAAAGCCGCCCGCCCCACCTGGAAGCCTGCGGGCAAAGTGCACACCGGCGAACAGCCGTTCACTTACCCGCTGAAGCGCGAGTTCGTGGAGCCGGACTGGCGGCGATTGCCGGGCTACCGCAATGTCACGCGCGAAGAGTGGGAGACAGCGCTGTGGCAACGCCGGCATACGGTCAAGAACCTGAAGGAGCTCAAGCAGGTTTTCGGCGACTTGATCCCAGCCACGCTGATGGCAAGCATGGAGCGTGACATCAAAGAGCGCGCCACGATGTCCATCCTGGTGCCGCCGCACATGCTGAACACCATGGACGAAAAGGATCTGTGGAACGACCCGGTGCGGCGCTACATGCTCCCGGCGTTTGACGACCGGCATCCCGAGTGGCCCAGCCATCCCAAGGCCAGCCGCGATTCTCTGCACGAATCGGATATGTGGGCCGTGGAAGGCCTGACGCACCGTTATCCGACGAAGGTGTTGGCGGAATTGCTCTCCACTTGCTCGCAATATTGCGGGCATTGCACGCGCATGGATCTGGTGGGGAATGACGTGCCGCAAGTCGTGAAGCTGAAGTTTCAGATCCCGCAGAAGGATCGTTACCAGCAGATGCTCGATTATCTGCGCGTCACGCCTTCCGTCCGCGACGTTGTGGTGAGCGGCGGCGACATTGCCAACACGCCCATTGCCACGCTGGAGGAATTCTGCTCCAAGCTGATGGATCTCCCGAACATCAAGGACATCCGCCTGGCCACGAAAGGCCTGATCGCCATCCCGCAGCACTTTTTGCAGGCAGACGTGCAGGCCGGACTCGACCGCCTGGCGAAAAAGGCGCGCGAACGCGGTGTGGACATCGCCGTGCACACGCACGTGAACAACGCGCGGCAAGTCACGCCGCTGGTGGCCAAGGCCGTGCAGTCCCTTCTGGACATGGGCTATCGTGACGTGCGCAACCAGGGCGTGCTGCTGCGCGGCGTGAACGATACCCCTAATGAATTGCTCGATTTGTGTTTCATGCTGCTGGATTACGGCAAGATCATGCCGTACTACTTCTATCAGTGCGACATGATTCCCAATGCCGAGCACTGGCGCCTGGCCATCCACGAAGCACAGCAACTGCAACACGACATCATGGGATATTTGCCGGGGTTTGCCACGCCGCGTATGGTTTGCGACGTGCCGTTCGTGGGCAAGCGCTGGGTAAACCAGGTGAAGGAGTACGATCGCCATCTGGGCATTTCCTACTGGACCAAGAATTACCGCACGGGAATTGAAGCCGATGATCCGGAAGCGCTCACCCGCCGCTATGAGTATTACGATCCCGTTTACACCTTGCCGCAGCAGGGCCAGGAATGGTGGCGCAACAAGCCCGTTGCTCCCAACCTTTCAAAGTAGTCCACGGACCGGACGGGAAGACCCGCGACTCCTTACTTCTTGCACGGCGGGGCCAAAAGTCACTCGAGTTTGTAGGACTTGGGGGGCAGCAGGAGTTGAATGCCGAAATAACCAATGAAATAGGACTGATTGCTGCCGGTGGGTTCGAGGCTGCGGCCGGCCATGAGGAGCAGGATTACCGGACGGTGGATTTTGTAGCGCGCCCCCAAACCTATGGTGGGCTGGTTGCTAGAAGGATGAAAGGTTCCTTGGTTATAGAGCTCCATATCCATTTCGAGCTTTGGAGTGAAATCGTGGCCTAGGACGAGACCGGTGATCCAGCCGTCTGGTCCTTTGCGGACAAACTGATACCCGATTTCGTAGTCCACATGGACGGGGCCAAATTTTTTCGAGAATTCAATGGGCAGGAGGAAAACGTCGCTCGCGGGGGTGATCCCACGGCGGACAGCGTCGTCGGGATTATTAAGGAAGAGCTGGGGGAAAACCGAGATGGAGAGGCCAGCTTCTCCGGCGTCGTAGAATCGCCACTTGACGCCGGGATTGGATTGACCCAGGCCAAATTTAGTCGGGGGAAAGGGCTTTTGGACGCGCAACCAGGCATTTTCATAAGTGAGCTGGATGCGCTCGCCAACGCCGAAATTGATGTCGAGATCGGCGATGTGCGAGACGGACTGATTGCTGTAGAAAAAGGGCATGTAGCCGATATTGATTTCCCAATTGAGATGGCCGGGAGTACCCGGATCATTGGTGTAGTAGGGTGGGCCGCCTTGGGCCCACGCAGAGGTAGCTGCAAGTAAGAAAGTAAAGAGGGGAATTAGAATCCGCAACTTAGTCAAGGAGCCATGGGCGCGGACATCCGCGGCATAGGACTTTTCCTGGAGACCTTTGGCCACGAACCGCGCAATCCGGGTATCATCTTCGACGAGGAGAAGCCGCATAGGCGTATCTTCCCAGATTTGCGGGGAGAATGGCACCTGCTACATGATGCGGAGTAATTTTCAGCTTAGGTAGAGCGGCGACAGATTCGTGCTCAAGTCAAGACTGGCTCACGGACCTCGAGATCGGCGAGTTTGGCGCGTTTGACGTCCCAGGCAAGGCCCAGAAGTTTGAGGGTGAAGATGCCGTACCAATTCATGTCGAGCTCATACCACTTCAAGCCATGCCGCGCGGATTGCGGCGCGTAGTGGTGGTTATTGTGCCAGCCTTCGCCAAAGGTGAGAATGGCCACCCAAAGGCTATTCCTGGAAAGATCACCAGTAGCGAAGCGCTGCGAGCCCCAGATGTGCGTGGCGGAATTCACGAGCCAGGTGGCGTGCAAGCTGACGACGGTGCGCAGGAAAACGCCCCACATTACCCAGGGCCAGCCGCCAATGAAATAGAAAACCACCGCGAGAACAATCGAAGGGATCACGTGCCACTTGCTGATCCACAAATGAAATCCGTCTCTGCGCAGATCAGGAACGTAAGGAAGAAGTTCGGAGCGGTCGCGGTGCATCGCGCGGCCCGTGATAATCCAGCCCATGTGGGACCAGATGCCACCATCGCGCGGTGAGTGCGGATCACCTTCCTTGTCGGTGTTCTGATGATGGATACGGTGAGTGGCGACCCAGGCGATGGGACCGCCTTCCATGGCCAGCGTGCCGCAGGCCGTCAGGAAATACTCAATCCACTTGGGCGTTTTATAGCCGCGATGCGTGAGCAGGCGATGGTAGCCCATGCCGATTCCCAGGCTGCCGGCGACCCACCACATCACCACGGTGAGAATCAGAGCCTTCCAAGTGAAGAAGAAGATGGCCGCAAGGGCGCAGATGTGCAACCCAATCATGATGAGGGTGACGCCCCAATTGATGGGCTGGCGAAAGGTGCGGTCGCGGACAATCTTAGAAAAGAGGCTCATAGGATTTAAAAGCGTATCATCTTAAGCTGCGTAAACGCGCGAATTCGCACGGGCCGTTGTCCTAGCGCAGGGCAATTCAGGTTTGAGAGAACGGCTGCTCAGTCGGTAATTGCCAACTCGACGGGTTCGCCGCGCGATGAATCAGGGCTAACCCAGATGTGGACGAGGCTTGGCTCCACGGTGTATTCGTTGCGGATGTCCCAGAGGGCAAAGCTGTCCGCGCCCAGGGAAAACGTCACTTTCTTCGTTTCGCCGGAATTGAGCGCCACACGCTGGAAGCCCTTCAGCTTGCGCACGGGCTCTTCGACGCTGGTGCCTTGCAGGCGAACATAGAGCTGCACGACTTCGTCGGCCGCCGTTTTGCCAATGTTGGAGATACTTGCCGTGACAGTGAGCACCGGCTTCGCGTCGGCGGAACTCTTGCGCAGCTCGGCATTCAGAGTTTTGGCGCTGAGTTTCTTCGCGCTAATTTCCGGCGCGCCATACGAAAAATCGGTGTAGGACAATCCATAACCAAAAGGGAATTGCGGCGCGTTCTGTTCATCGATATAGCGCGAGACGAAACGCTCGTCGTCGTCCTTGGGCGGGTGGGTGAGATCGCGATTGCCTGCGGGGCGGCCCGTATTGAGCGCGTTGTAATAAACGGGAATCTGGCCTATGGCGCGGGGCCAACTCAACGTCAGCCTGCCGCTCGGCGTGGCCTCGCCAAACAAAGTTCGCACGACGGCGGGGCCTGCTTGTACGCCCGGGCACCAGAGTTCCAGAACGGCGGGGACATGCGCGAACGCCCATGGCAGCACAAGCGGACGTCCTGTGAAGAGAAGCAACACGACCGGCTTTCCGGTGGCGGACACTTTTTCGAGCAACTCCTCCTGCCGGCCGGGCAATACGGGATGCGCGCGAGAACCTGCCTCGCCTGTCATCTCCGGCGTGTGCTCTCCCAGCGCCAGAATGGCGACATCCGAGGCCCTGGCAGCCGCAACGCTCTCCTCGATTTGCGCGTCGCTCGCCGCCAGCATTTCGCCGCCTTGGGCATATTTGATATGTTCGGCGCCCATTTTTTGCGTCAGAGCGGTCTTTAGGGTAACGACATCCTGAGGATTGCCGCGGCCGGCCCATGCGCCCAGCATGCTGGAGGCATCAGCGGCGAGCGGGCCGATGAGGGCTACGGTTTGTACATCGCTTGCGAGCGGCAACACCCGGCGAGAAGTGATGAACTCGTTTTTCAGCAGAACAAAAGAGCGCTCCGCAGCCGTGCGCGCCAGTTGCAGGCTTTCCGCAGGCAACGCGCCGTGATTTTCGCGCGACTCGTCGGCATAGGGCTGGTCGAAAAGACCGAGAGCAAATTTCACGCGGAGAATACGGCGCACCGCTTCATCGAGCTGCGCCGGGGCCACTTTGCCGCTTTTGATGAGCTCGGCCAAATGCTCATGGTAGAGATTGCTCTCCATGTCCATGTCCACACCGGCAGTGAACGCTTTCCAAGCGGCCGTTTTGCCGTCATTGGCGATGCCGTGTGGAATCAATTCAGCAATGGAGGTCCAGTCGCTATCCACGATGCCGGGGAATTTCCACTCGTTGCGGAGAATCTCAGTCAGGGTGAAAGGATTCGCACTGGCCGGCACGCTGCTTAGAGAGTTGAAGGCGCTCATGACGGAAGCGCCGCCCTCATCGAGGGCAGCGTAGAACGGCGGCAAGTACACTTCACGGAGGTTGTGCTCGGAAATCTCGGTGGTGTTGTAGTCGCGCCCGCCTTCCGCGGCTCCATATCCCACGTAGTGCTTGACACAGGCAGCGATGCTGTCAGGAGCGTCCAGGCTCTTACCTTGATAGCCGCGTACATAGGCGCGGGCCATGGCACTTCCAAGAAAAGGATCTTCGCCCGCTCCTTCAACGATGCGGCCCCAGCGGGGATCGCGTGCGATATCCACCATCGGCGAAAACGTCCAGCGGACGCCGGCGGCGGAAGCTTCCTGGGCGGCGAGGCGGGAAGCGGCTTCCACAATCTGCGGATCCCAGGTGGAGGCTAGGCCGAGAGGCACGGGAAAGACTGTACGGTAGCCGTGAATCACGTCCAATCCGAACAGAAGAGGAATGTGCAGGCGCGACTTCTCAACGGCGTCATGCTGGAACTGGTTCGCGGCCTGAACGCTCTCCAGATTAAAAAGAGAGCCCACCTGACCCTTGGCGGCCATTTCCGAGTAGCCGCCCCTGCCCGTTCCCGGGCCCGTCGGTGAGCCAACCGAATATTGCACCAGTTGCCCAATTTTTTCTTCGAGGGTCATCTGGCGGAGCAGGGCATCCACTTTCTTCTCAATAGAGGGAGTCGCGAGCGTAGATCGCACCGGAGCGCCATGGAAGGCGGAGGGTTCCTTGGAACTCTGCGCCGAAATCGTAGTGGCGATGAAACCAGCGGCAAATGCAAGCAAAACAAACGAGCGGAGAAATTTGGATGGCACGGGCGAAGGCTCCTGTCTTTTTGGGGTCGCCTCGAAATGCACCAGAGGAAGGCCTCAACAAAATCGATTTGTTAAAGCCAAGTTAGCACAATACCGGGAAGCGTTCCAGTTCCGGGATGCTGTCTAGCCACTGCAGAAAATCTACTTGATCGCGTTCGTCGGTCGTGGGTCAGTTTCCGGTAAGCGTTAATCAGGCACCTACCGCAACCGTTTCAGCTACTGTCTTTAGGAGCTGGGCTTTGAGGTTTGCTCCCTTACTTGGGTTGATCGAAGCCACATGGGCGATGCTTCCCTGCAACTGGCGGATGTACTTCTCTAATTGGCGCTCACCGATCTCGCCAGCACTGAGTTTGTGGATCCCAGAACGCAACTGTTTCAGGCGGTCGGGCAGCACGCCGGGAAATTTATTTAGCAGTACTCCGTTGAGCAATTTGCGCGTGCCCGGCCCTTTCAGCTTTAACTTCCTATGCGAAACGGAAAAGCCTCCTTTGGCCAGACATTGAACAGCGGCATTGACGATTGTTCGGGGATTGACCCCTGAGAACGCTAGATCATCTACCCACGTGGAATAGGCGACTCCCTGCGCCGCACACTCATCTCGAATCTTCTTATCGATCGAGAATAGAACCAGATTTGCGAGAAGGGTACTGGTTGGGGCACCTTGGGGCAGGTGTCTTTCAAAGGTTGTCAGTTGAGCGAGGAGCTTAGAAATTCTGGGGGAACAATTTAGGACTTCATTCCATACCCTGAAGACCTGAAAGGTAGTTATCCTGCGAAAGAATTTCTTGATATCAAGAGTGACCAAAAAAGGGGCATTAAGGTGAATGAAAACATTGTCTAGGACTGTCTTGCCAGGCACGCCGCCGCAGAGGTAGTGCGGAAAGACTAGGGGCTTTAGGAGAACCCTGTAGATTTTCTTTTGAAGAAGTTTCAATTCACCTTCGGGGTTGTCGATCATGCGTGGAGGCTTTTTTGTTACGGCGAGTTTTTTTTGGAAGGGTCGCAATTTCTCTTTTTTCGGGAAGGGACGATAGTATGAGCCTGCGTGAGCTGCAATACGTCGCAATTCGATACGACTCGTGCCCAGCAACATTTCTAACCTAGCAAGAGATACCAGGTTTAGCTGCGTTTCAATGTGCTCGGCGTTCGGCTTGCTTTCTTGATTTGGGCGCATTTGAGAAAAGTAAGTGAGCAATTGATTCAGCAGCACGATGGACTTCTTTAGGGTCGGCTATACTCAAGTCTTCTCGCTGTGCGCCAAGCAGCATAAACAGGTGGGTGGGAATCTTCAGCGCGTCACACAGCTTATCCAGCATCCCCACACTCGGCTTTCGCTTTCCCAATTCGATCAAGCAGATGTGACTGGCATTTACTCCAGCCAGACCTGCGAGTTCTTTCTGCTGCAACCCTGCTATCGCTCTAGAAATCTTTAGCGCTTTTCCGTAGTCCATGTCTCCCCGTGAGTGGGATTTGGGTCACCCTGAGCAGTTTCGCTGGTGCTTAATCTCTTTTGAATGCATTGAGAATCTCCTCCGCTACCGTCCTGACACAGGAGGAAAGGTCCTCTTGTGTGAATTCCGGCTTACGGCGGAGCCATCTCAGTTCGTCGAGAGCAACTCCAACGTGCTTCTTCTGTTCTGGATCAACGTCGCTTCTCGCAATCAATCTCTCAAGCAACGAGATTGTTGCGTTTAGTTCCTTGTTTTTTTTCATTGCATCTCCTTATCGACGCAAATTAATTGCTCTGCGCCGTGCCGTGGGGCGCTATCCGATAAGGAGCGACGCGATCCGGACAACCCAATTCCAGAGTGCCGTACGGACAGTCGGCACGGTGACACCGTGACCAACCATCGAGTACAACGCATTGATATGGGGGCCGATTTACTCCACCCAGACGCATGAGCAAAACGCCCAAACGTCGTTAGCTTCTGATTCCCCTTGCGGGTTCACAGCTATGGTCCTTGCGGACCCTGGATAGACCCAAAACAACTTGGAGATTCAATTTTCAAAGAACTATGAAACGCTGTGACAGCGTCCCGCTAGTTTTGTACCACAGGTCAATCCGGCTGTCAACTGGATTTACTCTGAGCAATCTGTCTAGGTCCTGGTAAGTTCGGCTAACCGGACATCTTCTGGGACCCATGTGGCCGATTAAAGCGTGGCCTAATCGGAAAGTGACCCACTACCCGTTCGTCAGAGGGATTAACGTTACGCTGACATAGCTGGGTGCATTTGCTCGGTCACGCCTGCGGCTTCTTCAGCAGCTCATTCACCTTGGTTAGGACTTCAAAGGCATCGGCTACATAGAGCACGTCGGCCTTGCCGCGAGCCCAACCGCAATTGGGATCGAGATTGATCGCGCGCCGTTCGTTGATAAAGCGCCAGCCGACCACATGGGGTTCCTCGCCGTGGCAACACGTGGAAAGGCCTTTCGGGTGACGCGGTGTGGCCCCGGTCTGGCCCACCTGATTCAGATGGGTCATGAATCCGAGGACGGCCTGGTTTTCCCCGCTCTGATCGACCAGGGACTTGCTGCCGCCGAGCGAAGCGCCGGACGCGCGAAGAAAATCGAGGATGAGCGCTTCGGCTTGTTCCGGGTGCGACTTTCCGTCGGGCTGCTTCTTGGTCCAGCCGGCGCCAGCTACGAAAAGCAGGGCGGCATCGGGGCGAATTGTCTGGGAGTCGGACTTGGGTGCGCGGATTCCCGCGATGTTCGTGCGCCGGGCTTCGGCAGGCAGAGCCACGGCTATTTCTTCAATGGTTGCTTTTCCAGGAGGGCCGCCATAGGCCTCGTGACATCCGGAATCGAGCAGCAGGATCCAGGGACGCACATCGCGCTGGAATACGCCCTCGATGCGCTGCCGGTAGAACCAGCGCGTCGCACAGACGGCGCCATCGACGACTTGGACCGAGGTAACGTGCGTGTCCACGCCGCCGTTCAGGCGATGCGCCAAGCCGGGCAGCGCGCGCAAAAAACGCGACGTTGCGGGCGCGAGGATCAAGTCGGCGGAAGCGGCGCGGCACAATGCATCGGCAGCCAAAAGGTCGCTGGCAAAGCGCGGCTGCGCGAAATCTGATCCAGTGACAGCGAGCAGACGTTGTGCGCCGCTATTCGCCAAGGAATCCGCGGCAGCTTGGACATCGCCGCCAATTAAACCGATGGAAAGGGAAGCATTCAGTTGCTTGGCCAGTTCGACAACGGCGCCGAGCGCTTCCCATGCGGCCTTGGGCAGTCCATTGCCAGATTCATCGAGATGAGCGAGCAGCAGAATATTCTTGGTCATGGCCTCTTCCTCACGCCTGCTCGATCCAAGCGACGATCTCCCGGGCAATCTCTTCGGCCGAAAGATTCTTGACGATGCGCGTTTGCCGCTGCTGTTTGGGCGGACTGGCGCTTCGATAGCGGATGGCATCGGGAGCGGGGGCAGCGGTCTTGGCACGCTGCAACGCGGGCATGATCGCGCGCATATTGGCCATGCCGATCTGAGGGTTGTTGCGGGGTTCCGGGAGATTGCCGGTTGCCCATCCGAATAATGCAGGAGGGCCCTGGCAGAGCGAAACCTGATGACGGCCGCCTTCGATGCGTTCCAGAATTTCAAACCGGCCATCCGGCTGTACGGTGAGCCGATCGACTCCCTGGAACTGATCGAGAATGCCGAGGCGTTCTCCGATCAACTGCATGGTGACGCCCGCGCCCCGCGAAGCCGATTCCCAGCCGCCGAACAAAAGCAGCCGCGAGCGATCAAGCCCCGCGATGGATTGGATGGCTTCGGTGAGTAGCGCTGCCGTGGCATGCGCATCGGCAAAGCCGCTGGCAGGCCCATCGATGGGAACCAGTTCGAAGCTGACCTTTTGCGCGATGGTCATCATCACCTGCTGCAATTTGGCTTTTGCGCCGAGGCTGACGAGCCACACCTTGCTTCCCGGCGCGTGGGCGGCAAGATTGGCGGCTTCATAGAGCGCGTGCGCGGCCCAGGGATCGAGCACGGCGGGAAGCAGCATCTCGTTCTTGAGGGCTGGGCCGGCGGGTGTCTCGATGGGCTCAAGAGTTTGCACCGGATCGGGCACGACGCTGCCGCAAACAACGATGTGGTATCCATTACTCATGCTGGTGAATTCCCCTATACGCGAATTCTCGTTCTGAAACTCAATTCAAAGCGGAATGCAGACCGCCGGCGCCGGCGCGGAAATCGACGTTAGCGGGCTCGCCAGATTCTTCGGCGCGGCAATTCCACAGACAAGCGCCGCAGAAGATGCACTTTTCCCGGTCAAACTGCGGTACGCCGCTCTCGCCGCGGGTAATCGCCTGGCCGGAGCACATTTCCACGCAAAGTTTCGGCTCGCAGTTGCGGCAGACGTCCGGGCGAAGGAAAACCACATGATTGGCGTAGCCTGGCGGCGCTTGCACGCTCCCGCCGGTCAGCAAAGCGTCTTGTTGGGAGACGAGCAGTTTCCCGTCGAACGGGATTTCCGGCCAGCCGCAACGGTTCATGATCTGGTCGTGCAACGGCAGGCTGCGTTCGGCGGCTTCGTTTTTCAGTTTCTGCAATTCGGCCGGAGGGATGCGCGCAGCGCAACGCTCTTCCAGGGACGCGCCCTTTCTTCGCGAAGACGGCGGAGGAATCACCACGCGGCCGCCGGTGAAGTCTGCGAGCGCCATTCCGAAAAGGCCGCTGAGCAATCCATGCGGAAACCCGTTGCGAGAATTAGCAGCAACCCGGGATTCGCGGTCCACCCAACTGGCGCGGCGGCGGCGCACATAGGTCTCTTCCAGATTCTGTCGCGTGATGGGCAGTTTCTTTTCGAGGAGTTCAACGACAGCTTCGGCGAGTTGCGTGCCCGTGGTCCACGCTTCATCCACGCCGGAGCCGGAGAGCACATTGGTGCTCCCAGAGCCTTCGCCGATTCGCGCGTAGCCGTCTCCCACAAGGAACGGCTCGCCGCGGCGGCCCGATTCCTGCAGCGATTTCGCGCCCCACGAGTTCAGCGTTCCGCCCTGCAAATGACGCCACAAATAAGGATGCAGAACGAAGTGCTGCAGATAGCGATAAGCCGTACGCACGGGGCTGCGGAACCACGAAGGAATGAAGATGCCCACGGACGCCAGACGGTCGGGATGGACATAGAGAAAACCGAATATTTCCGGCTCCGGGAAGCCGAACGTGTGCAGAACCGTCCCTGCCTCCAGGCCGGAATCTTCCCGAAGCTCGATCACCATCTTCATCCCCAACGCCCATTCGGAATGCTCGTGCCCCGCCGGCAATCCAAAATGGGCATCGATCCCGCGGCCAACAGCCCCCACTGGCCCATCGCCCACCACGGTCAGCGCCGCGCGAATGTCCATCCCGGGCAGAAAGCCATCTTCCGGAGTGCCGTCCAGGGCCGTGCCCTGATCCGCAAGCCGTATCCCCTTCACGGCTCGGTCTTCGATTAACGGTGCGCTCACGGGCGTCCCCGGCCAGATCTGCAGCAAGCCCGAGGAAGTGAGCTGCTCGCCCATCCATTGATTGAACTGGCCAAGCGACATCACGAATCCGTCGTGCTTTTGCATGAAACTCGGGATGAGGGGAAGCTCTAACGCGTCCTCGCGGCACCCAAGAAAAGAGCCCAACGCGCGAATCAGTTTGTCTCCCGCGCGAAGCGTCCAGGACCTCTGGCTGGCGCCAGTCGGGTCGAGGAGATAGACAAGTCTCTCCTCCTTGACCGGCGCGGCCATGGGGATTTGTGCAAGGTCGAGCCCGGGAAAACTGGCACGGATCCCGCGCCCCCGAGTGACCGCCCCCGAAACTCCGAACCCCAAACCATCCGCCCGCTCGTAACAAATCACTTGGAGCGGAGCGCCGGGCAGGCAGCCACTCTCGAATTTCGGCGAGCCATCCGGATTCAGTAAGTGGCGCGAAAGCGTGGTGAGAAATCCGCCCATCGCGGGACCGAAGCCGACACAGGCAATGTCAACTTCCATCTGCTGCCGGTCAAAACTGGCGGGCGGCTCGGGACTCACAGGGGTCATGCGGGGTAGTCCAGCACTTCCGGAATCATGAGCTTCGATACGGCTTCGGCGGCGCGGTCTTTTGCCAATCGCGAACCCGTCAGGCACGTGGACAGCTTGCTCTGCAGGGTGAGGAACTGCTCCGCGCCGTTGCATTTCGCGCACGGACCGGCCTTGCTTGGGTGGGAGCCGTCGCCTGCGACGACGTCGGTAGCACAAGCAGCGATTCCGGGCACGAACCCTTCGAGGGCGTCGAGTTCGTCCTGCTGGTAGCAGCCCCGGTAACCTTCTTCATCCCAAGCGGGGTGCCGGTTATAGCCAAAGACGAGTTCCGCGCAAATGCGGGCTGCTTCGCCTCCCGCGCGCGCGGTCTGCACGTGGCATAGGTCAGTCAGGAAGTTGACCAGCCCGGAGAGGCCCTCGGCCACCGAGCTATCCTGAGCGCCGCGGCGTTCGAGTTCCAGTACATCGAGGATCTGGCAGCGCGCCGCCAGCAGCCAACAAAGCGCGTCTGCCAGCGGGAAAGTGACGCCCTGCCGGGCGCTCTGATACAGCTTGGCGCCCTCGCTATCCGTGGAGTGCTGCAGGCGTTCGAGCGACCACAGCCACACGGTCATTGCCGTTGCCAAAGTGCACGCCCCCGTGCCGGGACGCTCCGAAGCGATGCCGCGCATCTCCCTGATCCAGTTGCGGAACTGCGCCAGAAAGACCGGGCTCGTCATGGTCACGGATAGCTGGCGCCGCTGCACCGCCTCGGGTCCCTCATAGGTGGCTTCGAGCTGCGCGTCCATCCACTTGTTGCCGAGGAAACCGGGGCAGTCTTCGGTGATGCCGTAGCCGCCCATCAGGCTCACGGCTTCGCGCATCATCTGTGCGCCCCAGCCCGTGTTCCATAGCTTCGCGGCGGGGCAGAGTATGTCCGCCAGGGAGTCAAGCGTTACAAAGCGCATCAACGTGTCCGATTGCAGCTTCTCCTTACGTGGATCGCCTGGCATGAGGCGGAGGAGCGCCGCAGCTTCATCGGAGACCTGGCGCAAGAACTTTGCTTTTGCGCGCGTGCCGCTCACACCGCGCTCCGCAAGGATGCGGTCGGCTTCCCGCTCGAGTGGATCCAATTCGTCAAATGCCCGCGCGGCTGCGAACGCCAGCGAAGCGCTTGCCTCCCCCGTAGCCCATACATCCACCAGCTGGTGGAGGGCATCTTCGCGCGACTGCAAGCCCATCTCGTGGCGTACCGAGCCAGGAGTGGCCGTGGCGGCACCGCGGAATCTGCCACGTTGATAACGGATCACCGGTTCCACAGCGGACAGCAACTTGGCCGCGGTCATCACACCCACGGTCACGCGAGTGCGCCGGAACACCGCTTCGATGACCTCGCTGTGGCTGTAGCGTGGTACCAGGACGCCATCCTTGATGTCGTACCCGCCCACAATGCGGCTAGCCGGAGCGCGCAAATTGAAGATCGGATCTCCCGTGGAGGAAAGCTGGTGAACCATCTTACGGGTGGCCGTGCCACGATCGAAGACGCCCGGATCACCCTCTTCCAGAATGACCATGCAGCTTCCCTTAATCCGCTCATCTCCAGAGTCGACGGCGGCTGTCACAAAGTTCGCGAAGCCAATGTTGGTGGTGAATCGGCCGCGCTTCTCCACTTGGAGTATAGGTTCTTGCCCGGGTTTCCACTCGACGATGCGCACCTTGCCGTCAAGCATGCCGGTGTCTACGCCGACATAGGGGATTGGCTCGGTCAGGCAGAACGCGCCGCGCCAGGGCTTGCGATCTTCGCCGGGTTGCGGGGGAGCCGCAAGCTTCATGTAACGATCCTGCTGCTCTGGGGTGCCGCGCTCGTGAATCGGCGCCAAGGCTAGACATCCGGCGAGGCTGGCGGTGGCAGCGCCTCCGTCCACCCAAGCCAATTCAAATGCCACAAGCGCCAGCGCGAGGTTTCGGGGTCCCGCAATGAATCCACCTTGTTCTGGATCCATAAAGACCGCGGTAATGCCCGATTGGTCAAAAGCCTCCAACATCTCAGCCTTGGCAGGGGTCCACTCATGGGTATTACGGCCACCTTGCGCTACCAAGCGAGCAACGGTGCCTCGCGCAACGGCTCGAACAGACTGAACCAGCATCTGGAGGTCGTAGCGATCCGCAAAGCCCCATTGGATCTGGCGAGCGGCATCGGAGGGGAGGGTACGGAGCATTTCCAGCTTGTGGCGGGTGGCGGTGGACATAGATGGCGTCCTTTCGGTGGGAGACCTTCATCAATCTGTCAAACCTGCAACACATAGGTCTGTGATATCCGTCACCAGCAGACGTGACGTGGTTGAAACCGACCCTTTTGCCGCCAGTGGATTTGGTGCGAAAAAGTGGTGGCGATTCACTGACCACAAAAGAAAGCCGTTCGACGGGAATGTGGCCAAGAAGCCTACAGTGTTTGCACGGATAGAAACACCGTGAGCTGTTCGGGAGTCACTTTCCGTCGTGACTCGCATCACGGTTTCAGCCCTTCTAGACGCCTAGCATCTAGAATGTAGGTGTGTAGTTTTGATGCGATGAGGAAAAAGTCCTCCGTTAAGAGTGCGTGTGCAAGAGCGGAAAACGGTGGCCCAGGCAGTATCGAGGTTTTGGACAGGTAAGAAAGAGATGGGGCGACGGCCGATGGTTCCCGGCAAACGGGGTCAGGTTCCTGCCAGAACCTGAACTGCACGGCGTGCCCGATCTCGCAGCGAGCAGCACCTCGTCCAGCTTCTCCCGCTCCTCGTAGCTCAGAATCGATGGCCCGAAGTTGTGTGAACAGCACCCGCGCGTTCCTCTCTGGCGGAAAGGGACGCAGCAGCGCTGCAAGACTGCACCGGTTCATGACTCAGCACACCAGGCTCAGGAGGGTGCGCAAGTACCCGCGAAAGGAGCGCTATGCACGAAATGGCCAAGGAACTTCTCGACGCGGGGGAACGCGCTTTCATTGATCAGGTTATCGCCAGCAAGGGTGAGCGCCCCGGGGCATTGCTGGGGATGCTGGAAGCCGTTCAGGAGCACCACCCGCACAAGTACCTTCCGATGGAGACACTGGAGTATATTGCGGTGAAAACGCAGACGCCGCTCTCCCGCGTCTACAGCGTTGCCACTTTCTACGCCTTGTTCAACCTTCAGCCACAGGGCGATAACACCATCTGCATCTGCCGCGGCACGGCTTGCCACACGCGCGGCTCGCGCAATCTCCTAGAGAGCTTGCGCCTGGAACTCGGCTTGGCGCCGCAAGATGAAAGCGACGGCGGCGGTGCTGACAAGATCCTGCAGACAACGCCTGACCAGAAGTTCACGGTACGCACCGTGGCGTGTTTTGGACAGTGTGCGCTGGCGCCGGTCGTGGAAGTGAATCACCACATTTGCGGCCACGCGAATGAGCGCACGTTGCAGCGTGAGATCCAGACGATCGAGCGGGGGAGTGAGTGATGCCGCGAATTCAGGATATTGGAGCATTTACCGCCGTCCGCGAATCGGGAATGGCAAAACTGGTGCCGCAGGTGCCGCGCATCGCCGTGGGCATGGGCACATGCGGCCGGGGAAATGGCGCCGAAGGTCTTTTCCGCGCCTTCGCCGAGACCATTGACCGCAGCGGGATGAACGTGGTTCTAGCGAGCGTCGGGTGTTTCGGCGCTTGTTTTCAGGAACCGCTTGTGAATATCCGCCTGCCGGGGCTTCCAATGGTCATTCTGCATCGTGTGCAGGCGAATGACGCCGTGCGCATCCTGCATGAACTTTCCCGCGGAAATATCGCCAACGACTTGGCGTACTGCAAGGTCGAGGAATGGGATCACATTACCGCGAAGTTGAAATATGGCCGCGGTTATCCGGAGATTCCCCTCTGGAACGACGTGCCCTTCTTCAAGGGACAAAAGAAAATCGTTCTGCGGAATTGCGGGTTCATCAATCCCGATGACATCGAAGAATACATCGCCGTCGGCGGCTATCAGGCCTTGTACAAGGTCCTGATCGATGGCCGCCCGGAGAATATCCTCGAACAAATCAAGGCTTCCAAGCTGCGTGGACGCGGCGGCGCGGGATATCTCACGGGGAATAAGTGGGAATTCATGGCCAAGGCCAAGTCCGACCAGAAGTACATCATCTGCAACGCCGACGAGGGCGATCCTGGCGCGTACATGAATCGCAATGAGATCGAAAGCGATCCGCACTCCCTGATCGAGGGCATGATCATCGGCGGATATGTGATGGGCGCGTCGGAAGGCATCATCTATATCCGTGCGGAGTATCCCCTGGCCGTCCACCGGCTGACCCGCGCGATCGAGCAGGCGCGGGAACATGGCGTTCTGGGCGACAACATCCTGGGCCGCGGGTTCAAGTTCAACATCGAACTCGTGGAAGGCGCGGGCGCCTTTGTTTGCGGCGAAGAAACGGCGCTGATCGCTTCGCTCGAAGGTTGTGCGGGGCGGCCCCGGCCACGGCCTCCATTCCCGGCGCAAAAGGGGCTCTGGGGCAAGCCCACCAACATTAATAATGTGGAGACCTGGTACAACATCTCCCCCATCGTGACCCTGGGTCCCGCCTGGTTCACGGAAACCGGCAGCCCCAAGAGTTCCGGCACGAAGGTCTTTTCGCTGGTCGGGAAAGTGAGCAGCACCGGCCTGGTGGAGATGCCGCTGGGGACGCCGCTGAGAACATTCATCTACGACATCGGCGAAGGCGGCGTGAACGGCCACCAGATCAAAGCCGTGCAGACCGGCGGGCCGTCCGGTGGCTGCATACCACCGGAAATGTTCGATACGCCCGTGGACTACGAAAGCCTGGCGCAACTGGGCTCGATCATGGGTTCCGGCGGCATGGTGGTGATGGATGATGACAACTGCATGGTGGATGTGGCGCGTTACTTCATCGAATTCACGCATTCCGAATCCTGCGGAAAATGCTTGCCGTGCCGCGTGGGGCTGAACAAATCGCTGCGCATCCTCAACCGTATAACCGAAGGCGCGGGCACCGTGAATCACCTCGGGCTTCTGAACGAGTTGAGCAGTTATATCCGGGAATGTTCGCTTTGCGGGCTGGGGCAAACGGCGCCAAATCCCGTGCTTACCACGCTGCGTCATTTTCACCATGAATTCGAGGACCACATCGTCGCGCGGCGCTGCCAGGCGGGCGTCTGTGAAGAACTGGCGCTCTCTCCCTGC
>Ga0074046_10000211_pt1 | contig 51034 bp, 52 predicted proteins | sample BogForMeECP23OM3_FD_94441 | JGI IMG/M metagenome (GOLD analysis project Ga0074046, IMG submission 94441) | Bog forest soil microbial communities from Calvert Island, British Columbia, Canada - Bog Forest MetaG ECP23OM3 | ecosystem: Environmental > Terrestrial > Soil > Wetlands ... | reverse complement strand
CTAGATGGCAAACACTCATGCGATTGTGATTGGCGGGAGCATGGCGGGGCTTTGCGCTGCGCGCGTCCTCAGCAAATTCTATGACAAGGTGACCGCGATCGACCGCGACGCTTATCCTGCCGGGGCGCATGAACGGCCCGGGGTTCCGCAAAGCCGGCATGTCCATGCGCTGCTGATGCGCGGTCGGCTCGAACTCGATCGGCTGTTTCCGGGTTTCGAGAAAACGATGCTCGAGCGCGGCGCGCTCGAGATAAACTTCGGCCGCGATTTCGCCGCGCTGCGACCGGACGGATGGGCAGAGCGGCGTCCGAACTCGATTACGACGCTCTTCGCGAGCCGCGTGCTGATCGAGGCGACCGTGCGCGAGCTTATCCGAAGAATACCGAACGTCGAGCTGATCGAACGGGCCGAAGCGGTCGGCTTCGAGACGGTGCGCGGCGCTTCGATTCGGGTCAGCGGAGTAAAGGTTAATCCGCGCGACGGCGGCGCGTCGTTCACGCTCAATGGCGACCTTATAATCGATGCGAGCGGGCGCACGACCAAAATTCCGTCATGGATCGAGGCGATGGGCCTGCCTGCCCCGCCGGAGACGGTCGTCGACTCGCATACCGGGTACGCGTCGCGATGGTACAAAGTCAATCCCGAGCGTCGCCCGAAGGACTGGTGGTGGAAGGGAGTCTGGATCGATCCGGTGGCGGAAGATGTCTCCACTGCCGGCGTGTTGTTTCCGGTCGAGAACAATCGAATGATCGTCACGATGGCGGGAATTGGCGGCCATTACCCGCCGAGCGACGAGGACGGCTTTACCGCCCAACTCGCGCATCTGCGTTCGCCGATAATCGCGGAGGAAGTCGCGCTGGCGGAGCCTATGTCACAGGTCTATTCGTACCGGCAGATGGCGAATCGCTGGCGGCATTACGAGAAATGGGGCGCGCAGCTCGACGGCTTCGTCGCTCTCGGCGACTCATCGTGCGCGTTCAATCCGGTCTATGGCCAGGGCATGACTTCGGGCGCGTTGTCGGCGCTGATGCTCGGCGAGTGCCTCAAAAAGAACGGCATTAGTGACATCGAGCTTCCGCGAAAATTCTTCGCGGCGCAGGCGCGCTTTCAGGCCGAACCGTGGGGACTCGCGACCGCCTCCGATTTCAGAATCCCCGGCACCGAGGGCAAGCGTCCTATGATCAATCGGGTGATCGATCCGCTGCTGGGAAAAATGTTCCAGGTCGCGAACGACGATCCCGCGATCGGTGAGCGTATCGGCGAAGTCATCAACATGATGAAGCCGCCGTCGGCGCTATTCGAGCCGTCGTTGCTGAAGCTCATCGCGAAGGCATGGTCGCGCAGGCTCATCAGGGGTAAGACCCCGCCGAAGGAAACGGCGGCGATGCCGCCGTTGGCGCTGGGGGCAGAGGGCTAGATAGTTACTGCTGGTTTTGTTGGTTGGAGCTGCTACTAGGATCGATAGGGCGAAGGAGCTCGGGTTGGGGGTCTATCTTTAGTTCTACTGACATCAGTTGTCTCCCGCCGTGACTCCTATACACGCCTCGCATAGGAGGTACGTCGGAATAGTCGCGGCCGATAGCTACTCTTATGTGGCGCTCATCCACCATGCATCCGTTGGTTGGATCGAAACCGGTCCATCCCCAGCCTGGGAGCTGCGCTTCGAGCCACGCGTGGCTCGCTTGTGCTCCTACGGTTTCTGCCTTGGATTTGGCGGCGTGGGCGAGATAGCCGGAGACGTAGCGGGCCGGGATACCGGCGAGGCGCAGCACTCCTATAGTTAGATGCGCAAAGTCCTGGCAAACACCGCCGCCGACCGAGAGAATTTCGTCGGCGGTCGATTGCACCTTGGTCATGCCGGGCTCGTACACGAACTGGTCGCGGACGAAGGCTACTGTCCGGTTCGCGTAGGCGGCTACGTCCTCTGAGGGATCGGGCCTCGCCAGCCAGAAGAATCTGCGCATCGGCTCGCTGAACGGAACGTGGCGGCTCGCGTTAAGGAAGTCGTACTCAGTGCGATTGCGCGCGTGATCTTCGAGCAGGTATTCGCCGAACGGCATCGGAATCGCTGGCGACGGCGGGCCGGGTGTGCACTCGACAAGAGATTTCGCCGCGACGATTAGTTCAGGGTGCGGCGCGTGGATCGAAAACCCGTAAACGCGATTGCCGTAGTAGTCGTCGTACTCAACGGTGGACGCGTCGGGCGTCAGGTCCAAATCAAATTCGAGGCATCGCAGATTCGCGCCTTCCAGCGGCCGCATCCGCACCTCGTTGTGCGAATCGTAGGCCGGCATCTGGTATTCGAAGCGGGTAGTGTGACAGATCCGCAGCAGCATCGCATCAATTCAATCGACCTTGAGGTAGCGTTGGAAGACCTCGTCGCCCAGCGCCGCGCATCCATCCTGAATCTGAATCAGAAACTGATGCAAGCCGGATTTGATCACCTCGAGCGACCGCTTTGAGTTCATCAAGACCAGCAGTTCTTCGAGCTGCGTGGACGGCGGCGAGGGTTCGGGCGCCTGGCCCTTGATCCGGTTGAGCGAGGTCGCGAGCATCGCGAGCGCGAACCGCGCCGAGCGCGGGAATGTTGGATCGAAGAGCAGGATCTCGACAACGTTGTCGATTCTGATCGAGTTGCCAAAACGCTTGCGATAAGCCTCGAGCCCGGACGCGCTGCGCAAAACGGCGGCCCATTGCAGAATGTCGAGCGAACCGCCGACGTCTTCAAGCCGCGGCAGCAGGAAGTGGTACTTGACGTCGAGCATCCGCGATACATCCTCGGTCCGCTCGAGCATTATGCCGAGTTGCATGAAGTCGTAGGCGATGTCGCGCGGGATGGTGCTCTGGCGGATCCCGGACAGGCGATAGAAGCTGTCCTTTAGATCGGCGAAAAACGCGAACACGCCCGGCGAAATGAAAAGTTCGGGCGTCCATTCCTGCGCGTTGAGGTAGAGCGTGTTCAGATCGAGCCATAGCTCGGACGAGATGTAGTGGCGCAGCGAGATCGCGTTGTTGCGCGCGGTGTTGATGCAACTGCGAATCGAGTTGGGATTGTCGGTGTCGAGCGCGAAGAAGTTGAGAATGGAGGCGTCGTCGGCGGTCGTGTAGGACTCGGCGAAAAGTTCGCGCTCGCCGAAAATCGCGAGCAGCGGCGCCCACGGCTGCGCGTCGCGCGGCGGACTCTCGATCAGCAGATGGTAGTTGACGTCGAGCAGACGCGCGCGCCATTCGGCACGTTCCAGGTTGCGGGCGGTCCAGAAAAGATGACTCGCGATTCGCCGGAGCATCAGGCCTCGAGCACCCAGGTGTCCTTGCTGCCGCCGCCTTGCGAAGAGTTCACGATCAACGAGCCCTCGCGCAGCGCGACGCGCGTCAGGCCGCCGGCGAGCACGCGCGGCTTGGCGCCGAGCAGCACGAAGGGGCGAAAGTCGATGTGCCGCGGCGATAGCTTCATCCCGCTCTCGGAGCCATTGTGAATGATCGTGGGATGGACCGAGAGCGCGATGACCGGCTGCGCGATGAAGGCCGACGGATCGTTGATGATCCGTTCGCGCGTCTCCGCGAGTTCCTTTTCGCCGGCCTTTGGTCCGATGACGACGCCGTAGCCGCCGGACGCGCCGGTGGGTTTGACGACGTAGCGCTCGAGATTTTTGAGCACCTGCTCGCGCACTTCGGGATCGCGCAGCAGATAGGTCTCGACGATCGGAAGAATCGGCTCCTCGGCCAGATAGTAACGAATCATCGCGGGCGTGTAGGCGTAGACGGCCTTGTCGTCGGCAACTCCCGTGCCGACGCCGTTGGCGATAGCCGCGTTACCGGCGCGCAGCACCGCGGTCAGACCGGCCACGCCGAGCAGGGAATCGGGGCGGAAGACGAGCGGGTCGAGGAAGTCGTCGTCGATGCGGCGGTAGAGGACGTCGATTTGGCGAAGCCCGTGAACGTCCTTCATGTAGAGCTTGCGATCGACGCAGACCAGGTCCACGCCTTCGACCAGCTCGATGCCCATCTGCTGCGAGAGGAAGACGTGCTCGAAGAACGCGGAGTTGAAGGGCCCGGGCGTGAGCAGCGCGATGGTGGGATTGGATTTGCCGGAGGGCGACATCTCCTTCAGGCATTGCAGCAGGTCGGCGGGATAGCGCTCGACGCTGCGCACGCGCGATGCGCGCATCAGAGTTGGGACGAGACGCATCATCACGACGCGATTTTCGATCACATAGGAAACGCCGCTGGGCGTGCGGACATTGTCTTCGAGGACATAGAAGCGGCCGTCGGCGCCGCGCACGAGATCGATGCCGGCGACGGTGACGAAGTTGCCCAGCGGAGGCTTGATGCCCACGGCGGCGCGGCGGAACTGTGGACATCCGAGAAGGAGATCGCGCGGGACGACGCCGTCGGACAGGATGCAGCCGTCGCCGTAAACGTCGGCGACGAAGGCGTTGAGCGCGCGCACACGCTGAATCAGGCCGGCCTCGAGCGTGCCCCAGGTTGCGGCATCGATCACGCGCGGAATTGGATCGAACGGGAAGATCCGCTCGGAGCCGTCGGCGGCGCCGTAGACGTTGAAGGTCACGCCCATGCGGCGGAACATGCGGTCGGCGCTCGCACAAATTTCGGCGAACTGAGCCGGCGGCATCGAGAACAAAGTGTCGATGACGGCCTCGCAGCCGGTTCGCGGCTGGCTCGATAGATCGAGCATCTCGTCGAAAACGCCGGCGTCGGTTTTATACGCCGCCCAAACGGGCACCGCCCTGCCTGTTTCGGAAACAGTCGAATCCATCGCACATCACCCCATCGCCCTAACTGGCGCGGAATTCAGCATCGCCGGCACACCGGCGTCATTGGAAGAGCAATCGACGGGCCAGACTCAGGCGGGAATTTCAGCGCCGCTTTGCGCGAGGTAGGCTTGGTAGTCGCGGTTGGTCGCGAGCAGGTGCCCATGCGTACCGGAGGCGGCAATCGTTCCGTCGTGGATGAAAAAGACGCGATCGCATGCGGCCAATGTGCCGGCTCGATGCGCGACGATGATGACGATTCGATCGCACGCTAGCGCGGTCAGCGTTTCTATGAGCGCGGATTCCGAGGCGGGATCGAGCGGTGCGGCGGGCTCGTCGAGGACAATGATCTCGGGCCGTCGAAGCAGGGCGCGCGCGATGGCGATTCGCTGTTTCTGCCCGACCGACAGGCGCGCGCCGCGCCGCCCGAGCATAGTCGAGTAGCCGTCGGGCAGGCGCTCGATAAATTCCGCCGCACCCGCCATCGCGGCCGCTTCGCGAACGTCGGCCTTCGACGCGCCCGCGCTGCCGTAGCGGATGTTGTCCTCGATCGAAGTCGAAAACAGCGCCTCATTCTGAAATACGAAACCGACGCGCGCGCGAATCGAGTCGGGTGCGACGGCGCGCGAATCGACGCCGTCGAAGGCTATCGTTCCCGCTGACGGTTCGACGAAACGCGGAATCGAGTTGATGAGCGTGGTCTTGCCGCATCCGCTCGCTCCCGCCAGCGCGACCATTTCGCCGGCGCGCATCGACATCGTGACGCCGCTCAGCACGGCGGTGGCGCCGTAGCCGATCGCGACGCCGCTGAACTCAAGGTTCCGGATGCGAGCACCAAGTCCGTTGCTGCGTCCGTCGGCGACCGGCTCAGCCAGGTTGTCGAGCACGCTGTGCACGCGGCGCAGCCCCGCGACCGACGCCTGCACCGACGCCCACGTGCCGCCGATGATTGCCATCGGATTCGCCAGCATCGATCCGTAACTCGCGAGCAGGACGATGTCGCCGAGCGTGATGCGTCCCACAATCACCTGCATCATCAGATAGTAGAGCGCGTATCCGATCAGCGCGCAGCATACGGGCGCGAGCACGATTACCAGCACGAAGATGATCGCGAGCATGCGGAACGTCGAGCGGTAGGAGGCCCAGCTCGCGGCGTCAACGGCGGCGGTCTCGCGCGACTCCTGTCCGTATGCCTTGATCAGCTGTACTTGCGCGACGCGCTCCTCGAATGCGGCCATCACGTTGCTGCCGCTTTCGCGCATCGACTGGCTTTGAGCGCGCAGGGCGCGTCCGAACAGGCTGCTGCCGATAGCGATCAAGGGCAGAAAGAGAATCGCGCCGACGACGATCACCGGCTCATTGCTGAATTGCGCGGAGAGCACGATCATCGCCATCACGAACATGAACACCGACATGATTGGGGCGAGCACGCCGCGATAAAATACCGGGCCGATCGACGCACTGTCGTACATTACGCGGAAGACGGCGTCGCCGATTTTCTGGTCGGCGTAAAGCGCCAGCGGCGAGCGCAAAAATCGCTCGTAGATCGCGGTGCGCAGCGACTGGTTCATACGCTGCGTGAGATTGATCGTGACGCGCGATTCGAGATAGCCGAAGAGACCGTTCCACAGGCTGCCGCCGTCGTTGGCGTCATTGGCAGTGATGCCGGCTTGATCCAGTCCGTCGCTGTTCACGTTGGTGCCGAGCGCTTGCGCCTCGCCATGCACCATCCCGATCAGAATAACGGTCAGCACGAGAAACAACGTGACGGCGAGGAGCAGGCCGCTTCGGCTCGTACCGGCGAGCGGAGTCAAGATAGCGGCCGGCACCCCTGTGAGCGGGTGACCGTCGATGACGTTGTCGATGACGATTTTCAGCGGCCACGGCGTCATCAGAAAAAAAGTCAGCGAGATGAAAACCAGCGCGCACTTGATCGCGACGAGCCGCCGATAGCGGCTTACGAACGGCCAGCTCTTGACGAGTAGGCGCCAGGCCTCGCGCCACGTGAGGGGCGCCTGCTCATCGGCGTAGAGAAGATTCGCGCGCGAGTCGCGCTGCGCGATGGCGTCAGGCATTGCTCACCTCGCGAATCGGGACGTCGTCGAGGACGGATCCGTCGGCGGCAACGAGCCGGCCGGCGGCAAGCTGGTACATTCGGTCGGCGCGCGATGCGGTGGTGCGGCGATGCGTCGCGAGAATCACCATCCGGCGCGTGGGTTCTTCGTTCACCCACTCGCGCAGGCCGAGCATGACGGCGTCTTCGCTCGCCACATCGAGCGACGAGGTCGGTTCGTCGAGCAGAAGAATCGGCGCGTCGCGCAAAATCGCGCGCGCGAGGCCGAGCCGCTGCGCTTGCCCGGCGGAAAGCTTCGAGCCTTTTTCGCCGAGCATCGTGTCCAGGCCAGCCGGCAGAGAACGAACGAAGTCGCCCAAGCCTGCGCGATGAATCGCAGAGAGAACTTCCGCCGCCGACGCGTTCGGGCGGCCGTACGCGACGTTGTCGCGAAGCGTCGCGGTGAAAAGCGGATTTTCCTGCAGCGCGACGGAAAGCATGCCGCGCCACGCCGGAAGATCGAATCCTTCGATCGGTTCGGCGTTGAGCATGATGCGGCCTGCCGTCGGATCGAAGAATCTCACGATGAGCGAAATGATCGTGCTCTTTCCAGAGCCGCTGGGTCCGGCAATCGCGGTGATTTCACCGACGCGGGCCTCGAGATTCACGTCGGAGAGGACGGGCCTGCGCGGGTCGTAGCCGAAGGTCACGTTGTCGAAGGCGAGAGTGGTCGCGGTTTTTGGCGGGATTCCACGGCCAATCCTGACGCTTTGCTCGGGCGTTTGACCGAGCATCTCGAGCACGCGCGAGATCGCGACGGCCACGTCCTGCATGCTCCCCCAGAGGTCGGTGATACTTCGCGTGCGCGCGCTGACTCTGGCCACCAGCGCGAGCGAACCCTGGAACAGTCCCAGCGATACGGCAACGTGCGCGAGGCCCGCGGTTCCGCCCGCCATCAGTTCCGTCGCCCCGACGTACAGTGCCGCAACGTACGCCAGCCCGCGAACCGTGTTGGTCATGACGCGGTAGCGCGCGAGCATCAGGCGGGCGCGACGGCCGGCGAGGAATGCGTCCCAGTTGTCGCGCGCGTAATTTTCAGCTTCGAAAGCTTCCGTGCCGAACGCTTTGACGGTTTTGATCGACGCCAGCGTTTCTTCGATGCGCGTGGTCGCCAGCGCCGTGGCTTCGCGTTCACCGATGAAAGCGGCGCGCAACGAATCCGCGCAGATCCAAGCCAGGATGAAGTTCGCGGGCATCAGCAGCGCAGCGATCAGCGCCATCCGGGTGTCGTACCAGAGCAGGTAAAGCAGCGAGCCGATGGCGGCTGGAACGAAAATCAGCGGCTGAACGATCAGACCGTTGATCACGCCGGGAATCGCTGCGGAGTCTTGGAACATCCGGTAGATCGCGTCGCCGATCTTTTCCTCGGAATGAAAGCGCACGCTCAGTTCCTGCATCCGGGTGTAGAGATTGACGCGGAACAGATTGCTGATGCGCTGTAAAATCCAGATCGCGTAGCCGAAGAGAAATCCGAAAATGATCAAGCCGGCCACCGCCGCGCCGCCGCTAACGACGCCTGCGTGAATCAGAACGGTCCGCCGATCGGCATGCTGCGGCAGGTGAAGCATCCACGCCTGCGCGGGCGTCAGCGCGTCGCCATGACCGACGACGTCGAAGAAAACGCGCGTGAGGTTGAGCGCAAGGAGTCCGCTTAGGAGAGCCGGCGTCGTGAGCAGGAGCAGGTACACGAGATGGTGGCGGTAGGGGCGGATGAATGGCCACGCGCGCACGACGAGGCGGAACACGTCGCGCGAACGCAAGCGGCGAGCGTCGGGGAACGCCAGCTCGCTCGCGGCAGGAGGCGAAACGATTGTCGGTTCAGCGTTCAATCGAATCGCGCCGACTCACTTGCCGGGAGCGGTGCCAGCCGCGGCCAGTATGCTGTCTTCGAGCACGAACTTCGAGGTGCAAGCTACCTGGTTTTGATTGCCGCCCAGCACGTAACGTCCCTGGAAATCCGCCGACACCGAGGCAAGCGTCGAGTGTGCGGTCGTTTTCTCGAGCTTGACGGTCACGGTGACGGTGCCGTCCTGAAACTTGTAGATCATCTGAACCGGGCCCGTCTCGCAGAATGCCCAGTTGCGCCATGACAGGTCGTCGACGGCGGTCTGCTTGGCGACGAGCGTATGAGTTCGCTTATCGGAGCTGACGAGCTGGAAATTGCTGAGTGACGAGTCGGTGAAATATTTTTTGACCGTGGCGAAGACTTCATCAACCGGCTTTTGTATTTCCTGCATTCGAGGAACGATGCGCGGCGTTTCGATTGCGAAGGCTGGCGTGAAGATGAAAAACAATAGAGGCGTTATGATCGATGCGATGCGTAGTTTCATGACTCCTCCTTGATGGGTGTGGGGTTGCGAGTCCTACAAGATCATAACGGCGCGCGGAGCGGCGGGTAAAGGTACCAGCGCATGACTGTTTGATGATAACTTCGCGGCAGGAACGGAAAAGGAGCACATCATGCCCGCGTTGATTTTCGAAAAACGGAACCACGTCGCCTATCTCACAATGAACCGGCCCGAGGTTCACAATTCGCTGAATCCGGAAATGCTCGTCAGCCTCGCGGCGGCGTGGAAGGAGATCGACCGCGACGACGCGGTTCGCGCGACGATTGTGACGGGAGCGGGAAAGGTCGCGTTCTCGGCCGGTGCAGACTTGGGGCGCTTGATTCCGTTGTTCACCGGCGCGCGAAAGCCGGAGGACGAATGGGATAGCAAGCTGCTCGCGGACCGCAAGCTCGGCGACATCGCGCTGCTGCGCGGCTACGACATGGACAAGCCCGTGATTTCCGCGGTCAACGGATTCTGCATCGCGGGCGGAATGGAATTCATCCAGGGCACGGATCTTCGAGTCGCGTCGGAGAACGCGAGCTTCGGCCTGCAGGAAGTGAAGTGGGCGATTATACCGGCGGCCGGCTCGCTGGCGCGATTGCAACGGCAGATTCCGTACTGCAAGGCGATGGAGATTCTGCTCACTGGCAACAGGATCGATGCGCAGGAGGCGTGGCGCCTGGGACTCGTGAACTACGTCGTGCCGCAGGACGAACTGATCGCGAAGGCGGAGGAACTGGCGGCGACGATCGCGCAGAACGGGCCGCTGGCGGTGCGGAAGATCAAAGAGGCGGTGCGGCGAACGTCGGGGCGTCCCTACGAAGAGGCGTTCAAGATCGAAAACGAAATTGCGCGCGAAGTGATGAAGTCCGAGGACGCGAAGGAAGGGCCGCGCTCTTTCATGGAGAAGAGAAAGCCCAATTACAAGGGCAGGTAGCGCTCAAGCTCCGGCCAGCGCGCGCATTGTGTTGGGATAATCGCGCGACGCGGTGGCAGCCGGTCCGATCGGAAAGACCACTGGATGCGTAACACCGGCGGCGCGGAATCGCGCGACGAAATCGCGGCCGGATTTGGCGTTCCCGAATACCGCGATCTTGCGGCATGACGTTTCCGAGATGGCTCTGGGAGCCTCGTCGCGCTTGCCTTCCTTCCACAGCCGGCGTACCTCGTCGAACTCGGCCGCGAGTCCGTAGCGCGCGAACATCTTGTTGTAGTGTCCACGAATGCGTAACCGGCCAGCTCGCGCCGGAACGAATCGACCGCCTTGTCTTCTTCTTCCGTGATGCACATGCGGATGTAGATGCCCACATCGATGGCGGACGGATCGCGCCCCGCGGCTTTGGCGCCTTCACCAATATGCTGCACCATCGGTGCGATTGCCCCGGGCGGCGAGTAGTTCATCAGGACACCGTCGGCAACTTCGCCCGCGAGCCGGAGCATCGGTGCGTTGAGGCCAGCTAGGTAAATCTTCGGCGGACGTGGCGCGGTGATACGCATGCTCAGCTTGAAGTCGGACTTGTACACTTCGCCCTGGAACTTCGAGCGGCCCTCGGTCAACAACTGGCGCATGATCGTGACGCATTCGCGCATTGCGGTGACCGGCTTGCGATACGACGCGCCGTGCCATCGCTCGACGATGATCGGACTCGACACGCCGAGGCCGGCGATCGCGCGGCCGCCAGACAGTTCGTTGATCGTGAGGAAGCCCATCGCCATCGCACCCGGCGTGCGAATTTGAATCGGTATGACGCCCGTGGCCAGTTCGGCTTTGCGGGTGTTGACTGCGAGCGCGGCGAGACTGACGAACGCGTCGGGTCCGCTGACCTCCGCAATCCACAATGATGTGTAGCCGAGGTCCTCGGCCTCGCGGATGAGTGCGAGGCGTGCGGGGAGCGCGTCGGCGCCGACGCCGACGTTGGTCTGAAGTCCGAGCTTTTGATTCGATGGCATCGATAAGTCCGTGCGAGTTTGAGTTGCGCAGATTGTGCGGCTATTCGATTATGGCTGCAAGATATAATGATAGACTGTACGCAGGAGCGCTGAACCATGGCTTACTTCGATTCCGATGGCGTGCAGATTTATTTCGAGGAACATGGCAAGGGCGAGCCGGTCGTGCTGGTGCACGGCTTCGCGTCGCGCGCGGATCATAACTGGGGCGCGGATTGGTTCAACGCGCTTGGGGCGCATTACCGCGTGATCGCGCTGGATTGCCGCGGGCACGGCAAGAGCGGCAAGCCGCACGATCCGGCGGCGTACGGCGGCGAGACGATGGGCGATGACGTGATCCGGCTGATGGATCATTTGGGAATCAAGCGCACGTTGATCATGGGCTATTCGATGGGCGGGCGAATCGTGACGGGGCTTCTGATGTTGCATCCGGAGCGTTTGCGCGCGGCGGTGCTTGGCGGAATCGGCGCTGCGACCGCGGCCGCGCCAAGCTTCGACCGCAAACCGATCGTCGATGCGCTGCTCGCCAAAAATATTTCAGGAGTGAAGGAGCAGCGCGCGCGGGAGTTTCGCCAATTCGCGGAAGCTACCGGCAACGACTTGAAGGCGTTGGCGGCATGCATGGCCTCGAATCGCGAAGATTTCACTGCCGAGCGCATCGCGGCGCAGAAAATTCGCGTGCCGGTCATGATCGTAATCGGAACGAAGGACCTGCTCGTCGGCAATCCAAAGCTGCTGCAGGATGCAATTCCGGCCAGCAAACTCGTGATGCTCGAAGGACGCGATCATTTGAGCGCCCCGAGTGACAAGCACTACAAGGAAGCGGTGCTGGAGTTTTTCAAGACTGCGCCGGCGTAAGCGCCTGAGTCTATGCATCAGCTGATTCGCTAATACAGCTCGGCTATATGCGCGACGATCAACGTGAGCAATGGGAGAGCGACCCAGATCGTACGATAGTTCAATCGGATGCCTGGAATCGCGCAGCCCTCATTTGGTCAATAGCCTCGCCTCTTATCCTCGCGCTGTTAGTGCTCGGATTTGTGCCAGACTGGAACTGGAAGGAACTCACAGGGGCGATGATGTTTGCCTTTGCATCTGGCAGCGTAGTGCTGATTTTGGGCTGGGTATACGAACGCATCAAGTATCGTGAACGCTGAGTTTTAAGCTGACCTAGTGCCTCGCTCGGCGTCAGCTGATTCGCGGGGCGTTGAGGGTGCCCGTCAGGTGATAGGGCAGAGGGCCCGAGGGATGCGGCAATATCGCGAGCAAGACCGCCAGATTCGAAGCTGCGGCGGGAGCGGTCGACAGAGTGAATTGGATCGCGAGTTGGCTTTGGCCGGGGTCGGGTGCGAGCTGGATCGTTCCCTCGGCGGTCAGAGTCAGATCGCCGCCGCTGGTGGTGAATTCCTCGATCGTCACCGTGCCTTGATCCAAATTGAATTTTGAGTGCCCGTCGCCGAGATGGATCGGCGACGTCGCCAGCGCCGAGATGACGGTCAATCCGGCGGCGCTCAGTTCGCCGTCGCCGCTCTCCGCGATGTCACCGGAAGAGAGCAGCAGTTTGCCGCTTCCGGAGAGCCTGCCTGAAGTGTCAGCTCCTGGAATCGCGAACAAGTGCTGACGCGCGATATCCACCGAGTCGAGGTCGTAGCTGATTGCGGTGCCGCCGCCGCTGGGGCGGATTGTGAAGTTCACGACGCCGTCGTAGAGCGCGGCTTTCACGCGGACGCCGGGATGCAACGTGAGCATCGAGAGAAACGCGGGCGCAATCGTGAGGGCCGGGCTCTCGAGGAGCAGGCCGGCCGACGCGGGACGGGTCGAGCGCAGACGGACGTTCGACAACCGCGCGCCGAAGGGGAAGCTCGCTTTCTGACTCTCGCTTGAAACCTCGAGGCCCATCGGCGCGAGCATTTTCGAGAGAGTGGTGGAGTAGGGGAAGGTGGAAATCAGGTACGCGGCGAAGAGCGTCAGTCCGACAACCACGTAGCCGATGCGAACGAGAGCCGGCCGCCGAATTGGCGCGGACACATCGCGGGGCGCATCAGGTGTTCTTGGCGAGCGCGACACAGGTGAGGTCAACGTCGTACGAATGCGTGTCCTGGGTGCGGCGCTGGATGCGAATGTTCGACACGCCGATCGGCATCGCGAGCGAATTGATGCCGTAGAGCGCGTCGACCAACTGAGCGAGATTCACGTTGTCGAGCTTCAACTGCACGCTGTATTCGGTGAAACCGTCGCTGAGCTTGCGATCGGAGCCGGGCGTGATCGAGCCAATCTTCTGGCGGCCGACGCTCTTGGTCATCGACGCTTCGACGACCGAGAACAGCGAGAAATCCTTGCCCAGCGGGACCGTGTGCTTCTCGGCGTTGGCAAGGTCGGCCTTGAGCTGAGCGTAAGTGCCGGCGAGACGGCGAACCTCGGCGAGATCATGTTGCCGCTGCGCAATCTTGTGCTCGAGCCCCGAGCCAAGATCGACGATCGGCATGTAGACAAGATTGTAGATGAGAAAAACTCCGAGCAGGCCGCCGGCGATTTGCACCAGGATGCGTTCGCGCGGTTCGAGTTTCTGGTAACGGCCGCGAGCCTGAGCGATGTACGGATCGACGCGGGTGGCGGCCTGCTTGAGCAACGGGCGGAGCAAGTCCATCACTCGCGCGCGCAAATTGTCGATCCACTCTCTAAGCATGGCAGCTATTCGTCGCGCTCATTCCCGGGTTCGTCGCGCTCAGTCGCCGGCGTCGCGTCCTTGAAGTTCGCGTCCATGCGAAAATCCACTTTGCTCGGATCCGAGCCGGCCTTGGCATGCGCGACTTCGATCGAACCGAAGAAGCCGCTCTGGTCGAGCGCTCGTTTGGCCTGATCGACAGTCGCGAACGAATCCGCCTGGCCGGTCACGCGCAGGCCCTGCGAATCGATCTGCACGTCGGCCATCTGCACCGGAAACCGCGGCGGCAACGCTCGCGACACCGCGACCAGCGTGTCGAGCGGCGAATGAGTCAGGTTGCCGCCGATCAGATTGAGCCGCTTGTTCATCTTCGCAATCCCGAGCTGCAACTGCGCCCTGGCGTTGGCGGGATCGGTTTCGCCCAGCACCGGTCCGGCGACGGCGGCGATTTCCGCGTTGACCTGGTTGAGGCGATGAAGATTGGCGGACACGCCCAGCGCGAAATGGAAAATGATCACGGCCAGCAGCGCGGCGGCGAGGATCCCCGAAGTGTAGAAGGGGCTGAGGTCGCCACGGACGCGCCCGCGGAACATGAATTCGCCCTGGCGGAAATTGATCAGATCGAGTGGCTTACTGGGCAACTCGCCGAGCAGCATCGCGACGCACGATGAATACTTGCCGGTGTTCGGCACCGAGCCTTCGAAGATCCCAGTATAGTCGAATGCGCCGCCGTCGCGCACCGACATGGCGAGCGAATCAGACAGCAGTCCGCGGACTTTCGGATACGCAGCAGCCGCGCCCGCGACGATCACCTCGGTCTGATTGGACTCCTCGCCATTCGCAAGCAGGGTCTGACGCACCGAGTTGAGAATCGGCGCGGCTGCGTCCTGCGAGACCGCCGACCCGTCCGACATCATCAGGCCGCCCTGCATCGAACGGATCGCGCGGGGCGTTCCGCCGAGATCGACTAGCACGACCGAAGTGGAGTCCTCGTCGCCTTCGACGACCAGGTGCGCCATCGGCTTGGCGCCGTTCCCGTTTTTCGCGCGCGTGAGCATCGCGGCCAGCGCGAGCGGTGCGAGCGTGACAGTTTTGGGATCGAGTCCGGCCTTCAGCAGCAAATCGAGATGATGCTGGAGATCGCTCTTGCGCACCATCGCGGCCATCACCAGCGTGTGCTCGCCTTCGCGCCCGACGCGGGTGAACGCGACCGCGCCATCGTCGACCGGGAAGGGCAGATGCTCTTCCAATGCGAACGGAACCACCTGATGCAGCCGGCGCGCGTCCTTGAACGGCAGTTCGAGCAGGCGCTTGACGACGAGATCGGCGGGCAGCGCTGAGATCACAATGTCAGGTTGCCCGGCCTCTACCACCAGGCGGGAGAGCGCGCCCGCGAGGTCGCCCTCGTCGTCGGCGCGAATCTTGTCATACACGCCGGCGAGGGTGAACGAATTCCACGAGCGCTCCGCGACCGCCGCGCGCACGCGGTCGCCGGCGAACTCCAGCGCAAGTATTCGTTGAGCCATTAGGCGTCCTGCACCCTAATCCTCATGCCACGCGGCGAGCGTGCCGATGCCGTTGGTCTCGCGATGGAACGTCGCGGTGATGATTTTGCGCGCGCCCGCGTACGTACCCATCCCGTTAATCGTAAAAAACTGGCTGCGCATGTCGACGTCCTTCGAAAGAAGCTGCGCGACGTCGCCAAGATCGGGAAGGTTCATAATGTCGGTGGGTTGGGAGAACGGCCGAATCGCGCGGGCCTCGATAATCTCCTGCACGATTTTCTGATCCTCCATCAATTGCGGCTCCAGCGCGGCGATCACTTGCGGCGACGCGGTGTTGGCATTCACCGCCGGCTCGGGCATCACGGTCAGGAATGGGCTCACGCGATTGAAAACCGCCTCGTTGAAACCCTGGACCATCTGCAGGTCGCCGATCGTCGGCATCGCGCCGTAGCGCGGCTGATACGGCGGTTTCAAAGCCAGGTAGTAGTCACCGATGTTGCTATTTTGCGCATTGCCGTTCGGCGTGATCCAGTCGACGATACCTTGCACCAGGTCAACCTTCACGTTGAGGATCGTGAACAGGCGCTGGATCTTCAGAATCGCAGGCTGGTTGGGAATGCCGTTCTGGACCATCGCGTTGATAGGCAGCTTACGGGCTTCGTCCACGATCGACAACGAGACGTTGCCGCCCTCCAGCGGCATCGGCGGAAACGGCACCGCCCACACCTCGCTCAAGCTGTCGGTCGGGGTTTGCGATGTTGCGTCTGCGCGCGCATCCGCCGCCAGCAATCCGAGACCGATACTGACCGCCGACCGCGCCAGGTAGCTGGCGCGCAGCTCGTTGGCCTGGTTCGCCGCCGACACGCATCCGAGTCCGGACGTCATCGCGAAATCCACGACGATCAGCGTCATCAGCGCGATTCCCAGCAGGACCGCGAGCAGCGCCACGCCGCGCTCGCTCTTGCGCAGCCGCGTTACCATTCCTGTATCGCCATCGGCACGGTGACTTGCGTCGCAAAGTCCATCACGTGTCCGCCCGGCGCCGCCATCTGAATCTGGAGCGCCGCCGCCACCGGCAACTGGCGTCCCGTCGGCAGACTCGACGAATCCCAGCTCTCGCCCCACTTCTGGCCGTCGAAATAACGGATATGCAGCGACAGCACGTTGTCTGCGAGCACCGTCGTTTGCAGCGCGGCCGAACTCGTCAGCAATCCACTTTGCTGCGAGCGCTGCAGCAAGTACCAGCCCGGCTGGTCGGGATTCGGCGTCAAATTGTAAGTGACTATCGTCTCGGGCGTCATCCCGGTGAACGCGCGGCGATGCCCTCCGCTGAAGGTGGACAGCGTGATTGTATCGATCGGCGCGCCATTGCCCATGCGTCCGTTGCCGAACAGCGCGACCTTGCTGGCCGCATACGGAGTCTGGACGGCATTGCGTAATTCCTTGGTCATCTGCCACAGCAACGAGCGGCCTTCGCGATCGACCATCAGCCGTCCTTCGGCGTGCACCTTGCTGTGCGCAATTGTGCTGAACGAGCTGGCCAGCATCGTCAAGATCAGCGCCAGCACTCCAATCGCGAGCATCATCTCGATGAGCGTGAAGCCGTGTGGCGCACGATACGTCGGGATACGACGGTTCGTCATGGCGTCGCCCCCTGCCGCAGCCCATTTGTATCGGGCGGGATCGGCGAATGAACGAACTCGACTAGGGAGAAGCTCTGCGAGAGGGTGGGACCGTAACGAATCAGAACCTTGACCTTGCGCACGTCGGGAAACATGCCCGACGCCTCGACCGCCCGTTCCCAGCGGAAGTCCTTGAACTCGCCGGGGAATGACGCTTCGAAATTGCCGCTGGTGCGGCCGAGCTCGGGAAATCGCTCGAGCTCCGCCTCCGTCATGACGGCCTGCGCGAGCATCGAGGCGCGCGTCGTCTGCTGGGCGCGGATTACCGATTGAATGCTCTGATGATGGAGACCGAGCAGGCCGAGCAGCGCGATACCGAGGATCGCCATTGCGACCATCACCTCGAGCAGCGTAAACGCGCGCGCGCGCCGGCGAAGAATATTCACCGCGTCATCCCCTGCGGCATTACGTCGCCGCTGATGATCGCGACCTGTCCGGTCAGTGGAGAAAATTCAAGCGTCATCACGTCGCCCGATGCGTCTTCGAGGTGCACCACGGTCGCATCGACGTAGCCCTCTGGATAAAAGTTGGTCGCGACCACTCCGCGATTGACGGTGCCAATGCCTTCGATGGTCACGTCGCGAATCCGAATCGCCGCCGGCAGCATCACCGGCTTGCCCGACATGCTGTTATCCGGCGCGAACACCGGCTGTACGGCATAAGGATCGAGCTGCGCGGCCGCGTAGCCGTTGTTGTCCAAATCGAAGATGAGCCGCAGGACCAGCTTGTGGCCGGTGGCTTCATCGAACATAAAAGTCGCGCGGCCCGCCAGCCGGCGCGCCTGGCTTTTCAGCGCGGCCTCGCGAAAGCCGCCGAGATACGGCAACGCGAGGGTCAGCATCAATCCCATGATGAAGATCACGACCGCCAGTTCGAGCAGCGTGAAGCCCGGCGAGGCGGACGACACGCTGAGCCGCACAAGCGTTCTGGCGCGGCGAGCAGATGGTCCGGGCCCCGATTTCATGGCGCCGTCACGACGATTGGCTGGCGTCTATATCGTCCGAGCTTTCGACGCCGTCGGGGCCGAACGACTTCAGCACGTACGAGTTCCCATCGCTCTGGTAGAAGTAGGGCGTCCCCCAGGGATCTTGCGGCAGGCGCTCGATATAGCCGCCGCTTTCGTAATTCGCGGGCACGCGGCCGTTGGTCGGCGGCGACACCAGCGCGTTCAGACCCTGGTCGGTGGTCGGGTAGTAGCCGTTGTCGAGGTAGTAGCGATCGAGCGCGGTCTTGATCTCGGCGAGATCAGCCTGCGCCTTGGTCTTCTTGGCCTTGTCGGCGGCGCCGCGCAGACTCTGGACGACGATCGTCGCGAGCAGGCCGAGGATCAGAATAACCACCATGATTTCAATCAGGGTGAAACCGTCCTGATTGTATCGGCGTGACTTCATCGCGGTTACCTCCGGCGCGTTCTTCACTGCATCAGCTGGTTGAGCTGGAAGATCGGCATCAGCACCGCCAGCATCATGAACACGATAACAGCCGCCATCGCCAGCGTCATCACCGGCTCCAGCACGGTGGTCATCTGGCTCAGCGAGTGCGAGACCTCGCGCTCGTAGTTGTCGGCCACGCGCTCGAGCATCCGCTCCAGTTCGCCGGAGCGTTCGCCGACGCGGATCATCTCGATCAGCAACGGCGGAAAGAGCCCGCTGCGCGCCAGCGTCTGCCCCATGCCGTGGCCCTCGCGAATACTTTCGCGGCTCTGCTCGATGGCGTCCTTGAGCAGACCGTTGGTCACCACGCCTTTGACCGCGTCGAGCGCCGGCAGCAACTGCACGCCGCTGGCGAGCAGGGTGGCCAGGGTCCGCGCAAAGCGCGCGCAAATGATTCGAATCATCGTCGGCCCGATGTAGTACGCCTTCAGGATAGCGGTGTCGTACATGCGCCGCCCGCGCGGCGTGGCCATCGCAGCGGTAAATCCAGCCACGGCGCCGACCACCAACAGCGCCAGCGGGATCCAGTAGCCGGTGACGATCCCCGAAATCGTAATCAAGACTCGCGTCGCCAGCGGCAGCGCCGCATGCTGCTGCTCGAAAATCGTCGCGACTTGCGGCACCACGTATGCCACCAGGAACGCCATGATTCCCGTGCCGACGCACATCATGATGATCGGATAGGTCAGCGCGCCGCGCACCTTGGTGACGAATTCGTTTTGGCGCTCGCTGTACTCGGCCAGCCGGTCCAGCACGGCCTCGAGCGCCGCAGCCTGCTCACCCGCGCGCACCATCCCGATATAGAGGTCGGAGAATGTATCGCGATGATTGCTCAGCGCGTCGGCCAGCGACGAGCCCTCGCGCACGCGCTCGCGCACCTGCGAGAGCATCCGCTTGGTCGCGGCGCGGGTCGATTGATCGCTGAGCGCGCTGAGCGCATCGACCAACTGCACGCCGGCGCCGAGCAGTGCGCTCAACTGGCGCGTCAGCAGGGCCAGGTCCGCGGCCGGCATCTTACGCCGCCACAGCGACGGCAGCCACTCGCGCCTGGCTTCCTGGCGTTCAGCGGCGTTGGACTCCTCGTTGAGGTCGGTCGGGAAAATTCCCGACGCGCGCAGCTTGCCGCGCGCGGTCCGGGCGCTGTCGGCGTCAACCACGCCGTTGACCGAGCGGCCGTCGGCGCCAAGACCTCGATAAGCAAATACTGGCATCGGTAAAAAAAAACTTATGCGGGCGCGCTAGTCGATGTCTTCCTGCGTGACCCTCAGCAGCTCCTCGATCGAGGTCTCGCCGCGCAGCACGCGCGCCGCGCCGTCCTGGCGCAGCAGAGTCATCCCCTGCTCGGTACATTTGCGGCGCAGCATGGCGGCATCGGCTTTCTGCATGACCAGCGAGCGGATTTCGTCGTCCATGATCATCAGTTCCTGTATCGCCATTCGGCCGCGATAGCCGGTGTTGCGGCAATGGCGGCATCCCTTGGGACGGCAGATCTTGGCCGTCATGTCCCCGGGCTTGAGTCCGATTCGCGAAAGCTCGGACTCGCTGGGACGGTATGGCTCGCGGCAATCGGGGCAGAGCTTGCGGATGAGGCGTTGGGCCAGCACGGCGAGAATCGACGACGAGACCAGGAACGGCTCGATCCCCATTTCCACCAGCCGCGTCACCGCGCCGAACGAATCGTTGGTGTGCAGCGTCGAGAACACGAGATGGCCGGTCAAGGCGGACTGGATCGCGATTTCGGCGGTCTCGGCGTCGCGGATTTCGCCTACCATGATCACGTCAGGGTCTTGGCGCAGAATCGAGCGCAGGCCGCTGGCAAACGTCAGCTCGATTTTCGGGTTCACCTGCATCTGGCCGACGCCGCGGAGCTGGTACTCGATCGGATCCTCGATCGTAATGATGTTTTTTTCAGGAGAGTTAATTCTGGACAGGCACGCGTACAGCGTCGTCGATTTGCCCGAGCCGGTCGGCCCGGTCGCCAGGATGATCCCGTGGCTCTGCCGAATCAGCCGGTCAAGCCGCTGCAGGTTCTCGCCGGAAAACCCGAGATGGTCGAGATTTACGTCGACCGCCGCCTGCGCGCGATCGAGCAATCGCAGCACGATCCGCTCGCCGAACGCGGTCGGTATCGACGAGACCCGCAAATCGATGTCGCGGCCCGCGATGCGCAGCCGGATGCGGCCGTCCTGCGGCAGGCGCTTTTCCGCGATATTGAGGCCCGCCATGACCTTGACGCGCGACGTGATCGCCGGCTGAAAGCGCTTGGGCGGCGACAGCACGTCGTAGAGCATCCCGTCCACGCGAAAGCGAATGACCAGTTCCTTTTCGAAGACTTCAATATGAATGTCGCTCGCGCGGTCCTTGACCGCCTGCGACAGCACGCCGTTGACGAGCTTGATGATCGGCGCCGAATCGTCGGACTCGAGCAAGTCCAGCGGCTCAGCCGCGAGTTCATTGGCAACCACGTCAAGCCGCTCTTCCTGGAGATCGATCATCAGATCTTCGGCCGAAGTGGCCGAAGCCTGGTCGTACGCGCGGTTGATTGCTTCGACGATTACCTCGGCCGGCGCGACCAGCGGATGTATCCGCGCGCCGTACAGGATTCGCAAGTCGTCGAGCGGCTCGAAGTTGGCCGGGTCGGCGATCGCTACGGTCACCGTCCCGTCCACGCTCGACAGCGGGATCAGGCGGTTCTTCTTCGCGTAGTTTATCGGAATCTTCGAGACAAGGGCCGGGTCCAGCGAATTCTCGTCGATATGCGCCTGGAACGGCAGCCGGTACTCCTGCGCGAGCGCGCGCGCGAGGCGCTGCGGCTCCAGCGCACCCATCTCGACCAGCACGTCGGCCAGCTCCTGCCCGGGCTTCTTGCGCTGGCGCGCCTTGTCCAAGTCCTGCGCCGAGACCCACGAGCGGTCAAGCAGGATTGCCTCGAAACTTTTGCGTGCGGTCGCCATCAGGCGAGCCCGACCGCCGGCGCCACGGCGCGTCGATTCAAGTCATATCGAGTCATCTTCAACGACAGTGCCACCACACCGAACTTACCACCATTCCCCCCGTTCGGGCTCAATTAGACACGATGGTTCTGGCTAGTTGCAAGTATGCGTTCCCCATAGCACCGACCAGTTTACCGCCGCTGGCTGCGACTAGTAATGCACTGCGCCGGGCGTCGTTTGGGTCCCGTTCCCAATCGGCCCCTGGTTGATCCCCAGGCCGATGCCCGTATGTCCCTTGAGCGGCAGCGTATGCTCCGCTTCCTGCCATGAGACGAGTTTACCCCCCACAAACTTCAAATCTAGGAAGGTCCCCTTGTCGCCGTCCTTGGACGAGGTGTACAGCAGCGCCGCCGTAATGTCGTTGCTGTTGGGCTTGTATGGGTAGCTCCAGACCTCGGTATCGCCCGGCAGATAGGTCCGGATATCCGGCTCGCCCCATGAATGATGCACCTCGGGCGAGGTCTGGCCGACTTGCAGCGAATCCGACATCCGCGTCGCCTTGATTCGAGTGCCGGCCTGGTAGGCCAGCCCGCATCCACCTGAAATGAGCGCCGCCGACATTATCGCGAGGAGGGCGAAGCGGGGAAATCGGTTTTTTTTCGAGGACCGGGTTCTTATCGACATTCCATCCATCGGCGCGATTCTGTGGGGGCCATCCCTGATTATCAACGTAGCACCGATCCGCGTTGCGGCAAGGATGGCAAGTTCATAGGCTGGCGCGCGGGAGGAGACTTCGATTTGCGCGCTTCGTCAGAGGACCTGCGGCAGCGTTTTCGCGCTCGTGTGCATCGCGCTTTTGTCGAGCGCGGCGCGCGGCTTCGCGTCGGATCGCAAACAGAGCGTGCCGCCGGCCCTAAGCGAACTCTCCCGGCTGGCCGCCGCCAAATTTCCCAGCCTCACGCACGCAGAGTTGGCGTTGCTCGAATTCGCGGAAATCGGCAACCTGAATCACGGCGAGCTTGCCGTCGCTGGTCTGAGCAAGGACCCACTGGACCCGAGCAACGATCCGAAAGACGCTGCCGCCTGGACGAGGGATCGCGACATTCGCGCCACGCTCATCGAGTGGCTTGCCGTCGATCACGCGGCAATCGCGCGCATCCATCCAAGCGGCATCCGCGTGCTTGGTGCGCGGGTGGTTGGCCCGCTCGATCTCTCCTACGTGCACGTGCCATTCGCGATCATGATGATCCAATGCTCGATCCCGAAGCAGATTCGGCTCGCGGCGACCGAGATTCCTCGGCTCGATCTCGACGGGAGCTACACCGGCGAAATTTTCGCTCCTGACATGCGGGTCGCTGGCAGCTTGTTCTTCGGGGACGATGGCCACGACTACGGCTCCTTTCAAGCCGACGGCGAGATCGATATTTCGTCAAGGTGGACGGAGATCTGGTCTTTGACCACGGACATTTCCGGCATTCCAAGGCAGCGTTTAATCCTTTTTTGACCCCACTGAAGGTTGCTATCGATGCTGACGGCATCGAGGTGAAGCATTCGATAGGAATGTGCTGCGGCGCCGAATCAGATGGAGCCGTGGTCCTCAACCAATCGGCGATAGGAGGCGATTTGACCTTCCCCGGCGGACGGTTTGTAAATCCGAACAACACCTCAATCGCGGCCTCGCTTGTCCGGATCGGAGGGAGCGTTATTCTGGGGGTCGAGCCGTTCGGAGACTTTCAATCGGACGGGGCCGTGGAATTCCTGGGGACTCACATCGCGGGAGTGTTTCTTATTTCAAGTGGCAAGTTCGCTGGAAAAACCACCGAGCGCCATGGCCTGTTCGCCGGCGGCCTTGAGGTCAATGGCTCCTTCGGGACGCAAAACACGGACCTGCAAAATGGGGCAACTCTCGACTTAAGTGGGGCAAGCGTCCTTGGGATGAATGACGACGAACGGAGTTGGCCGCAGGCGGGCAAGCTCCTGATCGACGGCCTCACTTATACGGGATTCGGAGTGGTCAAGAACGCGCGAAGCCGCTTGCGATGGGTGTCTCTGCAGCCGGAGTTCCATCCGCAGCCATATCGCGAGCTCGCGAAGGTTCTGCGCGCCAATGGCGACGACGCGGGTGCAGTCAGCGTGTTGATCGCGGAGCAGGATGCGCGCTACCAGAATTCGTATTTGCTGCGCCGAATCTGGGCGGGCTTTCTCAAGACTACCGTCGGCTACGGCCACGAGCCGCTACTCACGATTATATGGGCGTCGATGGTGGTGCTGCTCGGATGGCTGATGGTTACGGTCGGCGCGCGAGCAGGTGTGATGCGCCGCACCTGGCCGGAATCGATTCCGAATTCCGAAAGCGGGTCCGATTACGAGCGGCTTCATCCGCTGCTCTACTCGCTCGACGTATTCCTGCCGTTCGTTAATCTTCATCAGGAACACTATTGGTGGCCGGACGCAGGCGCCGCCGGAGAGATAGCCCTATTCAACCGGAAAGTGAGATTCAGCGGGCGTATGCTGCGCTACTACCTGTGGCTGCAAATCATTGCGGGATGGTTGCTCAGCGCGATCTTCATCGCGGGCGTGACCGGCCTGATTCGAACCTTCGAAGATTGAAAAATCCATCGCGCACGAAAGAGCCGCTTCGATCCGCGGCGGTGCGTCACAGCTGTTCTTCGTTATGCTATAGAGCTACGGATATGAACGAGGGAGAACCCGATGGCGCGTAAGCTGACTCTGGTGAAAGGAGCGTCGCAGCGCGGCTCGCTGGTTTACGGGTTGCGTATTTTCGACCAGGGCAGTGTCGCCGGTGTCGAGGACGCGCGCATCAGCTTGGCCGACGGCACCAGCGGGCGCGTCACGATGCATCTGATCGAAGGCACGCGAGTACAAATCCGGCGGCAACTGATGCAAAGCATCGACGCATTTTTCGAATTGTTAGACGAGCAGTAATATAGATTCGGGAATGGAAGGTGAAAAAATGGATCTGAAATTCATCAAGTACGAGAAGCGCAACCATATCGCCTACATCACGTTCAACCGGCCCGAGCGGATGAATGCGTTGCATCCGCCGTGTCATATCGAGATGGACAGCGTGTGGGACGACTTCGTCGCGGACAAGTCGGCGTGGGTCGCGATCGTAACGGGCGCCGGCGACAAGGGTTTCTCGGCCGGCAATGATTTGCGCTGGACCGCGGAGAATCGCGGGCAACTGGCCGAATCGATTCGCGGCAAGGGCGGCTTCGCCGGAATCACCGCGCGCTACGACATCTATAAGCCGATCATTGCGGCCGTGAATGGATTCGCGCTCGGCGGTGGATTCGAGATCGCGCTTTCCTGCGATATCATCATCGCGGCCGAGCATGCGCGCTTCGGATTGCCGGAACCGCGCGTCGGCCTGATGGCGGCGGCCGGCGGCGTCCATCGTCTGCCGCGCCACATCCCGCTCAAGCTCGCGATGGGCATGATGCTGACGGGCAAGCACATCACGGCGGCCGACGCGCTAAGATTCGGAATCGCCAATGAGGTCGTGCCGCTGAAGGATCTGATTCCAACGGCCGAGAAGTGGGCGGGCGAGATCATGGAGTGCTCGCCGTTGTCAGTGCAGGCAACGAAGGAAGCGGCGATGAACGGACTCGGGATGACGGTCGAAGCGGCGCTCGCGAAGCACTACGAATTGCAGTCGAAGCTGTTCAGATCGAAGGACGCGGTCGAGGGACCGCTGGCATTCTCGCAGAAACGAAAGCCGAACTGGACCGGAGAGTAGGGTGGCGCGCCCCGACGGCGGGCGCACGGAGGGCCAGGAGTCGCGAAGATGCAGGAACTCTGGCTATTGCACGACGCAATCGCAACGCTGCTCGTCGGCGCGACGACGGCAGCGTTCCCGCCAATAGGCACCGGCGCGTTCTGGACGATAGTCGCATTCTACGGAGTGGTGTCTGTGCTATTCGACGACGAAACCCCGCGCGGCGTCCCCGGCATGGATTTCTTCTACGCAACCCGGCCTCATCTGAAAGACCCGCAGAGTTAGCGCCTCGTCTTCTGAATGAAATTGTCGCGCAGGGAACAAAACCTTTGACCAATTGTGGACGCTTTCGTTTGACATATGGCATGCACGAGGTTTGCTCCGTTTATGCTATGATTAGCGGCATAGGTGACATGCATGCCCATCAATTCTGCGATTCCCTCCCCGATCTTCGAGACGCTCAGGGACTCCGAAGATACCCTGCGGACCACGCTCGCCGAGCTGGCTGAAGACAAACGCAAACAGAAGCCGAATATCTCCGAGCGCAAGCTCGCGGAATATCTGGCCGATCAGATGGGCTATCGCGGCGCCAAGAACGTCGAAGCGCTGGTAGCCTCACGCGAGCGAATCGCGAAATCCCGTCAGGCGGTGGGTTTGGGCAAGTAACCTTCCTAGTGCCCGAGATGGTGTTGCAGGCCGCCATCGCGACCGCGGATTAGACGGGTCGCCAACCATGCCTTGAACGCGGCTTTCGCCTTTGCTTCAAAGATCGGCGACAGGTCAGGCGTACGACGATTGCGCCGCAGATGACTCCGCGTCCAGCGCCTTGATCAGAATTTCCTGGTTGTGGCTGACGAACGAATTGCGCTCTTCGAGCAGCGTCTCCTGGAACTGAACGCACTCCTCGCGAACCTTTCGCGGCGTCCATCGATGCGGTTCGCCGTTGCGATATTGGCGGAGCACGTCGTCGACCACCCGGAACAGCACCGCGTTGGCGGACGCCGTGATTTCACGAACCGCTTCGCGGTATTCCGCAAAACCGTCAAGCGGCGGGAAAAGCGCTTGCATCGCCGCGACCTCGCCCTTGACGTACTGGAGTTGCACGGTCAGCGCGCCGATACCGTGAATCCAGCCCGAAACATGCACCATTCGATTGAGCGCCTGGAAGAACACATCGACGCGCGGATCGAGGAAGTCATAGTCGGGATGGCAGATGTCGCCCTTCAGGCGCCCCTCACGCGCGAGTTGATCCTTTATGGGGTGCCGTCGTAAGGAATCATCCGGCAGAAAGTGGCAGGCGCCGCGCCGTCGCCAACGATGGTGCGCAGGAAGTCGAGGCTGTCGTTCACGGATTCGAAGGTGGTCGAGGGATCGAAGAGCATGAAGCCGAATTCGAACATGATGCCGAGTTCCTTCAGCGTCGCAACGGCTCGCAGGTTCTGCTCGACGGTGATCTGCTTGTGCAGCGTCGTCAGTCCCTCCTCGCTGCCGGATTCGAGCCCCATGTACACCATGAACAGGCCGGCGTCGCGCATCTCAGCGAACAGAACGGGATCGACCGCGTCGGCACGGCAGTTGATTTTCCAGATGACGCGCCCAGGTAATCCGCTGCGATGCAGCTCGGCGACGAACTCGCGCGCCCATCGCTGCCAGACCACCCCGTAGACCGGAAAGTCGTCATCCTGAAAGAGGAATATCGTGATGCCGTCGCGCTCGTGCAGCACGCGCATCTCCTCGACCACCTTGGCCGGCTTGCGGGTCCGCACCACCTTGCCCGGCGCCACCCGGTAGAACACGTGAATCGAGCAGAACGAGCAGGTGCGGATACAGCCGCGGCTCGCGAGCATCGGAATGGCGCGGCGACCGAGAATTGTCGTGCCGCGGCACGCGTCGCGCTCGGGATACGGCAACGAATCGAGATCCGGCACCAGCGGGCGCGGCTCGGTCGCGATGACTTGGTCGCCGCTGCAATAGGCGATGCCGGCAATGTCGCGCCAGTCGCGGCCCCTGCTCAGCCGATCGACCATTTCGAGTAGAGTCGTTTCGCCTTCGAAGCGCACGACGCTGTCGAGCTCGGGCAGCAGTTCGAGCGTGTGCTGGTAGCTGAGGCTAGGGAAATGGCCACCGATCGTGAAATGACAGCCGACGCCGTTGTCGCGCAGATAGCGGATCAGCGCGCCGAAGCGATCAACATAAAATTGGAAGATCAGAGAAAAGCCGATCAGGATCGGGTCGAGTGACTTAGCCGCCGCGAGAATCCGTTCGCGCTCCTGCTCGAAATCAAACACCTGGACCCGGTAACCCACGCGCCGCAGCGTGGCCGCCAGGTAACCCAATCCAAGATTCGCCTGCTCTTGGAATCCGATGAGCATCACCGGTCGCGAGATGTCGCGTGGCGCCGCGAGAGTGTCCTGACTAGTTGTTTCGGTCATGGGAGTTCTCCATTGCGTTGAACCGAAACCTTCACGGGAATGGGATACCGGCGCTTGCGGCGCCGTCGCGGCAGCTCCGCAAGCGAAAGTAAAATCTCTCCCCCTCTTCGCCTACTACTTCTTGCCAGCGGCGGCGTTGAGAATCGCGATGTTGCGATCGATCGCCTTGGCTTGCGCCGCCACCACTTCCTTTTCGTACTGGAGCTGGCTGACCACCAATTGGACTTGCGCCTCGGCGCTAATCTCCTGGAAGATCCAAGGCCAGTCCGGACCCGGATCGCCTTTGCGCCACCACGGGATATAGCTCAGGATTTCCGGTAGCTCTTCTTTGCCTTTTGGCATAGCAGCCTCCTCCCTGACGATTTCAGCGAGTTTGTCTTTCAGATGCTAATTTCGACTATTAGTATCGAAGGCTACTACCATCGGAACACACTTATTGCAAATGTTGTCAAAGAGTAGGGTCGAGAGGAGTTTGAGGCGACGGCTGCGGGCGCGCAAAAACAGACGGAAGATCGCTCTGCGTCTTTCGACTTCCGGGCTAGCGCCCGAGGCGTCGCCGCGAGGTGATGTCAGTGGTGGTCATGGAGTGGCCTCGCGTCTTTATCACTGGGTGCAGGGGTCACCCCTGCCCAAGGAGGTGCGGAACCCACGGAGGGTTCCGCATCAGATTAAGTTCTTCGCTTCCCGCCTTTCTTTGCCGCGCGATTCTTTGAGCGCGGCCCCGAGCCATAATCCCCGAATGGATCGTCACGCTCGCGAACTGCCTGCCGAAAGCCTGCCGCTTGCGCGCGTGCGACGAAATCGAGGCCTTCCTGCGTATGCCTCGCGATTCCATCAAACAAAGAGCCCACCAGCCGCGACGTTGCCAGGCCCATGTTCTCGGCGGTGTGATTGCATAGCAGCTTGAGCATCTGGAGTTGATTCGTGGGCACTTGCGCCATCCGCTCGGCCAGCGAAGTCGCGCGCGCGTCGAGCTCGGCGTCGGGCACTGCTTCGAGTATGAGGCCGATGCGTGCGGCCTCGGGCGCGGGAATTTCATCGCCGGTCAGCAGGTAGCGCTTGGCGCGTTCGAGGCCCATCCGATAGACCCACATAGCGGTGGTCGGCGTGCCCCACACGCGCGACGGCGGATAGCCGAACGACGCGGACTCGCCGGCGATAATCAGGTCGGCGCATAGCACCATGTCGGTGCCGCCCCCGATGCACCATCCGCGAACGGCAGCGATAGAGGGGTTCTTCGCGTACCACAGCTTCATGTACACGTTGACGTATTGCGAGATCATGCCGTAGTCGGCCACCGAGTCCCACACGCGCTTGCGCGAACCTTCACCGGCTTGCGCGCGCGTGGACCCTTCGAGTGCGTAGCCGGCGCAAAACGCCGGACCCTCGGCGCGCAGCAGTATCACATGGACGTCGCGGTCGGCGTCGGCACGATCGATCGCAGCGGCAAGCTCGTCGCGCAGTTCGGGCGTGATCGTGTTGTACTCGGCGGCACGAGTGAGCGTGATGATGCCGACGCCGTTGCGGGTCTCGGTGCGGAGAGTCTTCATGGGAATCGCATATAGCACAATCTGGTTACCTCCCACGTTCGTCGGGGGAGGGTTAAAGTGGGGTGGGGGACAACTGTGCGGCAATTGCCTGTTTCGCCGCACATTCAGATGCGAGGTGAGCAGCAACCAGAATTCAGAAAACCCAAGGTCCCCCGCCCGCCGCGCGCGGACGCGCGTCGGTCTCCCCCGACGAACGCGGGAGGCTTTGATCGTCGTCCTTGCTAAACCGGCTACGCGGCTTTGACTTTCTTCTGTACCGGCGGCGTGGTCTCGCTCATGCGGCGGGTCACTTCCTCGTCGCTCATCGTCCAGATGCGATCGTCGGCCGGAAAGTCCATCAGCGGCTTCGCCGGGTCGGGCTTCGGCTGCGCGACCTTGCCGCCCTTCGATTCGAACTGCGCGGGATGCTTGTACTTCTCGACTTCGTCGGCGCCGATTCCGGCCAGCGCCTGCACTTCGGGATCGATCCACGCTTCCGCATCGATCGAGCCGCCTTCGGAGGTCGAGAACTCGAGCATGATTCCCTCCGGCGCGGCCAGGTAGATCGATTTGCAGAAACCGTGGTCGAGCGGGCCCATCACCCAATGCCCGTGCGAGCGGACGCGATCGCGAATCGCCATGAGGTCGTCGTAGCTGTCGACGTTGAGCGCCAGATGTTGCATCGCTCCGGCCGCGACGTTTTGCGTGGTGTGCCCGGCGTGCGAGACGCCCTTGATCGGCTGGATGTTGGCGACGTCGGGATGCTGCACGAATGCGATCGACGAGCTATCGCTCAGCTTCATGAAGCCGTGGAAGGTGTTGTCGACGCCATGCATCCAGTAAAGCGCGACCAGTTCCATCCCGACGACTTGGGAGAAATACTCGATCTGTTTTTTGATGTCCTTGGTGCAGATGGCGAGGTGATGCACTCCATTGGGCAGACCCATGATGCCGACCTCCGTGTGGGGTATCTGTGTTGTGCCACAATGAAGCGAGGAAGGGAACTCTCTGATGATGGATCGGACAACTCGGAATCAACTTGGCAGAGGGCAGTGTAGCGGCGGGCCCTAGGGTCGGGCGCGCAATGCGTGAACGACGATCTCGCGCTCGATGCCTTTGACGTGGACGGTCTGCGCGTCGCACTGCATCGCTGCCAACAAGACCGCGGCGCCGGGTAAGCAGTACATCTCGTCGCTCAGATAAATCTCGTTCTCCGCGGCCAGCCCCTGCACGCGCGCCGCCAGGTTGACCGTCTGCCCGAAATAATCGAGCCGCTCGTTCAACGTCACCGCCAGGCATCGACCGACATGCGCGCCAATTTTCAGCATGATCAGTTCCTCGCCCGCGCTATCATTGAAGCGCCTGATCTGTGCAAGCATGTCCAGCGCGGCGCCAATGGCGTTCAGCGGATCGTGAAAGCTTGCCATCACCGCATCGCCAATCGTCTTGACCAGCGCGCCACGGTTCGCCGCAATGACATCGCGCAACACGCCGAAATGCTGGCGCACCAGGTTGAACGCCTTCATGTCCCCGATGCGATCGTAGAGCGCCGTCGAGCCCTTAATGTCAGTAAACAGCACCGCCACTCGCTTGACCGCCAGGCCGCCGGCGCTCATCACCGTTTCCGACGGGAAGAGATCTAGGAACGTCTGCATCGACAAAAGGCGCGAACCCGACAGGAAGTCTCCTAGCTTGAAGCCCGGTGTTGTCCCACTCAAGGCTGCGCGTTCGGCCTCAGTGACGCTGATCGCAGACGCGACGATGCGATCCGGGCTGGCGTTCGTCAGAGTGTACGTCAACGATCCCGGCGCCACTGTCTGCATCTTCTCGGCCGGCCTGCCATCGCGATGTGTGATATCGATCCGTTCAACGCGATTGTCCGATGACGGATCTACAATAAGCTCCGGACCGTACCGCAAAGCGAAAAATCCAGGCTCCAGGTTGACTTGGAACGTCCCGGTTTCGCCGGGTTCGACATAGCTGACGAACACGTTGTGGCGCCAATAAAAGTCGCGCGCTTTCGTGCCGTCCCGCGCCATCGCACTTGCAGCTGTGTTGTAGTCGATAACAACTTCCTTCGCGCTCAACCTCTCGGGATCATGGAACCGCGACGTGCGCACGGCTTTCGAGACTGTAAATCCGATTTCGACGAAATCACTCAGATCCGCATCGCGGTTGACCAGGCAGGTTTTGCAGAAGGAGTGTTCACCCGCCGCATTCAGCGTGTGAAAGCTTTCGATGATCATCCCGCAGCCGCGGCACACATAATGCCACTCCATGGTGAGCAAGCCCGCTTTGCGCGCATGCAGAAACAGGTCAATGACCTCGGCCTCATCGCGCCCATGATTGGCCGCATATTGGATCGGATTGATGCGCACGATCTGATCGTCTGGCGCCTTCCGCACAAAGCTCTCCAGCTCTCGAACCAAATCGTCATGGTTCGCATAACTCGCGCGGAGTCTGTCGAGTCTCTCTTGAAAACTCGGTTCATGGACCGCGGGCCCGAAGTTACTCAGGGTCATACTCTCGATCGCCCGCGATCGTCGCGCTTGTCATAGGACTTCATCTTCGTACCCGCGCTTACGCTTCAGGTCGAACCTTTTCTTTGATCGCTGCGAACGCTTCTCGATTTTATTTCTCGCTCTTGGGGATTGTTGAGGTCGACGCCCCGCCAATTCCATTGCTGCATGTTCATTTGCCGGGCTTCATCCTAATGATGATAACCGCTGATCCCCTGATAGAGACAGGCCAGGAACGAGAGCTAGCCGATGATTTTATTCAGCGGGAACTCGACGATGCCGACAGCGCCGGCCTCGATCAGTTTGGGGAACAGCTCGCGCACCGTTTGCTCGGTGATTACCGTCTCGACCGCCAACCATTCGACGCCTTTCAGCGCTTGGGATGGGTAGAGATGCGAGATGGTTGGCGCGGTGATCGACGGCAGCAAGGCGATCACTTTTTCGAGATTTTCCTTCGCGACGTTCATCTTGATGCCGACGCGGTTTTCGGCATCGAGTGCACCGCGAAGCAGGATGCCGATCTGCCGAATCTTCGCCTGCTTCCACGCATCGGCCCAAGCCGCCGGATTGGCGACCAGCACCGGATTCGAGGTCATCAGCTCCTCGACGATGCGCAGGCCGTTGGCGCGGATCGACGAGCCGGTCTCGGTGACGTCGATTGCGGCGTCGGTGATGCCTTCGGCGACCTTGGCCTCGGTCGCGCCCCACGAAAATTCAACGTCGGCTGCAACTTTGCGCTCGGATAGTATTCGCTTAACAAACTGCACCAGCTCGGTCGCGATTCGCTTGCCCTGAAGGTCTTCAAGCCGCTTGACCGGCGAATCGTTGCGCACGTACAGCACCCATCGCGAGGGTGTCAGCGTGGCCTTGGCGTAGATGAAGCTCTCGACCTGCTGGAGAGTCACGTTGTTCTCGACGATCCAGTCGCTGCCGGTGATGCCCGCGTCGAGCGAGCCGTCCGCGATGTAGCGTGGCATCTCCTGCGGGCGCAGGATGCGGCAGCTCAGCGTCGCGTCGTCGGTGGCAGGGATGTAGGAGCGAGGGTCGGCCGTGATGCGCCATCCGGACTTGCGCATCAGCTCGAGCGTCTGATTCTCGAGGCTGCCCTTGGGGATGCCGAATTTCAGAACCTTGTCAGCCATATTCGATCAACCGGCCGACTTCTTCGGCTGATGCCCGTAGTTGGGGCCGTACTTGGCGGGATCGACTTTGCGCTGCTCGACGATTTTCCATGCGCCCGCATCGAGCTTGCGGAAGAAGCACGACTCGTAGCCCTCGTGGCATGCGGCCCCGTCGCCGCGCTGCTCGACAGTTACGACGACCGCGTCGGCGTCGCAGTCGAGGCGAATCTCGTGCACTATTTGAAAATTTCCCGACTCTTCGCCCTTGCGCCACAGCTTGTTGCGCGAGCGCGAGAAGTAGCACGCGCGGCCGGTGGCGACCGTCTCGTCGAAAGCCTCGCGATTCATATAGGCGACGGTCAGCACGCGATGGCTCAGGTGATCGACGGCAATCGCGGCGACGACGCCGCCGTTCTTGTCGAAATCAATTGCCGCCGATGCTGAAGTCGCGTTTTCTGCCTGCGTTGCCATTGTTGCCACCGAGTTGACTACCGCGAAAATTGCGCTTGCGAATCAAGAAGTATCGGTCAAACTTCGGCGCGATTCAATGCGTTGTGTTGCCGCGGGGGCGCCAACCTGTTTTCAATTAATGACAATGCGAGTACATTACGGGCCGATGTCAGACGACTTGCCGAGCCCCTCGGCTCGTTCGCGATCGAAGATGTCCCCTCTTTCAAAGCGACGATTGGAGAAACTTCCTGTTGTGGCGATTGTTCTCGCCCTGTCGGCCGTCGCCTGCCACATCCCCGGCAAATCGATCGAGTCGAATTACAAAAACGTCGATCAATTTAACTTCGACGTTGCGATGGGTCCCAAGAATTACCATATCGAGGGCTACCTGACGCGCAGCGCCGAGCAGGGCCGGCGGCCCGGGCTGCTGGTGCTCAACGGCGGCGAGGGCAACGTTGACCAATGCGTCAAGATGAGCCAGGGAATCGCGGCGATGGGAATCCAGGTCGCGTGCGTGAGTATCCCGGGCTACGGCAATTCGTCGGGGCCCAGCCGCTTTGTGGGGCAACCGTCGGTGCTGGCGTCGCGCAAGGCGCTCGACATGCTGGCGGGACGCAATGACGTAGATGCGTCGCGGCTCGCGGTTTGGGGACTTGGGCATGGCGCAGTCGCGGCGGGCCTGCTGATGGATTATGACTCGCGCCCGCGGGCGCTGATTCTTGAATCGGGATGCTACGATCCGCTGTCGCTATGGCCGGAAGCACCGCTGCGCACCAAGCTGTCTATTCTGCGGGAAGTATGGCCCAGCAAGCGGATTCTGAAAGAGCGCAGCGTGATAGCGCATCTGCCGCCGAAGCTCGAATGCAGCGTGCTGATCATGCACGGTCAGCAGGACAATCGAATGCCGGTGGGACAGGCGGTGAAGCTCGCCGACGAGTTGCGTGCGCGTGGCGCGAAAGTCGAGACGCTCTATTTCCCACAGGCGTCGCACGATCTCGGCAAGCGCGTCGAGCCCGAACTGCGCGCCTTCCTGCGGGATAATCTGCTAGATTCAAATCGCGCCGCCGCTTCGTAAGCCGCACACACAGTTCACTTAATTGAATGTGAAACCCGCCGTGGGTTTCACGCTCCCTTGGGCAGGGGTGACCCCTGCACCAAATTTTAAAAATAAGGTGCGGGACTTCGTCCTTGTTGGAACGGGTTGGGCGAGACCTACGCGATCTCCTTCAGCGCCTCGATCACTTCCGCCGTGTGCCCGTTCACCTTCACCTTCGGGAACACCTTCCGCACGACGCCTGCTTTGTCGATGATGAACGTAGTCCGCTCGATGCCCATGAACTCGCGGCCGTAGAGCGACTTCATCTTGTACACACCGTACAGCTTGCAGACCTTGTTGCCGGGATCGGCGAGCAGCGGGAAGTTGAGCTCGTGCTTGGCGATGAACTTGCCGTGCGAGTCGGTCGAGTCGGCGCTGATGCCGACGACCTTGGCGCCGAGCCTTTTGATCGGCGCGATATTGTCGCGGAAGCTGCACGCCTCGATGGTGCATCCGGGGGTCATGTCCTTGGGATAGAAATAGAGCACGAGGTTGTTCGCGCCGATCAGATCTTTCAGCGCGACGGCTTTTCCGCCGGCGTCGAACAGCTCGAAGGCGGGCGCCTTCTTTCCCTCGAGCGCGGCGCTGGCGCTTTTCGCGGTCGCGGTTGCGGATTTCTTCGGAGCTTTGGCGGCGGTTTTTTTGGATGTCGGCATGGAATTGATTTAGTCGCGCGTGATGCGTGACGCAACTTCAGGCGTCCCGTGCCGATTTCAAGAATTCACGAAACCCATATTTTGCAAGGGTTTCGTGGCCCCTAGTTGACGAGGCGCCAGTCACACCTTAGACTTGGCCGGCTGACAGTTCTCAATTGATCGCGCACGCGTTCCTATGGCCGTTTACACCGAGCTAAGCAAACCGTTCCTGAAAGAGTTGGCTGACGACTATGGTCTGGGCCGCGTCACCAGCGCGACCGGAATACCCGAAGGATCGGTCAACACCAACTACGTGCTCGAGGCGGCCAAGGGCAAGTTCCTGCTGCGGATCGACGAGGTCAAAAGCGAGAACGAGCTCAAGCGCGAGATCGATCTGCTGTCGTTTTTGCGCAAGCATGCGTTCCCGTGCCCGCATCCGATGCAGGATCGGATGGGCCGCTTCTACCGCAACTACAACAATCGCTGCGTGTCGTTGTTCAAGTACCAGGAGGGCAAGGTGCTGGCGCCCGCGCGCCTGAAGCCGAGCCAGCTAGAGACGATCGGCCACGCGCTCGGCGACCTGCACGTGATCGGCAAGGCGTACAAGAAGGGAATTGACAACCGCTTCAGCTTCGAGCGAATCGCCGACCTGTACCTGACCGTGCGCAACCGGCTGCCGAACTACTTCCGCAAGATTTGCCGCACGCTCGACGACGAGGTCGAGTACCTGACGCGGTATCTCGAAGGCAAGCTGCCCAAGGGCGTAATCCACGGCGATATCTTCGCCGACAACCTGCTGTTTCGCGGCGAGAAGCTGACCGCGATGCTCGACTTTGACGCGGCGTGCCGCGGCAAGTTCATTTTCGATATCGCGACCGCGGTCAACGCGCTGTGCTTCGTCGATGGCAGCTACTCGCTCGACCGGTTTCGCTACCTGCTGTCGGGCTATGAGTCGGTGCGGACGCTGTCGCTGGCGGAATGGGACGCGTTTCCCAACGAGCTGCGATTTTCGTCGCTGCGCTTCACCGTGACGCGGCTGCACGATTTCTTTCTGTCGCCGGTGGACGGGAAGCATCGCGTCGACAAGGACTTCCGCGAGTTCTTCGATCGCCTGCGCGTGCTGCGCCGCGAGCGCGAAGGCGGGATGGAGCCGCTGCTGATGGCAATGGCGACCGGCTACGACTACCGCAAGTACCAGAAGGTCAAAGCGACCGAGCGCCGCCAGGCGTGAAAATCGCGACCTGACTCGCGCATCCGCGCAGAAATCCGTTGCCTTCAATTCTCGACAGCCTGAACGCCGCCGCGCCCGCGCTGTGGCTCGAAGTCTCACCGCCGCGCGGAATCAATCCGGCGCCGCTGCTACGACGACTTGGTGAGCTGGCCGGGCACGCCGATGCGATCAACCTGACCGACAACGCGCTGGGCAAGGTGAAGATGTCGGGGCTGGTATTCGGCGCGGCAATCAAGGAGCGCCTGAAGATTCCGGTCGTGCTGAACGTGTCGTGCCGCGATCGCAACCGCTTCGCGCTGAAGTCGGATCTGCTGGGCGCGGCAGCTATCGGAATCGAGGCGATCGTCGCGCTCAACGGCGATAAGATTCCGCCCGGTCCCGATGGCAAGGTCATCGCCTCGCACGATATCGACGCTTACGCGCTGCTCGCGATGGTCGGTGCGCTGAATCGCGGCGACACCGGCGAGGGTAAGCCGCTACTGAAGGCGCTGCCCTCAATCGTTGCCGGGGCGGTCGCGAATCCAAATCGAAAAAATATCGAGCGTGAGTTCGAGCTGCTCGAACGCAAGGCCGCGGCGGGTGCGCGTTTCGTGATAACGCAGCCGGTGTTCGATGCCGAGACCGGGCGGCGATTCATCGCAAAGGCCAACACGCTGGGAATAAAGACGATGCTCGGAATCATCCCGGTCAAGCGCGAGGCGATGGCAACTTACCTGATCGACCGGGTGAAGGACCTTAGCGGCGCGCGCAGCCATCTGGACAGATTCGCCGGGATGAGCGAAGAAGAGGTGCGCGCGGTCTCGATCCGCGAGAACCTGGCGCTGATGAAGTCGTTGGCTCGCGATGCGGCGGGGTTCATCATCATGAGCGGCGGCGGCCCGTCACTCGCAATCGAGCTGACTCTTCAGTTCAGCCGGTGGCGCAAGGAGATCGGTAAATGAACCGTACCCAGGCAAATGGTTCCCGGGCCAAGGTTCCCGCGGAGAAAAATGGCGCCGACGGGCGCGGCAAGATTGAAGACGCGGTTCGGGTAATCCTGCGGCATATGGGGGAAGACCCGGAGCGCGAAGGGCTCGAGCGCACGCCTATGCGTGTCGCGAAGGCGTACGGGTTTCTGACGAGCGGTTACGCCAAGGATCCCAAGGAAGCGATCAATGGCGCGCTGTTCTCCGAGCAGGACTACCAGGAAATGATCCTGTGCAAGGATTTGGATTTTTACTCCCTGTGCGAGCATCACCTGCTGCCGTTCATGGGCAAGGCGCACGTAGCATACCTGCCGAATCGGAAGATCGTCGGAATCTCGAAGCTGGCGCGGATGGTCGAGATCTACGCGCGGCGCCTGCAGGTGCAGGAGCGGCTGACGACGCAGATCGCGCAGACGTTGATGTCGGAGATCGATCCGCTGGGGGTCGCGGTGGTGCTCGAAGCCGAGCATCTGTGCATGCGGATGCGCGGGGTCGAGAAGCAGAATTCCTACGTCACGACGTCGGCGATGCTGGGGGTGTTCCGCACCAACACCGAGACGCGCCAGGAGTTCATGCAATTGCTAAGGAACGGCAAGCCGTAACGTCGCGAGTTTCGCTTTTTTCTCTAGAAATGGAGCTTGTTTGCTGGGCTTTCCTAGCGAAAGTGTTTCACGTGAAACGGTACTTTAGTTCAGGAGAACGAAACACGAATCGGTCCAAGGAATAGTTGATGGCTGCTGATGACGCGTCGCTGGAGGGGCTTGGGCGGTATGCGCTTCGCTTCGTTAAGCGGGGGCATACGGTAGGGCTTGGGACAGGGCGGGCGGCTAGTGCGTTCATTCGGGCGCTGGGAGCCAGCGGGATCGAGGTGCGTGGCGTGCCTACTTCCAAGGCTAGCGAACAACTCGGACGCTCGGTGGGAATTCCGATCGTCTCGCTGACTGAGGCGGGGAAAATCGATACCGACTTCGACGGGGCTGACGAGGTCGATCCGCGGCTCAATCTGAACAAAGGATACGGCGGTGCGCTGGTACGGGAAAAGATCGTGGCGGCGTCATCGCGGCGGTTCGTCGTGCTGGTCGGCGAGGAAAAGCTGGTGAAGAGACTGGGGGATCGCGGCCGTATCCCGGTCGAAGTGGTGCCATTCGGAGTGCCGCTCGCGATGACGAGAATCAAAGCGCTTGGAATGACGGCGCGAGTTCGGGAAAACAGTGGCCAACGATTCATCAGTGACAATGGCAACTTCGTTCTCGACTGCACGGTAAAGAGGATCGCGAATCCGGCGCGGCTGGATCGCGAACTGATCGCGATTCCGGGGGTGGTCGATACAGGATTGTTCATCGCGATGGCGGATGTCGTGCTGGTGGCGGAAGGATCGGGAAAGATTCGCGTGCTGAAGCGCTAGCAAGGTGAGTTCAGCGACCACGGATTCCGATACCGACCAGGCGGCGCGCGCCGACCTGGAAACGATTTATCGCGCGGCGGTGGCGGCGGTCGAGCCGGGGCGGCTCGTCGGAGTCGCGATGGACGGCGGTGGCGCCGGCGCGGAGCGGGTTCCCGAATTGATCGCGGGTGCGTCGCGAATCTTCATGCTGGCGGTGGGTAAGGCGTCGCTCGGGATGGCGCTCGAGATCGAGCGCCGCATCGGTGACAAGCTAGCCGATGCGATCGCCGTAGTTCCGAGAGTTTCCGCCGCGACCACGGAGCGGGCCCTAATACTTAAAAGAGTGCGGGTCGTCGCGTCGAGCCATCCGGTGCCTGACGAATCGTCGGAGGAAGCCGCGCATCTCGCCTGCGAGATGCTGCATGGGGCGACGGCGGACGACCTGGTGATCGTCGCGATCAGCGGAGGGGCGTCGGCGATGTTCACACGGCCGGCCGAGGGCCTGACGCTAGCGGACAAGATCGCCGTCAACCAGGCGCTGCTCAAAGCCGGTGCGTCGATTCGCGAGCTCAATGTCGTGCGCAGGCATCTGTCGGCGGTGAAGGGCGGGCGCCTCTTGCACCATTGCGGGGGCGCGCGCGTGATCGGGCTGATTCTTTCCGACGTGCCAGGCAACGATTTGGCGACGATCGGATCGGGGCTGACTGCCGGTGATTGGAGCAGCTTCGGCGACGCAGCCGCGGTGATGAAGCGGCGCGGCGTGTGGGGGCGCGCGCCCGAGGCGATCCGCGCGTACCTGGAAAAAGGGGTAGCGGGCGAAGCCGGCGCGATGCTGAAGACCGGCGATCCGATCCTCGAGCGCGTCACCAACGTGATTATCGGAGACAACGAGCTGGCCCTGGAAGGGGCTGAGCGCGCTGCGGCGGCGCTCGGGTATCATCCCCGGCGATGGAAGGCGCTGAATGGCGAAGCCAACGATGCCGGCCGTGCGATCGCGGAGTACCTGTGCGAGATCACGGATGAGCGGGTGTGCGTCGTGGCGGGCGGTGAGCCGGTGGTGACGGTGCGCGGAGGCGGGAAGGGCGGACGCGCACAGCAATGCGCGCTCGCGATGGGAATCGAGCTGTCGCAGAAAGGGCGCGGGCGCCGAATCGCAGCGCTGGTTGCGGGCACCGACGGTATCGACGGGCCGACCGACGCGGCGGGGGCATTTGCGTCGCCGGACACGGTCGCGGACGGCCAGCGCGCGGGAGTCAGCGCCGCAGCCGCTTTGACACGCAACGACTCGTACAACTTTTTCAAAGCGTCGGGCGGGCTGTTCGTCACCGGGCCGACGGGAACCAACGTCAGCGACGTTTTTGTGGGTCTGGTGAATTATTAATTGAAGTACAAGGAACTCGGGCGCGCTATGCTCCGAGTTCAGTGCCCTCTCCTTGTCCGAGGAGAGCTTTGCGTAACCTATGCGCAGACGTACAGACAGCGGCAGAATCCTGAGTCGCGCGCGAAAGATGCGCGCTGGACAAGGACCCTCACCTTCATCCTCTCCCTAACAGGGAGAGGGGAAGAAAGGCGCAGCGGGTTATACAAAGGTCTCTCGGACAAGGAGAGGTTAGGATGGAGGAGCGTTGGGCACAGTTAAAATTTTGAAAACAAAAGAACAATCGACTGCTTCGCGGAAAACGACTCGTACGAAAACTTCCGGTAATCGCGCGGTCACATTGATCCCCGGCGACGGGGTCGGGCCGGAAGTCGTGAACGCGGCGCTGTCGGTGATCGAGGCGACTGGAGTCGAAGTCGAATGGGATCGGCAGGCGGCGGGGATGAACGCGTTTCGGCGTTTCGGGACTCCGGTGCCGGACGCGCTTATCGAATCGCTCAAGCGGACGCGGGTCGCGCTCAAGGGGCCGCTCGAGACGCGCGTGGCGGAAGGATGGCGCTCGATCAACGTGCATCTGCGGCGCACGTTCGACCTGTACGCCAACGTGCGCCCGACGATGAACTTTGCCGGAGTGCATACGCCGTTCAACAAGGTCGATCTGATCGTGGTGCGCGAGAATACGGAGGATTTGTACTCGGGAATCGAGCACGAGATCGCGCCGGGCGTGGTCGAGAGTATCAAGGTGATCACGGCGCGCGCGTCGCGGCGAATCGCGAAGTTCGCATTCGAGTATGCGCGGGCGCATCGGCGCAAATCGATCACGGCGATTCACAAGGCGAATATAATGAAGCTGTCGGACGGGCTGTTCCTGAAGTGCGCGCGCGCGGTGTCGGCGGACTACAAGGAGATTCGGTACCAGGAGCAAATCGTCGACGCGGCGTGTATGCGGCTGGTGACGCATCCGGAATCGTTCGACGTGCTGCTGCTGGAAAATCTCTACGGCGATATCGTTTCGGATTTGTGCGCCGGGTTGGTAGGCGGATTGGGCCTGGTGCCGGGCGCCAACTATGGCGACAAGGGCGCGATTTTCGAAGCGGTGCATGGCACGGCGCCGGATATCGCGGGCAAAGGGGTCGCCAATCCAATCGCGATGATCCTGTCGAGTGCGATGATGCTCGATTACATTGGGCATCGCGCGGCCGGCGCGAAGATTCGCGCGGCGACAGCGTCGGTACTGCGTGCGGGCAAAGTGCTGACGCGTGACGTGGGCGGAAAAGCGTCGACGAGCGAGGTGACGGCGGCGATCGTCAAGGCGATGTCGCGAGGATAGGGAAGGGTAAATCACTTAATTAAATGTGAAACCCTCCGTGGGTTTCACGCTTCCTTGGGCAGGGTGACCCCTGCACCCAGTGATAAGAAAGGATGCGGGACTTCGTCCCTGTTAGAAGGGTTGGGGCGGAGGCGTCCGAATCTTTACCTCGCCGTTTCTTTTACGGAGGGGCGACCGGCCGCATCGCGGCCGGTAGGTGAGGGTTCTGCGAACACACCACAAGAGTCTGCCTGGTCCGCTCTCGACCCTTTCGTCAGATCTAACCGTCAGATAATAGTCAGCGCTATGGCCAAGCCGCTCATCGCACAGGACGTCGCCGCGCGGGTTCCGCCCGGACAGATCCTGACCGACAAATTTCCCGTGCTCAGTTACGGAGCGACGCCACGGTTCGATCCGAAGACCTGGGATTTCAAAGTTGTGGGACTGGTCGAGAAGCCGCTTCGATTTTCGTACCAGGAATTCCGTGCGCTGCCGCAATCGCGCGAGGTTGCCGACTTTCATTGCGTGACGACCTGGTCGCGGCTCGACAACGTGTGGGAAGGCGTGCGGGTTGCTGATCTCATCAAGCTGGTGAAGCTCAGTCCCGAGGCGCGTTACGTGATCGTCCATTGCGACGGCGATTACACGACGAACCTGCCGCTGAATGAGTTTCTGGACGACGACGCGATGCTGGCGCATCGGCATGACGGGCGCGATCTCGAACCGGATCATGGATTTCCGCTGCGGCTCGTCGTGCCGAAGCTCTACGGATGGAAGAGCGCCAAGTGGGTGCGCGCGCTCGAGTTCGCCGATATCGACAGGCGCGGATTCTGGGAAGTGCGCGGTTACCACAACCATGCCGACCCCTGGACCGAGGAGCGCTACTCGTTCCAGGAAGATCCCGAAGACTGACGGTCGGATGCGTTGGCCTCCACGCTGAACCGTCAAAAGAGTCTGGCGCGATTTCGCGACGAGGAATTCGATCTCGCGGTAATCGGCGCGGGTATCAACGGCGGGGCCGTCGCGCGTGACGCCTCGATGCGCGGATTGCGGGTCGCGCTGCTAGACCGCGGCGATTTCGCGGGCGCAACGTCGTCGCGCTCCTCGAAGCTGATTCACGGCGGTTTCCGCTACCTTCCGCAGGGGCAGTTCAAGCTCGTGTACGAAGCGCTGCGCGAGCGCGAGCGCCTGCGCCATCGCACGGCGCCGCATCTGGTGCATCCGATTCAGTTTTTGTTTCCCGTCTATCGGCGGCGCGGCTTCAATCGTTTCACGATGGCAATGGGGCTGACGTTCTACGACCTGTTTGCGGGGATGCCGTTCAAGGAGTGGCACTCGAGCCTCAATGCCGCCGAGGTGCGCGAGACGGAGCCTGCACTCAGCCGCGACGGGTTGACCGGCGGCGCGATGTACTTCGACGCGTGGGCCGACGATGCGCGCGTCACGTTCGAGAACGTGCTCGACGCGGACTTGCACGGCGCGGCGGTCGCGAATTATGCGGCGGTCGAGACTTTCAGAATCGCGGACGGGAAGATCGCCTCGGTCAGCGTGCGCGATTTGCTTGGCGGCATCACCTGCGAAGTTCGCGCGAAGAAATTTCTGAATGCGGCTGGGCCATGGGTTGACGAGATTCGGCGGATGGACGATCCGGCGGCGAAAGCGTGCGTGCGCTTGACCAAGGGCGTGCATCTGGTGTTTGCACGAACGGTACTGCCGGTGCGCGAATCTCTCGTGCTCGCCGACGAGCGCGGGCGAATCGTGTTCGTGATGCCGCATGACCGCTACGTGCTGGTGGGCACGACCGACACGGATTTTGCGGGCGATCCCGCGAGCGTCAGGACGGAAATTGGCGACGTCGAATATCTGCTGGCGGTGCTGGCCGAGAGTCTGCCGGGGATCAAGCTGACGAACTCCGACGTGGCGACGAGTTTTGCGGGACTGCGCGCTCTCGTGAGGGAGAAGGACGGTGCGGCGCCGTCGTCGGTGCCGCGCGAGGAAGTTATTTTAGAAAGTCTGTCGGGCCTTATAACTGTCGCCGGCGGAAAATTCACGACGCATCGCGAGATCGCGCAGAAGCTCGTCGATCTCGTGATGAAGCGGCTGGGGCGGTCGGCGGGAACTTGTCCGACGCTCGCGACGCCGTTTCCGGGAGCGCGGCCGCTGGCTTCAAGCGATGAGTCGGGCAGCAGCGCAGCTATGCGGAGCATACCGGGCACGGTGGCGGAAATTCTCAAGGCGCGTTATGGAACGCGCGCGCCGATTGTCGCGCGGATTGCATCGAGCCGGCCTGAGTTGGCGGAGCCGCTTTCACGCGGCTGTCCGGCGATTGGCGCGGAGGTGGTGAACGCGGTTGCCAACGAGATGGCGCATTCGGTCGGCGACTTTCTGATTCGGCGCACGTCCTTGTCGTGGCGATCGCCGGTCGAGGCGGAAGCGGCGGCGCCGGCTGTCGCGCGAATCATGGCGGCCGAGCTTGGATGGGATCGCTCGCGCGAGGAAGCCGAAGTCGCCAGCTTCACGCATGAGCAGCAGAGCCGGCGCGTCGTCGCGTGAGTGCGCTATGGCGGCGCGCGAATCGAACGCGGAGATAAAGAAGCGCGCGGGTAGAGTCTCGCGCACGCTGGCGAAGCTGTATCCCAAGGCGCGCATCAGCCTTGATTTCGAAACGCCATGGCAATGCCTGGCGGCGACGATTCTGTCTGCGCAATCCACTGATGCGGGCGTGAATCGCGTGACGCCGCGGCTCTTCCGCGAGTACCCCGACGCGCGCGCGATGGCAGCGGCGGATCCCCGGCACGTCGAAGAGTTAATCGTCAGGACGGGATTCTTCCGGCAGAAGACGCGATCGCTGATGGGTGCGGCGCGGAAGATCGTCGAGGATTACGGCGGCGAGGTTCCGTCCGAGATGGACGCGCTCGTAAAAATTCCGGGCGTCGGGCGTAAGACAGCGAATGTGATTCTTGGGCACATTTTCGGCAAGCCGGGTTTCGTCGTGGATACGCATGTGCTGCGGCTGACGTATCGGTTGGGGTTCACGAAGAATACGGATCCCGCAAAGATTGAGATCGACATGCAGAAGATTTTGCCGGCGGAGGATTGGACGCCGTTTTCGATGCGGCTGATCCTGCATGGGCGGCAGGTGTGCATCGCGAGGAGGCCGCAGTGTGAAGTTTGCGCGATCGCGAGTGACTGCCCGCGAGTTGGAGTAGGTAAGGGCGTCAGAGGAACCTAACCCCTAACCCCTTCTCCTAGTGGAAGGGGAACCGGATCTTGGGAGAGATTAGTCGCTAACATCGATCCCATTCGCGCGGGCTAGGTTGCCGAGCCATTGGGCGCTGGGTTTGATTGTGCGCGTCTGAGTTTCGCGATCCACCGCTACTAAGCCGAAGGTTGGGCGGTAGCCGGAGTTCCATTCGAAGTTGTCGAGCAGTGACCAGTAGCAGTAGCCGCGGACGTCGATGCCGTCGCGGATGCATCGCGCGACGCCGTTCAGCGCGCGGCGCACGTACTCGATGCGGCGGTCGTCCTTGTCGGTGCCGATGCCGTTTTCGGTGACGATGACCGGCACCTTGGCGACTGCGCTGGCTTGCCGGATGTTCGCTTCGAGCGCCTCCGGCCAGAATTCGTAGCCCATCATCGTGGTCTCGACGCTGGCTTCCGGGCGTAGCGTGCCGTCGGCGCTAATGCGGTTGCGCGTGTAGGTCTGGACGCCGATGAAATCATCGCCGCGCGCTGCCTCATAGAATATGTCCTGGCATTCGGCCTTGATGCGATCGCGACGAGCCTCGCCGCCGGGCACGGCCTGGAGGTCGGCTAGGGCGAGACAGATGCCCACAGGATATTTGCCGCGCGACGATTTTAGGGCTGCAGCGGCCAGCCGATGCGCCTCGAGCATCACGTCGCGCGCCTTCATTTGATCGCACATCAGGTACGGCGCGAAGCGATTCGGATCGGCGCCGATGCGTCGCGCCGCATCTGAGAACCATTTCGCGCGCGCCGGGTCGATCTTCAACGGCATCCTGTCGACCTGATATTGGTAGGCGCTGAGGTTGGCCTCGTTAATCGTGCACGCGACGCCGATCAGATCGCCGAGATGCGCGGCGGCGCGCTCGCAGTAGCGGGCGAAAAGCTCGGCGGTCTTTTTGTCTTCCCATCCGCCGTCGCCGGCGACCCATCGCGGCGACGTGAAATGATGAAAGGTGACGACCGGCGTGATCTTGTGCTCGTGACAGCATGCGAGCACGCGGCGGTAGTGGTCGAGTGCGGCGCGCGAGAACTCGCCGGGCTCGGGCTCGACGCGGGCCCATTCGATCGAGAAGCGGTACGAATTGAAGCCGAGCCGCGCGAGCATCGCAATGTCGTCGGCGTAGAGATGGTACTGGTCGCATGCGTCGCCCGAGGGCTCGACGAACGGCGAGCCCGGCGTGTGCTCGAGCAGCCAGTAGTCGGAGTTGAGGTTGTTGCCCTCGACCTGGTGGGCAGCGGTTGCGGTTCCCCAAAGAAAATTGGCTGGAAAAGTGAATCGCTCGTTAGCCATCGCAGACGTACCTCGATGAGAAGCATTTGCGACGCTACCGCTAAACGAACTTCGCGCCAACCGGCGTATTTGAACATCGCGCGCGAAATGCAATAATTCCCGTTCCACTAATCCCGTCCAACGCGTCACGTGAGCCGTGAAAAGTGAAAATCCGAATCGAGGACATAACGGCGGATGCCAAGGATTTGGCGTTTGCCGAGCCGGAGCAGGAAATAAATCGGATCCTGGGCCAGGGGCCGATCCGCGAGTATCACCTGGAAGGGCCGGTCGAGGTGTCGGTGTCGTTCTATCGCGCGGGGACCGAGCTGTTTTTCGAGGGCAAGCTGAAGACACGGACCGGAGCGGTATGTGCTCGATGCGCGGAGGATTTCGACGCGGCCGGCGACCGTCCGTTTCGGTTCGTGCTGTCGCCCAAGTCGATTGGCTACGACGACGACAATCTGCGCGCCGAGGATTTGGAATTTTCGTTGTACGAGGGCGACGAGGTGGACCTGAGCCCGCTGGTTCGCGAGCAGGTGCTGCTCGCATTGCCGACGCGTCCGCTATGCCGCGAGGACTGCCGCGGCCTGTGTCCGCATTGCGGCGTGAATCTGAATCGCAACACGTGCGAATGCCGCGTGGAAACCGTAGATCCGCGGCTCGAGGCACTGCGGTCGCTTAAACTGCCGCGCACCTGATAAGCTCAACCTCAACATTAGGAAGTAATTCGTCATGCAAGCACCCAAACGCCGAAGTTCGCACTCGAAAAAGAACATGCGTCGCGCGCATGATGCGCTCCGCGCCGTCAACCCCGGCACTTGCGCGTCGTGTGGCGAGCCCGTGATGCCGCATCGCATCTGCCGCCATTGCGGATCCTACCGCGGCCGCCAGCTGGCCGAGATCAAGGAATAGGCGCGGCGGAGTACGACCGTGAAAATCGCGCTCGACGCGATGGGGGGTGACCTCGCCCCCAAGGCGACTGTTGAGGGCGCCGTCCTGGCGGCCCGCGACTTCGGCATCGAGGTCGTGATGGTGGGCGACGGCGAGATCCTCGCGCGCGAGCTCGCCGACCACGAAGCCGCCAATCTGCCAATTCGAATCGAACACGCGCCCGAAGTCGTGCTGATGGACGACTCGCCGCTCGAATCGGTGCTGTCCAAGCCGCGCTCGTCGATTCACGTAGGACTCGATCTCGTCAAGCGCGGTGACGCGAGCGCGTTTGTCAGCGCGGGGAATTCGGGCGCAGTGATGACGGCGTCGATGATGATCCTCGGCAATCTCATGCACGTCGATCGGCCTGCGATCGCGTCGCTGGTGCCGACCAGCGAAGGCTTCGGATTGCTGATCGATGCGGGCGCGAACACCGACGTGAAGCCGCTTAACCTCGTGCAGTTCGCCGTGATGGGAAGCGTGTACTGGCGGCACGTGCGCAACGTTTCGCGCCCGCGCGTCGGGATTTTGTCCAACGGCGAGGAGCGTTCGAAGGGCAACGACAACACGCGCGCGGCGGCGGCGATGCTCGAGCAGATGCCGACCTACGTGCACTACATTGGGTACGTCGAGGGGCGCGACATCAACCGCGGGAAGGCGGATATCGTCGTCACCGACGGCTTCACCGGCAACGTCGCGCTGAAGACGATGGAAGGATTCTCGTCGTTCCTGCTGGGCAGCCTGCGCGAAGTATTTGGCGGCAACTGGCGCTCGCGAATGGCGTATCTGCTGGTGCGAAAAAATCTCAGCGCGATGCGCGAGCGGCTGGATCCGTCGGAGTACGGCGGTGCACCCCTGCTGGGAGTCAGCGGAGTGTCGATCATCGCGCACGGCTCGTCGAACCCCAAGGCGATTCGCAATGCGATTCGCGCGGCGGCGAACGAACAACTCGTGCATCACGTGAACGCCGAGATTCTGGAAATTCTTGCAAAGATTCAGCCAGTCGGGCCGGCGAAGCCTGCCGCCGGCAAAGGGATCCGCGCGTTGTTCGGCAAGATGCGCGAGCGGTTGCATCGTCGCGACAAAGAAGGCGAGGCGGCCAGGCGCGACGACGCACATCCCACGCCGGTTGGTGATGGGGGCGCGCCGCACGAGCCGTCGCCGGAGCATATCGCGGACCATCATCTCGATCCCAAAATCGAACGCGCAAACTACGAATCGACGCACTCACGCTCGCACGGCAGCGGCTCCCTTAAGAATGAAGCGCGAGTCGAACCCGCGGACGCAGCCGCGGCGCCGGCGTCGACGAACGGCCCGGCGGTGGGCGCCGACAAAGCGCACAAGTCAGGCGAGCTGCATACACGGGACGAATCGGACGCCGGCACGCATTCGCCAGACCGTCCGAAGAGCGATTCGTGAGGCGCTGTCATTAATGAGGTTCGCGTTTCTTTTTCCGGGGCAGGGATCGCAGCGCGTCGGGATGGGCAAGGAGCTCGCGGATAATTTCCCGGCCGCGCGCGAAACGTTCAAGGAGGCCGACGACGCGCTTGGCTTCGCGCTCTCCAAACTATGCTTCGAAGGCCCGGAAGACGAGTTGCGGCTGACGACCAACACTCAGCCCGCGATCGTGACGGCTTCAATAGCGGCGCTGCGGGTCTATCGCAAAGAAGTCGGCGGCGCGCCAGAAATCGCAGCGGGCCATAGTCTCGGCGAATACAGCGCGCTGGTCGCGGCCGGCGCAATCGAGTTTGCCGACGCGGTACGCGCAGTGCGCGAGCGGGGCCGCCTGATGCAGGAAGCCGTTCCGCCGGGGCAGGGCGCGATGGCGGCGCTGATTGGCCTCGAACTGCAACAAGTGCAGGAAATCTGCGCGGAGGTCACGGGCGACGGCAAGCTCGCGGTGCCCGCGAACCTAAACGCTCCCGGCCAGGTTGTTATCGCCGGGCATGCGGCGGCGGTCCGCCGGGCGCTGGAGATTGCCAAGCAGCGCGGCGCCTCGATGTCGGTGGAGTTGAAGGTCAGCGCGCCGTTTCATTGTCCGCTGATGCAACCGGCGCGCGAAGGGATGGAACCGGTGCTGCGGGCGCTCAAGGTCGGCGCGTTCAAGTTTGGCGTGATCGCGAACGTAACGGCGGAAGTGAACAACGATCCCGCGCGCGTGGTGCCATTGCTGCTCGAACAGATAACGGCGCCGGTGCGATGGGAAGAATCGATGGGCGTCGTCGCGCGCAGCGGCGTCACCGACGCGATCGAATTCGGCTGCGGCCGCGTGCTGATGGGCATGATGCGCCGCACGTATCGCACCATTCGGGTGCGCCCGCTCGAGGATCTCGCGTCGTTGAAAGCGATTTCAGAGCCTGCCGGCGCCGCCAAAGCCTGAACCTTGCCTTGCGTCCGCGCCTTTCAGTCCTTACGCTGCCCTGATAACTTGAACCCGAGCCCCAGACCGTTACCTGTTATCTTCGCGGCGGGGGGTAACGTTGGAATATTGATTGGCGGCCTAATCACGGCTCGCTGCCAGGAGGAACGACAGCACGATGGCTCAAGACATCGAAACCAAGGTTCGCGAGAAAATAAGCGAGCAACTGGGCGTGGCCGCCGACGAAGTAACTCCGGAGGCCTCGTTTATAGAGGACCTCGGCGCCGACTCGCTCGACATCGTCGAGCTGGTGATGGCGCTGGAAGAGGAGTTCAACATCGAAATCTCCGACGAGGACGCCGAGAAGATCCGCACCGTCAAGGACGTCGTCACCTATATCGAGGCTCACAAGAGCTGAAGCCGCGCGACGCAAAACCCGCTCGTCACAAATCGCCGGGCCGGCGGCGCCATGCCGTGCGGACTTGGAGCTAGACCATGCGGTGTCCATTCTGCCGCAATCGTAAAAACCGCGTCGTCGATTCGCGCATGTCGAACGACGGCATGATGATTCGGCGCCGCCGCATGTGTTCGGCATGCAAGCGGCGCTTCACCACCTATGAACGGGTCGAAGAAGCGGCGCCGATGGTCGTGAAAAAAGACGGCCGCCGCGAGCCGTTCGATCGCAACAAGATAATCGCCGGCCTGAAGCGCGCGTGCGAAAAGCGGCCGGTCTCGATGGAAACGATCGAGCAGATCGCCAACAATATCGAGACCACGATGGCCGAGCAGGGCGACCGCGAGGTCTCCAGCAACGCGATCGGAGAGGCGGTGATGAACGAGCTGCACAAGATTGACCAGGTCGCGTATGTGCGCTTCGCGTCGGTTTATCGCTCGTTCAAGGATATCGACGAGTTCATGCACGAGCTCGAAGACCTCATCAATCAACGCAAGCAAACGCCCGCGCCGCGCGCCGCCGGTGAAAAGAAAGGCGACGGCGCGTCTTGATTCGGCCGCGGTTCGGGACGAGCGCTTCATGCGCGAGGCGCTCGCGCTGGCGCAGGAACAGCTCGGGCTGACCACGCCGAATCCCTCGGTAGGATGCGTGATAGTGCGCGGCGGCAAGGTCGTCGGGCGCGGCGTCACAGGCATCGGAGGACGTCCGCACGCGGAAACGCAGGCGCTCGCGGAGGCGGGTGCGCTCGCGCGCGGCGCGACCGCGTACGTTTCGTTCGAGCCATGCGCTCATTTCGGAGAGACGCCGCCATGCGCGAATGCGCTGGTCGGAGCAGGCGTCAAGCGCGTCGTCATCGGATGCGTCGATCCCGACCCGCGTGTCCGCGGGGGCGGAATCGCGATCTTCAAGCGCGCGAAGATCGACGTCACTGCCGGAGTGCTTCAAGACGAAGCGCTGCGGTTGAACGAAGGATTTATCACGCGGGTGAGGCTGGGGCGGCCGTTGGGAATACTGAAGCTGGCGATGTCGATGGACGGGCGAATCGCCGCTGGCAGCGGCGATTCGCGATGGATCAGTTCGCGCGAATCGCGCGAACTGGTGCATCGATGGCGTCGCGAATGCGACGCCGTCATGGTCGGCGCGGGCACGGTAATAGCGGACAATCCGCGGCTGACGTGCAGAATCGCGGGCGGACGCGATCCGGTGCGCGTCGTCGTCGACGCGCGCCTAAGCACGGCGCCGACCGCGCGCGTTTATCGGCAGCGGTCGAAGGCGCCCACCATCCTAATCACAACGCCTGCCAACCTGGCTCGCGCGCGGCAGAGATATGACCGTCGCGGCGTCGAAGTGCTCGCGGTCGCAACGCACGGCGGGATCATCGAGTTGGACCGGTTGATGCTCGAGTTTGGGCATCGCGGATGGTGCCGCGTGCTGATCGAAGGAGGCGCGAATCTCGCCGGCTCGGCGCTGAGCGCGGGTATCGTGGATCGCGTGGCGTTCTTCGTCGCGCCGAAAATTCTTGGCGCCGGTTTGTCGGCGGTCGATGGGATGAAGTCGCGCCGCGTGCGCGATTCCGTCGCACTTGAAGATCTCACCGCACGACCGGT
>Ga0074046_10000210_pt1 | contig 51060 bp, 36 predicted proteins | sample BogForMeECP23OM3_FD_94441 | JGI IMG/M metagenome (GOLD analysis project Ga0074046, IMG submission 94441) | Bog forest soil microbial communities from Calvert Island, British Columbia, Canada - Bog Forest MetaG ECP23OM3 | ecosystem: Environmental > Terrestrial > Soil > Wetlands ... | reverse complement strand
CATCACGCCGCTCCTCGACCTGGCGTGGGTTCTCCTCGTGATTTTCATCCTCACCACGACGGCGCTCGTCCAGGGAATCGAAGTGAAGCTCCCGGAGACCGCGGACCACAAAGAGGAGGTGCCGACGGAGGTGGCCACCGTTGCGATCGACCGGGCCGGCATCATCTATCTGAACGACGAGCGCATCGAGCTCGGTGCGCTCGAGGAGAAACTCCGCATCTTCAAGCTGGCAAACCCCGCGCTCCCCGTGATTCTGCGCGCGGATCGAACCCTGGCCTACGATGAGGTCGTGAAGGTGCTGGACTCGATCAAGCGAGTTCCCGTCGAGAACCTGGCGCTCGCGACCGAGGTCCAGTAATGCCGGCGCATCGCCACCGCGGGGGCGGGATCCCGATCGCCCGCGTTCTCGTGATCGTGGTGGCGCTCCACATCGTGGTGGGTGGAGGAGCCCTCTGGATTGCAAAGACCCAAAGCGGCCGCGAGTTCGCGCGCGTCTACCACATCAAGCTTTTCGAGCCCCCGAAGCCGGAAACGAAGCCCGAAGCGCCGCCGCCCCCTCCTCCTCCCCCTCCGGTTGCGCAGAAATCCCTCGAAGCTCCGCCGACGCAGTCGATGTCCGTCGCGAAGATGCCGTCGAGCGCCCCGGGAGCGACGATCGGCGGTGGAGGCGTCAACTGGAACGGCGGCAAGTTTTCGGGCGACTCGCTTGGCAAAGGCCCAGAGGGTGCGTTCCACGCGGCCGTGACGGGGCGCTTCCGGAAGTACTACAGCGAGCCGCCGGATGCGTTTGGTCCTGCGGAGCTTGAGCTCACGGTGACGGGAACAGGCGCCGTCCGCTCGTACCGGCTGGTCAAGTCTTCCGGTCTTGCGAAGAACGACCAAGCGATCCTCGAAGCAGCGGCGCGCGTACAAGCCGAGGGCGTGGGCATGCCGCCCCCTGAGAATCACAGCCGCGTCGTGACGGTGCGCTTCATTCCCTCTTCTTAGTGGTTTCGCGGGGGCGGCAGCAGCGCATCCCGGTCGTTGCTGCAGGGAGGGTACCAGGCGCCGCCAGTCGTTCCGAGACCGCCCACCGTCGGTTTGCGTTTCACGAAGGAGTGATAAGCGATTGATGGAGTTCCCTTTCGGTGCGGTGCACCATCCTGTACTGGCTGGGAGTGGAGCCGGCGCGCCTCCGGAAGATGGAGTTAAAGTGTGCGAGAGAACTCCAGCCAGTCTCCCCCGCCACATCGATAATGGGAAGATCGGTCTCCGCCAAGAGCTTGCGCGCACGTTCGAGGCGCAGGTCAGTGGCCCACGCGCGAAAGCTCATACCAAGGTTCTCTTGGAAGAGGCGCGAAACCTGGCGCTGCGACATGGCGAGCCGCGCTGCAAACGCCGGCAGCGAGAGATTCTCCAAAGGCTCGCCGCGCACAACGGCAAGTGCTTCCAGGAGGTTGTCGGTCCGAGTGTGCCTCAGGAACACCGGCTTCGCCACGCCCGGTACCGCTTCGCAGCCGAGGGTGGCAAGCTCAAGCACCGTCGAAACGAAACGCAGAGGCGCGCGCGTCGCTGAGAGCTCGGGCTCCGTGGAAAGCCGCCGGAGCCGTTGCGCGCCCCGCCGGGCCATGTCGGTCACCGCGCGCTGGATCGCGACGAACTCGGGAAGTCGTCCGGCTGGGGAAGTACCTGCGAGGGAGAAGGCGGCTTCCATCCACTTCAGAGGAATCCGCAATAAGAGGATTTCCGTTCCGGACTGGCGCCCGCGTGCTTCCACGTGCGTACCCTCGGGAACGATCAATAGGTCGGCTTCGAGCAGACGCGCGCTCTCACCGTCGGCGAGCCGCAGCACGAGCTCTCCGTGGACGATCGTAGCCACGGCGAAACCCTGGATCTGGTGCGGCGCATGTCCGAGCTTGCAGCACTCCAGTTCGGGAACCGCACCGATATCAAGGGATATCAAGGGAGACCAACGGTGTCACATGAGACCCTCACCCGGTGCGATCGTATCCCGCGCAAAGTGACAAAACTGTCCCACCGGTATGTGGGACCGAAGGACTCTTGGTGTCAGCGATTCTCATCGAACAGGAGGACATCACGTGATCTTCACAGCATGGACAAACTTCCTCACGGTGACGTTTTGGAGAAACTGATGCAGAGGGGGGCACACCCGCTGCGGGTTTGGCAAACTCCCGCTGTGGTTACCCCCTCGCGACTCGCTCGCACGCTAGCCGTCTGCCTTGCGGAGTGGCTTTTCTTTGTTCCTCCGGCCCTCGCCAATCCCCAAGGCGGCATCGTGCGCAGCGGAAGTGCGCTCATCACGGGCCAGGGGACGTCGGTGGTGACGATCCAGCAACGGTCGATGGATGCGGTTCTCTCCTGGAAAACCTTCAACCTGAAGCCCGGCGAAGTGACGAATTTCCAGCAGCCCGGGCAGAACGCCGTGGCCATCAACCGCATCCTCGGTGGCCAGGCGTCCCAGATCTTCGGCAGTATCCACGCTACCGGACATATCTATCTCATTAATCCCGACGGCATCCTGTTTGGACCCGGGAGTTCGGTGAACGCCTTTGCACTCGCCGCGTCCACCTCGGCCAACGCGGCGCAGCTTGCCGCGCAGGGCCACGGCTTCGATCCCTCCGCGGTGTCGGCACCTGGGGCCAAGATCGTGAACGACGGTCGAATCACGACCGGCAATGGTGGCTTTGTCTACCTCGTCGCTCCCCAGGTGACGAACGGCAAGGACGGCGTGATCGTCTCGCCCGAGGGCCAGATTCAGCTCGCAGCGGGCGGCACGGTGTACTTGACCGATCGGGCGGACGGGATGGGACTGGCGATCGAGTACACCGCGCCGGGTCAACCGGGCGACGCTGCAGTCAACCTCGGTCAGCTCGTCTCGGATGCGGGTTTTGTAAAAATGCGTGCGGCGCTGGTTCGCCAGGACGGAATCGTCGAGGCGAACTCGGTGCGAGAGAACGCCGGAAAGATCGAGCTCTACGCGGACAACGCGCTCGAGCTCGGAAGTGGAAGTGTGACGGAGGCGCAGGGCGGTGCACAGGGGGCCTCGGCGGGCGGTTCTGTGAGCGTCGTCTCCGGGCAGGATGCCGCCGTCGACAGCGGTGCGGTGGTCGACGTGTCGGGGGGCGCTCACGGCGGCAATGGCGGCACGATCGAGGTCAGCGCCAAGGGGAAGGTGGACATGGCGGGATCCTTCCGGCTTGTCGCCCAAAGAGGCTCGAAGGGGGGTCAGATTCTCATCGACCCCGCACAGGTCGAGATTACGGGCGACCAGACCATCGAGGGGGCGAACTCCGTCGTGGTGACCGCGGACCAGAACATCACCCTCGACCCTGGAGCGGAGGTTTCGCTCTCCAACCCGAGTGGGACGCCGACCTACGCGCTCTACTCGGGCGGCGACATCGTCTTTGGCATGGGATCGGAGATCACCGACGCGAACTCCACGGGGAACCCGGTCAGCGCGCAAAACCACTGGAATGTGCAGCTCGTCGCGGGGGCCCCCTCGAGTGAGCTCAGTCCCAACGTGCTGATCGCCCAACCCGTCACCGTGGCGGATCCAAACGCCGGAGGCGTCTATCTTTCGGGCGCAAGCGGTACCACCCCAGGCCAGCTGCGGCCGCTCCCCAGCCTCCAAGCCAGCAATGGCCTGGTCTCCCTCAGCGCCGGCAATATCACGGTGCGCGCCGCAGGAGACGTGTGGATCGGAAACGGAGGCGGGCTCGTCGACCAGACCGGCAACATCGATGTTCAGGCCGGACGCAACGTCGAGTTCGCCGCAGCGCAAAGCCAGGACTCCGTGATCCAAAACGGCTCGGGTTCAATCCGCGTGGTGGCCGGAGGCTCGGTCCTGCTAAGTCCGGACGGGCCCGGGAACGCGGCCATCCGAACCCGCGGAGTCCAGGATCCGAATCTCCCCCTGCCTTCTCGGACCGATGGCGGCAGCATCCTCGTCTGGGCGCAGACCGGAGACGTCGACGCCGGGAACGCGAACCGCTGGCTCCAACCCGGCGCGTACCTGCAGAGTCCCCAGAATCCCCTCCTCGCCCAGCTCCTCCCCTACGTGCAGGATCCCACCTTCGACATCATGCCCGTCGTCGCGAACGGCATCCTGGGGATCGGAAGCGAGGTGGGGGGCAACGTTACTGTGGTAGCCGGCGGTAGCGTGAGTACGGGCGACTCGCTCCTCACGCTTACGGGTGGCTCCGCCGGAAACCGTGCGGGACTTGGTGACTACACCGGAGGTCACATCGGCATCTTTGGCCAGCCGGTCATTCTTCAGACGCGTACAGACAAGCAAAGCAACATTCTTCTTCCGAACGCGCCTGACAGCGAGCTTCTCGTGGTGGCTGGCAGCGACATCACGGGCGACTACATGGTGCGCCACGGGATGGGCGTGTTCCGCGCGGGCTACGCGCTTGCGCCGGGGGTCGACCCGGGGACGCTCGACGCAGCCGTCGCCGCGTCGGTGGCGCCGGGAAGCGCTTCAGGCCCCCTCGTGCGGAGCGCCCTTGCGAACTCGGATCCCACCCATGGCTGGGTGGGCACCCTCGCGCAGCCCATCACCTTCGATCTTATGTTCGGACAGCGCATCCCGAGTCCAAGCAATCCTTCGCAGCTTCTGGCGTCGATCGACGTGCTGGGTGCAAATGGCGTGGCCGTGCGCACGATCGAGTGCCCGAGCCTCGTCTACCCCGTCGACGACGCGGCGGGTCTACCTGCCCTTCAAACTCCAGGCTACTCGCCGAACGACGCAGCCTCTCTCGATGCGGAAACGGGCGATGTCGTCCTTCTCGGCAACGACACCTCGATCGTCTCCGAGGGCAGTTTCGGCGAGCCCACGCCCAATCCGAACGCCTTGATCTTGCCCCCGAACCTTGAAGTGACGACGCACCTCTTCCAGCGCGGGCTTGAGTCGCGCGGCGGGGACTTTGTCCTCCTAAACGATATGCTGATGTTCCCCTCCTCCTCGGGGGGACTTACGCTCAATGTCGCGGGCCAGGTACGAACCGCGAACTTCGCGGACAATTTTCCAGCGCAACTCCAAATCAGCGCCCAGACCGTGGGTCCTGCGGCGCTGCAATCTTTCACGATTCCTGCGCGCACCACGCTTGAGGACCCGCAGACGGGACTCGAGTTTGTCCTTGAGCAGCCCTTCACATTTGCGGTCCGCGAGCCTGCCCAGCCGGCGAGCGGCGAGCTCCTCTTTCGCGCCACGCCGCAGGCTGCCAACTCGGAGGTGCTGATTCCAGCGGGAACGCGGGTTACCGACCGATACGGCCACGTCTACGTCGTACAAGGCGGCCAGAACTTTATCCCTGCACCCCAGGAGCGTTTCTCGCAGGGGCAGGTGACCTTCTTCGCGTCGCCCGGAGGCACGCTGCCCGTGATCCCCTCCGGCACCATCTTGACCGGGCCAAATGGCGTGCAGTTCCAGACCACGGTGAGTGTCTCACCTGTTCCTGGACAGCAGCGAGCGATCGTGAACGTGGTCGCGTTTACGCCTGGAGTGGATGCAGGAGCCGACCAACTCCACTTGGATACCCCGATCCCGGGCGTGGCGGAGGCGACGAATCTGTTGGCTACCACCCGTCCGGCGACGGCTCTCATCAACGTCGTTTCTCAAGGGGTAGGCGCTTCCACCAATGAGCCAGGGGCTGGGGTGGTGGACGCCTTGCTCAATCCCGTTCCAGGCGTGGCGGGGGTCACGAACCCCACGGGAATCGAGGGCGGCCAAGACAACGCCCCGTACGGAGTGCCAGAAGCCGGTGGAAGCCAGCAGGTCCAGGCTCTCCTCTTGGGCCCGATCGGGGCGCTCGCGTCGGGACACGCCCTTGTCGTGAAGGATCCATCCGTTCTCCCAAAGGGTATCTCCCCGCAAGACGTGAAGATCACCGCGAGCGAGGTGGACCTCACTGGGACCCTCGTGCCGGTCGTCTATCGGAGCCTCCAGGTCACCCGCAACAGCGCCGGCGTCATTACCTCCACGCGTGTCGATCCCAGCCCTGCAGTGATCGGAGCTACGCAAAGCGGACAGGTTTGGTACCAAGACGTCTCGGGGGAGGGCACCACGGCCGTTCTGCAGCAGTCGGATGCCGCTCCCTCGTTTGATTCGCGTGGCCGTGCTCCCAGCAGGCTGAAATACGCCACCTACTACCAAACCTGCCAATCCGGAGTCACGGGATGCGTAACGCCGACGCTCGGGAGCGGGCCTACCCATGCCAACGACCGTACGCCGGCTTCGCTCTTTGCGGGCGAGGGATTTACCCGCGTGCGGCTCGAGCTCGCACAGCCGGCGACCCTCAGCACGAATGGGAGCATCACGGATCTCGCGCTCGTGACCGAGCAGAGCTCTCCACTCGATCAGACGCTGGTCGAGGTGCCGTACGGCGATGCGAGCTTCGGAGCGGGAACGATGACGCTGGTCGATACGCAGCTGGGCCGTCCGGTCGACATCCAGGTGCCCACAGATGCGAGCAGCGGACTCCGAGTCGAGGGTCCGGGGTCGGCTGAACTTCTCGTGGGAGTCGTCCCCTTTGCGACCGCGGATACGAATCACGACGGGATGATCACCCCCGACGAATTCCCCGCGAATCTGGGTGCGGTTTTCGACTCCCTTGAGCAGCCCAACGCCCTCGGCGTATTGCCTGGGTTCCTCACCGTCGCCGAGGCGCCCTTCATTCCCACAGGCCACGGCGGCCAGATCACCCTCGCGAGTTCGCAGAGCAGCGGAAACCTGCTCGGTCTCGAGACGACCGGCAATATCCCGTCCGTCCCGCTACCCGCCCGCGGGGCGAGCCTCACGGTTGCGGCGGCCGGAAACATCTTGCTTCAAGACCGAGGCTTTATCGGCACCCTCCAAGGGGGTTCCATCGACGTTTGGAGTGTCGGCGGATCGGTTCTCGGCGGTACGCCCGCGGCGGCCTACACAGGAAAGCGTGGCATCGTGAGCTTGTACACCTCCGCGGGCATTAGCGTGCGGCAAGCGGACTTGACCGGTGGCGGGGACGTCAGCGTCAACTCGTTCGGTGACATCAACGTGGGGGGGTTGGCGCTCGCGACGCTGTCGGGTAGCTCCCTCACCTTGAACAGCCGCACGGGTTCGGTGAACGCTGGTCTTGGGCAGTCGTTTTCGCGCCCGTCGATTGGGTACGATCAGGTAGCGCAGGAAGTCGCGGTGGACTTTACTGGGAGCGGTGTGTACTCCACTGGATTACTCGACATTGTGGCTAAGAAGGACATCGTGATTGGAGCCGGTATCACAGGCGCGGGCATCACGCTGAGCGCGGGCGGAAGCGTTCAGGCAGGAACGGGTTCCCTCTCGTCGACCGGTGGGGTCTCGATTACGGCGGGGGGGACCATCAGTGGCAACATCCAAGCCCAGGGCAACATCTCGATCGGGGGCGGCACGCTTTCGAGCACGGCCAGCGTCGGTTCGACGGGGGGGCTCGTCACCGGCTCGGGCGCTTCCTCCGTGGCCTCGAATACAGGCTCTGGGCGGGAGAGCGCGGCGAATACCCTCGCCTCCAACACCGCGGACCAAGCCACCTACACCGGTGGGATTGGCAGCGGTGATGCCAGCGGAGTCGGAACTCGACGTGTCGTGCTGATCGATGTCTCCTCTCGAGAGTGCGACAAAGACAAAGATGGTTGCTCCAGCTAGTACCCCCTGGTAGGAAGCAGCGCGGGGCCTCAGATCATTCGGAGAGGCCGACTCTCTTTCTTGCGCTTCAACCGCGCAGACGCTCCATCGGTGGCGCACGCGACCCCGGTTGTGGAGCGGACTACACCGGGCAGCCGAAGCGTAGACCGCGACACGCGGTTGGGTCAGCTTCTTTGGACTTCCTCTTCGAGAACCGGCCGAATCGCCGTGGGAAGACGAGGAGTCGACTGGCGCGGGTTCTCTCGAAATCTCTGCGGCGCGGCGGATGCACCGAGGGCTCGGTGGGGGAAGAAGCGCTTCCGCGGGCGGCTCATCCTCGCCAAGGGCGTCGCGGGTCCAATTCAATCCTCAGTCCTGGCTGATCCCTTGAGCGGCGGGAAGGCCGCTCCGAGCCTCACTACGGGGTCGGGTCCCCGGACGCATTTCAGCTCGCAGAAGTTGAGAATTTGTTTGCGTTTTGATGGCAGTTCGGTGAGTAGCGCGATCCTGCTCTTGCCGCGACCACTTCCTCATCAGCGATGCGCAAACGTTCGGTTTCCCTTCGACGGGAGACGGCGAGGTGTGTTTTATTGCCGACACGTGAAGTCCTTCATCGCATGTCTGCAGAACGCCTTGTCATGGCGTCAGAACGCTAGGCCCCACATTCCCTCCCCCGTACAATCCACCTTGTCCAAATGGGTTGGACAGAACTGTGTTTTCGGGTGGATTGAGCTTAGACCCGGGAGGAATGGGACCAATGGATCTGAACCGAACTCGAACGAGCGGTATGCGCAGGATCGCTGGCGCTGCCTTAGGAGGCTTGCTTGCAGTCTCTAGCGGAGGCGTGGCGCGCGCACTTACGTACACCTCGGGAGTGACCGGCAGCACTTGCGGGACGGCTACTCCGAGTGCCACCTGCTTCGGCGATTATGTCGCGGTATTTGTCAAGGGTGGCACCGAGTTCTACGCGGACCTCGGGAACAACCTCGCCACGGCGAATTGGCAGTTCCTGCTGCCGACGAACTCGGATTTCGCTTCCTCCGGGTCGAGTCCAGGTGCGGTCGGCGCAACGTTTAGCTTGTACGAGGTCTCGGCTCCGTTTACGGGTACGTCCCCGCGAAGCGTTACGTTCACCACGGACCCGAGCGTGGATCCGACGATCTACAACTCACCGGGCAGTACGAAGCTGATCACAAAGGTCGCACCCGCACAGGGGACCCTCGATGCGGGAAACGGCTCTGGATGGTTGGTTGCGGACGTAAACGGATCGGCCGCGACGGATATTCTGAACACAGCGAACACTCGTGCGGTCCCGATTCAGCTGAGCGGCGGCGTCGGGAACCCGGCAACCTGGACGAACTTGATCGGTGCCAGCATCAACAACAACCTGCCCTTCTCGACGACCTCGGTCCTCGGAGCAACGTCGCCTGAGAATCTCTATACCGCTACGCGAACCAGCACCTCCTCGGCAGGCGCGGTGCTGCAGGGCCAGTTCATAGTGACCGGAGACGTCTCCACGGTGAATGGCAACGCTGTGGACCTCTCGTTCGCGCCGATTCCGGAGCCGGGCACGCTGCTGCTGCTCGCCACGGGGCTCACGGGACTGATCTGGGTAGGTCGTCGACGGATAGCGTAGTCGCCGTCTCTTCGACCATGCACATGGCATCCCTACTAACACTTCACTTCACGGAGTACCTCCAAAATGAATCTGTGTAAGAAACACTTTGGGCGAAGACTGGCCTTGCGGCTCGGCCTTGTCGGTCTCGCCTTCATGCCGCTCTCGGCGAGCGCCGGAGCTCCCGGCGTGAATCCGGCCGTCGGAACGCCGTTCGTCGTGTTCGGCGGCTCGTCCGCGGTCTTCAACAATGAAGTGATCGCAGTCCTGGGCTCGCTGACGGCGGTCTACAACGTCTACCAGGAATGCGGCACCGGTGCCAACGTCGGCACCAGCAACGGCTGCAATCTCCCGGCGCCCGTGCTGGTGGGCGCCCATAGCGCCATTCAGAACTTCGTTGCAATCCACGGCCTGACGCGAGCGTGCGGGGCCGCTACTCCGCCGGCTTGCTACGGCACCCCGCTTGCGCACGAGGTGGTCTACTTCATCTCGGCCAACGGTTCAGGATTCGGGGTCGCGTGCTCGGCGCCGCCGCACAAGACGCTCGCAGTCGTGGGAATCGCCGGCTTGGACGGGATCTACGGCGACGCGGATGACCCCATCGGGGTGCTCCCGGCCTTCCCGGTCGGCTCGGTCGTGCCTGCGGGCTGGCCGGGCTATGGCGCACATATGTCCGCCGTTGCGTCTTGCCCGGGCAAGACGAGCGCCGCCGCGCAACTTCCGCATGTTCCCGCACTCATTGCACCGCCCAATGTGGGAAACGAGTACTGCATTGTTGACGACGACATCAATGGCGACGGTGCAATCGGTGTCGCCGGAAGCGCCACCGGAGGGCAGGTGGCAGGAGTCGTGCCTAGCGGAGTGCTCAACTCCACGACGATCGGAACCAACAATAGCCCCGAAGGGGCATCTGGCTTGGGCGAGACGTCGAATATCGCAGAACAGTGCGCCGCGGGCTTCGCAGACGTACCGCCCGTGGACTTTGATCCTTCGACCGGTCTTACCGGCCTGGACATGAATAACCAGCAGCAGATTGGGGAGCAGCTCTTCAAGATAGTTGTGGCGACTAGCCTCCGTCCGCAGACGGACAACACTCTCTTTCCGAGCATCACGAGTGCCAACAAGATCTACCTGACCGCAGCACAGCTCCAGGCGATCTTCGGCCAACAAAACGCGGGCTCGGACGCCTGCACCTGGCATGACGTCGGCGTCATAGACACCAATGCCGCGAATCAGCCGGCCTGCCCGAACGGCGGGATCTGCTCGAACATGACGGTGTGCCAGCGCGAAGCTTTCTCAGGGACGCTCGCGACCTTCCAGAACCATTTCACGATCGAGAAGTATGGCTTCCATCTCCTCCAGCCATCAAACGGGAAAGTCGTCGCTGCTTGCAACAGTACGGGTGAGGAGTTCACGGCCGAACCCGCGACGAATAAGACCTACGTCGAGGGCTTCTCGACCAGTGACGAGGTCAACTGCGTAAGCGGAACCGGCGTGGGTGCCGGCACTGTCGGTCAGATCGGCTACGTCACGGCGACCACCACCTCTCCGAACTTCTACGCCCCAGTGGTGGAGGGCATCGACGCCGATGCATACCTCGCGCAGGCAAACGGTCCGCAGGAGATTCGAAACCTGGCGAAATGCGGCCTTTGGCCGTTCGTTGGCCCGAGCGTTGCGGGAACAGGGATTGCCGATCCCACGGGATTGGCCGCCAACCTGATCACCGCGATGTCGGTCCCGGGTATCTTTGACGAGTCGAACTCCGCGAACTTCATCTCGCTTGGAGACCAAGTCTCGAATGGCATCGCGAACCAGAAGAGCCGAGTCGACGCGCAATACAGCCTGGTCTTCACTGGGGAGAACCTTCCCCAAGGTCCGGCAGTACCCGCTGGTGGACTTCCGACCCCGAAGACCTACGACTGCATGGCCGGTGGTCTTCCGCCGGTTGCACCGTAGGGAGTTTCGCGCGTTTCCGATCGTAAAGACCCGGCCGTCGCTTGCCGCGACGGCCGGGTTCCTTTTTCGGTACCAAGATTCTCCCAAGTTGCGAAACCCAGGAGCCGGGTCAGGACGTCCTGGAATCGTGCTAGGAAGGATGGGGCAGCTGGGCTCTCCGCAGGCGATGACGCCCGCGAAAAGGCATAGGAGAATCTCCTCTCGCAGGTCGACCGGTCTTCCTTCCCGGCCAAACCGCTCACGCGATCAGGCGGTGGCGCTCCCCGTGGGTGGGGGCGGAAAGAGCCTTCCTCCAGGGGGCTAGGAATCCGGGCCATTCGGCCCTTCTCGGGAGCCCTTCAACCCATTTTCTCAAAAGTGCATGTCATTTCTGTGACGAGCGCGATGAATGCCTTCTCGCGACCACTTCCATGGGAGTCAACCTTTGGCGCATTCCGTGGCTGCCCCGAGTTCGGTGCAGCTCCGCCCTGCGCAAGGAACGCCTACGGCCCTGGATCTTGGGCCTCGTGGCAACTGGAGGGATCGCAGGTCATGGCGCAAACACTCAGCAGAACCCGCCTCCGCTCGCTTCTCGCGTTGGCCCTCGGCGTCCCGCTGGCGATCCTTGGGGCGGGCGCGGCCGAAGCCTTTACCTATGCGACCAACGACTTGGTGGGGATCTTCGTGAATACGGGTACAGAACTCGAAGTCGACCTTGGACCGCTTTCCGGCCTAAAAAATGGGGAGAGCTTTAGCTTTGCGGCGCCGCCGGGGTTTGGACCAGGCGGGGCGGATGGGGGGACCTTCGCGGCCCTTCAGACCTTTGCCCCTTTCACCGGTACCTTCCCGCGGAACGTTACGTTTACCACGGACGCGAGCGTCGATCCGAGAAGCTTCGATAACAAGGGGACGTACATTACGAAAATCGCGCAGGCCCAGGGATCGATCGATGCGGGAAACGGCAGCGGATGGTTGCCCAGCTTGAATGCTTTGGCGCCCGCTGGGGAAGGCGGCATCATTATCAACACGGCCACGGAGATTTCCATGTTGGCCAGTAACGTCGCCAGCTGGACGACCCGGATTGGCGCCAACGTGAACAACAACCTTCCCTTCTCGACGACGACGACCCTCCCGACCGGGCCCGAGGTGGTGCCGTTGTGGACGGGTACGCGGACCGGAAACACGACGACGAACACGGTGGAAGTGGGCATGCTCACGGTGGACGGCAATCCCGCGGCTGACGGGAGCTCGGTCGAGATCACGTTCCACACCGTGGTGCCGGAGCCGGGGACGTTCTCGCTCGTTGCGACCGGCCTTTCGGGTCTTGTATGGGCGGGACGCAGGCAGCGAAAGCAGGGAAGGGGTGCGGTGTAGCCGCCCCTCCTCTCCGGGTGGGGAGATGAGCAGGGGCAGCCGAAGCCTGCCCTGCTGTAGGTCGCAGGTTCGTCACACAAAACGCACTGTTTTCCAACATGCCCGAGGGTAGGCTGCGGGGGTGAGGATCCGCGTTGCCATCCTCGGCGTGGCGGCTTTTGCCCTCGCGGCCACCGATGCCCCTGCGCTCGAGGCGGGCGCGTCCACCTTCGAGTCTGGGTCCCAGCTCTATCGCCGCAAGCCCGTCCGCGAAGAGGACATTCCGGTTCCGCCGGTTACCGTGGCGCCGGCCCCGCAGCCGTCTCCCATGGTTCCCGATACCGGACCCGGCGCACAGCTCTCTTTCAAGATCAGCAACTTTCAGGTGACCGGCAACACGCTGTTGCCACCTTCCCGTGTGGATTCCGCCCTCACACCCTACTTGGGGAACGATAAGAAACTTACGGACGTACAGGCCGCGCGCGATTCGCTGCAGAAGGCCTACGAGGCGGACGGATTTCTCACCGTCTCCGTCACCATTCCGCAACAGACCATCGAAGCCGGAACGGTACACCTTGAGGTGATCGAAGCCCGTATCGGAACCGTCACCGTGCAAAACGAGGGCGTCCATTGGTTTAGCGATGACTTCGTGCGGGAGCTCACTCCGGACCTTTCTCCCGGAGCGGTCCTCCGCCGTGAAGACCTCGAGGCGGACATGACGCGCGCCAACGAGAATCCCGATCTAAGAGTCCGCCCCGTCTTGAAAAGCGGATCCGAACCGGGGACCGTCGATTTGGATCTCGTCGTCGACGACCAGATTCCGCTCCACGGAGGCGTCACGCAATCGAACGATCGCACCCCCGGCTCACCCGACTGGCGAACGACGACCAGTCTCTCGTACGGAAACCTCTGGGGTCTCGAACATGAAATCAGCGCCTTCTACACCGTTTCTCCCGCGAACATCAACGACGTTCAGATCGTCGGCGGGACCTACCGGGCGCCCATGCCGTGGAGCCGGGAGCAGTCGCTCTTCTACTACGTGGTCTATTCAAAGACGGCCAACGGGCTCGTGACGGCTCCAGGTCTCTCGGCGCTCGGCAACGGTGTCAACATGGGTCTTCGCTACCAAATCGTGCTTCCGACCCTGGGAGCACCCTCTGAGTTTTCTCACCAGCTGAGCTTCGGAGTCGATCGCAAGGACGTGACCAACACCGTCGTCTCTGGGACGGCCTCTATTGTGACACCGATCACCTACCTTCCATTCAGTATTGATTACACAGGGACGTGGTCGGGTGATTTCGCGATCGCATCCCTGCGCCTTGGCCTTAGCTTCAATCGAACGGGCCTCGTCCCGGGAGATACCACGGAGAACTTCCAGGAGAACCGCGGGGGCGTGAATCCCAACAATCCCGTGACGGGGAACTATCAGATCGGGAGTTTTTCCTTCGAGGGCGCGCTTCGCCTCCTGCCGGTCCTGCGGACCCTCGCGGCAGGCCATTTCATCGATCTCCCGAAACCGGACTCGACCTTTGCCCGTGACTGGACACTCAACGTTCGCGCCCGCGGCCAGTGGGCGAGCCAACCCCTCATCTCAACAGAGCAGTTCGCGGCAGGCGGCGTGGACAGTGTGCGGGGCTATCTGCAGAGCGAACTCTTCGGCGATGACGCGTGGAATACGCAGGTCGAGTTTCGTGCGCCTACGCTGGAGAACTTTTTCGGTGGTTACCTGAACGAGCGCGCACAGTTCGTGGTCTTCTATGACGCAGCCGCCCTCTACACCCTAAGTACGGGGAGCACCAATATTCCGCAGCAGAACCTTCAGGGCTACGGGATTGGGGTTCGCGCCGGGCTGTTCGACCACCTGACTGGGGCCTTCTTCATCGCGATTCCGCGAATCAGCGATCCCTACACCACAGCCGGAACGACCCGCTACCACCTCCAGTTCGGCGCGACCTTTTAGGACGGCGTCAGGAGATTAGGCTTCATGCGTTTGCAACCGTCTCCCCAACGGAATTTGGCGTGGCTTCCTGTGCCCGCGCTTTTGCTCGTGAGCATCGCGGTCTTGTACGCAACCTCGGCTCGGGCTGACGACAACCCGCCTCCTCCGGAGCCGTCTCCTGCCGCCGCGGAGATGCTGAAGTCGATGCGCGAAAAGGGAATCCTCTCCGAGGAGGAGTACGAGGCGATCTACCGGAAGCAAGCGAAGTATGAGGCGGATCAAAAGGCGGCGAACGCCCTTCCCGGCTGGGCCAAGGACTGGACGTTCGGCGGAGATCTGCGCCTGCGCTACGACCGCCAGGACTACGGCTCGGCAATCGGGCCGGGAACCGTCCTTACCCCCGGCACGAACAACGTCAACGTGAACGTACCGCCCGGAAGCTTGGGCTCGGGTACCGGGTTGCGCGAGCGCTTCCAAATCCGGCTTCGCGTGGGAGCAGAGAAGCTTCTCGACGAGGATTTCAAGGTGGGGTTTCGCATCGTGACCTCGGAACCCATCTCGTTCGGGGCCGACACCAACATCAACGGGACAGCGCCGTGGAGCACCACACTGGCCTCCAATCCCCGGACCGCCAACGTGACCTTGGGCAACTACTTTGATCCGAAGCCGCTCTACATCGATCGGGCGTACCTCTCCTGGAACCCGTGGTTCGCCAAGGCCCTGACACTTACGGCGGGCAAATTTGCGAATCCCTTTGCCAATCCCGAGAATCCCGCCGAACGGATGGTTTGGGACCCCGACATCTCGCCGGAAGGGATCGCGGCGAAGCTGCACTTCGAGCCCGTGCCCGAGACGGTGTCGTTCAACCTTACGGCGGGCTACTTCCTGATCAACAACGTCAGCACCGTGAGCGTCGACGTTCCCCCGCTCCCGATACAAACAGACGCGCCCAACTATGACAACCGAGACCCGTACATGTGGGGGTTGCAAGGGGCAGTCACAGCGAGTCCGACGGACTGGTTCAAAACGAATCTCGCTCTCTCCTACTACAACCTAAGCGCTCTCAATGCGGCGTTCGTCGCCTATGCGAACACGCTTGGCAACGGAGGAGACGCGATCTCCCGCAATCCTCTCTTCGTCTTGCTGCCCCCGAACGACCCGAATGCTCGAGATGGCGCCTCCACCGGCTATCTCCACGAGTTCACTGCGAGCGGCTACCTGAGCTTCACACCCTTTGGTGAACGCTTTGGTGTGAAGCCCTTCTTTAACTACAGCCAGATCACGAACGCAAGCTTTGACAAGAATGGCTACTCCGTGGGGTTGGACCTCGGGAACGCAGAGCTGCTTCGGCTCTACGTGATGTACTTCAATGTGGGGGCCAATGGAACGGTGGCGGAGTTCATTGACGACGACATCACCGATGGACTCACCAACGTGAAGGGCTGGTACATCTTTGGTGAACGGGCCATCACCCGATTCTTGCGGTTCCGTGTGGGATTCACGAAGATGCGGCAGGCGAATTTCGAGTGCACCGCCACGCGACAAGGCCAGCCTGATTTCTGCAGCACGAGATTTGCCTTCTCGCCAAGTGTGCTGGACGAGTTCAACAAGACCAACCGCGACCGATCACGCTGGGAGATCGATCTCCTCGCGGACTTCTGATGCCCGAATTCTCTAAGCGCGCACGCGCGTGCTGGTTGCTCTTGGTCCTGCCCGTTCTGGGGTTTGGCCCCTGCAGCGGCGAGGAAGAGGTGCGCGCCGCCGAAGCACAGCGTGCCGCCGTCTTGGCCCGCACGCGGCCCAAGAGCGAGTTCTGGGCGCAGGTAGAGCGCAAGGGCGCAGCCGCGAAGGCCGAGAAGGCGGCAGCCGAAGAGATTGCCAAAGAGAAGGCAGAGCGCGAGGCGCTCACGACCGAGGTCACCGCCGCGGGGGCGCGCTTGGCCGACGGGAAGACCCAGCGTGCCGTCGCCGAAGCAGCCCAGAGCGACGCGACAGAGAGGCTTGAAAAGGCGCGAGCGGAGCGGGCCCGCCGAGAGGAAACGCTTGCCGGGTTCGCCGCGCGCCAGCGCGCGCGAGACGCCTCGTGAGGCCTGCGGCCGCCATAGCCCTCGCTCTGGCGCTCCTCGCGGGCTGCGGGTCCTCGGACCGAGTGGAGCAGATCGAGGCGGAAACCAAGAAGCTCGAGAGCGAGCGCGTCGAGGCCTCAGTCGTGACGGCCGCTCAAGGCGAAGCCGACACGGCCGAACAGCGGCTCGCTGCCACGAAGAAGGAGCTTGAACTCCTGAACGCCGAAGTGCAGCACTTGAATGAGCGCAAGCGGCAGCTCGAGGCGGCGATCGCGAGAGAGGGCGAGCTCGCGGCGCAAGCACAGACGCAGACCGCTGCTCTCCAGCAGAAGACGGCGCTGGAACTCGCGGAGGTAGACAAGAAAGACGAGGAGATCGCCGCCAAGCGGACCCGCGCTCTTTGGGTCCGAAAGCAGGCCGCCGTTCTGGCCCGGGAGATCCGACCCGGAGATCCGGCGTGGGCCACGGCACGCCGGGTGAAATCGTTGGAAGAGCTTGTGTCCAAGGTCTCAGACGAATATCCCGACGATCCCGTGGTGGCAGAGCTCGCGGCGCAGAGTGAGCGGAGCGTCGAAGACCCCGCGCAAGCCGGAGCGCTCGCTGCGGCGAGGGCGGCGCGCCTGCGCGATCGCTTCACTCGGGTGTACGAGTTGGATACGCCCGAGGTGGCGGCGGGCACGAAAGAGCCCGCTCCCAACTAGCACCCCATGCGAAGAAGGCTGGGTGTACAGCCCGTCGGATTTCACGCCGGAAATGAGCTTTCGTACGAAGCCGAAGACGCGATTGGCAAGGCCAGAGGCAGGCCCGGCGCTGCGGTGCGTGTTGCAGGGGATTCGAGCGCTGGTGCAAGGAGGGAGAGGCGACCTCTCGCGCCGGAGGTGCGAGCCCGCCCTCGCACGGGGTAGTGGAACCGGCTTGGAGCGGGCCTTCGGGTCTCTGGTCCACCACAGTCTAGCCTCGGCTCCTTCCTAAGGATCGCTAGGTTTCGCAGGTGAAGCGGAGAAAAGGCAGGCCCGCACGACGTCCCTCGCCTAGGTGGTTGGCGTTGGGACTGTGGATCGGAACCGCGGCCCTTTTTTGGCCGATCTGCGGCCATGATTTCATCGCTGTCGACGACCCACACTATGTGAACCAGGGTCTCGAGGACGGCCTCACGCCAGGGGGGCTTCGCCGGAGCTTTACCACCGCCTATTTCTACAACTGGCACCCGCTCACCACGCTCTCGTACGCCATCGACTACCGATTCTACGGGCAGGTGGCGGGCGGCTACCTGCGAACCAACCTGCTGCTCCACGCGAGCGCAACCCTGCTGCTCTTTCTCGCCCTCGAGCGCTTGACCAGCGCTTCTGGACGCAGTGCGTTTGTCGCCGCGGTATTTGGCATCCACCCCCTCCACGTCGAATCCGTGGCTTGGGTCTCTGAGCGAAAAGATGTGCTGAGCGGAGTCTTCTTCGCCGCCTTGCTTTGGGCGTATGCGGGCCGAGGCAAAGGACAGGGGGGCAAGGCACGTAGGCTCACACTCTTCGCGCTGCTCACCCTTGGACTTCTCGCAAAGCCCATGCTTGTGACCGCGCCTTTCGTCCTTCTCTTGCTCGACTTTTGGCCCCTGGCGCGGATCCCCTGCGACAGGCTGCGACCGGCCCTGCGGGCCCTCGGCCCCCTCGTGGTCGAAAAACTGCCGCTCTTCGCGCTCGCTGCCGTCTCCAGCGTTATCACCTACTTGGCGCAGAACGCTGCCGGCGCCGTTCGCTCGCTGGAAGAGGTCCGCCTCACAACGCGACTGCTCAACGTTCCGATCTCCTATTGGACGTACCTGGAACGGGCGTTCTGGCCTCGAGGGCTCGCGATCTTCTACCCCCTCCTCCCGAGCGACCTCTCGCTGGCGCGGGTGCTCGCGGCGACGGTGGCCCTGGCCGCACTCACGGCGGGGACCTTCATGCTCCGGCGGCGTGCACCTTACTTGCTTCTTGGCTGGCTTTGGTTTTTGGGCATGCTTGTGCCCGTGATCGGATTGGTGCAGGTGAGCGAAGAGAGTGCTGCGGACCGCTACACGTATCTGCCACTGGTCGGTCTCTCAATCGCCGTCGCGTGGGGGGCTTACGACTTATTAGGTCCGCGGCGTGCGGCGATCAGCGCGTTGGCCGTGCTCCCAGCGCTCGCGGCCGCAAGCGCTTTTCAAATTGATACCTGGCGAGATGGCGAGAGCGTCGCCACGCGGGCGCTCGCGGTGACACCGGACAACGCTCCCGCCCGCCTTTATCTGGCGACTGCGCTGATGCAACGCCGGCGGATGGACGAAGCGAAATCTCAGATCATGGCCGCCATTCGACTCGACCCGCAGCGGGGCGACTACCGCGCGCTCTTGGGCGCGCTCCTTGAAAGCGACGGCCGAATGGACGAGGCGATGGCGGCGTATCACGATGCGCTGCGTCTCGATCCCGCACAGGACGAGGTGCGTTCGAGCCTCGGCGACTTGCTGCTCGTCCTCGGCCGGCCGGAGGAAGCGCTGATCATCCTCGAGAAGGCTTCCGCCAAAAGCCGCGAGGCGAGGGGTCCGGAGATTCACGTGCTGATGGGTCGCGCCTTCGAGAGCCAAGGAGATTTCGAAGCCGCCGCGGCGCAATACGAGGCGGCGCTTTCGCTTTGGCCAGATTTCCCGGAGGCGCACGAGAGCCTAGGTCTCGTCTTGGCCCGGGAGAAGCGGCTCTCCGAAGCGGAGTCGCAGCTCCGACGAGCACACGCCCTCGGCCTCGATGCCCCCGAGCTCCACGCGGGCCTCGCTGACGTTCTGGTTCGTCTGGGCCGCGTAGCGGAGGCCATCGATGAGCTCCGGACGACAACCCGCCTACGGCCCAATTGGATCTGGGCCTCCAACCACCTGGCGCGGATCCTCGCGACGGAGCAGAACCCCGCGCTTCGTAGCCCGCAGGAGGCGGTCGCCCTGGCCGAGGAAGCCACCCGCACCACAAGACGCGAAGATCCAAGTGTTCTGGACACACTGGCGCTCGCGTATTCGTCGGCCGGCCGGCCGGCGGACGCTCTGGCAACGGCGCGCGAGGCCCTGGCCGTAGCAGAGGCGCAGCATCGCGACGGGTTGGTCGCCCTTCTTGCCGAACGCGTGCGCGGTTACGAGGTCCAGGGAAGCCCTTCTACGCGGTGAGAGAACACCTGCGAATCTCGAGAGTCCGCCTCCCCCCTCGACTATGGCAACGATCTGACCCGGCTTGAGTGGGCTTGCCCGCAAGGCCCGCGTCCTGTCGTGGTCTTTGTAAGACCGCGTCTGTTGCTCGCCGACCTGAAATTACGGGTTCTGGGTCGTGCCCTGGTGTCACGCCCGGCGAAAGCAAACATCGGAAAGAGAAAACGATCCTCAAGGCATCCACCCAAGCATGCAGCTCAGGGCCGGTTCGGGCCGCTCCCGGTGTCGCGATCAAGCGCAGCTTGGGCGATGGCAGAGTCTGCCTGCGCTTTCACGTAGGCAGCGCCGTCTTCGGTGAAGCGGCGCTGCGCATCCGTTAACTCCAAGATGTTGCCGAGGCCATTCTCGTAACGCTTGCTCGCGAGATCGAGCTCGACCCGGGAGGCCTCCAGCGTTTGCTCTGCCTGGGAAATGCGATCGATCGACGCCTGCAAGTCGAGGTAGCTGCGCTTTACCTGGTAGATGACCCTTTGGCGGAGATCCTCGATCATGTGGCGAACCGCTTCCTGCTGGAGCTTGTTCTCCGCTACCTGGTGCTCCGTCAAAAAACCGTTAAAAAGCGGCCATGTGATGAGAACACCGGCATAAAAATTGTTGGCGGGTGAAGTCTCTTGACCTCTCACGTTGTAGCCCGCTGCCGCACTTAAGGTAGGGAGGTAATCGCTCTGAAACTCTTGAATCCGGGCGCCCGCGGCTCGTGCCTCCTGTTCGAGCATCTTGAGATCGGGCCTTTCGTCCAAGGCCCGGCGTAGGTAGGTCTCGACCGGCTCGCTCACAGGAGAGCGGGTGAGGGTATCGGGCTGCGTGTAGTCAGGCGCGGTTTCGCCAAGTCCCATGGCGTTGTCGAGCGCCACCTTCGCGATCGCCGCGGCGTTTCGAGCGTCGACGAGATGAAGCGCCGCCCGCGAAAGCTCGGCCTGGGCCATATAGGTGTCGATCTGCGGCTTGAGCCCCGCTTCTGCCTTCACCCGCACCTCCTTGAGATGCTCCGTCCGCTGCGTCACCGCCTCTTCATACACCTTCACGATTTCCTTCGCGGCCACGAGGTCGAAGTAACTCGCCGAAACCTGGTAGACGAGGTCGAGCTCGACAAGGCGAAGACGGGCGCGCTCCGCGTCCGCTTGTGCATTGCTCTCCTCGACCACGCCGCGCGTTCGGCCGAAGTCGAAAAGATATTGGAAGGCGGAGAGGCCGGCCGTGTAGTTGTCGAAGGTCTCGCTGAGCACGTTGGTATTCCGCCCAATGCTCGGCGCGCGGGAAATCCCGAGGCCGGGAAGGTACGCGGTGTCTCCAATTCCGTTGTCCGTCGCTCGCAAGTACTGCCCCACGCCGTAGACCTGCGGAAGGAGCGCCGATCGTGCCTCGCCGACGCGCTCGACCGAGGCGAGAGACTGGGACTCGGCCGCCTGGCGCGCGGGGTGGTAGTGGAGGGCTAGCTCGACCGCGCGCTCCAGGGTGAGCTCGCTGCCCGCAGGGATCGGCGCCTCGTCGGCCCGGCTCGACACTGCATGAAATGCAAGCGCCCCCACAAGCAAGAGCGAGAGACGGAGTGTTGCTTCGAGCGGCCCGCCGGACGGCCTCACTTGGCGGTTGCCAACTTTGCGGGGACGGGCGCCGCCAAGACCGCACGCACCGCCTCACCTTCGGTGAGATCAGGTGTCACGGTCCCGACCACGCTTTCATCGCCGCTGATTCCCGACGCGATCTCGACCCAACCCTCTTGCGTAAAGCCTGTGGTCACGGGGACCTTCGCCAAGCGACCCTCGCGAACGACGTAGACGAAGGACGCGTCGCCAGAGCCGCCGACGGCAGACGCCGGGAGTTTCAGCGCACTGTCATGGCGTGCGAGTTCGATCAGGACGTCGGCATACATACCGGGATAGAGCTCGTGCTTCGGGTTCTCGATGTCGGCTTCTACGAGCATCGTGCGCGTCGAGAGATCAAGCGCGGTGGCAAAACGCGTTATCGACGCCGTGAACTCCCGCCCTGGGAACTCTCGCAGCCGGAGCGTGACGGGCATGCCCGCTTTGATGAGGCTCGTCTCTTCCTCAGGGACGTACACGTAGACCCGGAGGGTGTCGATATCCGATAGGGTCACGATGGGAGCGTTGTTGCCGTTGCCGGAAGCGGATCCCTCCATCTCCGAGGATCCGCCGTGTCCGCTCGCTTGGATGAGCGCGCCGGGATCCACGAAGCGGGCGGTCACGACACCATCGAAGGGGGCCACGATGTGGGTGTACCCCATGAGTGCCTCGAGCTCTTCCACCTGCGCCTTGGCCTGCTCAAACTGGCCCTGTGCGATGTCCACGTCCTCGCGGGCCACGAGCCGCTGATCCGTCTCCCACACGCGCCGCAGACGCTGGTAGGTTCCGCGCCGCACGGCGAGATCGGCCCGCGCGCGCTGGAGTTTTTGCTCGAGCTCCGGGACTTCGATCTCGGCCAGCACCTCACCCTTCTTCACCCAGTCGCCTTTGTCGACGCGGATCGTCTTCAGGTAGCCGGTCACCTTGGCGTGAAGGGCGGACTCGTAGAGGCCGACCAAGTCCCCTGGCAGCGTGACGGAGCGCGTCATCGCACCGCGCTCCGGCCGCACGACACTCACCGACGGAAGGCTTCCCGCTCCGGAAGGATTGCCTTCCCTCCCGCATCCCCCCGCAAGCATGGGGAGCGTGACGAAGAGCCAGGCCGAGCGCGCGAGCCCACGGATCATCTCGCCCCCTCCCGCCGCGCATAGAAGAGCTCGTAGACTGCCGGCACGAGCAGCAGCGTGAGTGCCGTCGAGACGGTGAGGCCGCCCACCGCCGCCCTCGCAAGGGGAGCCGAGGCCTCGGAGCCGGCGCCGAGCTTGAGCGCGATCGGCAGAAGACCTGCCACGGTCGCAAGAGCCGTCATCAGAATGGGCCGCATCCGGATGCGTGCCGCATCCACGATCGCAAGCCGCGCCGGCGCGCCTTCTCGGCGGCGCTGGTTCGCAAAGTCGACGAGCAAGATCGAGTTCGAGACGACAATTCCCACCATCACAATCGTGCCCATCAAGGACTCGATATTGAGCGTTGTACCCGTTGCGAGCAATGTCCAGATGACACCGATCAGTCCCATGGGTACTGCGAACATGATAATGAATGGATCGAGGAACGACCGGAACTGCGCCACCATCACGAGGTAGAGCAGCACGATGGCCATGCCGAGGCCGAAGCCAAAGCTCGAGAACGATGCCTCCATCGCCGACACGGAGCCGCGGTAGGTGATCCTTACGTCTTTGGGGAGCTCGAACTTGGCCAGGGCCTGCTTGATCGCGGCCTGCGTTCCTCCCATGTCGTCTCCCCGCGGCGAGATGAGAACGTCGACCACACGCTGAATGTTGTAGTGGGCAACCTCGGCCGGCTGTGTTCGGTGGGAGATCGACGCCACGTTGCGCAGCAGGATGGCATCCGCGTGACCCCCATCCTTTCCAGCGCTCCGTACCGGGATGTCGAGAAGCGTCTCGAGGGAAGTGATGTCCTTTTCCGGGTATTGGACGGTGAGGAAGTAGTCATTTCCGGTTTTCGGGTCGATCCAGATGGAGGGTGCGATCATCGCGTTGGAAGTGAGTGCCGTGATGGTGTTGCTGACGACGTCCTTTTGGTTGAGTCCCAGGCGCGCAGCCTTCACGCGGTCCACATTGACCTCGAGGGTGGGGTAACCGGACTCCTGCGGGATGAAGCTCTCGGCGACCTCGGGCAGGCCGCGGAGGATGCGGGCCACTTGCTGCGCCGTTTCGTGGAGGACCGCGTTATCCGGCCCGGAGAGCTGCACGTCGATCGGGGCGGCAAGGCCAAAGTTCAGTACGGCATCGATGATACTTCCGGACTGGAAGAAGGTCTGAACCTCTGGAACCTGCTTCGCGAGCTCTTCGCGCAGGCGAGCCACATAGGACCAAGTCGAACGGCGGTGGCCATCCTTCAGACTCACCATCACGAAGCCTGAATCAGAGGCCGCATTGGGGGAGTAGAGGGCCGAAAAGTCCGAGGTGAGCCCCAGGTTCGAGACCACCATGGAGAGGTCTTCCGCAGGGATGACCTCGCGAATCACGCCCTCGACCCGTTCGGTTTGCGCCTCGGTCACCTCGATGCGTGAGCCGCGCGGTGTGCGGAGATTGATGATGAACTGTCCCGCGTCCGTGCGGGGGAAGAGTTCGGTCCCGAGGAGTCGGTAGGCGCCCATCGTGACGACGAACAAGACGCCGACCGTGCCAATCACGGTCCATTTGTGTTCGAGGGCCCTCCCAAGAACGCGTTCATACCAGGCAAGGAAGCGCGCGAAGACGCGGTTGAACGCCCCCGCAAAGCCTCGATGCTCTCCCTCCTGCTCCGCCCGAGCGCCTTCCGTGCTGAGAAAGCGCGCACAGAAGATGGGAATCACAGTCATGGCGACGACGTAGGAGCCCGCCATCGAGAGAACGACGGCGAGAGAGAGCGCACCGAAGAGATACTTCGCCACACCGGAGAGGAACATCACCGGCAAGAACACGATCATCGTCGTGAGGGTCGATGCCAGAACTGGCAGCGAGACTTCCTCTGCGCCGTCTAGTGCCGCCTGCTGAGGACTCTTGCCCTGCGCCAGGTGGCGGTTCACGTTCTCCAAGACCACCACCGAGTCGTCGACCAGGCGACCGATCGCGAGCGCGAATCCTCCGAGCGTCATCACGTTGATGGTCGACCCGTTCATATAGAGCCCGAACGCTGCCGCGAGGAGCGAGAGGGGGATCGAGAGAAAAATCCCGAGCGTCGATCTGAAGTTCCCAAGGAAGATCAGAATGACCAGCGACGCGAGAATGGCCGCCGATCCCGCTTCGTGCTGGAGACTCTCGACCGCCTGACGGATGTAGTTGGATTGATCGAAGATCGCCGTGAGCTTAATCCCCGACGGTACTCCTACGAGCTTCGGCAGGAGGGATCGCACCCCGTCGACGACAGAAATCGTATTGGCGTTGCCTTGCTTCAGAACCGAAATGTAGACGGAGCGCTGGCCGTTGATGCGAACGACGTTCTGTTGAATTTGCGCCGCGTCTTCGGCTCGCCCGATGTCCCGGACGAGGACGGGTGCCTGCCCTGGGCCGATCTTGATGGGAACATCGTTAATCGCCTCCGTGTTCGGAATCATGCTGTTCGTGTCTACGAAGTAGTCGGTGTCGCCAATTTTGGCATCACCCGCCGGGATGATGAGATTGGAGTCGTTCAGGGAATGCACGACGTCCATCAGCGTGAGCCCCCGCGCTTCAAGGGCCTCCCGGTTCACGTAGACCATGATTTGCCGATACTTGCCGCCAAAGGGCGGGGGAATCGAGGCGCCAGCCACCGTCGCGATCTGGTTGCGAATGTTGTACTGCGCCTGGTCACGCAGCTGCGCCTCCGAAAATCCCGCGCCGGAAACCGTGACCAGGGTGACCGGGAGCGAGGAGGCATCTGACTTCATCACGATCGGGGGAAGCGTCCCGGGAGGCAGGTGCCGCAAATTGGACATCGCGAGGTTCGCGAGCTGGGAGGCGGCGGCATCGACGTCGGCAGTGGGCTGGAAGAAGACCTTGATGATGCTCACACCGGGCAGGGAGCGCGATTCCATGTGCTCGATGTCGTTCCCGAGAGTGAAGAAACGCTCGAAGCGCGTGGTGATATCGTTCTCGATCTCGTCGGGTGGCATTCCGGGATAAAAGGTTCCGACGACGACCGCGGGCATCTTGAGACTCGGGAACACATCCACCGGCATCCTTGAAAAGGCGGTGAGGCCAAGGAGCGCGGTGATGAGGGCGCCGACGATGATAAAGTAGGGGTTGCGAAGCGAAAAGCCCGGCATCGGCTCTTGGTTTCCTACACCACCTGGGTACAGGGCAGAACGAAGACGCGAAGCGGGATCTTGGCCCCTCCTCGCCGCGCTGCGGATCGCTTCCGGAACGCCTCGAGCTCGGCGACCACGCGGCTCGCCTTCTCCTCTTCCATCGCGGCGAGGATCACCGTGTTCGAGGCCGGCGAGTCGAAGGTGCCCTGGGCCGCCCCGGCCTCGCCTCTCCCGTGGACGTTGGGGAGCTGGGTGGAGGCATCGACCCCAAGCGAAGCAAGAAGCGCAAGCAAATCGTTGAGCAGCGAACTGCGCGAGATGATCATCAGCATCTGCATCGGTTCTCGTCCCCTGTTGCCGTCGCTGGAATCAGAGCGTCGCTTGCGGGGATCTCGAGCGGAGGGGAACCGGCGGGGTGTGACCCACTGGCGCAGGAGGCCATCGCGAAAGCAAGTAGCACGCCCAAAGCCGGGGAGGCAACGAGACGCTAGGGCTGGCTTCACCAAGGCTTTAGGCCTCGCCTTCGCTGTGGTGAACCGAGTTGCGTCCCCCGCCGGGATGCAGTGCGGAGCAAGCTGCGCCGACGCCTTCGGCGGCCCGGGCCGGGCTCTCTCGCCGCTGGCCGGAGCGAGGGGACTCCGCCGCCGGAACGCGTCCTTTCAGGGGGCGTGAGGCTCCGGGGAGCCGCGGAATCGCCGCAGGCGTCAGGGCGGGCTCCCCGAAAGATCGCCGCTGCGGCCTCCTTTAAGCTTTCGGATGTTCGAGGAGGGAGCCCGCCCTGCGCGACGCAGGCGTGAGACGAGGTCCGTGCAAACCGTTTCGCGGGTTCCGCGCTTCGTCGCTCTTTGGAAGACCCGCCAACCTTCTCGATCGACAATTCTTGCGGGGCTTCTGTGAGGAGCCCGTCACTTCGGGGAGCCTCACGGCGGAAAACGAAACGTCGAAGAAAGCTTCGATTGCTCTGTGCGCCTCCAAAAAGCCCATCGCCCCCTCTTCAAAAGCGGTCCGACACTGATCACTGATTCGTGTCGGACCTCCGCGGGTTGCGAGCACCGACTCTTTCGGCTTTGGGACCCCCTTCCGTTGGCTGGCTCGCACACCCGCGCCGCTCTTGGAGCGGACTGCCAACCGCCTGCGACAGCGATTCCCGGCGCTCCTCTTGGCTCTCTTCCCAACGGTCACGGTGAGTCAACTTCACCGTTTCGCCACAATTGCGTTACACGGCCGACACGAGATCTCCATAGGGTGGCCCCGTTCGCCGCCGGGGCGGCTTCACCGCGTGAGCTGCCGGCGGAGCGGGGGCATGGGTGAACGAGAGTCGGGCGCTCGCTCGTGCCTTCACGCGTCGCGTGGCGCTCCGTACGGTCGAGTTGCCCACCCCCCCCCAAGCGATGCCCCATGAGCGTCGACCTTCGGCGGCGCTTCCTCTCGCGGCTGCCCGTGCCTTCCTGTCGCGTCCGAAGCCGCCGCCGTCCGTGTTCCGCTGCAGTGTCCGTCAACCCCAAGAAGCAAATGCAACAGAAAAGGAGCCATCATGAGAATGTTCACACTTCGGCTCGCTTTGGCGCTGGGGACGAGCCTCTGGATGCAGGCCGGTCCCGCGCGCGGAGACGAAGCCAATGCGCCGCCGCCTGCGAACGTCGCGAGCCAGCTCGATGAAATGAAGAAAGCCCTCGAATCTCAGCAGCAGCAGATTCAAGAGCTGAGAAAGCAGATCCAAACCCGAGACCAAAGCATCGAACAAATGCAGCAGCAGATCGAGCAGACGGAGATCAACGCATCGGAGACGGCAAAAATAGCTGCCGAGCAGCGAGAGAAAAACAAGGAAGCGAAGAAGGCCTTTACACTCACTCCTGGCGGATTCCTCGAGGCCACAGCCATCTACCGCACCGAGAACGAGAATGCAGACACCGGCAGCACCTTCGGGAACATTCCCTTTCAGGGGACGGCCAACTCGAGTCTCAGTGAATTTCGCGGGACGGCGCGTCAGTCGAGGCTGTCGCTCCTCGCCGAGGGCTACCTCGATGACACCAAGCTCACCGGTTACTACGAGATGGACTTTCTCGCGGGCGCGCCCACGGGAAACGAGGCGGAGAGCAACAGCTTCAGCCCCCGGATCCGTCAGCTCTTTACGAACCTTGATTTCGACAACGGGATCTCGTTCCTTGCCGGCCAGGCGTGGAGCCTCATCACCACAAGCCGCCAGGGGATTACGCCACGCCGGGAGTTTGTGCCCTGGACAATCGATTCACAGTACAACGTCGGTTACAACTGGACGCGACAATGGCAGGTGCGGATCACAGACAAACTGATGGACAATCTGTGGGTCGCCGTCGCCGCGGAGAACCCTGAAACGGTTCTCAGCGTTGTCAATCCGCCAGCGAACGTCATGGGGTTCAATACCAGTCAGAATGCGCAGTCGCCGGGCTCGCAGTTCACACTCAGCAACACCCCGGGTGCGAACGGCGTCTCGACCGACTTTCTTCCCGATCTCACGGGGAAGATCGTGTGGGAGCCGGGGTTTGGGCACTATGAGTTCAAGGCCCTTGGCCGATTCTTCCGCGATCGGTTCAACAGCAACAACGACTACGCGACCGGCGAAGGGATCGGCGCAGCCGCCATTTTGCCCGTGACCGAGGGGCTGAACTTGACGCTTCAGACAATGGACGGTTGGGGAATCGGCCGGTATGCCTCGGGTCAAGGGGCGGACGTGACGCTCCGGCCCAACGGGGAGATCGTTCCCATTCCGACACTGAACTTCTTCGGAGGGTTCGAGGGGCATCCGAACGACGATTGGGACCTCTACACCTATGCTGGACTTGAATACTATGGACAGAAGGCCTTCCAAAACGGCGCGAGGGGCGTCGGCTATGGAACGCCGGGCGCCAACAACTCGGGCTGCGAACTGCAGGTCGTCGCAACGTGCCAGGCGCAGAATCGTCTGCTCTGGCAGATCCAGCCCGGCTTCTGGTACCGCTTCTACAGAGGACCCGTCGGAACCCTTGCCGTCGGAATGTCCTATTCCTTCGTGCATCGGGCTGCGTGGGCAGGCCTGGAGGGGATTTCTCCCCTGGGCAATGAGCACATCGTGATGACCTCCTTCCGCTACTACCTGCCGTAGTTCGACCGGTCGCTCCGGGGGAGTCGAGGAGACTCCCCCGGAGTGGCTACGCTCGCGAGATCGGGAGGACTTTGTCCTCTTCGGCTTCCGAACATCACAGGCGTTGCGACCGCGACCGGGTGAGCCTCGCGCTCCTTCCCACCGCGCATGCGCAATGGGTTGCAGCCCTCGCGGCCACTCGTACTCCACGGAAGGGCCTGGCTGAGGATGCCAGAAAAAGGTGTGGGCTTCGCATCCGACTAGTAGTCGACTTGGAACCTCATCTGAAAGAACTGCAGGTTCCCGTTGGAGGCTCTGACTCCGCTGCGGATGGCCTGGAAACCGTACTCAAACTTCGTCTTCCAGTGGCGGTTCAGGTACCAGGTTAGACCGCCCGTGACACCGTGGATCACGCCTCCTCGAACGGATTGGTTCGTGAGGTCCAAATAAGAGAGACGAGTTCCAAACTCGAGGGCCCCCCAGCCGGGTCCATGCAGAGAGAAGCTCTTGAGCGGCGTAACCGGACCGAAGATGCCCTGGGTCGCGTCGTAAGGGCGACACTCCCCGGTGAAAAACCAGCTCGCATTGACGTAGGCGCCGCCGAAGTTGAGGGTACTCGCTCCGGGTTGATCGACGAAGGAGTGAAGGACCTCGGACTGCAGTGAAAAGGGCCCCTCCACCCAGGCCGCTTCGAGGTCCACGAGCTCCGCTTCGCCCACGCGGAGGGTTCCGGTGTCCAGCAGGTAGGGAGCGAGATGGCTCTCGGGGCGAGAGCGATATTCCAGGCTGTCCTGGCTCGCGACGACGGTCAGATTAAGACCAAGATGCACCCAGCGGCGCGCAGCGACATCGTGGGACACGAGCCACGTGACACGGCCCGCAATTCGACCCGCATCGCGGGTGGTGTCGCCCACGTCCTGGGTCTCCACGGACGTGAAGAGCCCCAAGGACCAGGTGACGGTTTCGTCCCACACGGGAGTCCCGATCGCGGCTCCGATGCGGCGACCCGGAGCGAAGGCGGAGACCGGAGAGGCCTCCTCCATGAAGGTGGTGTCGCGGTTACTGATCAGCGCTTCGAGGGAGAACGGCGGGCTAAAGTTGCCGACCTTGAGGCTCCCGATCCAGGGGAGGCCCTGCCAGAACAAATAGGTGTCGGCCCATTGAGGATCCGTTCCTGCGAGCTCGAAGTTCATGGCATAAAGTGGGGTGCCGATCGCGTGGATCTCTCCCGTCACACCGAGCTGAAATCGACGGACCTCCCACCCGCTATCGATGTGTTCGAGACCATCGCTTGTGACGTAGTTGTCGGAGTCGACCTGGAGGCGGAAATTGACCTTGCCAGTGATCCAGTAAGGCTCCTGTTCTGGAGGCTCGGGAAGCCCCTCTTCGGTGCCAGGTGTCTTGGGTAAAAGGCGGAAGCGCAGTCCGTCGTCCCAGTAGATCCGTCGCGGGGTCTGGGAATCGGTCTCCTGTGTGCTTGACGGCGCTGGGCTCGGGGTCTCATCCGCGAGGGCCGACGCGCATATGACGGCGAGCGCCAGGAAGGTCGCGGTCAGGATCTCAGATCCTTGTCGCCTGGCCATTGGTGTTTCCCGAGGGCGAAGAGATTGCCGAACTCGACCGGAGACTCTGCCCAAGACGCCCCGTACTTCGTCTCGCAAGCCGCGCGACCAAATCCGAACGGGCTTAGGACCATCCAGGATGGGCCGGCGCTCGCACCTTCCATTCTCGACTGTACGGGAGGACCTTGGCGACCCTCGCTCCAAATGTCGAGACCCACTTCAGTCGGCTCACCCATCGAGCCAGCACCGACGCCCTCGGTCCTGGTTCCAGGGGATCCAGCAGAGGGCTCCTCCGGGCGGCGGGTGGGCTTGACGCTCGGTCACTCCAGCTGGTTATATCCCTCGACCAAAAGCGAGATGAGGTGTTGAACAATGCCCGAGCAGCCGAGCTTCTTCGAGAGATCTGATCTCTTTATCGGTGGCGAATGGGTTCACCCCAAGGGCCACGGGAGAATCGAGGTCGTCGGTGCGGCATCCGAGGAGCCCATCGGACGGGTTCCCGAAGCGTCCCCCGCCGACGTGGACCGCGCGGTAGCCGCGGCGCGCCACGCCTTTGAGCATGGTCCCTTCCCGCGCTGGACGACGGAAGAGCGTGCCGGCGCGATCGGTCGTCTCTCGAAGGCGCTGCAGGCGAGGGGACCCAAAATCGCCGAGCTGATCTCCCGGGAAAACGGCTGCCCCGCGCAGCAGTCGCTCCTGGCGCAGGTCTTCGCCTCGACCATGGTCCTCGACACCTACGTCGACCTCGCGCAAAAGTACCTGTGGGAAGACGAGCGGGCAGGTGCGATCGGCGGCCGTGTGCGGGTCCGGAGGGCTCCCGTCGGCGTGTGCGCCGGCATCATCCCGTGGAATGTGCCCCTCTTCATCATGGCGATGAAACTCGGACCGGCGCTCGCAGCGGGCTGCACGATGGTGCTTAAGCCCTCGCCGGAGACAGCGCTCGATCCGTATCTTTTGGCCGAGGCGATCGAAGAAGCACAGATCCCGCCCGGGGTCGTGAACATCGTGACCGCAGGTCGAGAGACGAGCGAGTATCTCGTCCGTCACCCTGGGATCGACAAGGTGAGTTTCACGGGGAGCACCGTTACAGGCGGTCGCGTCGGTGCCCTGTGCGGCGAACAGATCAAACGTTGCACGCTTGAGCTCGGCGGAAAGTCGGCAGCCATCCTGCTCGAGGACGTGGACCTCGCTGCGTCGATGCAGCAGCTCTTGATGTCAGCCCTTTTGAACAACGGTCAGGCCTGCGGCGCGCAGACACGGATCCTTGCCCCGCGATCCCGCTACAACGAGATTGTCGAAACTTTGGGCGCGGCCGTCGGCGCGATGAAAGTCGGCGATCCCCTCGACCCACAGACCAATGTCGGCCCTGTGGTGAGTCGGCGGCAGCGAGATCGTGTGGAGGGCTACCTCGAAGCGGGGAAGCAGGCCGGCGCCAAGCCCGTGTGCGGGGGCGGTCGCCCGTCGCACCTCGAGAAGGGGTGGTTCATCGAACCCACCGTCTTCGCCCAAGCCGATAATCGCATGAAGATCGCCCGCGAGGAGATCTTTGGCCCCGTTCTCGTCGTTATTCCCTACGAAAGCGAGGAGCAGGCCGTCGCGATCGCGAACGACTCACCCTACGGATTGTGCGGATCGGTCTGGACGAAAGACGTGGAGCACGCCGCTACCCTGGCACGCCAGGTGCGAACCGGCTGCATGACGGTGAACTCCTCCATGATCCTCGACTTTCGAGCACCCTTCGGTGGGTTCAAGCAGTCGGGAATCGGGCGCGAGCTCGGACCGGAGGGCATCGATCCCTACGTGGAGTACCAGTCCATTATCCTTCCGAAGTAGGCCTCTCGGAAGGCCGCAAAACCTGCGGCTTGAAAACTCGGCACGAGCGCAGCTCTGCGCCGGGTTCGCCTTACGAGCCCCCGAAGATGGGGCCGCGGTGGAGCTCGGGTAGGACAGGCGTGAGCTTAAACTGGAGACTCATGCGCTGGCCGAAGTTGTTGGGCCGGATCACCATGTAATCGAACTCGACCCCGAGCTTGAAGGTGATGCTCTCTCCGAACTTTAGGACTTTACCCACACCGAGACCCACCGGGAGAGTCAGCTGCTGGCTCTTTGCATCCTTCCAGTTCACCATGATGGTCGGCGACATGCCGACACTCCAACCCTCCGGCAAGAAGTACGTCAAGAAGTACTGAGCGTTGAACTTGCTGACGTCGTCGCGAAACACCGAACCCGCAAAGGACCACCACTGCTGCGCGAAGACCGCGGCAAGGAAGCGGGCTGAGCGATACCCCACCGCCGCCGCCGGTCCGACCTCCCACTTCCCGTCGCCGAGCTGATCGCTCGTCGCGGTGGGAAGGACGAAGGTGGGGCCCGTCCCGAAGATCAAGTGCTCAGCCGAAGGTACGAGGACCACCGGGATCTGGAGGTCGCCGACTCCGATCGAGCGATCGATCTCCATCTCCGCACTGTTGTTGAAGGGCTTGGAGTCGAGGAGGTTGATCTTCGGCTTCGTCATGAGCCACAGCCAATCGGTGAGCTGGAGAGGGAGGAGAGGCTCGGCCTCGATGGTCTGCTCGACGCGCTGCGTACGGTACTCCACGATCGAGAGCCAGTACGTGGTAGTCCGAAGATTGAAGTTCGTGGTCGTGCTGATCGGGTTCGTGAGCTCTCGGTCGATCGCCGTGAGTGGGTCGTCTCCCGTATCGGCCGCTGCGCCCGCGCTGGGTGTCCCATTCTGGGGATCTGCGCTTTGGCCTTGCGCGGACGAAACCGCGAGGAGGACGACGAGCGCGCAAAGCCCGGCGAACGATCTTCGGTCGATTTTGCAACGCAGAGCAGGCGTGAGCACAGGCCCGCCGAGAGTTCTGCTCCCTCCAGTCTCGAGGTCACTCGGGGCGTTCGCTGGAGAAGGCTGGTCTCCGATCACGCGGCGTCCCCCCTCGGGCAGTCGTCTCCGTCATGCGATCACGTCTCCACGATTTATTATGCATGGCTCGCTCGCGTGTGGCTCAAGAAAGATCGGGGTCCTGCGCGCGGCGGCGCGGGCATCGTCAGCTCACGGGGCGCTACCGACACAGAGATTGGGATCTCGCGCCGGGGCTAGTGTGAAAACTTGTGCGTGGGTTTCTCTGTCTCGAGGCCGGAATGCGATGGCTCCAAAAGACCCCCATCGCTGGATCGGCCGGAACGATCCCGAGGGCGGGCTTCCCTCTCGTGACGCAACGCGGAGACGTCGGAGAGCTCAGGGGATCGGCGCCTCAGCTTGAAGGAGGCGGGAAGCGGAGCGGCCCGACGCAGCTCAGAAGCCCAGGTGCGGAGCGCTTGTTCGTCCTGGTCCCACACGAGAAAGCCCGGGCCCTTGGCGCGAAAGCCGAGCGGCTTGGGCGGGCCTTCGGCGGGTTGGCCTTGCATGGGCGAAGAGTCGGCCGCCCCGGTGGCGAACCCATGAGGTGCCCACGGCGTTTGCGTCACGTCTGCGGTTCGTTCTCGAACAAGAAGCGCGAGACGAGGTCCGCTACGCCGTCCATCGCCGCATCGGCGTCGACCTCCGCGTCCCCGAGCGTGAGCCGAACCGTCGTCCACTGGACAGCGGCGTGGATCAGGAAGGCGGCGGTTGCGGGATCGGCAACGCGCACCCGACCCTCCACAAGAAGCCTCGTGAGGAGGATCTCGAGGGCACGACGGACGCGGGTATCGATTCGCAGGAGCACTGCCCGAAAGTCCGGGTCCTTGAAGAAGCGCTCCCAGAGAATGCGCTGCACACCGGGTCGGATGGTCTGGGCGTGGACGATCCGGTGGACCAAGCCCCTTACCGACTGGCGCAGGTCCGGCCCTTGCCATTTCTCCGGCTCGAGCTCGCGGACCACGAGATCTGCAATCTCCTCCACCGTACCGTGGAGGAGCTCGAGAAGGATGGTGCGCTTGTCGCGGAAGTAGCCGTAGAGGCTCCCCACCCCAAGGCCTGCCCGCCGGGCAATCTGCGTCGTGGTGGTCTCGTCGAAACCCGTCTCCTCGAAGCAGGCCACCGCGGCCTCAAGGATCCGCTCCCGTGTGCGGCGGCTTCTCGCCTGCTGGGGAGTCCGGGGAACGCGGCTCGGCCGGGGCTTCGGGAGAGACATCCTTCCCATTCTACATGGAGCGGCCGTAAGAAATAAGTTGAATCTGACGTCGGATTCTGATTAACTTCGCAACTCGTTGTTCTGCCGTTGCTTCATCTGCCCCAAGGGGAAGCCCCTCGCCCCCGGGTAGACCCAGGAGGCTTCATGCCGCCGATTTCCGCGTCCATCCCCGCCGAGAGTGGATCCATCGACTCGGAGCTCGAGACCATTCTGACCTCTTTTGACACGAGCTATGTCTGGAACTACGGCTGCGTGAAGGAGGGCCTGCGGGACCTCTACGAGAAGGCCAAGCGTGAGCAGTGGAACGCGACGCAGCAGCTCGCCTGGTCCACCCCGGTCGATCCCGAGAGCGAGATTGTTCCCCAGTCCTTCAATCCTCTCGCCGAGTGGGCGCCCTTCCGCAAGCTCAGTCCGAAGCAGGTCCGGCACTTCCAGCACGCTCAGCTCTCCTGGTCGCTCTCCCAGTTCATGCACGGCGAGCAAGGAGCCCTGATTACCGCGTCTCAGCTCGTGGGCGCCGTGCCCTGGATCGACGCCAAGTACTACGCCGCGAGCCAAACCATGGACGAGGCGCGACACGTGGAGGTGTTTAGTCGCTACCTCCGCGAAAAGCTGGAATGGGAGTGGGGGATCAACGAGAGCCTGAAGAAGCTCTTGGACATGATCCTCAAAGACTCGCGCTGGGATTTTAAGTATCTCGGGATGCAGATCCTGGTCGAGGGACTCGCCATGGCAGCCTTCGGCAATCTGTACCAGATGGCCCGCGAGCCGCTGCTCAAGGAGCTCATCCGCTACGTGATGCGAGACGAGTCGCGTCATGTGGCCTTCGGCGTACTCTCGCTTCGCGACTACTACGTCGACATGCCGGAAAACGAGCGGCGTGACCGCGAGGAGTTCACGATCGAGGCCTGCGAGCTGATGCGAGATCGGCTGATCGGGGAGGACGTGCTTCGCACCTTCGGTTTTGATGCCAAGGCCGGCCGCGACTTGATCCTGGCATCGCCGGTCATGCAGCTCTTCCGTCAGCTGCTTTTCATGCGGGTCGTGCCCAACATTCGGCGCCTCGGGCTGCTCACACCCCGTGTGCGCGCGGCCTTCGAGTCGCTCGGTATCCTTCAGTTCGAGAACTTCGATAGCGAGGCCGCGGATCGCCAGCTCGGCTTCGCCTGAGCGAGAGAAGGAGCGCGAGCGGGCCCTAGCTTCTCTGCTTCACGCTGAGCACGGGACAGGGCGCGCGCTGCACCACCCGTTCGGCGATGCTGCCCAACAGAAGGTGCTTGAGACCCGAGAAACCGCGGGTTCCGATCACAATCAAGTCAGCCCTGCTCGCCACGGCCTCTTCTTCGATCACGGTGGCGGGATAGCCCTCGCGCACCACGCATTCGGCCTCGATCCCCTGCGCCCGGAGGGGCCCTGCGTAGCGCTCGAGCGAGGCCGCGGCCTCGTTTTTCACGTTCGCCCAGAAATCCGGCGGAAGGTACGCGGCCTCGAGTTGCTGGAACTCGACCGGAAGATGATAGGCATGGAGAAGAATCAGCCGGCTCCCGTGCTCCTTGGCAAGGTGCGCGGCCCATTCCATGACCGCCGCTGTATTGGGCGAGAAATCGATCGGAACGAGAATGCGTCGGATCTCGATCACCCGCAGAGCCTGCCCCGGGCATCGCCCGGAGTCCAGCGTACCGCTGCCAATTCTCTAGACTCCGCGCTTCGTTGACGGAGCCCGGGCCCAGGCCTACCGTCGCAGCCCACACGTTTTGGGGCCGTAGCTCAACTGGGAGAGCGCTGCGTTCGCAACGCAGAGGTTGGCGGTTCGATCCCGCTCGGCTCCACCACCCGGATTTTGCGATGACGGGCTGCCCGCCCCTTGGGGCGGCCCGTCGCGACATGGCCCCGCGCGAACGAGAAGTCGAAGGTACGCTTCGCGACGGGATGTCGAGGATGGCAGAGCGGCACGAGGAGGAGGTTGAGACTCATGGCTCACGGCATCCCGGAGCTCGTTGAACGCCAGGTGCGATTCTGGCGAGTACAGGGCGCATCGTCTCGAACGGCGCCGCCGAATCCCTGCGTCGCGCTCTCACGCCTTCCCCATTCCGGTGCCGCCGAGATCGGTCATGCGCTCGCCGAGCGGCTCGGCTACGGCTTCTTCGGAATCGAGATCGTGGACCAGATCGCCCGAGAGCACGGGGTCGCCCGACGGCTGGTCGAGGGCCTGGATGAGCACGTGCGGAACGTGATCGAGCGCTACGCCGTCGACGCGTTGCGGGGCCGCATGGTGACTGAAGCCGAATACTTAAGCTCGCTGGTGCGCGTGATCGCCACCCTCGGCGAGCGGGGGGGCGCCGTCATCCTGGGCCGGGGAGCAAGCTTCATCTTGCCGCCGTCGCGGGCGCTCCGGGTCTTCTTGGTAGCACCCCGCGAGGCGCGCGCGGCTCAACTTGCCCGTGTGCGAGGGAAGACGGAGGAGGAAGCGCGTCGATTGCTCGAGGCGGAGGATGCCGATCGGATCGCGTTCCTGCGGCACCACTTCGAACGCAACCCGGACGACGCGGTCTTCTACGACCTCTCGATCAACACGGGGAGTTTCTCGTCGGCGCAGGCGGTGGAACTGATCGTCGAAGCCCTCGCGCGGCGCTTCCCTGGTTGCGCCGCCGCTGCCTCGCGGAGCACTTCCACGAGTACGGGAAGCGCGGCGCGGATGGAGTAGTGGGCCTCGGCGCGAGCCCGCCCGGCCTCCCCCATGCGTTGGCGCAGATCGGGGTCTGCGAGGAGCGCGGAAAGGCGTTCGTACCACTCGATGGGCGAGCTTGCGAGGTAACCGCACACCCCGTCGCGAACCACCTCGGCATTGACTCCCACCGGACTTGCGACGACGGGAATTCCGCACGCCATATATTGAATGGCTTTGAGCGCGCACTTCCCAGCGGCAAAGGCATCGTCGCGCAAGGGCATGATGCCGATATCGAACTCCATGAGGTCGTCCACCTCCTCCGCGATGCTGCCGTAGTGCTTCCAAGGCCGACAGCGAACCTCGACCCCCGGGCAGTCGAAGCGCCTCGGGCCGAGGAGCAAGAGGCGCATGGGAATGCGCTCGGCAAGCTTTTTCAGGACCGGTCGCAAGGACTCGAGGTAGACCACGTTCGGTGGGGCGCCGATCCAGCCGATGGTGAGTGGCCCGGTTCGGCGTACCGGACGGACCCGGTAGCTCCTGGTCTCGACCACTGTCGGAAGCAGGCGAACGCGTTCGCAGTGAGTGCGAGCATAGGCTGCGAGGTTTGGGCTCCCAGCAAGCACGCTGTGGCAGCGCGTGAGGAGCGCGGGTAGCGCTCGGTCCCGGCGTGTGAGCGCATCGGCAAGGATCCGAAGGGGTCGCCCCGTGCCGTAGGCCAGGTCGGGCCTTAGGTAGATCGCGTCGTCGAAGTCAAACACGGGGCGAAGCCCGAAATGGGAAACGAGGCGCTGCATCCCGAGCGGGAAGGTCTCCTTCTGGAGCAAGAGAAGGTCGTAGCGCCGCGCGTCCCAGAGATCCCGCAGCCGGCGGAGGCATACGCGGCTGAACTGAAGCGCGGCCCAAGAGGCCCGAATAGAACTCGGAAACGAACGGACCCCGTAGCCAAGCTCGAGATAGCGTCGACTGGCCCGGGACCGGATCTCGACCTCGATTCCGCTCGCCCGGAGGGGCTCCAGCCATTGGTGGATCCGGAAGCGGCTGCTGGGCTCGGAATCGGGGCCCACCGTGAGACAGAGAACGCGCATCGATCCTCGAAGGCGCCGTGTGGCGCGCCTTTTGGTGCGATCGGTGTTCTCAGGGCGGTGCTTGAGCCGGACCCTCTCCCCCGGGCCGGTGGATCGGCCGTCGGGGGAGGAGTAGGATCGCCGGTCGAGGGAATGCGATGACGGAGACCAGGGCGCCCGGCGGCTCCATCGGCTACGCCGATCAACACCGCTTCGGACGGGTGATGCGCATCCCGACTCCCACCCCCTTCCCGGTGGGGGACATCAACTCCTATGTGATTGAGGACTCGACCCGCCGCGGTGAGCTCACCCTGATCGACACCGGGGTGAAATCGACGGCCGCCTTCGAAGCGCTGCGGAAGGCTTTCAAGGAATATGGCTACTCCCTCGAGCAAGTGCGGCGCATCCTGGTCACCCACGCCCACATGGACCACTACGGCCAGGCCCTGCGTCTGCGCGAGATCTCGGGGGCCACGGTCTACGCCTCCGAGCTCGAGGGCGAGCGCATGAAGACCCACTGGTCGCCCTCCGCACAGCGCGACGAGCGTATTCTCGCCGCCTTCGAGCGCTGGGGAGTGCCTCCGCAGGTCGCGCGGAGCGACGCAGGCATGAGCGACCTCTCCAAACAGCTCCAGGACCCGATGGATGTGGACGTTGTTCTCGGCGAGGGCGACCGCGTCGAAATCGGCGACTGGACCCTCGAGGTCATGGACACACCGGGTCACTGCGAGGGTCACATCGTCTTCTACGAGCGCGATACACGCGTGCTCTTCTCTGGCGACCATCTCCTCACGGACATCTCGCCGGTTCCTCTCCTTTCTTTTCCCAAGCGCGAGGGCGAGCCTCGGCCGAAGAGCCTGGCTCGGTTCATGCAATCCCTCGTCAAGGTCGAGGCGCTGGACTGCGAGATCACCTTCCCCTCGCACGGGGATGTGATTCTCGACCATCGCAAGCTGATCGCTGGCTACCGTCTGCACCACGAGCGAAGGGCGCTCCAGCTGGCGCGCATGCTGGCCGCCGGGCCGCGCACGGCCTTCGAGCTCGCGACCCAGATGTTCCCGCGCCACTACGCGACGCAGCTCTTCCTCGTGCTTTCGGAGGTGATCGGTCACCTCGACATCCTCGTCGACGAGGGCACGGTGCGAATCGAGGAGAAGGCGGGCGTCGAGTACGCTCGTCTTGCGCGTTTATGTGGGTAAGCAAGGTCAACGAGCTGATCGGGTCGTCCCCCGAAGGCTTTGAGCAGGCCGCGAAGCAAGTGATTGCCCGGGCGAATCGCACGCTGCGCGGGATCACCGGTATCGAGGTGATCGAGAAGCGTGTCAAGATTCAGGAAGGCGAGATCGCCGAGTACCGTGTGCGGCTGCGGCTCGTCTTCGACATGGCACCCGAGACGGTCCTCCACTGGTAGGGAGTCCACCACCCAATGGCCATCGCTTCGGTCTCGACCATCACCTCGGCCTCGCCCATCGGCTGGCAGGACGCCATTCAGCGCGGATTCGATCGGGCACGCAAGACGCTGCGCAATATCACCGGGCTTCAGGTCGTCGAGGAGAAAGCCCGCGTGGAGGACGGCAAGATCACCGAGTTTCTCGTCACCCTCCGCGTCATCTTCATCCTCGACGAGAACCCCCGCTAGAAAGAGGCCGGAAGGCTCGGAGGCAGGCGTGCGCGAAGAGCCGCGAGCTGTCCCGGCGATTGTGGCGGCCGGTGACCGCCGGGCGGCGAAGGCCGTCCACGGAGAAAGCAAGGTCTACCTGGAGATCGGGGGCCGGCCGCTGGTCGCCCATGTGGTGGCGACGCTGCAGCGTGTTCCCGAAGTGTCCGAGGTCTGGGTGGTGGGCGATCCCGACCGCCTCGCCGCTGCCCTCGGCCAAGAGGACGTCGCAGCGGAGATCCGCAAGCCTCTCCATATTGTTCCCCAGTTCCGGAACCTCTATGAGAACGCCTGGCAGAGCTTCCGGCGCGTCCTCCCGGGCGCTCCGCCCGAAGGGCGCGATCCGGTGGGGAGCGACCTCGACCAGCGCGTCGTCTATCTCTCCGCCGATCTGCCCTTCGCGACGGCGCAAGAGATCTCGGAATTCATCCGACGCGGGATGGAGCTCGGCTGCGATTACGCGGTTGGGCTCGTGACCGAGGAGTCGATGGCGCCCTTCTATCCTACAGCGGGCGAGCCCGGAATCCGCATGGCGTATTTCAATCTCCGAGAAGGCCGCTTCCGGCAGAGCAACCTGCATCTTGCAAAGCCGGCGCGTCTTTTGAACCGACATTACATCGAGGACCTGTACGAGCACCGCTACCAGAAACAGTGGGGCCAGATCCTGGGCCTCGCGTTCCGCTTGCTGCGCGTGGAGCAGGGCGGGCTGCGGATCCTCTTCTATTACGCGCTGATGCACCTTGCGGGTATGGCGGACCGCTCGGGTCTGCGCAGGCTCGCGGACTGGCTGCGCCGCTTCATCTCGATTGCGCGGGTCGAGGGCACGCTCGGCTCGCTGGTGCGCGCTTCGCTGCGCTTTGTGGTGACTGACGTCGGCGGGTGCGCGGTCGATATCGACAACGAGCACGACTGCGACGCAGCGCGAGCCCGCTTTTCCGAGTGGCGCAAGCAGCAGGAAGTGCGGGCTGAAGCGCTCTACGGCCCGCTCCTCCTGCCCGCCGGAGAGGCGCCTGACTCGCAGCTGCCCGGCCCGCCCGGGAGAGGGGAGGGCTAGTGCGGGCCCAGGACGTGGCGGCCGAGGTGCGCAGGGGGGCGGGTCTTTTCGACTTGCCCGCGCGGGGGGTGCTCGCCGTCCAGGGGGGCGACCGTACGCGCTGGCTCAATGGAATGATCAGCAACGACGTGGCTCGCCTTCTGCCCGGTCCCCGGGCCTCGGGCTGCTACGCCATGCTCCTCACGCCGCAGGGCCGAATCGTCGCTGACCTCCACGTGCTGCTGCGACCGGAGGAGCTCTGGCTCGAGCTTCCGCAAGCCGACATCCCCGTCGTCCGCGAGCGCCTCGCAAAGCTGATCATCGCCGATCATGTGAAGCTCGTGGATCGAAGCCACGAAATCGGACGTCTTGGCGTGGAGGGCCCGCAGGCCCTCTCCTTCGTGTGTGGCGTCCTCTCGCCGGGAGACCGCGCTGCGGCCGCCGCACTCGCCCCCGACGCGTGCGTGGAGGCGCGAATCGCAGGAGTGGACGTCGTGCTCTGTGCCTTTGGCTGGACGGGGGAGCGCGCGCTGCAGCTCTTCGTTCCCGGACCGGCTGCCGCGCGGGACAAGGTGCGAGACGCACTCCTTGCGGCAGCTGCGGACCATGGGCTCGTCCGCGGGTCCGACGAGGCCCTCGAGATTCTGCGCGTCGAAGCGGGGATCCCGAGACTTCATGCGGAGCTTTCGGAGGAGGTGCTGCCCCCCGAGGCGCGCCTCGAGCGTGCGGTCTCCTACACTAAGGGCTGTTACACGGGGCAAGAGATCGTCGCTCGTCTTCGCTCCCGCGGGCAGGTCGCGCATCTTCTGGTCGGGGTCAGAGCGGACGGGGGAAGCACGCCGCAGCGGGGAGACGCGGTCCAGGTCTCCGGCGAGGTGGTCGGTGAGGTGACGAGCGCGGTGCACTCGCCGTCCGCCGGGCCGATCGCCCTGGCCTTCGTGCGCCGCCCGCACGCGGAGCCTGGCACCGTCGTTCGCGTCGGGGCCGGCCCGGGCCGGGTGGTGGCGCTGCCCTTCGTTTCACCCGCACCCGCGGCTGCGTCGTGAGGGGCGCGATCCTCGTTTTTGCCAAGGCACCGCGCCCCGGCCTCGTGAAGACGCGCATGACGCCTCCCTTCTCGCCCTCCGAGGCCGCGGAGTTCTACGCCTGCCTTCTCGATGATGTGCTCGAGGCGACCGCCGAGAGTGCCCGCCGCCTCGGGCTCGACGCGGTGGTTGCGGTTCATCCGGCTGAGGCGTGCGCGGAGATCGCGCGCCGCGCCCCGCCCACCTTTCGTGTCGTTGCGCAATGTGGGCAGGATCTTGCGCAGCGTATGCGTTGGGCGGTCTCCGAGGCCGCAGCCGGGGGCTTTAGCCCAGTGCTGCTCCGGGGAAGCGATAGCCCGACCCTCGGTGAAGGCACGATCGAAGAAGCCCTCGCGACCCTCAAGGGGGCAGATGTGGTGATTTCACCAGATCTCGACGGAGGCTATAACCTGATCGGTCTTCGGACTCCTGCGCCTGCGCTCTTCGACCATCCGATGAGCACGGGCTCGGTGGTCGCCGACACCCTCGCCAGCGCCTCACGCCTCGGCCTGCGAGCGCGGGTCTTGGCCGGGGGCTTTGACCTCGACACCGCAGCGGATCTGCGCTGGTTGGCCGAGGCACGGCGCAGTGGCCCCCCCCCGTGTCCCAGGACCCTCAGCTTTCTCGACGAGCATGCCTTGTGGCGCCATGTCGCCTTCCCGCCCCGCTCGGTGTAGGTGTACCCTTGCCAATGAAATGGGCAGGCCTTGGCGCGGATTCTGGCAATTTTCGGGCTGCGAACTGCTCTACGATCATGTACTTAAGGCCTGCAGTGGCAAGGCGATTGCACATCGGCAACCTACGGCCCTTGTCCGTGATGGCGGAAGTGCGTTAACAACCCGTGGAGGGGGGTACTCACATGCATTGGCATCGCAAACTCTTGACCTTGGCGGCGCTAGGAGCGCTCGGCGTACCGCAGCTGGCCGCCGCCGACGATGTCCAAAACCAGCTCACGCAGATGCAGCAGCGGATGAACCAGCTCGAAGATAAGTTGCAGGCAACGACGGACCAGCTCCAGGCGACGGAGAAGAAGTCGGAAGAGCAGCAGCAGGTGATCGACCGTGCCGGTCTCAAAGACACCAAAACCGGTTCTTCGAAGATCGCCTCGTTCCTAGATACCCTCACGATTGGTGGCTGGCTAAGCACCAGCTACTGGTACAACGCCAACAATCCGGCCTCGGGCAATCTCAAGAATGCCAACACAGGAGGGGGGTCGAATCCGACCAACCCCGATGCGAACAGCTTCAACTTCGAGCAGCTGTGGTTTGAGCTGGAGCGACCGATCAGCCCCGATGCCCGAGCGGGCTTCCGGGCGGACATCGCGTTCGGCCAGATCGCGAGCATCTTGAATCAGATCAACGCCGGAACGAACTGCAGCAACACCGCGACAGGCTCTGTCACCGCACCCACTCTGATTCAAACGGCGCCGGGCGCGGCACCCAGACCAGGGAACGTAGTCGGTGCGTTCCCCGGTGGTGTGGTGGCTCTGAGCTCAGCGAGCGCCCAGAATACGGCACGCAATACGTGCAACCAGAGCTCGTCGGTGTATATCGACCAGGCCTACGTGCAGTACTTGATTCCGTGGGGTGATATCACGTTCAAGGCAGGTCAGTTCGGGACGCTGATTGGATACGAGGTGCCCCAGGCCCCGTACAACTGGCAGGTCTCGCGAGGCCTCCTCTTCTCTCTGTTCCAGCCCATCAATCACGTCGGACTCCTTCTGTCGAAGACCTACGACAACGGCATCGACTGGGGCATTGGCGGCGTGAATGGCTTCGGCGGGCCGATCGGCCTAAATGGCGGTCAGAACTCGCCGGACAACAACGAGAGCAAGAGCATCCTCGCCCACGTGGGTCTGACAGGTGACATTGGCGGCGTCTCCATCCAGGCCCTGTGGGGCCCGGAGGCCACCGGAAACGATCACCAGACGCGCACCACGATCGACTTCATCGCTCACATGAAGCCGTGGGACTGGGGACCGGAAGTCGCTCTGAACGCGGACTACGCGATCTTGAACGGGAACCTGCCGAGCACGATCAATGGTGTCCCGACAGGCTTCCGGCCGGGCGCGCAGTACAGCCCAGACGCCTGGGGTGCAGCGCTCTACGCCAGGCAGGCCATCACGGACAAGCTCGGTGTGAGCGTTCGTGGCGAGTACATCCAGGACCACAACAGCTTCTTCTGCGTGCAGACCGGGTTCTTCTGCACCGTCGTTCCGATCCCTGGAGGGACGTTCGCGCAGGTCAGTCCTGGGGCGCCGCTTGGCTTCCCGAACGACAACGCAAAGGTGTATGAGTTCACTGGGACGATCGATTACTCCATCACGCAGCAACTCATTACGAAGCTGGAACTCCGCTATGATGCACTGTCAAACATTGATGGCGTGAGCACACACGGGAGCTTCCCGGTGGGCTACATCAACAACGAGAGCAACGGCCTGTTCAACTTCAACCACCAGCTGGTGGCGGGAGCTGAGATCCTTTACAAGTTCTAAAGGCCACTTGGTACCGGAGGGCGCGGCGGAGCGATCCGTCGCGCCCTTCCTATTGGGCCTTGGGCCAAGCCGATGGCGCGGGAGGGATGCTCGAAAAGGCTCGCACGCGGTGGTTGGAAGAGGAAGGGCGGTCGAGCTTCGTGCGGCTCGCGCTTAGCGAAGGCCGCCGTTTGATCCCCAGACACTCCAGGTCGGGCTAATCCCGTGACGCTCCATCTTCGAGTAGAGCGTGCGGCGCCCGATGCCAAGAGCGCGCGCAGCGGCAGAACGATTCCCGCGATGGTCCCGAAGCGCACAGGTGATCCGCCAGGCTTCGGCGAGATCGACCCAGGAGCGTAACGAGATGCGGGCGGTTCCGGGGGTCTGGCTGGCCCGCCGGTAGAGCTCCTCGAAGAGGGGCTCGAGCAGGCTTCCGTTGAGTCCGCTGGGCTGTCGCTCGATCTGCGCCGTCATGCCCGAACTGGCGTTGCAAGGCCCGTTCCACGCGCGCCCTGCCGTTTCGTCACGTCTTCCCCCTTTGTGACGCGCCCTTGCGCCTGATCCTGTGGCAGGGGTTGCCCGCCCAACCAGCAGAGGCGGCAGAGGACGCTTGTGAAACCGTGCGGAAAGCAGCCCGATCGCGCCTCTATCTGCGCGAATCGTCCACGGCACGCACGTTGCTATGTGAAGCTCGAGCGCTTGGGCAGGGCAATGGCCTAGAGAGACTCGTCCGCGGTGCGGCGGGTTTCGAGTTGCGGGAGCCCTCTTGATTCCGGAGGGGCGCGAGGTTCAGGCTTTTGGCTTCGTGCTCCTTGGGCGCAGCTGAGCCATCCGGCGGCAAGCGCAGGCTTGCTTTGAGCGAACGCGCAGTTCCCCTGTAGGCGGCTCGAGCCGCGGCGAAGGAGCACGAGCGATGAACAAGGTCGAAGCAATCTTGAAGCCCTTCAAGCTCGACGACGTGAAGCAGGCGCTCACCGAGCTCGGAGTCTCAGGGCTCACCATCACCGAGGTACGCGGGTTCGGGCGCCAGAAGGGTCACACCGAGCTCTATCGCGGCGCCGAGTACGTGGTCGACCTCGTGCCCAAGGTCAAGATCGAGGCTGTGGTAGCGGATGAACTCACAGAGAGCGTGGTGAACACGATCAAAGATACTGCCAAGACGGGCAGGATCGGCGACGGAAAGATCTTTGTGACGAAGATCCTCGATGCGGTCCGCATCCGCACGGGAGAACGGGGTCAAGCAGCGCTTTCCTGAAGGCGAGTCGCTGGCGGCAACAGTCTTCGTCTGCCCGGAAACTGGGCAGATGCTGGTGATTAATTGGGCAAAAGTTGAGCAGAATGCGGCCCAGAATCGCTCTTGGAAACCCAGAAAGGTCCAGGAGAACGCAACTCATGGCATGGAGCTTGCGATCGGCCCGACAGCCTACGCTGGGGCCGACGGTCTTCCCCTGCGCCGGCACGAGGCCGGTCGCGACCGGACGCAGGAGCTCCCATGCCCGGGTCCTTCAAGAAGCTCTCGATTGCAAGGCAGGCGCTGCTCGGCGGCCTGGTACTGCTTGCGCCCTTTCTTCGGGCTGCGTCCGCCCTCGCGGAGGATCGGGCCGCGAAGCCTCTGGCGATCGACACGGGCGATACGGCATGGGTTCTCGCGGCAACGGCACTGGTTCTCCTGATGAGCGTGCCTGGCCTCGCGCTCTTCTACGGTGGCTTGGTGCGCGCAAAGAACGTGCTGAACGTGCTGATGCAGTGCTTCATCGCCGCCGGTGTGGTTGGGGTCGTGTGGATCCTCGTGGGCTACAGCCTGGCCTTCGGGGAGGGCAACGCATTCGTCGGCGACTTCTCAAAGGTGGCCCTCTCGGGAGTCACACTGGATTCGGTGTGGGCGAACCTCGCGACACCGCCGCGCAACATCCCAGAGTACGTGTTCATCATGTTTCAGGCGATGTTTGCGATCATCACACCGGCACTCATCATCGGCGCGGTGGCCGAGCGCATGAAGTTCAGCGTCTTCATCGCGTTTATCACAGTCTGGCTCCTCGTCGTCTACTGCCCCATCGCACATATGGTGTGGAGCAGCACGGGGTGGATCGCCAAGGCTGGCGCCATCGACTTCGCCGGTGGGATGGTGGTTCATATGTCGAGCGGCTTCTCGGGACTGATGGCCGCCCTGCTCCTCGGCAAGCGCCGAGGCTTCGGGAGGGAGCCCATGCCGCCGCATAGCCTTCCCTTCTGCGTGACCGGCGCGGGTCTCCTGTGGTTCGGGTGGTTTGGCTTCAACGCCGGAAGTGCGCTCAGCGCGAGCCCGCTTGCGGCGCTCGCGTTCCTGAACACGAGCACGGCGACGTCGACCGCAATCGTGACTTGGGCGGCGATCGAGTGGTTCCATCGGGGAAAGCCCACGGCGCTCGGGATCGCAACCGCCGCCGTCGCAGGTCTCGTGGCGATTACGCCCGCCTGCGGCAACGTCAGTCCCATGGGCGCGATCGCCGTCGGATTCACGGTCTGCATCGTGTGCTACGGCGCCTTGACCTTCCTAAAGCCCGTCGCGGGCTACGATGACGCCCTTGACTGTTTCGGCGTGCACGGGATGGGCGGCATGTGGGGCGCGCTGGCCTCGGGCCTGTTCGCAGCAACGCTGGGCGCTGGCATCGAGTCGAATGCGCAGCAGGTGCTGGTGCAACTCAAGGGTGTCGCATTTACGGCGATCTATGCTCCCCTCGCGACACTTGTGATCCTCATGCTACTTAGGGCGGTGTTCGGCTCGCTGCGTGTCGATGAGGATGCGGAGGAGACGGGTCTCGATCTCTCCGAGCACAGCGAGGCCGCCTACGTATCGGTGGGTGGAGGTTTCGGGGGAGGTACGCTCGTGGAGAAGCCGCCCCAGAGCGCGCATCCGTTGGGTGCTGCGCGACCCGCGTAAGGTGTAGGACGCGCCCGCCGGCAGGTGCCGACGGGCGCATGAGTGCTTTGGAACATGATATTGTAACTGCGCTCCGCCCGAGGGAAGGAGCGAGAATGCTTTCAATGAAAGGATCCCCCCAATGCGCAAAATCGAAGCGATCATCAAGCCCTTCAAACTCGACGAAGTGAAGGAAGCCTTAAACGGGATCGGTGTCCAGGGCATGACCGTCACTGAGGTGAAGGGATTCGGGCGCCAGAAGGGGCACACGGAGCTCTACCGCGGGGCGGAGTACGTCGTCGATTTTCTGCCGAAGATCAAGCTCGAAATCGCCGTGACCGACGATCTTGTGGACAAGGTGGTGCAGGCCATCTGCCAGGCGGCCAACACCGGCCGCATCGGGGACGGCAAGATCTTCGTGCTTCCGATGGAAGAAGTGATCCGGATCCGAACGGGCGAGCGCGGACCGGACGCCGTCTAGCGCGCTCCCCACTTCAAATCAGAGGACGAAATCCAACATGAATGCCAAGCAGGTTTTGGAATTCGCGAAGAAGAACAACGTCGTGATGGTCGACCTCAAGGTCACCGACATGCCGGGGCTCTGGCAGCATATCTCGCACCCGATCGCGATGCTCGAAGAATCTTCCTTCGAAGACGGGTTCGGTTTCGATGGCTCATCGATCCGAGGCTGGCAGGCGATCGACTGCAGCGACATGCTGATGGTTCCGGATCCCTCGAGTGCTTTCATGGATCCCTTCGCGGCGCACCCGACGCTCTCGCTGACCTGCGACGTGGTGGACACGATCACGCGGGAGCACTACTCGCGTGATCCGCGCTGGATCGCGAAGAAAGCCGCCAACTATCTCAAGAAGACGGGAATCGGCGACACGATCTACTTCGGCCCCGAGGCCGAGTTCTTCATCCTGAACGGTGCGCGCTTTGCGACAGCGCAGAACAAGGCCTTCTACTACCTCGAATCCGTCGAGGGGCGCTGGGACATGGGCCGCGAGACGGACTTCGATGGGAAGCCAAACCTTGGCTACAAGCCTCGCTATAAGGAAGGCTATTTCCCTGTCGCACCGATGGACACGTTGCAGGATGTGCGCACGGAGATGTGCCTGGAGATGGAGAAGGCGGGCATCGCGATCGAGACGCAGCACCACGAGGTCGCCACCGCCGGCCAGGCCGAAATCGACATGAGGTTTGCCCCGATCGTCGACATGGGCGACAAGCTCATGATCTACAAGTACGTGGTGAAGAACGTGGCGCGCCGTCACGGGCTGACGGTGACCTTCATGCCGAAGCCGGTCTTCCAGGACAACGGATCGGGCATGCACTGTCACCAGTCGATCTGGAAGGACGGCAAGCCTCTGTTCGCCGGGACGAACTACGCCGGGCTCTCCGATCTCGCGCTCCACTACATTGGCGGGATCCTGAAGCACGCGAAGGCGATCGCCGCCTTCACGAACCCGACGGTGAACTCCTACAAGCGGCTCGTTCCGGGTTATGAGGCGCCGGTGAATCTCGCGTACTCGAGCCGAAATCGCTCGGCCGCCATCCGCATCCCGACCTACTCTCCGAGCCCGAAGGCGAAGCGCATCGAGGTGCGGTTCCCCGATCCGGCCTGCAACCCGTACCTCGGCTTCGCAGCCATGGCGATGGCGGGAATCGACGGGATCGAGAACAAGATCCACCCCGGCGAGCCCCTCGACAAGAACATCTATGCGCTGACCGCGGAGGAGAAGAAGAACGTGCCCTCGATGCCGGGGAGCCTCGAGGAGGCGCTGGCCCACCTTGAGGCCGACCACGATTTCCTCCTGAAGGACGACGTCTTCACGGAGGATCTCCTCGAGACCTGGACCGCCTACAAGCGCGAGGTCGAGATCGACCCGGTGCGCCTGCGCCCTCATCCTCACGAGTTCGAGCTCTATTTCGATTGCTAGGCCTGGGTGTCGTTCGGCGACGCCAGGCCCAGGGTGAGAGAAGAGCGGCGGTCGGGACAAAAACCCGGCCGCCGCTTTTCACTTGTGCGCCCGGCATGGGCGCTGACTTGGAGGTGTGAGTCCTCCCGGGAGCTGGTCACAGCGACCGAAGGGAACTGCAGAGTGTCGATCCGTGAGGACGGCATGAAGGAAGCAGGGAACGAAACTGCGGGCCGACGAACAGGAAGCGGATACGAGGCGCCTCCGAGCAGGGCGAGCGGGCAAGTGACCGCGAAGCTCTCGTGACCAAGGCAAAGGGGCGTAGATCCGCCGGTCGTGCACTGAAGGTCAGCGTTCTTACCCGGGGAGATCTCGTCTTGTGCCCGAAAGGGCAACGCGGCGCGAGCCGTGGGGCGAGAAGTCAGCAGAGGTCGTAGTAGCCGGGGCCGATGCCCCGACGAAGGACCAAACGGCAAGGAAGGCGAAGCGCCCTCGATCTATTGAAGCAGATCCCGAGTCAGCTCGAGCTCGCGTTCGGGAGTAGCGGTGAAGCCGCGAGGGCCGAGCGCAGCGCCGAGACGGCACCGGCGAAGAGAGGAAGCGAACGCCTGGGAGCGAGCGGCCTGATGGAGGCGGTGTGTGAGCGCCGCAACCTGCAGGCCGCGCTGAAGCGAGTTCGGCAGAACCGGGGCAGCCCCGGCATCGACGGGATGACGGTCGAAGAGCTTCCCGACCACCTGCGCGCACACTGGTTGCACATCCGCGAGGAGTTTCTCGCGGGGCGCTACCAGCCGCAGCCGGTGAAGCGGGTGGCGATTTCAAAGCCGGGCGGGGGCGAGCGTGTGCTCGGCATCCCGACGGTGCTCGACCGATTCCTCCAGCAGGCTCTGTTGCAGGTCCTGCAGCCGCGATTCGATCCGACCTTCTCGGATCACAGCTACGGCTTTCGGCCCCATCGCCGCGCACACGACGCTGTGTGTCGGGCGCAGCGATATGTGCAGGAAGGCCGCCGTTTTGTCGTGGACCTCGACTTGGAGACATTCTTCGACCGGGTGAACCACGACGTGCTGATGGGGAGGCTGGCTAAACGAATCGAGGACCGCCGTGTGTTGGGACTGATTCGCCGCTACCTCGAAGCGGGCGTGCTCGTACACGGGGTGGTGATCGAGCGGTACGAGGGCACGCCGCAAGGCGGGCCGCTGTCGCCGCTCCTGGCGAACGTGCTGTTGGATGAAGTGGACCAGGCGCTGGAGAGGCGCGGCCATGCGTTCGTGCGCTACGCGGATGACCTGAACGTCTACGTTCGGTCCCGGCGAGCGGGCGAGCGCGTGATGGCGGCACTGCGCCGCCTGTACGGGCGGCTTCGGCTCCGTGTCCACGAGTCCAAGAGCGCGGTGGCACGCGCCACGGAACGCAAGTTCCTCGGCTTCTCGTTCTGGATTGCCACGGGACGAGAGATCCGAAGGCGCGTGGCACCGCAAGCCCTCGCGGCAATGAAGGATCGCGTGCGCAAGGTGACCCGGCGGAACGCCGGGCGCAGCCTCGCGCAGGTTTGCGAGAAGCTCCGGCCGTACCTGACGGGCTGGAAGGCATACTTCCGACTCGCCCAGACGCCCCGGATCTTCGCAACCCTCGACGAGTGGATCCGCCACCGTCTCCGGGCGCTGCAGCTCAAGCACTGGAAGCGCGGCCGGGTCATCTACCGCGAGCTTCGCGCCCGCGGCATGACCGACCGCCAGTCCAGGCAGGTCGCAGCCAACAGTCGGCGTTGGTGGCACAACTCGGCGATGATGATCCACACCGCGCTACCGAACGCGCTCTTCGACGAGCTGGGGGTACCCCGACTCGCCGCGTGACCTCAACTCGCTGAACCGCCCGGTGCGGACCCGCATGCCGGGTGGTGTGGCAGGGGACGGAGAGGCATTCCTCTCCGCCCCTATGCCGAT
>Ga0074046_10000209_pt1 | contig 51174 bp, 47 predicted proteins | sample BogForMeECP23OM3_FD_94441 | JGI IMG/M metagenome (GOLD analysis project Ga0074046, IMG submission 94441) | Bog forest soil microbial communities from Calvert Island, British Columbia, Canada - Bog Forest MetaG ECP23OM3 | ecosystem: Environmental > Terrestrial > Soil > Wetlands ... | reverse complement strand
GCCTACGTAGCCTGAAGCAGGAGTGATTGCTACAAGGCCAGCGACGGCTCCGATCGATAGGCCAATCGCTGATGGCTTGCCTTTTCTAATCCAGTCAGTAAACATCCAACTGACCGCTGCAGCGGCTGCGGCCAAATTCGTGACGACTAAAGCATTGACTGCTAGTGCATTTGCTGCTAGAGCGCTTCCTGCATTGAAGCCGAACCACCCAAACCATAGGATGGCTGCGCCCAGAATGACGAATGGAACGTTATTGGGTCGGACTTCATGGTTCGCGTCGACACCGGTCCTCCTTCCCAACACAAGGGCGGCTGCAACTGCAGAGACTCCTGAGGCCGTGTGTACGACTAGGCCTCCAGCGAAGTCGATTACCCCCAGGTCCCTCAAGATGCCTCCGACGGCCCAGTTCCAGTGGGCGATGGGGGCGTAGATGAAAGTTGTCCATAAGACGATGAATACCATTAGTGGCTTGAATCGGATTCTTTCGGCGAACGCTCCAATGATTAGGGCAGGAGTGATGGCTGCGAACTTCAACTGGAAAGCCATGTAGAGTAGTGCCGGTATTGTGTTCGAGTAACCTGGGTTTGGTGCTTCCCCAACGTTATTCAGGAAAACGTTCGCGAAGCTACCAATGACCCCGCTCACAGACGGACCCAAGGCCAGACTATACCCCCAAAGAGCCCATACTAAACTCACAACTGCAAAAATAGCAAAGCACTGCGAAATTGTCGATATTAAGTTCTTTCTTCTAACAAGTCCGCCGTAGAAAAATCCAAGGGCGGGCGTCATTATCATGACCAACGCGGTCGCGGTGATTACCCAAGCTATATCGCCAGAATCTAACAATGCATCCCCCTTCCGAATCGTTTGATTTTCAAGGCGAAGACTGCGTTGTTATAACGTCTCTGTATATAGAGAAATAGTGCTTCTTCTGGTCGATCGCAAGGTTCGCATTTTTAGATTAGAAGATTAATCATTAACTGCTTAACTTCCCGTGACGAGTTTCCACTGCTGATGTTAGACCGTCTTAACTCATTGGTCACTCAGTGTTTGTGTACGCTTCTTCGCCAAGTTGCGTTATGTCCAGGCCTGCATCTTCATCCTTTGGACTAACTCTCACGGGGGTGAAGACATTGATTACTCTTAGCAACACGTATGTCCCGGCGAACGCGAAAGATCCTACGACAACTACTCCGAATACTTGTATTATGAGCTGATACATATTCCCGTACAGAAGCCCGTTCGGGCCAGCTGCATTGATGGCAGTAGAAGCAAAGATTCCCACTGCTATTGATCCCAAGATCCCGCCTGCACCGTGACATGCGAATACATCCAGGGAGTCATCAAGTCGCGTCCTTGCGCGCCAACCAGCCACATAATTACAAACGATACCCGCCGCCGCTCCTATGATCATGGACGCCAATGGTCCAACATATCCGGCAGCTGGGGTTATCGTCGCTAGCGCGCAAACTGCTCCAACAGAAATGCCGACCGCCGACGGCTTGCCTTTCCTAACCCAGTCAGTAACCATCCAACTCATCGCACCCGCCGCAGCCGCCAGATTCGTCACAAGCAGGGCGTTAGCAGCTAAACCGTCTGCCGCAAGAGCACTTCCGGCATTGAAACCGAACCAACCGAACCACAGTATTGCTGCCCCCAAAATCACGAAGGGAATATTGTTGGGCCTAATCTCCTTGTTCGGGTTCAGGTCCTTTCGTCTGCCGATAAATAGGGCTGCAGCAAGCGCTGACACTCCAGCCGTCTCGTGAACAACCAAGCCTCCAGCAAAGTCAACTACGCCCAGTACCCTTAACCAACCACCCACGGCCCAGATCCAGTGCACGACTGGAACATAGATGAAGGTAGTCCACAATACAACGAAAATCAAGAGTGACTTGAAGCGAACTCTCTCAGCAAACGCTCCTATGATTAGGGCCGGAGTGATTGCGGCGAACTTGAGCTGAAAAGCCACATAGAGAAGCTCAGGAATCGTGGGGGCATAGGCTAAGTTCGGTGCGACTCCAACGTTGACCAGCCCGAAATCAGACAGACTCCCAATTATCCCTGCATATGAGTTTCCTCCAAGCGCAAGACTGTAGCCCCACATTGCCCAAACCAGACTTATGGCGGCGAATATGGCTAGACATTGGACAATAGTTGAAACGAGATTCTTCATTCTCACCAGGCCACCATAAAAGAAGCCCACAGCCGGCGTCATAATCATCACAAGAGCAGTAGCTGCGAGTACCCATGCTGTGTCGCCTGAATTCAGCACTTCAAACACCTTAAACTACTGAAACCTTTCAGTGGGTGAAGGGTGGTAGTGGGACTTAGACTCGAAGAGACCGCAGATTAGCACCCAGAGATTGTTCGCCAAGGATACGTCGTTCAAGACGGCTCACACGTGAGCCTGTAGGATTGTCGAATATTACCGCCGCGACCAATTTCAGGAACTGAGAAAACTTCGTCCCTTAATCATTAACGAAATGATCATTACTTAATTACTTAACCATTAATTGCTTTCGTTTAAAAGCAACTAAAACGCCCTTACGATTGCTCAAGATTACCCACAATTCGAAGGGTTTGGCGGGATTTTGGGAAACCGGTTCGAGGTCGGCTGGCGGAAGTCTATATGTCATCGTCCAAGGTGACCCATGTCCACGTTTTTTGTTGATGAAGAACTTAACTATCTAACCTTTAGCGCTCTAAGCTATGGAATCTACGGTCGGAAACAAGTCGATAGCTTTCTAACACCGCTCTTGTTGGCAATTACGGAGTTAGAGACAGATTACGAGGGAGCGATATGCGACAAACTGCCGTCTCAAGGTTTGATATTGGGCGTGCGTTAACAGATGGTTTTAGAAAATGGAATAAACTCGCTGAGGGCAACCTCTCCCAGGCCGGATTGTCTCTGGCAGAGTTCAGAGTCTTGAGGGTTCTCTTCGATACGGGGGCGCGACTGATGGTGACGCTTGCAATGGAACAGGGCATGACGGCTCCCGGCATGACAATGGTTGTCGATAGACTAGAAGAAGCTGGGCTTGTTCGACGTGTCAGAAGCGACGCAGATAGGAGAGCGGTTAACGTCGCGATTACTGGGAAGGGTGGCGAGAAGTATAAGCGAGCTTCGAAGATTCATGACAAGTTCCTAGAAGGAGCGGTAAATGGAATGTCAACGCAAGAGGTTGACTCGTTCATCACGACTCTAAATCGAGTTCTAGGATCCGCAGAAAATCACAGTTGAGGACGTCGAGCGCCTTCTTTCGGGAGAGCCACCCATTTCATCAACCGTAGCCAACTTCGTTGCTCCAACCGTGATCTCAATCGCGCAGCATCTCGCTGTTCAAATCAGTCCAACTAAGAAAGAGCGATTACAGATCAGGCGAAGGTTATTGGTTTCAATAGCGATTCTCTGAAAGCCAGTTTAATTCTCAGTTAACAGGTTTTCGAGGTTAGGTTGAATAGTTTTGGCTAGTGCAAAACTTCTGGAGATGTTAAATCGAGCAGTTGCTGGTGAACTTCAAGCTATTATTCAGTATATGTGGCAGCATGTTCAGTGGAAGGGTGTTGAACACTACGCGGTAATCGACGGGCTCGAGAAAGTAGCGATCGGAGAAATGAAGCATGCTGAGAAAATTGCGGAACGATTATGGTATTTAGGTACGAAGCCCACGATTCAACCCGCCCCAATCTTCGTGGGCGACACCCTCGAAGAGATGCTGAAGAATGATGCCAAAGCCGAGCTAGAGACAATTGCCATGTACAAGGAAATTATCCAGCTCGCCGACAAGGAAGGCGACGTAGCCACAAAGGAGATCTTCGAAGAAATAGAAGAGGAAGAAGAAGAGCATCACGACTTCTTCACGAGCCTGCTTGAAAAGTAACTCGCGTCACCCTTCGTAATTAGGAAAACCGGGGCATCGAAGAGTTTTCACCGTCGGTAACGGCTGCCTTGACGGTCGCGACGGTGTTTCCTTGACCACGTAATTCTCAGTTCAAAGTCCAGAGGATGGATAAACACATACTTGGTTTATCAGTCCTCTCCGGTAACAGGACCCGCTGCATAGATCGGGCGGTGAGTGGCGGATTGGAAGGAGATCAAGACAACAATGATTCTTATGGTCTGGCCCCGGAAACTTGGCAAAAAGTCGTAAAGGCGATTGAAGAGTCTATCCCACTATACGACGAAGTCAACAATCTCATATCCTTTGGTAAGGCGCAAGCAGCACGCAGATTTGCGATTCAGAAGCTGCAACTAGAGGGTGGGGATTCTATACTCGACGGCGGGATTGGACCCGGAACGACAGCGAAATTGATTGTGGCGACGGTTAAGCCGAGTTTGCTCGTAGGGTTGGATGGATCGGTGAAACAGCTGAAGACCGCTAAGGCTAACATAGATGCCCTTGAAGCGAGCCTCTTGCAAGTTGTGAGAGCTTCGTTTGAATTTCTTCCATTCCGCGACAACACATTCAACGCCATCATAACCTGTTACGCGCTCCGTGACAGCCTCCACCTCTCCCAATCCATCGGCGAGTACTCCCGGGTCTGCGCCCAAAATGGCCTCTTCGCGGATGTGGACATAGGTAAACCAGAAAACCTCCTGAAAAGAGCGGGCAGCACCCTATACATCAGATACCTAATGCCAATTATCGCTAAAGCAACGATTCGCGGCAAAATCAGGGGAAACCCTTGGCGAATGATAGGCCCCACATACAAATCCTTACCAACAAACCACGCTCTCCTACTCCAGATAAAGAGCAAATTCCAGTCCGCTGAACTCAAGGAATTCTTGATGGGCGGCGCAATCGTAATAATTGGTCGAAAATCACCTACTTAGGGTTTGACCGTTTGGCCAGATTCTGACTTCTCTATTACTGTCTTGGTGATTTTCTGAATGTCGTGAGCCCGGCCATAGTATCCGCGTGCGAGTTCGATTCGCTCCTTCGTGTCGAAATCATTGACCTACTGTGCCGGTCTGACTGTCATTGTCAACCCAGTCTGCTACGTATGCTCGGGTGAATTGTGATCTGAAATTCCAAGTAGCGGGACAGAAATTTCCAGGAGGGAGCAAGGCCTGGTATCGTATTTAGAATAAGTAAAACATTTGCCCAGCAGCTAAATTGGCATGGCGTGGACACAGCGAGGTATATTCGTTGTCTGGGTGATGCGACATGGCGAAAAACGAGAAGATAGCGTTGATTTTGATCCTGGCCGTAATCAGTTTTGTTGTAGCTTCCGGAACGCCTGTTTGGAGCAGCGAGACCGGTACGAAAGTTATTGCTCAAGTTGGGCAACTCCAATTGAATCAGCAGCCTCCCTCGGCAGCTGCTGGTAGCAACAGTACGCCTTATGTGGTAACGTTGCTTGAGACGATGGGTAATGAGTGGAACTCGACCGCTATGGAATCGCAACCTCAGTTCTTCGTCGCGGGATCCAAGGGCTTGGAGTCCTCAGCGAACATCTCTCTGCCCGCAAACAGAATGATAGAGATGGTCATAATCTCCTACGATACGCCGACGCCACCGCCTGCACAGTACTCGAATGTCACCGGGACAGTTGGGAGTACAATGTATCTTATCAACGGCACGAGCGCGTCCATGATGACACCCCAGTCCTGGGGAGCTGCGGTCTCATCTGTGCCTGCGGCCCAAATAGCGCATACCTTCACTGTACAGTCCTTGGGCATCAACATACCAATCGTTGGAGGCGATACAGAGATAGCGTTTCTCTACCTTAACCAAACTGGAACGTTTACGTGGCAGTGCTACACGCCATGCGGCTTTCCCAATGTTAATGGCGGGTGGTCAGGCGCCATGGTGACTCCGGGATGGATGATGGGCGAGGTTACCGTCTACCAAGCGCCAACAGCCACGACCGCAATCGCAAGCACAACTGCTGCGACCACCGGATTCAGTTTTGACACCATAGCCATAGTGAGTTTCGGCATGATCCTAGTGGGGTTCGTGGCGGGACTGATAGTTCTAAGTAGGTTTGCTTTCCCAAAAAAGAAAGCGGGAACGGAATGAAACGCAAACGTAACGAGACCGGTAACGCTAGCCGAAGGGATTTTCTCAAAATCCTTCTCGCGGCCGGATCGGCGTTCACAGTAGCTGCAGGTGCAAGCGTCTTCCGCTTTCTGACCTACATTCCCACAGCAAACCCAAATCAACCCGCCACACAACTAGCATGGCCTAGGATCAAGCTTGGAAACACAAATTCGCTGGAGCCCCTGATACCTCTCCGGTTCAACTACCCCTTAGTCAACACTCCAAATGTCCTCGTGAAGCTAGGTGTGAAAGCCGAGAATGGGGTTGGGCCTGACGAGGACATCGTCGCGTACAGTATTATTTGCCAGCACCTCGGTTGCTACTTCGGTTTTCAACCCTCCGGCAGTTCGCCACCATGCGATACATCCTTCCAGGCACCAGTGGCGGAGGGTTACTGTTGCTGCCACGGCGGGCAGTATGATTTTACGCAAGGGGCTAAAGTGATTGGAGGCCCACCGCCAAGGCCTGTGCCATCAGTCCAACTAGAATACGATGCGGCAACAGGCGACATCTACGCTGTTGCGATGAGCCCGCCAACCATCTTCGGACATGGCCCACCAGGCGCGACTGACCCTCAATCAGTTCTGAGTTACGACCTCCAAGGTGGAGATGTCGTTACCCAGGACACATCGTTTTCTGGGGCATGAGGCGAGTCGGAATGAGTCGAACATCCCAGAAGGTTGCTGAATGGATTGACTCTCGAGTAGGCTTAACGAACACAATGCTAAGGCCGGGCCCAGACTACAGCCTGAACCTGTTCTACTGGTTAGGCGCATTGATGGTGATGGCATTCATCTTGCAAGGAATTACGGGATTGTTGATGCTCCTCTACTATACGCCCACAGTAACTGAAGCCTACTCCTCAACACTCTTCATCGTCAGATACGTCCCCCTCGGGAGCCTAATAGAAACAATTCACCTCTACTCAGCATATGCGATGATTCTGCTCGCATTCATGCACCTAATCCGAGGATACTTCGTAAGCGCCCAGAAGAAACCGCGAGAGTTCATGTGGGTCGTCGGCATGCTGATGGGGCTCGTTGTGCTCGGCTTCGGTCTGACCGGTTACCTGCTACCCTGGACCGTTGTGTCAAAATCAGCAACGGACGTCACTATCGGAATGATTAGCTTAATGCCAGGACAATTGGGGCCTGCGCTGAAATTCCTGATAGCCGGCCCAGGAAGCGACGCGTCCGAACTTGCACGGTTCTTCGACCTACATATCGTACTCCTACCAGCAGTCTTCGTTGTTCTTGTGGTTTTCAAAATGTACATGTTCGAAATACACGGGGCAGCGGAACCGGCAACAGGCTTGAAGGGTAAAGTGCGTGACATCCCATGGTTTCCGAACATATTCCTTTACTTTTCGATGTTAAGCGCAATATTCCTTGCGCTACTGATAGCAGTGTCAGCGGTTTTCCCGATTTCCCTTCCACCAGAGTTCACCCCAGCAACAGCATCGACATACACGCCGCAACCAGAATGGTATTTTCTCTGGATATATCAAATATTGAAATTCTCAGTCTTTGAAGGGCCGTGGATTACAGTGGCGCTTGGATTAGCAACCGTCTCGCTTGCCTTGCTGATCTTGCTCCCCTTTCTTGACAGGCGGAGCGAGAGGAACCCGGCTCGAAGGCTGATTTACACGACACTAGGTGTAATAGTTGTCGTTGAGGTGGTTGTCCTAACGATATGGGGATATTTTACGCCGGGACAGGTTATTCCTGACTCAGACGCTGCGATCATAACCGGCGGTGTCGCTGTCGTAATCTCAATCATCTCTTGGATAACGTACAGAACTAGGAACCAAGTAGCCTTGGGACTCATGCGCGCTGGCTCATTTGCGGCCTTTATGGCTACGCCCTTCCGCGCCCCAGCCCTAACAGGTGTTTTCGTAATTCTTCTCGCTGTCTCTTCATCATCATTCGCGACTTTCGTAAACCTGATTGCTTCACCATGGTCAACGATGTTCTTTTCAAGTCTAACGATCGCTGTGCTATCCTTCCTCGCTATGGTTTTCGTTGTCAGGCAGCTCGCAGTCAGCCATAAACTCCGCGAGGTTCAACATTGAGACTACACGAAGAAGGAGTCAGAGTTCTCCTTTCGGCGACGCTTGTCGCTTTCCTGGCCGTATTCGCGGTCTACTTATGGTTCGTCGACTTACTTTCAAGCCAACGAGAATTCGGTGCATTTTTGACCGCGGAACTGGTGGCATTCGCAATGCTGGTTTACATATCAACGAAGCCAGACTATGACGCCATAAAGAAATCTTGGGTGCTCATAGGTTGCATAGCCTTGGCCTTATTGTTGACCTTAGCTTTCCTCTTCCTTGGTGGCCAGCCATGAAAGCGTCCATAGCTTTCATATTCCTCTCGGCAGCTGGGGTGGCCGAAGCCTTTTACCACGCCTGGTTAGAAAATGCTTTCGCCACTAACATATCCGTAGTGAACTACTCGTCCTACGCGTCCTTCATTGGAGTTCCATATTGGGTCTTTGGCGTCGTCTGGTTTCCATTAGTGCTAGTAATCGGACTCTGGACTACCCACTTTGGCCAAACCAATCTGAGGAAGGAGCTGCTCATCATCCTGTCTATCGGAAATGTCTTCACAGCCTACCTATGGCTCTTGGACCTTATCATCATAGGCGCCTTTACTGCGGCTTATGTGGGCCTGTACGCGACGAACTACGCCCTCACTGGCCTAGTAGTCGCTCAGAATTGGTCCAGTAACGAGATGCGCGACTTCTTCACGGGCACGATAATTGGAATGGTCATTGGAGTCTTCTTCGGGCCCTTCGGCGTAGCAGCTCTCGGAATCGGCGGCGGAATAGTCGGGGCAGTAGGAAGCTACACATCTACAAAGTAACTACTTTCACTAGAATTCGCGCTTCGGGAAGCAGATTCGTCGCGCCGCAGTCTTGCTGGCGAAATAGGCACCGATTTAGAATTACGGACGACCAACGCTCCAAATGCTTACGACATCAGACCTCAGAGAGTACCTTTCGCCATGATACCTTAGCCGTTCACCCCCTCGACGAAACCTAAACGAAATTTCCCCTTCAAGTCAATGAGGGCGTGAATCCTTCTAACGCAACTCTTATTCGCGGTTCCTAGTCATCCATAACGGGGCTCCGGGGCCGTAGTCGTTAGGAGTTCCATACGAATTCACTCCCGTAAATACAGGATATGAGCCCCGCTTTGGATTATGAATGCAAAGATTCTTCGTGTCTGTCTCTTTCATTTTCCCGGCTTTCCAAAACGCTGAACTAGCTGGCGGCTCTCCGCCATCTGCTCAAACAAGACCTCGCGGACGAGTTCACAGGCCTTAATCATTTTCGGGTAAGCAATCCTGTAGTATATGCTGACCCCGTCTCTTCGTGTGGAAAGCACGTTTCTCTCCCTGAGTACAGACAAATGCTGGGAAACGTTCGCTTGGGGTATGCCTAATTGGCTGGCGAGTTCATTTACCGACATTTCCCTCTCTTTCAATAACGCGAGGATTCGAAGCCTGACCGGATTAGCTAGAGTTTCACATAGCGCCGCATGAAGTTCGAAGATCTTCGCGTCGTTTTCCAAAGTCTGCGACATTAGAACCCGCATCTTAGATTATATAAGAATATATTTATATGTTTCCCTAGCTCCAAACCATTGAGAATGTAATTCAGAGAGGGCTCAAATGAACAAGATACCAATCCTGGCAGCTGTTTTAGTTCTGGTTGGGCTAGGAAGCCTGGTTGTTGGCTTAGCGTACACTGCTTCCAATGTGCAGTCGTATCCGAACTATGGCTGGCAAGGGCAGAGTCAGCAATGGATGACGGGGCAGGAGTACCAACAATCTCAAACTCAAGTCAACACCCCGATCACGCTTGACCAAGCCAAGACAACCGCTCAACAATATCTTGCGTCAACTGGAAATCCTAACCTGGCGATTAAGGAGATAATGGAGTTTCAGTACAACTTCTACGTAATCTACTATGAGAAGGACACTGGCCGAGGGGCGTTCGAGATGATCATTTGGAAACAAGTTCCGCCATCAGGAATGATGAGCGGAGGAATGATGTGCGGACGCGTTACGGTTGGTATCATGATGCCCGAACCAGGGCCTAACATGATCTGGAACACAAAGTACAGTCTCGTGGTTAATGGAATGATGGGCTACTACGGTAACCAATGGTCCTCTACAATGCGAGTCTCGCAAGACGAGGCCGCGCAGCTCGCACAAACATACTTGACGTCAAACTTCGCCAACGCAAAGGTTGAGATGGCAACGAAATTCTACGGATACTATACGTTTGATTTCACGGTTAACGGGAGAATTGCTGGAATGCTGAGCGTTAACGGCAGCTCGGGACAGTTCTGGTATCATTCCTGGCACGGGGACTTTATACAGGAAGTCGAATTCACTTAGACAGAGGCGAAATCAAAACATGACCGCAGAAGAGAAGCCTACGATTGCTTTCGTCCTGTCACTGATTGGGGGGATCTTCATTCTGTTAGGGGGAGGAATGATGTCAATGATCGGTCCCTACGGCCTAGGCGGGATGATGAATGGCTACTCAGGGTATGCAGGAAAGGGTGGGAATGGGTGGTATGGAGGAATGATGAACGGCTATTCAGGGTATGGAGAATACAGTGGGAATGGATGGTACGGAGGGATGATGGGCCGATATTTATCCGGTCCTGGGTTCGGAATGATGGGAGGATACAGGTTCGGCGGAATATTCGGTCTTGCAGGCATAGTGTTCGGAATAGTGGTCATTGTCAGCAGCGTAATGTTATACAATAAACCTATCGATCACTCGAAGTGGGGCCTCTTGATCCTTATCTTCTCCTTACTGAGCATATTTGGCAGTGCGATGGCAGGCTTCGGAGTAGGCTTGATACTCGGAGTTCTCGGCGGTATATTCGCGATCACTTGGAAACCACCAACCACATCGAAAATGTAACTTCGAATGGTGTGTCCCGAATAGTGTGCGTGCGCGCAACATCAGACTACACAACGACCGTGATTAGTAAGTAATCGAATCGATATCACAGATGAGCAACAAGAATAACGAATAGATATTCATAACTTCATCCGCAAACATCGCTTTGAGTCGGCTTCCAGCAGTCGTCATTGCACAAACAGGAGACAACGATGAAAATGAGAGTAAGTTGGCCTAAACTACTCTTGCTTGTGGCTATGTCTGTATTCGGACTCTGGGCCTCTTCTATGGTGGTTACCATTTACTATATGTTGAAGCAGTCCCTGCCCGCTTGTCCTTTACAGAAAGGGCCGGGAATTGTATTGAACTGTGATATGGTTCTGAGCAGCCGTTACAGTCAGGTCTTTGGAGTTCCTCTTGAGCTATTCGCTGTTGCGTATTTTGCCATAAATCTCCTACTTGTCTATCTCATAGTTTTTGGAAGTGATCGCTTGTTTAGAATCTCTTTGAACATACTCTTTGGATGGAGATTCCTGGGCATTGTAATTGTTCCCTACCTCATATTCGTCGAGCTGTTTCTGATCAAAGCAATCTGCGTTTACTGCACCATAATGCACGTCGCCATCATTGCGGACTTTGTCATTATCAGTTACCTCCTCTTCTACAAGAAAGCAATTACCTAGCCTCCGTAGCCCACGGAGGCACTAGATCAGGTTGACGACGTGAGGCATTAACCGCAATGCACATGAGGCTGTGGGCTGCGGAAGGGTTCCTTGGGTCCGCCGTTGCTCTAATGATCACATACCTCCTCGTAGAGCCTGAGTCTTTTGTGTCCCGTTTCGCGGGCGTTATCGGATGGAGCACGGTCACAGTATTTCTAATACTGATGATTCAGGGATTTTGGAGCCGAAAGAAACACTCGGTCATTGGTGGGGAATCGAATGGTAACCTCCATACCTCCTATCAGTTGGCGATCTTCAAATGGGGCGGCATGCATTCAGCGATGTCGATTGTCGTTACAGTTTTCCTAATCATACATGGATTCCTGCTTCTTCCTAGCCTCCTCGAACCAAGCCTCGCACTCTGGGTGGGAGCCGTAGCGTTCGCAATATTGCTCATCTTGAACCTATCAGGGCTACTTACCGAATCCGTAAGGAAATCACGCAATTTCGGTCGGCACAAGAAAATCCATGTCTGGTTAATGCTTATGGTCCTAATTCTCTTGGTCATACACGTGGAAGGCGTTGCGCCTTCACTGAGTTTTCGTTCCATCCTGCCAGGCGTGATAGTGGGTGTGGCCGCCTTCATCTCGTTGAGCATTATCATTCCGTTGACGGTTCAGATTGGACGGGATTGACGAGGTCGTAATGTTGGATCGCGGGTTAACATCTCAACCTGAAGATTTCGATGCTCCTAATGTCTGAAGCATTTCGGGCTCTCTGTTCAACTATGTTTTTCAATGGATTCCCGCTCAGGCTAGAAGGGCGTCTGCGGTGTCTGGATTCGAAATAGGCCAAGAGTTTGTTCGACGGGCGACGACCCGTGGGATGATTCTTCTTATCCTAAGTTCGACGCTGATAATCGCAATGCTCACGCCAATTGAACCGATCGATTATGTTTTCTTTGCCCTGTCGTCGTGGTTGAATGTGGCACCCGAGGTTCTGCTCATGGTTTCCGACGTGTTGCTACTATTTGCCGGTTACGCTCTGGCGGCTTCACTGCGGGCCTTTCTTTCAGCCGGGAGAATCATGTCGAGTAATCTGGCTGACGCTTCCTCTCTTCTTAGCTCAGCGAATAGGGCAGCGAACTGGAAAGGGTTGCCAAGTTTGGTCGCGGCATTGCTGATAATTATATTTTGGCATGTGCCATCGATTCTTGACCAAGCTCTCCTTCAATTCCAATTGCATTGGATCATGCATGTCTCAGTATTTTTTGCCGGCGTGTTGATTTACGTAGGCTTCACGCGCCTGACCCTCGGCCAGCGTTTGTTGACGTACCTTCTAGGGTGTAAGGCTATGGCGATCTTTGGGGCGTACCTGCTGGTGGCGCCAGTAGCGATTTACGGCTCTTACCCAGCACCTCAACAAGTGGAAGCAGGTGCAACCATGTTAGCCATGTGTGTGGCCTCAGACGCTACCATCATTCCGTTATGGATCAGACGGTACTTCAATCGTTAGTCTAACACGAGGTCGAAAGCAATCGGTAAGCCTATCTTCGGGGCTGAGACGTGTTCGAACCCGATCCGGTTCGAACCTGTAATTCCTAAAGGCTACACCCTCAATGTCTCGCTCCAGGAGATTAGTCATAGGCGGCGTGGCAGTTGCCGCGGTCTTAGTCCTCAGCTTTGTAACAGGAATCGTTTCCTTTCCACCTCCCCATGGTTCGACCAATAATTCGCCTGTAAGCGTCGCGTCGTCGACGTGCGTGCGGCCGCCAGGCTTCTTTCTGATCATCGCTGATCTCTCGGGGTTCAACGATAGCATAGCTCACGGAGCGCCAGTGAACCTGTGGCCGATCATTCGAGTGCAGCAGGGCGATGTGGTCCATATCCTAGTATGCAACATGGACATGTCTCAAGCCCATGGCTTTTCGATACAGAGCTACTTTGACCAAGGCGTGATCTTGGCGCCGGGTGACGCGTACAGAATCGTCTTCGCAGCCACTGTGCCAGGCACGTTCGTAATGTATTGTAACATCTTTTGTACTGTCCATGCTTTCATGGTAGCTCGACTGATCGTTTCCAACTAATTCCCAGGGTCGAATCCAGCTTACACTTTGCAAATCGAAGCGATTTGTGATCCGTGAATATTGTGCTAGAGCTAAGCTTAATCATTGTTAACATAAAGAGTGAAGTCTCAGAACAGTAATGGTCATGGCCGAAATTTCAGAATCGGAGGTTTGCTAAATGAGAGCTCGTTTGAAGTTGATGTTGGGCGTGGCGCTTGTGTTGGCGGGGGTTATTTTGATGGTGATATCCATCACGCCGAAACCTGTCCCTCCGGTTACTTTCCTATGGAATCAAAGCGGGTTTGTAAACGAGAATGGTGTCTACTTTGACTCGATAGCTATTCATAACTACGGATCGTCGAATGTTACGGTTGTAATTGTAATTGAAGACTTGATTGATACGCATCCGCGAGTTTCGGACCCTATTACGTTATGCCCAAGCTGCACCGCCACCGTGCAAATCGAAGCAACTCAACCACCCCCCAACCTAAGTTACGATCAACTCTCACTGTACACCAAACAGCTCAGCAACCCCGAATCCTACAAGGTCGAGTATCTTTCGACTGTGCTGCAATCCAAATTCGATAATTATTTGACGACAGGCGGTGCTTTCACCATACTCCTCGGCGTATTCATAATGGCCCGAAGCCTTAGGCCAAGAAGATCGCGTGGCAGTAAGGCAAAGCGATCACGCGGAAAATCTCATACCTGACCGACCAAACAACCAACCTCGTTAACCCAATCTGCCCTTGTTCGAACGGCCAGTAAGTGATTATGCTAGTCGATGTTGCGGCCTTCACAAAAACAATACCAGTCATCCATGGATGCGGGTCACAGTGATACGGGTACGTCCCCGCTCGCAGAAACGTATGTGTGAAACTGTCGCCTGCTTGAATCAACCCCGAATTGAACTCGGGAATGTTACTGTGAGCCGTATGCCAGTCCGAATCCTCATTTTTCCAAACGACAGTATTGTTGACCCCAATCACTATCGTGATCTTAGACGGGTCGAATCCCAAATGAAGATTCTCGCCAGCCCCATTTTGAATAATTACTACCACTTCTGTCGGCGTACTCGGAACCAGATTGCCGTAGAAGAAAAATCCGACAACAACTAGGGATATTGCTACAATAAGAGCTATACCAAACACTGCGAACCGTCTGCTCCGCAAGCGACTCGGTCTCACCCGTCCGTTGGCCCTATTCCTTCTCGATTTATGCCTACGAGAAACGCTCACTTGTAATCCCCAGAATCCTCTTCCCATAGGAAGATAAGTCAAGCGATGCAATCGAAGACGTGTCCGTTCGTCGGTTTGTAGCTTTGTGGTTACGTCCGAGAGTGTGTTATCGGATGCGAGCTTTGCGTTTCATTCTCCTCTGGCCGAGTAGGAGGGTGGCGATACTTGCCGATCCAACAATTGCTGCGGCAATTACTGCAAGTTGGACGAAATTGGAGTTATTGGCGTTCGATACAAGTTGCAGAGCGGATGTTGTCGAGGTCAAGACGCCAAGTACATTGCTGGCGGGGAGGGTGAACCACACATTTCCCGATTGGTCAACAGATAGCAGCTGAACGTCAGAGCTATTGTTTGGGATCGGAAAATTGCTGAAGGTATGTGTTGCTAGGTCTAGGCTGCCTATGCCGTTGGCGATATGTTCTATGAACCAGATTGTGTTGTCGTGGTATGTTATCCCGAATGGGAATGCTTGACTTGTGGGAATCACATATGAGTAAAACGATTGATTCTTTGGGTCAAACTGTGTAATTCGGTTTCCAGCGTGCTCTGTGAACCAGATCGATCCGTCCGGCGTGGTCGTAATGCCCGTTGGGCCAAGGAGGGTTCCATTTCCTGCTGGTTGAAATTCAGTGATCGTACCACTCTGTGGGTTGACCATTCCGATTTTTCCTGCCTTTGATTCTGTGAACCAGACGGAGCCATTTGCATCTATTGTTGTTTGGATAGGTATGGCATCGGCTGTTGGAATTTGGAATTCTGTGATGTTACCCGTTGATGGGTTCAATCGTCCTATCTTGTCGCCGATTTCTTCGGTGAACCAGATGTTTCCGTTCTTGTCGGCGGCTATGCCTCCTGGAACTGCGCCAGTTGTGGGGATGGAGTATTGCTTGAAACTGTTGGCTGTGGGATCGAATTTCACTATCTGGTTGTACTGAGTCTCTGAAGCCCAGACGGATCCGTTGTCATCGATTGTAAGGTAGAACGGTCGCGTCCCCGCCTGGGGGAGAGAGAACTCGCTAAATGTTCCTGTTGTAGGCTCGTAGCGGGCTATATTCCCGGATCCTGATTCCGCGAACCAAATCACGCCGTTCTTATCAACTATGATTCCGTAGGGGTTCGCGTCGCTCGACAGGGGTAGTTCGGAGAATCTAAGGGAAATGGTTGGGACGTTAAATTGGAACGGAACGACTACATCAAATCCTCCCGACCTTTGCGCCCAGACCTCCGCCTGCCAGTTGCCGGAGAAACTTAGGTAAGTACCCTCAAGGGAGTAAACACCAGTGTTTGATGAGGCTGTTGCATTGGCTTGCGATACGCCGATATTCCGGTCGAGATACTTGAATTTCACGAAAACTGATCGAACGTTTGTAATTGAGGTTCCTTGTGGATTCGCGAAATCGATTTCAAAATGGTTGTCACCTACCTGGAATGGAAAGATCTTCACGGTCACGTTGACGCCTTGGTCTGAGTATCCTCGAAGAATGAACGGGGCGGGTTGGTACGTCGGAGGAGCGGAGGGGGTTTGCGCAACAGGGGCGCTGGCCGTTAGAAGGCCTACCACCAGCAACAAGATTACTCCCAGAGTCAACTCTGATCGGATTGTTAGTTTGAATCTCCCAAGCGAACGTGTGGCCCGTTGCTGATTAGCTCGAGTTGCTCGGGTAGTCCCCCCTCCAATCTTATTGAATAGAACGAATTGATTGAAAGCCCCGAACGCGATCATCGGCGCGAAGATTGCGAGTTTTATGAGAAGAATTTCGCCGTACGGAGTGGAGAATAGGGCGGTTAGACTTCCAACTTCTACAATTAGGTTGTAGATTCCGGTTATCCCGATGATTCCCACGCAAGTTACGGCAAGCGATGAGAAACGTCTGAGCAAGCCAGCGATGAGTTTTCCACTTGATTCCTTTAGCTTAGTTATGGAATAGATGGCCACAGCAAAGTAAGCCAAGCCACCAACCCAGGCTCCCACCGCAGTGACATGGATCCAATCTGAGAGCACATTGATCGCGGGGTTGTAATTTGTGGCCGCGGCATTGTGACTCGTAAGGCTTGTGGAAAAGGAGAGTAGCAACCCTATTGCCAACACTAAGCTCCAGTTTCTCTTCGAGGATTTCCTTGCGCGCGTGACGATTATCGAAGCTGCGAGCGCTGCGATTATCACAGCTAACCGGAATATCCAGTACTCGCCGAGTCGAGTTGATGACAGGATGATATAGGCAGTCGTAACGACGTTAGCTACCGAAGGTGATCCGGAGGCTGCAATTGCCTCGACAAACAGCAATAACCCAGTTGCCACCACTCCAACGATTACAGAGAGCGTTAGTAGCCGTGTAAATCGGGATGATACTTTACGACCAAATTCATCGGAGACCTCGTTACGAGCTCTTGTTACCGTAGGAATCCAAACTACGAGAGCGAAGAAGCCTCCGCCCAGAAATATTACGTCGGTTAGAATGTTTAGCCAACGTTCGGCAACTTCAAGGGCGGAGGGAAATGTGTACGCGGTAGCATTGTTGTTCTGTTGGACGGGTATGGTTACGTTTCCGATCCCGAATGAAAACGATCCGCTCGTATGATGTCCGTCCACGGCTGAGATCGCGTGCCATGCGACCGTATACACACCAGACGGTAGAGTTGGGATGCTCACGATGAGGATCGTAGCGTCCGTGGGGCTGACAGAGTAACCAGTGTCTGCTTCTTTACCCGTTGAATCATAAACCGCTGCTCCACTGAGTTTGGGCTCTAGTTGCTCGGTAAAGTAGAGAGTCACTTGATGTGGAGAGGAAGGAAGAACGCTGTTAGCAGGGGGATCTGATCGAATCAGATTAGCGTGGGCATAAGCCGGAGTTACGAATCCTGCTATCAATAGCAGGGTTGCGATTGTGGCTAGCGCTAAGGCACGGTTGCTCATAGCACTCGCTGCATGTTAGTTTCCGTCTGATCTATTTCCTGCTTGGTCGACGTTTGCGCCCTCGGTTCATCGCAATTAAACCTGCGACTAAACCAATCACTCCGACCGCAACGCCGACCACCGCAACAGTATAAGCAGTTTGAATGTTGTTCTGCATCTGCGTGACTTGCGACTGTAGGGTTGAGATTTGCGATTGGGCGTTGGTCAGGGCATTCTGAAGATCGGTACTTGACGCACTTTGTTGAGGGAATTGGATTTCGGCGGCTGGGTCCACGCATTCGTAGGTAGTTGGTCCGCATGTGAAAGTTTCGTTCACCGCTGTTCCACTAATGTTTCCGAATATTATGAACGAGATGGTCCCAGGCACCGTGGGTTCAACTTCCGCTGTGTATTCGCCGTAGAACAGTGGAGGGACATCGTTCGATAGGTTGGGCGAGAAGCTAAGAGTCTGCGACTGTCCTCCTAAGAGGACCGTTACACGGAGGCTTTGGTCAAGTCCGTAGACCGGGCATGAAGTACTCACAGTGCCTTGTGGGCATGTTCCGTTGATGTAGTGAGCCCAAAAATCAACGGCGTTTATCTCATTGGCATAGGCGGGTTCATTGACCCATCCAACGACGAATTCAATCTGCTGTCCGTTAATTGTCAGGACTCGATGAGTGTGTGCCCAAGCGGACGGAGCAGAGGCGAGTAGCATGATACACACAAACATTACGATCGCTGGTATGCTAATCTTAGCTTTCATCAAAGCCACCCTAATTTTAGGAGAGAACAAATCGCGAGTAGGGTTTAAGCTTAGTTAAGTCATTTGGTACAAGCTTAGAAGCCTAGAAGATTAGAAGGGCCGTCGATCCAATACTAACTGTTTACGGTGTGTTAAATGCTTGGAGAACTGATTAACTCCGCCGAAGCTGTAATTGCTACCCTCGTCTGTCTTTACTTGGGAATCTTCATTCCGCTCCTGATTGCTGAAAAATCTGCCTCCCGATTGACGGTTCTGATGGCGATTGCTTCAGGCATTATGTGTTGGTCTTTTCTTGATTTGATGAACGACGCGGCCTTGCTCGGGGTCAATCAAGGATTCGGTGGGGGTTTGGTGCACGTATTCATCGCAGCAATGTTTGCTGTAGCTTTGTTAGTTCTATTTTGGTTGGATCGACTTTCAACGACTACCGGGCGCCGAAAGGGGCGGGACGTGATGCTCTCGTATGGGGCCGCTCTTCTAGTCGCGTTGGGTATCGGATTTCATTCTTTGGGTGAGGGAGTGGAAATTGGGTCTCTGATAGCCTACTCCTACGCGGTAGCCGGATCATCGTCGAATCTAGTTACTGCAATCGGCGGGCTGGGGTCCGGTGTGGCATACCTTATGCATAAACTCCTAGAGGGATTCGTTATAGGGGTCTTCGCGGCCGCTGTGAAGACACGGTTAGGGCGTAACCTTGTCCTTGGTCTCTTAGCGGGCATACCGACCATGATCGGCTTGACGGTTGCGCTTATGGTACCGGTTGACTCAACCGTTTTCTTCGCGGCCGGGGCCGCGGCCGTCATCTACATCGAATACAAACTCATACCCAATCTCACGCGCAGGGACCGTGCCGTGTTTTACCTTGCATTTTTCATTCTTGGTTTCTATCTGATGTATTTAGCAGGTCTATTCCATTCCTATACTTCTATTTTCTAGTTATGGCCGAACCGTTTGCATTGTTGTCCATCCAACTAAATTGGTATTCTAGCGTGGTTATGTGTGCGATTCATAGCGGGTGTCTAAAACCGCTGCCAGTGTGGCCATGATTTAGCACGCGTTGCGTCAAAACCCCAGAAATAAGTGGGAGGGCTGGGGTGGCGAAGAGGATGTCGGTGCTGGCCAATCCAAGGAACGTCAAATGTCGATCGAAGTACTTGTTCAGTAAGCGTTTAGCGCTTGGCTGCGCGGTCCTGCTGCTTCTAACCTGTTTGGTGAGTCAAACATGGCACCCGGCCTATGGCCACTTCAACACAAAAGCCCCAGACACCGACGTCGTGCTGCAATGGCCTATCACTGGCAGTTACTCGATGAGTCTGGATGTGAAAGTTCTCGAGTCGCCCTTATCGAACGCGGCAATATATTGGGGGCAACAGTTTCAATTTGCGAATAACGAAACGGGTTACATCACTTTGGGCGTCGGCGGTAACTCCAAGGTTACGAGCTTCGGCATATTCGATGCGATACAGGGAAGTCCCAATAACTCAAGTGGCGTCTGCGACAACGTCATAGGATTCCTAACGACCGGCACCGGTTCGGCATGTTTCATATTCTACAATTGGAATATTGGAAACGATTACCGACTTCAAGTCTCGAGAATTTCGGATGTAAACGGGAGCGAACAATGGCAAGGCAGCATATACGATTATTCGGCAAACTCTACTTCGGTTATTGGAAACATCCTTGTCTCCCCAACGTATGGGCAGTTAGGCACCCTCTCATCAACGTGGGACGAATACGCAACCGCCTCGTCCTGTGACACGCCACCTTCAAGCGCAATTTTTTCCTCACCCTACTCTCTGAACGCCGCAGGTAACCACGCCCCTAGTAAGGCGGAGCTCACCTACGGCAACACAACCTGTCAGGATTCGAACGTGCAATACCTCGGCGGCGGAGCGTATCAGGCGGATGCAGGAAGTAATGTTACACGCACAACGCCCGCAAAGACTTGGTTGTGGATGCAAGAGCCAACGCTGACTTCTCAAAGCCAAACCTCGCTCCCTGTCCCAGAGTTCACTTTCGGTGAACCGGTCTTTCTTGCTGTCGTAATGATTTCCGCCATTGCGACCCCTGCCCTAATTCAACGCGCAGACAGCCCGCCTCACAACTAGCCCTACCCTGTTGGCGTGGCAAAAGTACCAATAGAGTAAAATTAGGGTTTGATTCGTCTCGCCTGAATCTGATCAGCATGCACGCGAGAGCAATGGCACTGTTAGTGGTTGCCATATTCTTCATCGGGTTGATGGTCCCTTTTCAGGTGGTCGGGGCGGATAGGGCGCTCGGTAAACTAGACCCGACCCTGATAGAGCGCCTTCAAGGGGTTCAACAACCAGGTTTACGCGTTCAGGGAAGTTCGGTCTTTGTCTTCGTGCGTCTTAATCCCGGGTATGGCGCAAGGGATGTTGCGAGTTACATGTCGGCGAAGTTCTCGGTTGGGCCTTCTCAATCGCCAATCGCCGTTTATGGAACTGCGAGCATAAGTTCGCTTTTGCCTCTCGCTTCGTCGCCCGCCGTCTCATACATTTTTCCGGACGTGAAGCTGGGTTTCGAGCAAATGAAGCCTGACCCAGAGGTCTACAGTCAACACTTAGCGACCGACATGTTCAAGGTTAGACAGATTATAGGTGCTGATCGGGTAAACCAGCTTGGGATTTCTGGAAAAGGGGTTACAATAGCGATCGTGGACACCGGTACCGATTTCGGAATACCAGACCTTATGGACGCCGTAGCGAGAAACGACCAAGGCCAGGCGATCTCGTTTGACGCTGATGGCCAAAGCTTCGCAATTACAAACCTCACAGTAACCCGGTTCGGCAATGTACTCGCTACCGCGGGGAAGGTTGTTAGCGTTTGGAACGCCGCGAGCTACGTAAGCACCAACCCCAGTCAGCCTCAGATTCAGAAAGTGAAACTGCACTACAATTACGTAGCTCCCAATGTGCTCTCGAAATCGGGAAACTATCACTTCGGCATCCTGGATGAGGAAATTTCAGATGTAATTTCTGGTTCGACTGTTGACATCGGGATACCCATAGTCGTCATTGACGCTCATCAAGCGGGAGTATATGATACAGTGGTTGCGGATATGTCCACGGCGTACTACAACTTTCTGGTCCAGTATCGAGACAGCCTGAACGCAAACGCTGCACAAACCCTCAATCTCAATCTCACCTGGCCATCCCCTCAACTCGCGTGGAACGATCATGGTTTCGCGGACGAACAACCACACAACGCAACACCCGGAAACGATCTGATATTCTTCGACCCGAACAATACCGGCGTCCCCGTCTTCAGCGCAGGCATACTCGCCTACGGAATCGATCTCGGCGGGTACAGCGGCAAGAATTTCGCCCTACTCCCCCCAATTGACTCCAACGGAAATTTCATCAACGTATACTTCGATTTCGAGAGCCACGGAACGAGCACCGCATCCAACGCAGCTTCACGCGGGGTGCTGAAACGTGACATCTACCAAAACGGAACCCTACTGACGTTACCGGGCGTTGCTCCCGCAGCCAAAATCATGGGAGTAAAGGCGCTTTGGCTTGGCGACACAACATTCGCGTGGTATTACGCGGCCGGGTTCGACTGGAACCCCACCGATTTCAGCTTCAAGTACACAGGAAATCATAGAGCCGACATCATAAGCAATAGTTGGGGAGATTCAGATCCAATTCAAGACCTGGGCTCAACCTTTGGCTCGGATCTTGAAAGCCAGCTCGCTGACGTTTTAACCATCCCCCACTACCTTGACCCAGCCTACCCTGGCGTCGTGATGCTCATCGCGGGAGGCAACGGCGGATTCGGGTACGGTACGACGGCAGCGCCTGGAGCCGCAACACTCCCCATAACAGTAGGCGCGTCCACGAGTTACGCCTACCGAACTCAGCCTGCCACCCACATAGCACATGAAATTCAAGGCAGCTATGATGAGGTTGTTCCGTGGAGCGCACGGGGCCCAACCTCAACGGGCGAGCCGAAACCGGACGTGGTAGATGTAGGAGCCTTCGGATTCACTGATCAGACAACCTTCACGGGCTACGGGAACGGCACGAGTGCTTACACAATATTCGGCGGAACAAGCATGGCCACACCCGTTACCGCCGGAGCAGTTGCATTGATCATCGAAGAATACCGAAACACCCACGGAGGCTTGACGCCCGCCCCCGACCTCGTAAAGGCCATTCTAGCTAGTACTGCCACGGATCTCTCATACGATCAATTTACGCAGGGATCCGGAAGAGTTAACGTTTGGGACGCCGTCGCGGCGGCCGCGGAAGGACACGATAACCGCCTACCAACCAGATTCTACCTATACTCAACCGCCACATGGGATTCGGTTAAGAAACTACTCGCGAAGTCGTGGGCGGTGAATCTGCAAACCCCAATTCCAGCCATGAGCAGTGTGTCAACAAACTGGTACGCGGGGATCGTCCAACCCGGAACTTCCGCCAGCACCACTTTCGACATTCAGAATGCGGAGCAACCATCCGCCCAAGCATACACTTACACACTCATTTCCACAACTACGTCGCGATACACGGCAAATTCTACGGTAACATGGGCCCAGATACCGAAATCCTCGATTCCAATAAACACAGATCTAATGAAAGTCACGCTCGTGTACCACTTCTCAGATTTCGTTAACGCGTCGAGTTGGGATTACAACAATCTCCTCCTAGCCCAGATCTATGACACAAATTTCGATTCTGCGGGACACATTAGCAGAATTACCAACGGCGCCCCCTACAGCACGACCTCAGAACTAATTGTAGGGAGGCCACTAACGAAGTTTCTCGGAACACCCGCTGTGAGGATCGTGAAACAGGGACCCGCCAAGCAAATCGGATTCGAATTAGTATTCCGTTACTACCAAAAGTCCCCTTGGAGCTGGATCACTCAGCTTTCAACTTCACGCAAAACCCTCAACGCAACCCTAACCGTCCCACAAGGCACCTCCCCCGGCGTCTACGGCGGGCTGATCTCAGTCACAGACAACGGAACCGAAGCCACTATCCCGGTCTCAGTCGTCGTACCAATCACAGTAGCAGGAACATACGGATCATCCTCTGCCGAGAAAACTCCCTACACAAACTTCGCAGTCTACGGAGCTTTCGACTGGTCCTGGCGATACGAGGCTGGGGACTGGCGTACCTTCGCCGTCATCGTTCCACCCGGCGTCAACAGCATCAACATTAAGGTCTCATGGTCTGACTCGCAAACCGAAATACAAGCGCATCTTACGAGCCCAACCGGATTCTTAGTTGCCTCATCAGAATACCCCACTACCTCATACGCTGGAAGTGGAAAATTCACATTCCACACAAACACCGGCTCAGACACGACACAGGACATATCTGCGTCGAACCTGCAACCAGGGATTTACCTCCTCGTCCTGCACAACGTGCTCTTCGGGGGCACATCTGCGAGTTATCCTGAAAACTACACCTTGAACGTTGAGATGGCTTAACCGTGAGACAGAAAACTCAACTTCTCTTCATCGCATTAGTCATAATTGTAATACTTGTTGGCGAAGCAGTAGTTTACCTTCCGTCCCGCTCCTCAACCAGAAGCGTGATGATCGAATCCTACCCCTCAGCCACCGCTCTAGTCCAAGCCCTCACAAACGGTCAAGTCGACATGGCGCCTATCGATAACATCGCGCCAGCCACATTGCTCCAGCTGAAGGATAGCTCCAGCTTAAACGTGGTTCCGATCGCAAACTTCGGTTTCACTTACATTGGCCTGAACCTCCGAAACCCACCCCTTAACAACTCAATCTTCCGACGGGCCATGCTCTACGGGTTCGACCGACAGCGCGTGGTAAACCAGGTACTGGCCGGTTATGGCGAAACTCTAAACCCCGGCCTCTTCTCGTCCGCGTACGCGGCCTTGGGCTGGAGGAACGAAGCTACTGATTCATACCCTTACAACCCGGAGAAGGCATCTCAACTTCTCGACAGCATAGGATTCGTTCGATCCTCCGGCGGAATCCGCGAAGATCCATCCACCGGGCAGCAGCTACGCACCATGTTCATTTATAGCAGGTTGAGCGACCCGCAAGCAGTCGCCGCTGCTAACCTCTTCGCAGCAGACATGCAATCCATCGGTCTCCCGATAGTCAGCTTCCCAGAGAATGACTTCGATTTCTCGGGAATAAACGTGAACTATTACTTCGATCTCTTCATCCAAACCGAAACCGCTGGACCCGCACCCGCTTGGCTCTACGATCTTTTCGCGGGAGTAAACAACGTATTCCCCGTACCATATTCAACGAATTTGGTTGGATACCACAACTCAACCTTTGACGAATGCGCAAACCAGTTAATGACGGCATCCGACTCTAATTCTGCCAAAGCGGCCGCGTTAGCGTGCCAAGAACAACTCAGCCTTGATGTTCCAGCAATTCCCGTCTACTCTAAGCGCCTGCTCATCGTGACCCAGACGAGTTTCCCCCAGCTATCTCCAATCACGGGAAGCATACAGGACACTATCGCTGCGACACTCACGAACATGACTGGGGGAGGTCTGGTTAGGATTGGTGAAGTGTCAGGGTTGACTGATTTGAACCCTGCAACCGTTCTCGCACCAGCAGACTCGTTGACACTGAGGCTCATAACTGAACCCCTGCTAACGCATAGTTCGGATGGTTCGGCGCAACCTGGGTTGGCAGCGCAGTGGCAAATGAGCGATAACTCCACAAACCTTACGATTGTTCTCCGCGACGGACTGAAGTTTCAAGACGGCACCCCCATAACGGCACATGACTTGGCTGCAACCCTCAATTGGTTGATCAGAAACATGGTTCCATCCACGCCATTCTACTCAACTCTGAATAAGATCAAGAGCGTTAGTGAAATGAACACCCAAACAATCGGGATATCCTTGCTTAGCTCCGATCGCTTTGCAGTGGACGCTATCGCGAACGCATTTGCCTTACCCGCAAACCTATTGCCGACTACGAACGGCCCTCTCGCATTGATGTTAACGGGGGCCCTAGAATCGTCAGGTGCGTTTACGTTGGCGAAATTCGTGCAGGGGTCAGGGGTTGAGTTACAAGATGATCAAACTAGTGGTAGTGAGGTCCTTTACGCCGTTCAAGGACAGGAAGCCTTCGGGTCGCGAATTGGTGGAAGCCAAGCCCAGCTTCGTTCTCAAGCTCTGACCTACCAAGGTGAACCGCTAGATAATGCAACGTTCACCGTACAAATTCATGATGTGACTGGAGCGTCTGAGGTGACGATTCAAGGATCATACGTTGGGTTCGGATTCTACGAGGCAAATTTGAATCTCAACAATCAACCGCTTCCGGTTGGAGAACACCGAGTTACCACGCAACTGTACGCACAGGTTCCGTCAGGCGCCGTGATTCAGTTCGACGAGCAAAGCCTAACCGTCCTTCCGCCCCAATTTCTGTTACAAATCATAGTGTACGTGGTTGCCATAATCGCGGTAGCAGTTGTCGTGTACAACGCATCCCTCAGAAGGGGAAGGCTTCCAGCGAGGAGGAGAGTCACTCGGCGCCGTAAAACGCGCGTTAGAAAGTTGAGAAGGAAAAGGTAGTTCCCAGGGTAATGTGATGGGCGGCGATGAAGCCAGCATTCACTTCTAAGACATACATGGCTTTGACATTTGGCATGAGGACCGGGCAATTATAGGTTGGGCATGGTTTCAGGTCAGGTTCAGTCCAGACCACTTGTTTGGCTGAGTTGAACCAGATTATGTCGAGGGGGAACTTCATGCCAATCATCCAAAAGCCCCAGTAATCCTGGTGGTCGAAGACGAACAGCATTCCTTCGTTGCTGGGCAGCGAAGGCAACCCGGAGAGGCCACGCTCCTGAGCGGGGAGGGTGGTGGCAAGTTCAACTGTCAAATTAACTCCCGCTATAATGATTCGCGCTGAAGAATTGTTTGCGGCGAGTTGTACAGTGGGAGCAGAGGCGGTGCCTCTGGTTACCGTGACTTCATAGGAGTTCCCAGTGTGGCCTGAGACTGTGATGGTCAGGTTGTGGCGGCTATCCGTGAACGTCTGTCCAAAATGCCAAACCGCGTCCTCCAAATCAGAAACGCCCGGGTCACCGTTAATCAATTGGACCTTCCCGACAGAGAGATTTTCGTTCACAGCCGTGATTAGAACGCCAGTGCTTGGAAGTGCAGCGTCGAAACCGATTTGTTTTCTGACTTCAACCAAATAATATTGAGTTGAATTTTGAGAATCGCCAATCGGTACTTTGATTGCGTGAACATTGTTCGAAGGGATCTCAGTTGGGTCCACTAAGATGTTGGAGACGCCGAACGGGGCTATTTCGAGTAAGGGGCCGCTAATGAATCCGAGTTGGATTTTCGGCCAGGCTGTCATATGAGCAGGAAGTGAACCCGGGGGATCGCCGTTCCAAGATCCCTTATCCATAAGTTCCCATGGACCGAGGATCAGTTTGCCATGGTTCGGACCATTCGTAGTATTGTAGAGGTCTGGCACTCCCAAGTCGTGAGCGAACTCGACACACCATACCCCGTTCGGAACGTTTGGCTGCGCTTCCAGTTCGGGTACAATGCTGAATCGGGTTAGATTCTTCGAATTGGCTTCTACAGATGCATCCAGGTATGTTACTGACCAGATGTCGTTTGGTATGAGGCTGGTTTCTTGGCCAGCACCGGAGTGTATGAAGACGAAGTAGTCGTAGTTGTTGAAGTTAACATCTTTCTCGGCCAGAGGTACTGTGTCGTTTGCAATTTTCCACGATTGATTTGTCCCGCTGCAGTCAGCGTCGTTGATCGCGTGACAATCCTTACCGTAATATGATTCAGGGTGTGGGAGTTTGTACCACCCATAGACATCGCCTTGGATCGTCAACTTTCGAAAGGAGATTTCATGATAATATGCAGGAACGGTTCCGAACCATTCCTGCTTTATTCCATCAATACTCAGAGTCGGTTTAACATCAGGAAAAGCCACCGCGATAACTAGAACTCGGATGACTCCGAGAACTGGTGTGATTCGGGGGCCATAGCTCGCGGTTCCGGCCTGCCCAAGGAGTCCGGCAATGGAAGGCGCCAGCCATGCGATGGGAGGCGCGGGGGGATTGTTATATTGTGTGAGTTGCAATAGTGTGATGTTCGAGGCTAGGGCTAGAAAAACTAGGGCAACCACCAATCGTCTGTCTATCGCGATCAAAAGCCCGCCGTCCGAAGCTAGGTGCGGGTGTGAGAATTTTCATAAAGTGTTTAGACGCATAGAGAAATGCACGACTAGTCGGGTTAGAGATTTGTGATTAACAGAATTGAAGCAACGCAAATGGATTAAATCTATTGCGAAACGACTGAATCAGCCATTCTCCGCCTTGCCTTGCTTGTTCAAACGTTGTTGTATCGCCTGGCTCGTCAGCTCGCGTAGAGCATCCGAGGCGATCCAACGTGCAGTTTTGGACGGATGTTCTTGAATTTTGTTTGCAGTTGCAATTGCCGCCTTATTCAGGTCGCTATTGCGTTTTCCTATCCCTCGTAATGCCCAGTTCACAGCCTTTTTGACGAAATTCCTCTCATCATTCGACTGTACACTGATAATTCTGAGAAATCTCTTGAATTGGGCGTCGTCCGTCGTTTTGTCGTGAGTCGCTAATGCGGCCATCAAGGCGAATGCGGCTCGCTTCACGAATTCTTCATTTCGCGAACTCCATTCAACCGCTTTTGTCCTCGTGAGTGTTGTTTTGTCGAATAGGTTGCTGCAACATTGGTCGCATACGTCCCACGAATCAAAATCCCCAACCCATCGTTCCATTTGAGGCGAGGTAACTTTCTGTGGGTCGTCTATCATGGATGCAAGTATGCGTGCCTCGTGGATTCCAGATCTCCATATCTGAAGCGCTAGTACATGATTTCTTCCCAACTCCTTCGCAATTCGTCTTAGGCCAGGAATCGAGATGCCGTACGTGTTCTTCGGGTTGATGCCGAAGCGCGCCATGCCAGCCACGTTTGGTTCGACATAGACTTCAAACGACTTAGTATCTCGTCGCTGTCCACTCGGCGCATCACTATCAGTGCATCATTGGTGACGGGCTATCTTATGGAGGCTTTCGCAGCGCGTTTTGGGGAAACCTGAAATCATGGTAGGCCTGCTAAAGGTTTGGGGCTGCATGTGGTCTCGGTGCCAGCGGAGGTCGAGGTGGATGGTTGGAAATTCTGGATACATGAAGGTAGTTCAAGAGTAGGCGTGGTTTTAGTGCACGAGATACTCGGCCACGACGAATATATCGAATCTGTAGCATCGAAGCTAGCAGAAGAAGGCTTCTCGGCCGCTGCTGTTGATCTCTACCGCGGTAAGCATGCTTCCACCCTTGAGGAGGGCTTCAAAATCCGGGCCTCCTTGAGAGAGGAAGAAGTGGTCGACGCTCTCCGATCCGGCAGCCGATTGCTGAAAGAGCGGCTTGGTGGAGAGGCGAAGGTCGGGTCGATGGGTTTCTGCATGGGAGGGGGCTTTGCCCTTTTAGGAGCATGCAAGCTCCCCCTAGCTTTCTGCGTCGACTATTACGGAATGATTCAGAAGGCCGACGATGTTGAAGGCGTTACGGGACCGATTCAGCTAATGTTGGCCTCGGAAGACGACCGGGTTACCCCATGGGCATATCGAGAACTTCTTCCAGCCCTAACAAAATACAAGAAACGCGTCGACCTCTATCTCTACCCCAATGCACGACATGCGTTTCACCGGCCTGGATGGGAAGGGCATAACGAAGAAGCGGCTAAAGACGCTTGGTCCAAGACGATACACTTCCTTTCCACGTTCAAGTGAGCCGACTATGCGATGACCGAACAACCGTGAGCCTTAGCTTGCCGCCCAGTATGCTTATCTGAACCTTCGAGCTTTTCGGTTCACGTATTCGGTGATCGTGCTTGGCTAATCAAGTCCACTGCGCACACATTCTAGTCAAAACGGAAAAGGACGCACAGACCGTGATTGAGCGGCTGGGTAAAGGAGAACGGTTTGCAAACGTCGCCGGGGAGGTTTCACTCTGCCCATCACGAAAGCATGGCGGTGACCTAGGCACCTTCACTAGGGGACGGATGGTTAAGGAATTTGAACAAGCCGCTTTCGCCCTTCAGAAAGGGCAGACTTCGACCATAGTGAAAACGCAATTCGGTTATCACATAATTCGACGGCTGGAATAGTTCAAAAGCCGATTCAACGATCCGGACGTGCGTCTTTCCACATGGCAGTCGACAGATAGCGCCAGGCCTGTGAGTCTGCTCGTCTCTCGTCTCGGGCTATCTTACGAAGCGTGCGCCTAGTGAGGGCACGCCTCGAATAATAGATCAGTAACCCAGTAAAGTTGAGCCTTGAATGATTCTTTCCTACGGGTTCTATTTGGTACAGAAATTCCGAGTGGCGGAAGGGACCGGATATGTGGACATTCGTCCAAGACAGTTGGGGCTTATTCAGTCTGACTAGTTTCGTTTTCGCTATTATTTTCTTGTTTCCACGTGTTGTTTCTATTAGAAGTATCGCGTCGTGTGTAATCTTCCGGATTCTTCGTTTGCCTGTTACATTCATGAGTGTAAAATCATAGGGCTTGTAGTCCGTGCACCAATCGAAAGCTTCTTTCGCGGGCAACGTGAGAGACTGCTTGAAGCCATATCTTACCGAGTATACATGCATGGCAATCATCTATTCCTGGATCAAATCTCAGCTATTACCATTTTTCGAACGATTCCTGGGATCTGGCTCCAGGAGTCAGCTCGTGATATGCGAGGCATTCGTGGAAGCTCTGTGTTCCACGGCTGCGTGTATAATATTCCGTGCTTGTTGCGCTTCGATGAAAGCTGCGACATGAGTTGAGGCGAATCATCGATGAAGACATCGTAATTCAGTCTCGCTTTATCATTGCCGCTGTTGGTCCTGACGAAAGAGCTGAATTGTATACCTTGTTCCTTGAGCCAGGAGTGAGCGGGAGCCACCGTCGCCAGACTCCTACCAGTAACAATGTCTACCTTGCCAAATTCCAATAGCCGACCGACTTTCTCGGCGATGCGTTCTTCAGTTGGAGGAATCGTTGGCCAATCCAACCAAGCTTGATCCAACGTTCGGAAAAACTCGTCCTTTGTAATCTTCGCGATCTCCCATGCCTTCCAGCGAACGAAAGATGAGACTTCAAAATGGGCAGAGTGACGTTGGTTGATCTTCCTGCAAACAGGTACCATCGTATTAGCCAGAACGCCGTCCAAATCAACTGCGATAGAGAGCATGAACGAACCCTCGGTGACCCGCTACTCAGGTCGGCTTCAAGAAGCCTGCTGACTTCAACCGCTCTATGGTCAAACGAAGGCTTTCGGGGGAAATCGAAAGTTCGGATGCGGCTTGCGAGATGGAGATCGTGCCGTTATGTGCTGCGATGTAATCGAGGATCTGTTGGTCTCCGGTTTGGGGCGGAATAGCGTTTGTGATGGTTTCCGGGGCGGGTTGAGTGATCCTCTGAGGCGTTCTGCAGTAAGGACAAGCCTGGACTCCGTTGGGAATCCTAAGGCCGCACGAATTGCAAACCTGCTGCCGAGCCGCGTACTGGTATTGAAAACTCATTCTTTGATATTGGTCCCTTCTGCCGCTATCCAGCAGGTTCTCCACTTTGAATCGTACGTTGCGTTCCATATTTCGTATAGATGTCATTATGGGTTGTCGAGTTCTCGGGTACCCACAGAATTCGCATCGGTAACCTCTGCTGTCGTAAGTGAGGGCGTACCCACATCGAGGGCAGCGGCCAAGAGATTGCATTCACGCTCGCTCCACGTATGCATGGGGAGGGGTAATATCAGTTTCATGCCATCGAGGCATGTGTGATCATGTGGTCGCCTTTCTCCGCGTCTTTCGCATTCTATACACTGCATAGCCAATAAGATACGCTGTCGCTATTGCGGCTGAAATTCTAAAGTCGATCAGGGCTGTAATTACGAGTACTATGGCTACTATGATGCTTAGCTTGGCTTCGTTGTCCGAGATTCTGGCCTCCCGTCTGGCATCAAGGTATCGACTCCATTCTTTTTACTTCTTCGTAGGTCTTCGCAAGGAACGCGTCGGCGGTAAGGCCGTAACTCTTCCCAAGCTTTCGAATTGCGTTCTCCACACCCGTCCCGTGTTGGATGGCCTTCTTTCGTCGCCAAGCAATGTCGTCTGGTACGCCAATCATCTTAGCGACGTTTCGTAGCACCCATTTCCTCGTTACATCGTTGCCCTCCTTCACCTTGAATTCCAGCGGAATCGTAAGAGAGAACCGGATTACGTCCGGATCGGCGAAAGGTGTGCGTAACTCTACCGGGAACGGGGAGGTCGCCTGATCATCCCTCTCGTAATTTACTTGAGACGATTCAATAACGCTACGGTAAAGTTCTAGCGCAAGGGCTCCACGTCCCTTGTTGTCCAATGTTCTCGCGTACTTGTAATAGCCACCGTAAAGTTCGTCGCTGCCCTGCCCGCACAACATCACTCCACAGCCGCGTCTCGCAGCAACCATTGCCGCCCAATGCAGGGGAATGGCAACACTCACCTTCATCAAATTTGGTTCCTCGATGAGCCATACTACGCGACGAACATACTCCTCAAGCGAATCCAAGGCAAATGTCTCCACAGTAACCCGTACCCCGAGCTCTTTGGCGAACTTGTCGACCGTCGTTAGCTCCGGAGAGTTAGGTAGGCCCACGCTTACAGCTTCTAGCTCAACGCCTGCTTTCTTCGCCATGGCAGCCGTTAGCGCGCTGTCTAACCCGCCTGAGAATGCTACAGCAATCTTTCCGTTGAAATGAGTAACCCGTTTGATTGATTTAGCGACCAAACGGCATAGGACGGTTGAGGCGTGCTCGAGAGTCATCTTCGTCTCTTTCGGGCGTTGGAACTGAACGACCCGCTTCTTACCGAATCCTTTCTTGGTCAGCGTACATGCAAAACCTGGTGGAATCGGTTCCGGATTCCCTAGACCAATCCTCCAAAGGGCTTTCCTCTCCGAGGCAAATGCTGTGAGGTTGTGGGCGTGTGCGTAGTAAAGGGGTTTCAAACCGTTAATGTCCCTAAACGCATACAACCGGTTTCTTCGAGCGACTAAACTGGCGAATCCGCCGATCTGACTCTCGATCCGCCAGATGGCTTCAAGGGGGAGAGAGTGCTCGAGTTCATGAAGGACAAATCTAGCGTTTCCCATTGCCCCTCGCTCGTAAAACGAACCGTTGAACGCGACCATCGAGTTAGGCGAATTTGCCATATCGAGCTTCGATTCGAGGTGTGAAGAACAACCTATCGCAATCGTGGATACTTTCTCACCATCGATTGTCATTGCCTTGTTGGAGGTCCCCCGGTGCTTTAGAGCATCGAGCATCGTCTCAACGATGGAGTAGGTGTTGACGTCGTCACCCGTACCAATGCCGACGATCGCACCCAAAATCAGCCGCTCACGACGATTACATCGGAAATTCACATTGTTCTAGATCACAATTAAACGGTATGCAAACGGTTTTATGAGCTAATGACAGGATGTCTGGGAAGGTGTCTCTTTGCAAAACCGTCTCGCAATGCTCATCATGATTGTATGTGCCCTGTCGTTTTTGACAGCGGCCGGTAACGCGAACTTCGCCTTGGCTACCCACGTGTTGCAGGTGGAAACGACCACGGCCACAGTAGGAACCAGTTTCTCAACCTCTCTATCACAGTCCCAGCAACTCATCAACGGCGCCTTCACAGTACTCTCCACGACCGGAACCAACCTACCCTGCGAATTTTGGACAGTCAACTTCACCGGCAATACGGGGCAATACGTTTCGGGGAACTTCACGTCAGACAGCCCGGTTGACTTCTACCTCGTCCAAAGCACAACCTACCAGAACTGGTCGAAGCAAGGGACGTGTGGAAGTGCGACGGAGGCGATTGCAAGCCAACTACTCATCACCTCATATGCTTTCAACGCCGCTCTGCCCAGTTCCGGCGCATGGGTCATTGTGCTCGTTAATTCTTCCAATGCGAGAAATGCCGAAGGGTCCATCGTAGCCTACCTATCCTCGGGAGGTTATACGATCACTCAACCCTTACTGAATACAATTACTACGACAGTAGCCTCCGTAAACACGATCCCGGCAGCAACGAATATCCCAGGCTTTCCACCCGAGTCCTTACTAATCGGAATCGTAGTTGGACTCCTTGCTATGTTGATTTTCAGGCTTCGAAAGCGAGAGTGAGTTGCGATAGGGATCGTACCCTTAACCCTCTCATCTCACTGGCTCTTGGGTACCGTTTCCATAGGTTGAAGGCACGGTCGGGCTCGAAGCCCGAGTTTTATATTTGAAGCGAATGCTAGATGAGCTTCGGTTTTGCGTATGCCGATACTGCCGATCGACACGGGCCGGTATGGGAGCGTGGAAATGCGACTCGTGTTCGAAGAAGAAACGAGATTTCAGAAGATGCTTGAGGTCGAAGCTGCGTTGGCGCGGGCTAGGGCTAAGGTTGGTGATATTCCGTCATCGGCCGCAGAAGAGATCGAGCGTCATGCTTCCATGAAATACGTGAAGCTTGAGAGGATTCGCGAGATAGAGAAAGTGACCGAACACGAGACCATGGCGTTAGTCGAGGCGTTAGCGGAGGTTTCGGGAAAAGGGGGCGCCTACGTGCATTTCGGAGCCACTTCCTCGGATGTTCTCGATACCGCTCTCGCATTGCAAATGAAGGAAGGACTTGGAATTGTGGAGCGAAAGCTAGACAATCTCGAAGAGAAGCTCATCATTCTTTCACACAAATATCGTGGAACCATAATGATCGGTCGAACCCACGGACAGCATGCTCTCCCTATGACGCTCGGCTTAAAATTCGCTGTCTGGCTGCGCGAGATTGGCCGACATATCGAACGCGTCACCCAATGTCGTGAACGCGTACTGGTTGGGAAGATGAGCGGGGCTATAGGCACAATGGCTGGACTTGGGAAACATTCTCTAGTAATTCAGGAATCAGTCATGAAACAATTAGGACTAAAGGCCGCTGAGGTCACTAGCCAAATCGTGCAACGCGACCGGTATGCCGAACTAGTGAGCGTCTTCGCGATCATAGGCAGTTCACTGGATAAGTTCGCGACTGAGATTAGAAACCTGCAAAGGCCGGAGATTGATGAGTTGGCCGAGCCTTTTGTTGAGGGGAAACAGGTTGGTAGTTCAGCGATGCCTCAGAAGCGAAATCCATGGCATAGCGAGAATATTTCAAGCTTGGCAAGAATGGAGAGAAGCTTAGTCAGCCCAGCCCTAGAGTCCATTGTGACTTGGCATGAGCGTGATATGTCGCAGTCTGCGACCGAACGTTTCGTCATCCCAGAATCATTCATCATACTCGATCACATGCTGACCTCAATGATTCGGATTCTTGACGGGCTCCGCGTAAACGAGAAGGGGATGCTGGAGAACCTGATGAAGTTCAAGGATCCTCTGATGTCCGAATCGGTCCTGATCTCTCTCGTCAACAAAGGCATGCCGAGACAGGAAGGGCACAGTTTGCTTCAAAAACTAGTTTTCGAAAGCCAGCGCAAGCACGTGAATTTCGGTGACACTCTGAAGCAGGACCCAGTCGTGACGAAGTATCTTACTAAGGTCGAGCTGGACTCAGCCTTGGACCCAAATGGGTACTTGGGGATGTCCAAGGAGCTTGTAGACTCCGCGGTTGAGAAGGCAACTTCTGAACGTCGGGCTCGTGGTTTAGCGGCTTAGAATTCGTCGCCCTTCTTATAATCGGTGAGTAAGCTCTGCTCGGTAGTTTCAGTCCCTTTCGCTTTTAGCGTCTCCCATTCTTCTGCTTTTATGAGTCCGCCAACCTGTTCTTTTATTCTCTTGGCTACCGACGGCCCGATCAAGGGTACGTTCATTAGGTCTGTTACCGAAGCGTGTTTCAAGTCGTCCAAATTTCTATACCCTGCGTTGAAGAGTGATCGCGCGCGAACCCGTCCTACCCCCTCTAGTTCAACGAGTGGGACAAGTTCGGATTTCACACCCTTTGCGCAACGAACTTGGAGTTCGTAGGCTTGGCTTAGCAGATCTTTATGGCCGAAAAGCTCTGCCAACTGATAGGTGGCGTGTAAGAGCCATCTTGACGTGTCAACCATTCTGAGGATGTCGCCGGGTTCGACCCTGTGAACTTCTAGGATTCCGTCCTCGGAGGTCTCGTTAATCCATTCATACATAACTCTGGCGCACTTGATTTCGGCGAGAAATTCTTCGTAGGTTATGCCATTCGTATCACCGTAGTACTCTGGAACCTCGCACATGTACTCATCTTGGTGTTCCTTAGCGAACAGGTCGAGCATTTCGTCTTCGCCGCGTCGAGGATACAGCTTGGGAGAAATGTCAGGCGTTCTAGAGATTAGATGAAGGAAGCTAACATCCGTAACATGTTTTGCGCGGGTGTATAGCCCATCGCGAAGTATGACGGCCGAAACTGGGTCGATGTAGAGTTCAGAGACTCGTCGGCCGAACCTAGTGGCCTTCAGCTCGTCCCCCGCGAACTCAACCATCTGCTCCCTGTGGAGGAATGAGAGTATGTCTCCCAGTTTTCCTTTAATCATCTTAGGGTCGTATTGGAATGCGTAGAAAGTTTTCGCAAAGAATCTTTCCAGACCACTTTCGCTAGTTGCAAACCTCGTAGCGACAGTAGCCAATACATGCGGTCTCAGAATTTTCTCTGCTCCAAGTTTCGACCAAATTCTCTCGGGCTCAGCTAACGGGTAATTCTTGAGCAGATAATCCTGTTCATCCTCAGTTCTCGCTATCAGGATTGCTTCCCCGAACTTGTCGTATCTAGGCCGGCCCGCCCTCCCACACATTTGCTTATACTCAAGAACCGAGATAGGGTACCGTCCGTAGCCTGGTTCGTAGCGTTCATAGCTGCTGATGATTACGGTTCTCGCGGGGAGATTCACTCCTGCCGCAACCGTGGGAGTCGCAGACAGGATTTTGAGCCGCCCGCTCTTGAACGAGTCTTCGACAATTCTCCGATGTCCGCCGGGCAAGCCGGCGTGGTGGAATGCTACTCCGCACAGAACTTGCTCAGCCAGTGTTTCGCCAAGCCGCGTTCTCTCGCCTGTTGACAGAATTCGTTGAGCAATGCTTTCTAAGCCTCTGCGGTCAGGCTTAGGCAGGCTCCTTCTTAGTAATGCGGCCGCCCTCCTGCCCATCTCGACTGCAGTGCGTCGGGTTTCAGCGAAAATTAGAACCTGGCCCCCGTCTCGTATGACGTCAAGTGCAGTTTCGAATATTGGGTTCGATTCCGAATGCGGAATCGCTCGTGAGGAGCCGTCTTTGAATTGGATTTGTCCGTCGTAGTAGACTCCTTCACGGAGTGGGACCGGTCGCCAGTCGGTCGTGATCTGAGCGGCGTCAAGCCATTCGCCGATCTCGGCCGCGTTTTTTATGGTCGCACTTAGTGCGATGATTTGCAGTTTCGGGTTAATTTTCAGCAGCCGTGTCAGCACCACCTCCAAGGTGGGGCCTCTGTCTGCTTCGGTGATTAGGTGGATTTCGTCGGCCACAACGACAGTTACGTCAGCGATCCATGGGGATCTGTGTCTAAGAAGTGAATCAGCTTTCTCGTTCGTCGAGATGATCACGTCGTAGTTGGATAGGTGGAGGTCGGAGCTGTCGTAATCGCCGCTCGTGATGGCAACCCTGACCTTACGCCCAGGTGATTTCTCAATTTCCGTGTACTTTTGAAAATCTTCGAACTTCTCGCTTGCTAGCGCACGGAGGGGAGTGAGGTATAGCGCCTTACCCTCATGCTCCAATATTGACTTCAAAACCGCAAGTTCAGCTACGAGAGTTTTTCCGGAGGCTGTTGGACTTGCAAGTACGAGATTCTTTCCGTCGAGAACCCCCGCTTTAATCGCATCTTCTTGCGGCGGGTATAGGGTTTCGTAACCCGCTTTCGCGACCACTGCCTTTACTGAGTCTGGAATAGAGAGTTCTTCTACTCGCAAGTCTCTAAGCCTCTCTCTCAGGCTGCAGTTCGCTTCAGGTGGCCGGGTTTTGGTGAATAAAGGATTCCTTCTTTCACTAGTTGGTCAATGAGTCTTCTGGCTTCATCGTCTGTGAGGTCCACTTTGCGTGAGAGTGCTTGGTAGAGGGTTGAGTCTTCAACGATGCCAAGTTGTTTCTCCAAATCGGCGAAGGTGCTTAGGACAACTTGCATCTTGTCGCGTAAGCTCTTTGGTTTGCCTGTCATGATTACGTCGATGTCGATCTTTCCGGTGGTGCTGTCGATCCCCACGTCTTGGAGAGACAGCGTCATCAAGCGAATTATCGCTTGTGCATCCTCGGCTTCGACGCGGTCGCGTAGGAAGCTCTTCGCCCTAGCTTCAGCAAGTCTCACCAACCCTTCCAGTTGCCTGGGAGTTATGACGATCGGGGATTCGCTGGATCCGGATAGGGAGCGCATCTTTAGGTAATACTGCCGGATAGCGTTCACTGAATCGTCAGTTAAGACGGGTTCGATGCGTTTTGCGTAGGCTATGTATTTGCGCAGCATTTCAGGAAGTAGCGGAGGTTCCTCAGGCGTCGTTTTCAATCTGTGAAGCGTCAGTATGTGCTCCGACATGCGACTATCAGAGTCCGCCTCGGGAACGTCCTTCATGATGAAGAGAAGGTCAAAACGCGATAGCAGGGTCACTGGAAGGTTGATGTTGTCATTTATGTTCCTATACGGATCGTATCTGCCTAAAGCCGGGTTGGCCGCCGCCAAGACAGCAGCCCGAGCATTCAAAGTAGCCACGATCCCCCCCTTGGCTACACTAACGGTGTGCTGTTCAAGCGCTTCGTGTATCGCGACTCGGTCTTCGGGTCGCATTTTATCCATTTCGTCGATGCATGCGATCCCTTTATCCGCGAGTACAAGCGCCCCCGCTTCCAACACCATCCCTCCAGATTTCTCACGAACCACCGCGGCCGTGAGACCGGCAGCAGTGTTGTGGCAAAGGATTCCTCCGAAGCCTGCAACAAAGTTCTCTCGGCGCGGAACCGAAAGGTCGTATACGAATCGTGATGAGGCTTGTACTTTCTCTATGCTCCGAATCTCGGCGAATTGCAAATCTGAGTGGATTAGTTCCGTTAAGTCAGAAATCTTGGAGATCGTTTCTTTCCCTTTTTCTGTGAGAGCAACTTCAAGTTTGCCACCGTTGTATCGGCGGCGGACCAATCCGTCATCATTGCATCTTTGCAGGTATGCTCTGGCAAGTCGTGCTGGAAGTTGATTGTCCGATGCGAATCGTTGAGACTGAAGCCAACGGGTGCGATTAAGCCATCGTAGTCGTTCGAGGCGCTTCGCGCGGCGGCCGCTGAGAATGCTTTCGAGGACCCTGTCTGTGAGTCTAGTATGCTCACTGTCAAAAAATCCGGCTCCACCCCTGGGCGACGGAAGGAGTGCTTGAAAGAGTGGCATGGCCTGGCCCAGTGGAGGTGGGAGGGCCTTTACAGGTCTATCGAGATTGTAAGGCGAGGGTGCCTTCAGTTGATAATGAGGGCCACCGGCTATGTTTCTGCCTTCTAAGATGGCTGAGGAAGGTTTTCGCGTAGAGAACTTGCCTACAACACTCATGCATTGCATTGTCAAGTACAAGAGATCTGAGATGAGGTACTTGCTCGCGGTAACGCCTCTGTCTCCTTCAAGATATGCCTTAAGAAATTTCACCTGTAAGTCGGGTGGGGATGTGAATATTATATCGGGCACACGTTTGTGCTTCGCTCCTCTCGACACCTTCAGGTCGTTCTTGAAGAAGAGGAAGGGCTTCTTGCCACCTATCGTGACCGTAATCCCATTGCACGATGGCTTCTTACGGACGGTCGGACGGACGCCAAATAGTTCCAGGCTGGCGTCAGTGATGGTTCTCACAATAGTATCTTCGCTTGAATTGAGTTCGAAATGGATTCTGTAGGATTGCTTTCCTGGATCGGGGCTCCCTTCATGTAAGTATCCCTCCGCAACGTAGTACCCTAGCAGCTTGGCTAATGGGGCGCTGGGCACAATCTTTCCTGGTTCATCCTTCGGTAGTTCGTCGATCTCGGCGTTAAGTGGTGCCTTTGCCGGTATGGCGACGCAGTCACCAAGCTTCAAAGTACTTGTCTTAGTTGGTACGAGTGCGCCATCATGGAATGTAAACAAACTATGATCGTCAGTGACCGTTATTTCACGCCCTGTCTGAAGTTTTATTCGTAGGAGCGGCTTACTGCTCAAGTGTCTGAAGACATGGCTTGCTTCTGACCATTCGATTTTATGGCTCTCGGGACTGTAGCTCAAGCACTTGGTGTTCGTAATAGGGACAAAGAAACCTTCCTCGCCCTCATTGTAGTAATCGTCTACCAAATCGCCTATTCTTACAACTCGTATCTGGCCGTTTTGCTTGACAATTACAGGTTCCGTAGCATCGACGCTAGTACCCCGGCCGCTGGTGTAGAGCCCTCGTGGGGCTATGCGGGCAACGTATTGGAGTAATTGGCTCTTGGCAACTCCGGGGTCTCCCACGAGAAGGACGTTGATCTCGCTTCTGATCGTGACCCCGTCGGGTAGTTTCTTTGGAACGCCTCCGAATAGTAGGTAGAGGACGGCTTCTTTGATGTCGCCGTAGCCGTAGATTGATGGGGCGAGCGAGGCGATGAGTTTTCGGTGGATGAATGGATCTTTCGCCAGCTCCCGGATATGCCTCTCATCTTCCGGTGTGATCTCGACGACTTCAACCTCTTTTCCGACGATGTCCACGTAGTTTGCGTCGAGTTGGAGGTCGAAGGTTCGCAGCCTTGCTTTGCGACCCACGTATTCCTGTTGAGCCCTTGCCGTGCCGGTTATTGAGACTCGGTCGCCTGGGCGTGCAATGTCTACCATGTCCTCGGATAGCTTGATGTCCATCGCCCTGGGCAACTGGCCGGGAGGTAGGTCTTCCGGCCTTTCTTGTATTCGGATTTCCTGAGAGTTCATGAAAGTGGACTGTTTTTCCAGGAACTCAAAGACCTTAGATCGACAATGGGCACAGACTCCCGGACCGCGCATGAGCACCCCAGCTTGTTCGATGAAACTCATTGCGTTGCATTTGCGGCATTGGAATGCTGCTTTGAGGAGTAATGGTTTGACGGAAGTCGATCGGACAATGATTCCATCAATGCACAGCAATCGCCCGATGTTCTCAGACCCGATTAGGCGGAGGGAGTGTTTCTCGGGTAGTTTCCTGCATCTGATGCGGAGTTTCTTTATGATTTCCGCGTACTCTGGATCCTCGATCTTGAGCTGTGCCCAACCACTCCGATCTAGATATTCCAGGTATTCATCGGGTTTGTCGAGAATAGAGCGCGCAAGTTCCGGATCGTATGCGATCAGGTCTTCGAAATCGACGACGAGTGAGCGTGAGCCGGATAGGGCAACATGGCCGAGGCGTTTTCTATATTTGTATTCGTCTTCTGCAGTGAAAGAGCGGAGGAAGTCTTGGAAGCGTTCCTCTGGGTTTTGAGAAGTCAAGATTTCAACGCACTCCCAAGAAGCTTAGTCTTCCAATCCATGATTGTCTTGTTCAGAATCAAGTATAAGATTCGTTCTTCGTAGGTTAGCACTTGGATCAGTTCTTCGGAGGGTGTTGGAGATGCTGCAAGTGAAACTATTTTGCGGATTCTGCAATTGACAATGTCTCGGACAAGGCTCTCTGTTCTCTCCAGTTCACGCAGCTTGACCTGGTCCTGTTTGCTCAATTCTTTGAGTTCGGTTACGTGGCGCCTGAGAATGCAGTAGAAATTTGGTTGAAGTGCGGGCAGCTGCCTGGAAGCGGGAATTGTCTCCCGCCAGTGAATCTTGGAGAGAGCGTTGTAATTGAGAACGTCTTCTTCGCGGAACCTTGCGTATCCTAATTGAACAAGCTCTCTAGCTGTCCAGTATGGGACCTCGACTTCCTGACCCATTTTGGATGCCAGAATTCTAGATAACCTAGGCGACGTTTCCGGAATCTCGCGCATTAGAACGATCCTGGTTTGTGAATTTTCGAAATCGAAGTCAATATCCTCTACAGACATCAGCGCTTCCGACAAGAATAAACCACCAACTTTCCACTTCGCCTAGGTTTCTGAATTTAAATCGTTCGAACGAGGAAATTTGAATAGGATACTACAAATTGCCACTGCAGGGAGAAACCAAACAACAGAGATCAATGAAACTGATCGCGGTTTTCCCACGCGAATATTTTACTCATGTTTCGGTGGGGCCAAGGCTTTTGAATGACGCAAACGAACTTGGGCCGCACTGGAAATCCAAAGGAAATTCATACGGTGATTCTGAATGTTGAGTGAAACAGGGCTTATGTGGATCGAGAAATACCGGCCGCGAACGCTTGATGAGGTGGTGAATCAAAAGGACACAGTCGAAGGACTAAGGGCTCTTCTAAAGGCACCTTCGACTATGCCTCACCTACTGTTTGCGGGCCCTCCGGGTACGGGAAAGAGCAGTGTCGCACTTTGCATCGCACGGCAGTTGATGGGGGACAATTTCAGGAGGCTTGTATTGGAACTGAACGCGTCCGACGAACGCGGCATTGGTGTGGTGCGAGAGCGCATCAAAGGCTTCTCGCAAATTATCCAAACTACGGCTTCCGGAGTCCAGTTTGGGCTCGTGATTCTTGACGAATCCGACGAAATGACGAAAGACGCACAGACCGCCCTCAGGAGAATAATGGAAACAGCATCCCGAACATGCCGCTTCATACTAATCTGCAACTACCAAAGCGGAATAATCGAACCCATCCAGAGCAGATGCTCCGTCTTCAGGTTCAGGCAACTTGAGGAGACTGACGCCACCAGTTACCTTGATAGAATATGTAAGTCTGAAAAAATAGAGGCGGACCCGAAGGTTCTTAGGAGAATTTTAGAACTCTCAGAAGGAGACCTTAGACGGGCCGTTAACTATCTCCAAGTCGTCGCGAGTAGCTCGAAGAGCGGGCGATTAGATCTCTCGGCTTTGGAAAAGTTTCAGCCCGAAGCACAGAGCGGCCTCTTACGCAATATGCTAACGCTGGCGATTAAGGGGGATTTCATCAAAGCTAGACATCATGTATGAGCTGATGGGTAAGTTTGGTGTGAGTGGAAGGGAGATTATTCGCGGGGCAAACCGGGAAATTGGCCGGATTCCTGAAGTAACCGGAGATAAGCAGGTGGAGATTGTGCGTGCTCTGGGAGAGTGCGATTTCAGGTTAACGCAGGGAGCGAATGAGGACATTCAGCTGAGCGCCATGCTTGCTCAAGTCGTAGAAATCGGAAGAAAGTAACGTGCAGGCTCAGGCACAACAGAACGTGGCTTGGACGGAGAAATACCGGCCACAAACCACCTCCATGCTCCTCGGAAATGAGGACTCTGTCGAGAAATTCAAATCCTGGTTAAAGCAGTGGACGCTAAGAAAGAAACCAAGTAAAGCCTGCCTGCTTGTTGGACCACCCGGCGTAGGAAAGACAACTCTTGCCAGAGCTGCAGCGAGTGACTATGGCTTCCGAGTGGTGGAACTGAACGCGAGTGACGTTCGTACGGAGAAGACGATTAAGAAAGTGCTAGCTCCTGCAAGCACCTCCATGACCCTCGACGTCTTCTCAATCGGCAGTCGAGGGAACCTAATACTACTGGATGAGGTGGATGGCGTTTTTGGCCGTGAGGACCGAGGCGGGTTGGGCGCAGTCCTAACCGCAATCAAAGGCGCTCCCCTCCCAATCGTACTCACCGCTAATGACGTTGACGACGAGCGATTCGATGACCTCCGGAAAGCGTGCATCGTGCTACCTATGTACGAGATCCGGCCGCGTCTCCTCGTCTCATTACTCAACCACATACTTACTGAGGAAAAGCGGTCACTGTCGCTGAAGGTTGTGAAAAAGCTCGCTGGTGAAAGTTACGGAGACATGAGGTCGTCGATTAATGATGCTCAGACTATGTCAACAAGCGGGATTGCGACCCTGCGTTCAACCCGAACCAGAGAACTCAATGAGAGAAATACAGTTCAAGGTATGTTTGCCGGGAAAGGTCTAGCCTCCGCACGGCGTGTCCTTAACGAGACTGAGATTCCCCTCTACCGTGACGAGCTTCTCCTACTAATCCACGACATTCTTCCCTACGTCTACACGTCACCAGATAAGTTGGCTAGGGCATACGACACACTTTCTAGGGCTGATATGGGATACGGAATGGTGGGCGCCCGCAGGTCGCGGGGCATGATGCCGCCTCCATTCAACCTTCCACGCCGGGACCGAGTTCCCGAATGGAGCCTTCTACCCGTGGCTTTGAACGAGTTGGCTTCAGTCGGTATGCAGGAGCCCGATGAAGATCCTGAACACGCGTTGCAAGTGGCGCCACGAGTTTCTACAAAGACCGTTGATAGATTTCAATATCGACTCTGGGCGCTAGATCATCTTTGTGGCCGCTTGGCCAGAGCCTGCCACCTCTCGAAACGCAAGGCACTAGTGGAAATAGTTCCATTCGTCGTGGAACTCTTTCGGATTAGCGAGGCTCAGGGCAGGGAGGTCGCGCTCCGGCTGGAGCTTGAGGAGCGCGATATCGACTTCCTAGTCTCTGAGTCGAAGGTTCAACCTACCGCGACTGGCCCGCAGGAACTGCTTGACCCAACCGGTTTCAAACTGCCATACATGGGTAAGGACAAATTCATTCAACTCATGAGGGCGGGAATCAGCTACGACCGGAGCGGTGGGAGGTTTGTAGTTCGACGCCTCGACAATTTAGACGCTGTCGAGGAAAGGCTAGCCGGGATCCTGTCTCGGCCCGTTAAGTTTGCGCGGTCTGAGGAAGTTGTGGCTCGCGGTGAAGGAGGAGCGATTCAGGAATGTTTCGTTGATGGGCTGCAAGTCGTATGTGATAAATGCGAGTTCATTGAAAGCTGCCCTACTCACATAGTCACATCATTGAAGTTCTGCCTGTGCGACGAAACGGTAGCTGATCCAAAGGGTTACGAGAAGTATGTAGCGAAGAATACGCCTCCTACAAAGACCCCTAAGGCGACCAAGGTAGTGAAGGAGACCAAAAGCCGCAAGAAGCGTTAGGGCCCTTGGGCTAGGCCAATTAGGTGACCCAACTCGGGGAGAATCAGTTTCTCCATCGCGGTCCTCACAGCATTCGGTGATCCGGGTAGGCAGAATACCGCGACCCGCTTTATCGTGCCCGCGAACGCCCGACTCATCATGGCCGCAGAACCTATCTCGTCAAAACTGATCTTTCTGAACAATTCACCAAATCCTGGAATCTCCCGATCCAACAGAGGAGAAATGGCCTCGAACGTGACATCTGTAGACGACAGGCCAGTGCCTCCAGTGATGATCACGACGTCGACATCTCGATTCGAAAGCGCACCTCTGATCACTTTCCGGATCATGGGCTTTGAATCTGAAATTAGCTGCCGTCCCGCAATCTTATGCCCGGCACTGGCAGCGAGCCGTTCAATGATGTCGCCAGACTCGTCATCTGGTTGCTGTTTCGCCTTCAGCTGCTTGAATTTCGATGTGCTACAGGTAATGACGTAAACGGTGGCTGACTCTGGCGATGATTCCTTGTGTAGTTTTGAAGTTTCGCTCATTTCTCATCGCTTGATTTTCTTAGTGACCCGCAGGTTGGTGATCATGGTGCTTGGGTATTGTCCTTTTGAGTCCTTCTCGTATTGTTTTACCATGTCCCATATTGTGAGCAGGTATGTTGAAGCAGCGGTAAGCGCCTCCATCTCTACCCCCGTCCTTGCTAGGCCTTTGACGTAAGATTCAACTCGCAACGTATTTCCTTGGAACGAGTGCTTCGTGCGAACGGTCGTTATCGGTATCGAGTGACAGAAGGGTAGTATGTGCGGGGTATTCTTCGCGGCCATAATTGCTGCAATCTCCGCCGCCGCTACCGCATCGCCCTTCGCTATCCCTCCCGACCTAATCCGCTTGATCGTACTCGGCTTCAACCTGATCTCGCCAACGGCTGACGCTTCCCTCGAAATGATATCTTTCTGCGAGATGTCTACCATCGAGAAACGTTCCATCACAGTATCCCTCTCAATGAAGTAGGCTTAGAGGGAAGTTATCTGTTGCGCTGCAACTGATCGGCCGCGTAAGTAGATTATTGGGTGGCTACTTTCGTTGGGACCGTTGTTTGCTCGTGGTTGTCAGTGCAGCTTCTAATTGTTCACGCATTGTGGAGGCGGGTATGTTCTGTAGGCCGAGTAGGGTTGTTTTGCCGCGGACGCCTTCGCCTGATTTTGAAGCGGCTATGACGCCTATGGCGCTTAAGCCGCGTGCGTATTTCCAGATTTGGGTGTGTTTTCTGGGTTTGTCGTTGTATTCTTCGCAGACGGCTTTGTATTCGCGTTCAACGGTTCCGATGTTGGCGTAGGCTTCCTGCGACTCCTCAAGGGTCCTTGCTAAGGCGAGTAACATGTATTTTTCATGGGAGGATAGTGCGGCAATGTATTCGCCGCGCAGCATGGGGTAAACGCTTCCAGCAGCCTTGCGAACATGTTCAGTGAGAACTCGCTTCGAAGGTTCTGAATCCGCATACTTTCCTGCACGCCAGAGAAGTTCTATGGCGTATCGAGCATCACCACTCTGCCCTCCTACGTCAGCGACAAGTTCTAGGGCTTCGTCGGCTACAGCGTTCTCTTTGAAAGCTAAGCTGACGCGGGCTTGGAGTATATCGATTAGTTGACGGGAACTGTACTTGTCGAGTTTGACGATGTTCCTCTGCAGGGTATCGATAGTGCTTCTGTCCAGTTTTTGTAGGTATTCGAGTTCGCGGATTATGAAGATGAGTGATAGTCGGATTGGTTTTCCAACCCGTTCCTCTTGGATGCGAGTTAGGTTGTAGATTGGAGTTGACTCTTCCACCCTGATCAGGTGTTCAACCTCATCTAGAGCCAGTATGAGGTGTATGTTTTTGTCGTCAAGCATGTCCATTAGGGTGTGAAGAAGTTCTTCGGGTGCGAAGCCGCGTTTCGGAAACTCTGGCTCGAACTGCGTCAGAACCCGTTTGATGATCATGAAGAGGCTGCCTTTCGCTTCGCGGCAGTTGACGTGAATATAATGGAGATTGACCTTTCTTCCCCTCGCAGCCTTGACTAGGTCTGTGCCGAAGCGTTGGGCTAAAACCGTCTTCCCAGTTCCCACATCGCCCGTGATCAGAACTCGTTGGCTTGTGGAGAACGGGCTATCAAGAGAAAAACGGAAGAGCTGTGTTAGAAAACGCATCTGATCATCGCGGTGAGGAAGGTTGCGGGGTATGAACTCCAACGAAAGAGGGGTTTCGTCCTTGAAAACTGTCGGCCTCTCTAACGTCTCCTTAACGATGTCGGAAGACAATTGAACGACAGCCCCTACCGTCGGCATGTTAACGATACTCCCATTTTATGGTGTTTGTTGCCTAAAGCGATAAAAATAGGAGAGCAGGGTGAAACTGATTGACGGGCTACCTTAAACTTCTTAGTCTTAGGCGCTAGACTGAGTAAATTCTGACTTTGAAGACAGTAATGAATCGAGAACGGAAAGTACATGAAAGAATACTTTCGTAGGTTATGGGCGCAGTTTGGCTTACAGGCCGTGAAGTTCTGCGCTGTCGGCGGCACCGGGGTGGCGTTCAGTTCCGCCCTACTGTTTTTTCTTACAGAGTCGCTTCACGTGTATTATATTTATTCCAGTTGGGCCGCCGCCGTGATCACTCAGATCGCGGTGTTCATGGGTTACAAATACTGGGCGTTCAGGCTTTCCGGAACGAGGGCAGCCTACAGCACCGGTACGCAGTTCATCATACACTGGCTGGTCTGGGGCGCGGGGCTCGGTATAGCGACCGCAATCCTCTACGCCTTAACTACGTACATCCACATTTGGTACTTGTATTCAAGCTGGGTTGCAACGGCAGTATCGGCAACCAGCAACTTCCTATCCCACAAGTTCTTCACATATAAGCCAGAGAAACGTCGAAGCGATTATGAGAACTAAGAACACAACTTAGCTTAGCTTCACGTTACCCATCGGATGGTAATCCCCCACAAGTCAGTGACACTTAGAGGACGAACTGTTTCTCAAGGCCAAAGGCAACCTGAAGTACCGATACGCTCTCATGGACGATCAGACAAGGTTTTGGATTGCTCAAGAGGTAGCTGGCACAAAGTTCACAGCCGATCTTAGACCGCTGTTCAAGCTAGGAAAGGCGATTGCCGACAAACAACCTAAGACGCTAATCACCGATGGTGCGCCGAACTTCCACGAAGCATACGAAAAAGAATTCTACACAAATCGGTTAGAGACAAGAACTGAGCACATACGCGACATTGGAATGAACGGTAAGGTTCACAACAATAAGATGGAACGCATGAACGGGGAAATTCGTGACCGAGAGAAAGTCATGCGTTCGCTGAAATCGTGTGATACTCCGATTATCTCAGGCTATCAAATCTACCATAACTATATTCGACCACACATGGGACTGAAAGGCAGAACGCCAGCCCAAGTAGCAGGAATAGAAGTTCAAGGTGAGAACAAGTGGCTTACTCTCATCCAAAACGCTGCAACTGACCCGACGAAAGTTGACAGCCCCGAAAAACGACAGGAAAAAGGAGAGCCGACGGAGACTTGACAGAACCCAATTTCTGGTAACGGTACCTTCTCGTCAGTTGCCGTGGGCTGTTACTTTTCGTCAGTTATCTACTGATAATCAAGCTTGGGCTAAGAATTGGCTCAATCGTCGGACACTCAGGTTCTCCCACACAGGAGTGCCGTTTTGCAAATCATCTTGCCTTATGTCGTCATCGTGGGTGGGTGGTTACTAGACTTGGAAGCAATCGTCGTCGTACTTACTGTTCTTGCGATAATTCCATTATCTCTGATAGTTGAGTTTCAGGGATGGTATGACACAGAGATCAGGCAGATTGGCGATACGGATACACTCCAAGACGCGAGAAACAGTTTTGCAACCGTTAAGGATTACTTGCTTTGCTCAAGTCTTCTCTACTTTATAGCTGCATTCGCGGACATCGCAGTTGATTATCCGCTATCCTTTCTGAACACCGCAGGACTACGCAACACAGAATTACTTACAGGATTCTTAGCTACATTTCTTCTTGTTGCAGCCATTTATTACTGGCGCATCGTAGATCGAACAAATCGAGATTGGAGTCAGATTTCACCAATCCCGCTTGACCGCATCTTCATAATTATTCTCATTCTTGCAGTCAACCTAGCTGCTTTCGGCACATCGTTTCAAAACTTTTTTGCGTACAATATACAAGGCAAAGTATTCACTGGCTTATTGATCGTGTCCTATTTGGGAGGAATCCTTTCGATCCTAAAGTGGAAAAAGATAAGCATGATACGCGGAATCTTCCTCGCCTTTCTGCCGTGGGTCTATGTCTTCGCGTTTTTGTGTTATTTTGCAATTCAGCAAATACTCAGTTACATTTGATGGCTTTTAAGATCGCTTTGTTTCAATCACCAAGAGTTTGCGAAGCAACACTAAGTCTCTTTCACAGCCTTCTATGATGGCTCTTAACCCAATCTTTCGTATGCGATGCAACAACACCGTATAATCCTTCAATCGTTCCCCTTTCAGGTACGCTTCCAATATTTTGCGTTCCGAGCCTCCAAGTATCCCTTTTCTGACCAATCATTCCACATGCGACAATAGTGTCGTAAGGCTTATATTAGACTTATGTATTACAATATTGTCGTAGTGAATTGCAATGCAAAGAACCGTTCTCTCCCGTGAGGAAAAGGGGCGAATGATTGCCGAACAGCCGAATGCAATCATTAAGCAAAGTGAACGCTTCTTCAAAGTAACCTCTCAGAACGGGCATGGAATGTACGATGTAACCAAGAAAGAGAACGGTAGCTATCTTTGTACTTGCCCTGACTTTACCTACCGCAGCGTCATTTCCGGACACGGTCAACTTCTCCGATGCAAGCACATCATAGGTTGTCAAATCCGCTACGAGATGAGAGAGAAAGTTCGAGAGAACATCGTCATCAAACCTGTAGAGGTAACGAGTTGTCTATTCTGCCACGGAACCAATCTAAAGAAATTTGGATTGAGACACAATAGATACGGAGACATTCAACGCTTCCTTTGTGTCGCGTGCAAGCGAACTTTCAGCGTGAATCTAGGTTTCGAAAGAATGAAACACAACCCGCAAGGAATCACAATGGCTATGCAGTTGTACTTTTCAGGCGAGAGCCTACGGAATACCGCTAGATCGCTGAAGCTGATTGGCGTTCAAGTGAGCTACAGAACGGTTCTGAACTGGATAAACAAGTACACGGCTCTAATGGAGAAGTATCTAGACAAGATTACACCAAATGTCAGCGATACTTGGAGAGCAGACGAATTGTTCCTAACGGTTCGAGGCAACATGAAGTACCTCTACGCACTCATGGACGACCAAACGCGATTCTGGATTGCTCAAGAGGTTGCGGATACAAAATTCACGGCTGACCTACGACCACTATTCCAACTTGGGAAGAAGGTAGCGGGAAAGCAACCTAAGACGCTCATAACTGACGGAGCACCAAACTTTCACGAAGCATACGAACAAGAGTTCCGAACAAACAAGATTGCAAACAGGACAGAACATATCCGCGACATCAGAATCAACGGAGAGGTTCACAACAATAAGATGGAACGAATGAACGGAGAACTACGCCAAAGAGAGAAAGTCATGCGTACGCTTGAAAAACCGGACACTGCGATTCTGACAGGGATGCAAATTTACCACAACTATATACGCCCACACTTGGCATTAGAGGGAGCCACCCCTGCGGAAAAGGCTGGAATCAAAGTCGAGGGCGAAAACAAGTGGATGACATTGATTCAGAATGCGAGTCGCAAAACTGCAAAGTCTTAAGAAGTTATGGCTTGCTCTCAATGTTGCCTTGAAAACCGTTCTCGCTTCATCACTGATCCTGATAGTTGCAGCTATCGGCCTTTTTGCACCTTGGTATCCAATGACAACAAGCCAACTAGTACCACAAACCCAGAGCGATACAACTCAATTCGAGGTGCCAATGACTACTACGGTCCAGATGCAGATCGTTTATACTCATCCCGACTCTGTTACGATTCCCAGTGCGCCAAGTGTTATGATTGGTTTGCTATCACCTTGGCAATCGAGAACTTTCAACTTGCAATCGGGGTTATCCCTCTTCGTTTCCGTGACGCTTTCTCCCTCATCAGGTTACGCTGTGTTCATTTGGGAAAATTTCCCACCATTTGACCGAATCAACTTCACAATGAATGGGGTACTCCAAGGATACAGTAATGTAATTGCTAAATCAGGTTCATATGATGTCACGATATCGAACTTGAACACTGATGGTCCGCTCACGTTTAGTTCGCTTTCAGTAAGCGAAGGCATATCCGAAACTGTTCAACTAACCCAAACACGAACTACATACAGCACGACAAGCGTAACCCAATATTCACAGATTTTGGTTTCACCTTACACAACTCTTGGAATGACAACATCAGCGACAGTTCTCGCTCTAATCGTGTTGATCGTCGCACTCTCCATCATCTTTGAGAGACAGAAGCGATAGCTTACCCTTCACCAG
>Ga0074046_10000207_pt1 | contig 51286 bp, 46 predicted proteins | sample BogForMeECP23OM3_FD_94441 | JGI IMG/M metagenome (GOLD analysis project Ga0074046, IMG submission 94441) | Bog forest soil microbial communities from Calvert Island, British Columbia, Canada - Bog Forest MetaG ECP23OM3 | ecosystem: Environmental > Terrestrial > Soil > Wetlands ... | reverse complement strand
TACTCAAAGAAGCTATCGAAAATTCGAAGAAATTAAAACGCAGGTAGACCCCTAGATCGGCATGCTTCCAAGAGACCAAGTCAGCTATTCTCTCTTTCAATCACCGGAAGAGTTCAAAGACTTTCGATGCGAAAAACCGGATTATGTTGACTTCGTGTGCAAACCTGAAGAAGCCCTCAAGCATCAGAAAGAGAACCTAACGCTGACATATGTTTTTTGGCACAAGGAAAGGCCGATTGGATATGTTGCTCTAGCAACCGGCTCATTGAGGAAAGCAGAGTTGCCGTCACAAATCAGAAAACAAAAGCCGTACCAGCATATCCCTTGCATCCTTCTGGGTCAGATGGCAAGAGACCTGAATTACAAGAGACAAGGCGTAGGGAAAATCATGGTTGATTTTGCCATTTCGACCGCTCGACAAATAGCTGAACAGGTCGGTTGCCGCTACGTCATCCTAGATGCGGAACTTGACAAAGTTGAACTTTACAGAGAATATGGTTTTCGAGAGGTGCCCAGAGAAGAAGGCGGCAAGACCTGCGTTATGTTTTTTGACCTCGGCTTTCGCGAAGAACGCTACATTTAACCTGCCCGACCACTCTGCCCACCGCCCAGCCCGAGTTCACGTGTGGCAAAGTCCCAGGTTTGATTTCCTCCCGACGCGGGACGGAGACTAGGTTCCCGTTATTGCTGAGTAGAATATGGCTTCCCCGTTGTCGAACTGGCCTGAAGCCTGCCTTTTGAAGAGCTCTTAGAACATCCCGCCAGGAGAGAATTGGTAGCTTAGACGGTGACAGTAACTAGTTCCAACTTGTCCGGTTTCTGTGCCTCGGCACGCGCGTCAAGTTCTTCAAGCACTAACTCGATCGCTTCCCTGATGTTCGAAAGCGCGTCTTGCTCAGTTTCCCCCTGGCTTATGGCCGCAGGTAACTCAACAAACCTAACCGAGTACCCTCCTGTATCCTCCTTCTTGAGGGCAACAGTAAACGTGAGACTCTTCGACAAGACCATTCACCAGCCTCATGTCAGTTAGTGCCTTCTAGGTTTCTCCTCAAGAAAGTTACGCATGGAGTTTTTGTTCGTTTCGGATCCCCAGTATAAGCGCGTTACTTTGCGATGAGGATGGCGCCTAGGATTTTCGAAACGAAACCCAGTCTGGTTCCTAGGTATTTGTGTATGAGTTCAATGTCATGCTCCCGTACCGCTTTCAGCAGGCGAAGGGCGGTTAGGTATATGATTCCGCCAAGAACCATGTATGCGGGTAACAGTATGTTACTGTAGAAGAATGTCTGTACGAGGACGAGAACGCCTGCCATCACTCCGCCCGCAACCAAGGACTTCCAAAGCGTCGTTACGTCAATGCTCACCGCCTTCATTCGCCTCAAGGCTATGATTGTTAGGGCGAGGGACGCGACCATCACGAGACCGCGGGCGATCGAAGCTCCCGTAATACCGAAAAAGGGGAGCAACAGGTAAGCAGAAGCGACTGCCATCAGCACCGACGCAACCGTGATCCACATGACCATTCGGGTCTCTGATAACGGAACTAGCATAGGACTTAGTGGGCCAGACAGGAGGTGCTCAAATCAGAAGGTGGAGAGCCACGAGCATAATCTGCATACAGTGCGTTCTTCCTCACGATAGAGGTGAAGGCCAGTGACTCTTCCCCCCCTGTCGTGCCCTAATGGTAATGGGGACCTCGACGATTCTTGCTCCATGCTCTCGCGCCTCAAGGACAAGACTACCGCATAGGCAATACCCCCAAAGCTGGACGCTGTGCGCCAGGTCTATTCGAAAAGCCCGGTAGCCCGACCCTACATCCTCACACCTTACACGTAACCAAGTAAGTGACGATATGATTCTCTCTGAGAAGGGGCGGCCTAGCGCTCTTCTTCCAAGAACCAGGTCAGCGTAGCCATGAAGGATTGGATTTGCCAAGACTGGTATTTCAGATGGGTCATGTTGTCCGTCAGCATCAAGCGTTACAACTATCTCTTTGGATGCTAACCGTAGACCGATCTCAGTGCTCCTCACAATCCCAAGCCGAATCGCATTTCGGGTGACCTTTGCGCCAGCACGCCTCGCGATCTCAGAGGTCAGATCACTGCTTGCATCATCGACGACGATGACTTCGTCACAGTACTGCTTGCACCCTTCCACAACTTCACCGATCGTGCTCTGTTCGTTGTTCGCCGGAATTACTGCAGAGATCTTCAAACCCCACTCCACCCTCTTCCAGCCAGATCTCGGCGAGACCCTCCAGCAATTGTAGAACCGCTAGCTCAATAGTGAAATAAAATATTCCTATAGCCAACCATTCACAAGTTTGCAAGAGCTAGGAAGCCGTTTAGGATCTTTCGTAGCGCCGCGCGCTACTTTGCGACGAGGATGACGCCTAACACTTTCGAAACGAAACCCAACCTGGTTCCTAGGTATCTGTGTATGAGTTCAATGTCATGCTCCTTTACCGCCTTCAGCAGCCGAAGGGCTGCCACGTATATGATTGCGCCAAGGATTATGTACGCAGGTAGCAGAATTCTACTGTAGAAAACCATCTGTACAAGCACGAGAACCCCCGCCATGACTCCCCCCGCAGCCAAGGTTTTCCAAAACGTCGTTAGGTCAATGCTTATCGCGTTCTTCCGTTTCAAAACAATGATCCCTAAGAGGACGGAAATGACCATCGCAAGTCCGCGTGCGATCGAAGCCCCCGTAATTCCCATGAGTGGCAGGAGTACGTACGCGGAAGCGATTGCTAATAGCGTGGACGCAATCGTGATCAACAGGGCCGTTCGAGTCTGTGATAACGCTACTAGCATAATGCCTAGAACTGAACCGTACGCGGTGAGAGCAAAGAAGAATGACAATATCGCAAGAGAAGCGGCTCCGCTCCCATATGCTTGACCAACAAATGTAGTGAGGGCAACCTTCGCAGTGGCGAGCAAGCCGAACGAGAGAGGAACCATCACTAGACTCGCATAACGTGAAGCCAGCCACGTAGCCCTCCTGCAGCTCTCAAGCCCGCTCCGCCCATGGATATCGGAGTAGGCAGGAAGAAGGGCACTGTTTACTGAACCAGTAATGCCGCTAAGAACACCAAACGCTGTCAAGGAAGCATTGTAGACTCCGAGAGAGGCCAGCGGTACAAACGCTATGAGTATCGCGCGATCGAACCAGCTATACACGAAACCGATGGCGTTCTCGATACTCAGCGGCCAAGAGAAGCTGATCAACTTCCTAACCGAAAAAGACTTCTTGGGCAGACCTAGCACGCGAAGTATGAATACCGCATAAGCCACGAACATAGCGAGGTCTGACAAAATCCAACCAATCACGAGACCAACCAAGTTCCGCATCAAAATAATCAGTAAAACAATCAAGCACTGTCTCAGTATGATACCGGCAGACCCGATCGTAGCAACCTCCTTGAACCGTTTCATTCCGAGCAATGTCCCTATGGCGACGGGGAGAGCGCCTGAGTAGACAAGAACATCGATAGCCAAGAACCTAAACAGACCGGCTTGCGCAATTGAGCCAAGTAATCGTGACGCGATCGCTGGTGCGGCTAAGAAAACGACAGCCGATATCGGAACTGAGAACAGGACAGTCACGCGAAGCGATTGGTAGAATACGGCTGACGCAGCCTCTCTCGAACCTGATGCTAATTCTCCTATGAATGTCGTCGCCGCCAATGTAAACGCCCCACCGTTTAGTGTTTGAGCGAGCGCAATGATGAGGGAAAGAATAGCCAGAATCCCCACTTCGGCGGGTGTAATTAGCCGGGCTAAGATAGCGAATGCTAACGCTTGTGCGGCGCTCGTGATGATAATTTGAATCGTGAGGTATGAGGCGCCGCGTGACACCGCGACTGCAGATGTTATGTTTCCGCTGGACGGACCTACCGGACCAGGCTGGGGTTCCAGATTCGCGGTAAGTGCAGAATCCATCTTTGGTCCCGGCGTGAAACATGCAGAGGACGGCGCGGTTGTCAACTCATTATGAGTAGATAAATCGTTGCACGCGCCTAACAATATTCGGGGTCAGCGCGTTATGGGGTTAGGAATCGTGAGATATTAGCAAATTGAGAGATCCTATGTTTCCTGTTCGATGATTATATGAAAAGAGCTATCTTCAAGCTGAAGGCACCAACGCGTACAATGAAACTTAGAACGGGACCACGCCGCGCGATCTTCTCCACATTATTTCTATTTGGATTGCTTACTTGGCTCTACGTGATTATTCTACAGATGACGCATCCGGAGTGGGTGACCGAGCCACTTACTCACATCAACGTTTTTCCGTTCAACTTGCGCGTCGATGTAACGGGTATGGTGGCGTTCGTGGTTTCAGCGTTGGCCTTCTTCTTCTTACAACTGACCCCCAAGAGAGTGGAAAGCAAATAGTGAAACATTGATGTACTAAAAATCCGACGTCACTGTCTGTAATTTCTAGCCAAGATTTCTAGTCGTACAATTATATCAGGAATGGACCGCCCATCTTATATGTAATTGGACCAAATGAATGGATTTGGCTCCGAAAATCAAGAAATCGGAGCAAATTAAGTGGATATGCTGCAATTGAATAGCAGGTTTAGGGGATTCATTCTCATCGCACTCTTCATCCTGGGGATTTTAGCAGTCGGAGTTCCCGTCCAAGCCAGCTTTACGCTTGGAAACCTCACAGGAACCTACCCCTATCATACCAATGATTTCGACCCGCACGTTCCGGGCGTTATTGGCTACGTATGGCCTGGCAGCGGTCAGTGTGCGTACGATGGATTCCCGAACCAGGCGAACGCTAACTGTGCACCGGGTTATCAGGCACCGTACCCGAACGGAAACCCGCCGGGTGCCCCGAGCAATTCTTGGTACCAACTTCAAGGCGACACATACGCTCCATTCGGAGCTATTCTCACGGGTACTTCAGGCGACTTGATTTTTGCATTGAACGCAACGGCATGGTCTACAGCTGCGTGTCAGGCCTCGAACGGTGGGACGGGCTGTACCCGCTTCAGTGGAAGATGGCAGGGGGTCGATATCCTAATCCCGCCAGGCTTCGGTGTTCCCGGAACACCCCAAATTGTCTCGACCATTACGAACGATTACTCCGGGATTGCTGTGGCGAGAATCAGCCGCAATGACAGGTACGCACCTGGTTGGACGATGGTTGAGATTCTAGCCGACGCCGGCTTTGACTCAACAAGCCCAACCGCAACCCCATATTACGATCACCAAGGCATTGACTTCTCGACCGTGGGAGAATGGTATTACATTCGAATCAACGGCGTGCTCGCACCGTCCGTTGCCGGAAGGTACTTCTTCAAAATCCTTCTTGAAGGTGGGACCCCGTCAGTCTGCGGAGAAGAAGGAACGGGCACGGGCAGTGGGGCTCTTCCGGGTGGAAGCTGTTCAGAATTTATTCCAACTGAGAACTGGCCCGTTGTACTCGTGAAGGGGGAGGTTGACCCTGCCATACTCACAGGCACGATCCGGTATGCTGGTTACAACTCAACACTCTACGGCCAACCAATCCAAGAAGCGGGAAAAGTTTCCGCAACGATGAGCATGCGCATTGATCCCTACACTGGTCAACAAAGACCCGACCTGCCAACAATTGACGCAATCGGTTACTTCAACGCCACAGCCGACGGCCACTATGAGGTTGAAGGCTTGGCACCTGGCGTGTACGATCTGTACGCTTCAGCTGCGGGATATCCACAGACTCTGTGTTCAAGCGGAATAACTGTCCTCAAGGGTCAATCGTTGCACTTCGACTGCTACCTCCAACCGGGGCCTGTGATTCACGGTAACGTGTTCACGAAACACCAGTTCGGTGATGAACCCTGGCCTCTGGGAGACACTGGGGCCCCGAGCGGACAAAACGGGCTGGCTGGCACCGGAACCGACGTTAACGGTGAATACATGAAAATTGAACTCTACGCTAACGCAACACTCAACAACATCCCCGATCCAAACGCGAACCTGGTGTCATGGTCTCCTCTTCCGTGCGTCGCTGGAGGACAGGAGCTTTACACAGGTAGGTATACGGCGGGTGCATGTAATGATCCGCGACTCGGCAGTCAGATAGCATTTCCGTGGCATGAATACACGCCAAACAACGGCTACGGCGTCCCTAACCCCGCGACTGCAGTGAGTAATGTCATACCCGGCGGCTACTACCAAGTCTCCGCGGGTGGCAGGGCCGGAAGCGGTGTTTACTTCGGAAACCTAATGCAAGACCCACAGGGCGTTGGCCCACCACAGCACTGGTTTGTCAACGGCGGAACAACAACCCCATTCCACTTCGAATTCGGTGTGAAGGGCGAGTATGGTGCACCACGAGACCTTGACGGAATGGTTCCTCAGGTGTATGCCACTTGGGTTAACGGTCTCACACCGGGAAGGTACTATGTGCGTGCTTGGACCTTCCGTTACGTTCAAACTGCCCTGGACGGTTCCACGTTCCAAGAATACTACTTCGATGTGACTCCGAACGAGTGGGCGGGCGACGTAACATTACCAATTGACCTACGCTTGTCGAGCTGGGTGAATAAGACGGTGTACTTCCACGACACCGCCCTCAATACCATAACAACTTCACCAATCGACACAGGCGCCGGAGTCATGTCCGGCGTATTGGTTGATGCTAACGGCGTTGTTTGGTCATACAACCAGACGCTGCTAGGTTACAGAGGCTTCTACACGCTGGGCGCAAAGTCTGGATGGGGCGCAGGAGCCTTCTTCTCCACCTCGACTCTGAGAGTCAGGAACGACCTCGATAAGGCGAAACTGAACGCCCACGCAGTTGAGATGGGTCGAGCAGATATTCAGTTCTGGGGTTGGAACGATACTTGGGGTGGTGAGAATTACGGTATTCCGAGCGGAACGTACACCCCGCACGTCTATGTGCTCGGTTACCTTGAGCATGGTTCTGAGCAGGTTTCAGTAACGCTGAGTGGTAACCCAACCGTTATCAGCGACCACATGTACCGCGGCGTAGGCTTCAACCTCACCGTCTACAGCATCGACTGGGAACGGCCCCGAGTTAGCAGGAATTGGGTTTGGGGGAACCCGGTCGGCTACACGGTTTCGGGGATACCGACGAGTGTGGGAAGTGACCCAAGCTTCCATGCAGACCCACGAAATGTTGGTGGCATCTATATGGTCGGTGAAGAGATCGATATTGGCGTATACGCGAATGGCACTCTAATTGACTTCATCGGCGATGTCCCCTCCAACCTGCAAGACACGGTGCTGACCAGTTGCCTCTTCCAGGACGATTCAAATTCCACTGTTCAAATGTGTGGAGGCGGCTGGGACGCCCAATACCAGCAACCAGTCGGCGGCTTAGTGCCGTACCAAGGTAATTCGAATGACGCGTACTTTGGCCAAGAGATGAGCGATCCAGGTTTTGTTGGGGGTTACACAGGCGGCATATCCTACTACACCACTAGAACCCAATTGTTCGCGCCAGCCCATTGGAGCCCAACCACCCTATCGGACGGAGGAACGTACAGCCAAGCAGTCACAGGCTACCTCCCACTATACCCATCAGCGATCCCGAGCGGCCAATATGATTTGAGAGGGTTCACTTACGGGTACATACAGGACAAATCCTTCTCCGTCTACGCGCAGCCCAGCCAAGTGACTGATATGAAGATCAACCTCGTAATCGGTGTTAACGTGAGCTTGGATATTCTCTTCAAGAAAGAGAGCATCATCACGCCAACCAACGCCAACGTGTCCGCAAGGGTAAGGTTGTTCGATGATTCAGGCAACTTGGTCGCCGAGTGGATGTCAAGCGAAGGCACGTACGTAACAGGAAAGGGATTCGCAAGAGCAGCGGACGGCACCGACCAATACCCGTTCGGCCCATTACACCCCGCCATCCCTGTACCCAAACCACTCAACACCTACAACTACCTACCCGGAGGCGTGACACTGCTACACGTCTTAATGGCTGGGTTCCCGCAGGTACCCGCCGCAGGCACTGATGCCGGAGTACAATCACCTTTCGTTCCCCAACAAATATACTTCAACGATCCACTATTCGCAACCACAATCTGCGGCTTCCAAATAGACTGCTACACAAGCCCAGGCACAGGACTAGGCGTAGGTGTGCCAGGATATTTCCCCAACACTGGAATCTCCGCGGCGCCAGATTATACGGGCGGCTGGACGGCTGAAGTAGACTTCGTCCCATGGTACGCCAATAACACGAGCACAATGGAGCTTGCAAGCGGCGGTGTACAAGCCCCAACGCAAGACAGCACCTTCGCGCAGTACTATCCCCCAGTCAACGGCCTACTCATGGGCGAATCATACCACATCATCCCAGGCACTACGGCGACCTCAGGCATCAGCCTAACAGAGGACACCGCGCTCAAACCTGAACTGATCGGACACAGCCTCGCCGCCAACCATCTAGGCCCATACTCGCAGGAGGGCGTCTGGCAAATAGCCGGCACCCACAACAGCGGTGAAGCAAGCGGCATATTCGAAGTAGACCTCAACGGCTTCGTGTCAGGCAACGCCTTAGCATTCACGTGGAGCAACGAGTTCCGGCCATTAAGCTGGGGCTTAGTCAACGTCGTCGGCGCGAGCGCAATCAACTCGACCGGATGGAACTTCTACACGTACGACGGCATCTACCAAGCCTACCTACCGACGGGAACATACAAGTTCACCATAAGCACACCAGGCTACGCGCCTCAAACCTGGTCGGTCTCAATCTCACCAGGCCAGACAGGCACAGGCCAGAACGTCTACCTGGAACAGACTAACATACCCGTCCCAGAATTCAGCGCAATCGCAATAGTCACCATCTCGGCGCTAGCAGGATCACTATACCTACTAAGACGCAGACGCAAGTAGACCCACAGACCAAATGGGCACGCAGGCATCCTCGAATCCTCCCATTTTCATTAGTTGCCGCTTTGAAACAAGACGAGAGAGTTTCCTGCTAGGATACGACGAGGCGCGCTGGCTCCAGGAATTGCGCCAAGTTGAGGGCTGACCTTTCCGAGTCAGATCTTGCCGGCAAACAGGGTGGGAGTCGTTCACAGAAAAGTCGGTAGATTAGATGTGGTCTCTTGCAAGACATTGCATAACTATTCCGCCTATGGCTCAATATGTCACAGTTGAGGTAGGTGGGTGGTACTCGATTTTGGGTTGTGGACTACGAGTAAGTATTGTCGGGCCAATGCAATCATCGTAACCCCTACCGTAAGCAGACTGAGCGCGATAAGGATGGGAGTCAAGCTAATTCCCCATGGTGTGTAGTTAACCAACACGCCCGTAAACATTGTCAAAGCTAGACTTAGTCCAATACTCAACGCGAAGCGTTCGATTGAATTCAATTCACTGCCTCTGGGAAACAGAGCTTCAACCGTCGCGAACCCTGGTATGAAGAGAACGAATATCGACCCCAGAACCCATCGAAGAATCACAAATGGAAATTGAACTGGCACCGCATAGACGGTGAAAATGGTAGCGAACGAGATGACCAATGTTCCGTAAAGCCACAGATTTCTCTCCCAAAGTAGCAGATATTGACCAAATGATGCTTTGAGTGGAATGTCTTCCAACTTAGCTTTACCTTGGTCAGCCAATCTCAAGAGTGTATCCACTAATTCCGATTCACCGAGTGAAGGAATCTCAACCCTGAGTAGCTCGTAGAGCTCGCGCACGCTGGTTGCACTATTTCTTTCGAGTATTTGCAAAGCTCGATCGTCGAGGCTGATGTCAGAATCTCGTGATTTCGCAGTTTTCATTTTTGCGAATCCCCACCGATATTGCTATATTTTATGCGGGGGGATACTTGAATCAATCTTGATGGGTATGAATTTCCATGCTAACGATGATTAACATGTTCGCACCATTAGCCGTGAACCTAATTTACCTCTAGAATGGATATGCCGCTTGTCGACTTTCATGATTAGAGTCTCGGCGCTGCTTGTGTTTTCTCTTTCACTCGTCGCTATGGCTGTGCTCGTGCAATCGGCTTCGGTGTCCTCGCAATCTGTCAATTCTCAAATGCAGTTGAGCAAAGCGATTCAAGACGTGCAAGCAGCTGAGTTGTCGGGAGCGAACCCTGACGAGATGCGAGAACTAGCTGTGCAGCTCAACACTATGATTGGACTACAGGATGAGTTGCAGAACTTGTCTCCCCAAGAGCTGGGCAAGAGAGCACAACTTACCGAGCAAATCAACAACACACTGACGAAGGTAGACGTGCAAGCGAATGAAATCGCAACCAGAGCGTCACAGAGAACCTCCATAAACGATCTCGTTGCCTATTCTTCGGGTGTCGTCGGAGCGGTAATCGCAACTGTCGTGTACCATTATGGCACGTTGCTCCGGCGCAGATATCGAGTTAAGCGAACATTTCAGATGAAAATCATTCTAAGATGACGGAATAGTGAATTGATTGGGCTCCAGGAGCGGGATCATTCGCCTAATGCCGGTCTTCCTGACGTTACTCATCGTCTTAGAAAGCGTTGCATACGCAACCACCATTCCGAGGCCTAGCGAGAAATTCTTTCAGTTGTACATGCTCGGATCTACTGGAACAGCGGGTAACTACTATCCGAATAATTCATCTAGTCTCAAGCTCGGCGAAAACGTTCAGTGGAATCTTGAGCTAGTAAATAATATGGGTTCACTGCAGTACGTTTCGATCCTAGTGAAATTGGGCAATCAAACAATCAATTCCCCTAACGATACCCTGGCACAAGCCTCACCAGCCCCTCTCATAACCGAATTCAAACATTTCATACTAAACAACGAAACTTGGAGCATTCCATTTGATTGGCAAATTGCGAACTACACGATAACGGCGGACGGACATTTGAGAATCCATTCGTTTACAATAGACAATGCGACTTATGTATTTGAAAACTCACCTGTTTGCCCCGGAATCAATTCGTGCAGCTTCAGACTAATCTTTGAACTCTGGACATGGAACGTTGACTCCAACAATTTCCAGCTGGGCTGGTCGAACGGTGACCAACAGAGAATAGCATGGCTTCAACTCTGGTTCAACTTGGTCCCAGCGGGACCCCGATAGATAATGTTGCAGCTTCTCCGTGACAATTCTCCGGAGAAAAACAAGACAGGATCGAGTTTAACGATCATATTCAATACACGATCCTACTCGTCGTGCAGTTTATGAGCTCACACAAACAGGAATGAAATTTGCCCTCTACCGCCTCTACAAGTACATGGAGTGGATTCAGACTTGCATCCTCGGTCTGACCCATCCCGATGGAATTAGTACTCAGTAGATAGGGAGAGGCCCGGTGCGGCATCATTGCCTTCATTTTTGGACTGAATGTTACGATTCAAATTCAGTTACGCTCACCAGCTTATACACACAAGATCACGGGAACGACGGATCAAATTTGACCGGTCGCACCGCGAGTATCGACAACGAGGGGTAGCTTGGCGCGCACCATCCCGAATAACCCTACCGCCATGGATGAACCTGTATGGAGACCTATTAAGATCAGAATCCAAGTTGCCTCCATACAGGCTCTTGAAGCAAGAAGATTAGCAAGATCAACACCCTGCCTGGGACACCTCTCAAGAAGTCCGAAGATATTCACCAACTTTCAAAACGGATAAGAGATAGTCACTTCATTTCTCCTCCATGTCTTCTGCGAATCTTGAGAGCGAACGGGTCAAGAGATCGCTCTTGAAGACTTCTGCCAAAGGTACATTCTCGGATTATGTGAATAAATACCCCTCAGTATGTATCCTCTCGCTTGTATCCTGTGGGCTATACCTCTGATAGACGTGCAAGTCCGCGTACGAATCGCTCCAAGAATTCGCCAAAGCAACCCTCGGATGGCAACCATACGCGAGCTTCCTGAAGGGTATGAAGAAAACGCTAGAATGGATCTCTTGGGCGAATCAGAGCTAACTACTGAGGGAATTGACAACTGTCATCGTGAGTCGTGCGGTTACGCCTTTGATTCAAACGGACAGACGTGTTGAATGTGACTTACGTTCCTGCAGACTGATAGACAGTAGCTCCGTCAGAGAAGATTCTATTCTGACTCGAGAGTCCATTAGAGTATTCGGCAACGGGCCATAGTTGTACACCGTATCCTGTCCCATAACCAGAAACGGTATTGAATACACTTAGGTATAGATAGCTTCCCGTCGCGGTGCACTTCACGAATGGGATCTGCCCCAGTTCATAGTTATCGCCCTGAATCGGGTCTCGATTATCGTAGACCGCTAGGACATGAAATATCGAAACGTAATCTGCACACACAACTCGCGAATTAGAGCTATACATCTTGAGCCATAAAGCGGCTTCCTTGTCTGGCCCCACAATATACCATCCATAGTAATCGAGCTGGATGCCAATTTTTTCTGAACCTCTCATCCTATTCCAGTCAAAAGTAACTGAAGTGGGGAGAGGGTCCATGGCCACCGCCCAGACCCACCCAGAGCTGAACAGGAGGTACGAGAACAGTAGCGCCGCAGCCACTGGCCTATCAGGAAAAGTGATGCGAACACGTTTAACAGGTATGACACGGAATATTGCTCCGACAGAGGAAACGAGCCACCCGATACCTATCGGGAAGCAAGGTGAAACAAACAAAAGTGCAATGTGAAAGAAACGTGAGAAGTTGAGAAGACTTCCAAAGGATGGAAGAGCAACTGTGGCAAGCATGAGAGATAAAGATCCCGCCATAAGTGGAAGTATCTTTTTTTGGGCCGCGTTTGTATTTTTTCTCTTTAGTAGAACAAAAAATCCGATAATGAGGCTCATGACAACTAGATATTGTATGGCCCTGTTCAACAAGTGAAGAGGTCCAACCGTAGCATTGAACGCTAATGCAAGTTGGACCTCCGCTGGCCGCGTAGCCGGATTCGATAGACCTCCCAAGCCACCCAACACTAATGAAAAAGAACTGATGGCACCAAGAAGTGATAATCCGGCTGAAATGTATGCATACCAAGCGAGAGCTGCTACCCCCCACAGAAGAAGAGTGAACTTATCCAGGAACCGCTTGGCGCGATCAGGAAATATCCTGGCCGCAGCGATTGAAACTAGCATAAGAAACAGAAAGATATACGCGATCGAATAGTGCGCCACAATTAGCCCAAGTGACAATATCATTGTAACGATTATTCCCGCACCTCTGCCCGATCGACTTCCCGAGAGTGAGAACATCATCAATAACACCAGAAGAATCTCCGCGATCTCTTGTCGCCCTAAAGATGGCATGTCAATGAATCCGGAATAGGACATGAACAGAAAGACAGCCATGAAACTAGCTGACGGAGCAAGAATCTGGCGATAGGACTTGTACAACATTACAGGAACCAACGAGAAGAGTATGGGAAGAACGAATTTGAAAATAGACAATCCATCAAGAGAAGAAACGATGCTTAGAACCGTTGGAAGAATCGTTATGCTCAAAGCCGAATTGTAAGGCAGGTTCCCAAAGCCAGCATTCCAAAGCCATGTTCCGCGTTCCAGAATTTGACTAAATAAGTAAAACTCTTCGTTGACATCGGCTCCAGATAGATTATTTGAGGCCAGAGTTGTCGAGAGCAACAAGAACACACTGATACTTATGACTGCAACAAGAGCCAGGCTATCTGCTGTCTCCGTATCGTTCTTCAGTAGAACAATGAAGACAGTCGAACCTAGCGCAAAGAGAATAATCAATATCGTACTTCGAGCGCCGAAATATGCGGATAACATTCCTGTCCATGATAAGGCGAGCATAGCACCTGCCAGGCACCACTGCACGAAATGCTTCGAAGAAGGTGGACTTTTGACCAAGCTGTTCAACCCAGTTTCGCTCGTTGATATCTGCCTTCAGATTCTCTGCTATCGGTTCGACTGAATTACGTGAGGCAATGGTTCGTCCCAAAGCTGGGCATGTAGACACATGATAAATCAGACAGAGCTTGTTCCCCTATTCTAAGTTTCTTCTTAAGCATGGACATAATGAAACCAAAAGAAGTCTGTCTTCGTCTTGGCTGTGGTTTGAAGTGTTTCCTGTCAGCGAAACTCATCTTCACTTGTTTTCTAGCGGAGTCGATGCCGATGACTTGGGAGAGTCATTGCATATAGAATACGCCGGCTGTTTTGTTTATCCTTGAACCATTCACGTAAGGTATTGACTAAACCGGGTTATATCCGATAATTGCCCGAAAATCTGGACTTGCCATCCTTTCTTGAGATATGTTGTGTCCTCAGGTACTACTGGGTAACCTTGAGAATCGTAAATCAATTCTATTGTAATCATCGGGTACTCTTTCCGTAAGTCGAGTATCTTTCTTGGTTTTCGTACGCCAAGGAGGCGATAGGAAGCTGATCCATCAGGCATGTAGCTGGTTGGTTCTAAGCGAAGCGAACTCTCGCGCTCACCCGCGCATATCGCGGCGATTCGATGCGAAGCTCTTCCGTCTCCGAGTGGATTCTTATTGTTGCGCAGTTTGGAACGTAACATCTCGTCTTGTAGAAGTTTTCTTGATGCATTGACTATTACGGGCACATCCGTTCCAACAAGAATGTTGCCTCCCGCTTCGATTGTCTCAGGCCTCTCAGTATTATAACGCAAGGTCAAACAGGGGACTCGTAGTGTTAATGCCTCCTCTTGAACGCCGCCCGAGTCTGTGAGAACTATCTTTGACGCTTCTAACAGGAGAAGGAAGTCCCAGTAGCCAAGTGGTTTTGTTACTTTAATGTGTGTAGATCGTTGCAAGGCTCTAAGCAAGTTGAACTTACGTAGTTTGTTTCGAGTTCTTGGGTGAACAGGAAAAATGACTTGGCAATCCTGTAGGCGCAGAAGGGCAGATATTATGTTGTGTAGATTTCGGGGGTTATCTACGTTTTCGCTTCGATGTGTAGTTACCAACACCAATGGTTTTTCATTATCTGGAGCAAGACTCTCAAGAATGCTGGGCCTCTTGTGAGCTTTCTTTGTTTGTGCGAGGCAGACCTCAACGATCGTATTGCCCGTGACATGAATCTTTTTGGGGGCGATACCTTCGCGTAAGAGGTTTTCCGCTGACCGCTTAGTTGGAGCAAAACAGAGATGCGCGCATGCATCAGCGATTGTGCGGTTGATTTCCTCTGGCATGGTTCGATCGTAGCATCGTAGACCAGCCTCAACGTGTCCGAAACACGTATTTAGTTTGACGGACGCGAGACCAGCTGCGAGCACTGTATTTGTGTCACCTTCTGCAAGCACGATGTCGGGTCGATGACGTTCAATGAGATTCTCATATCCTTCGAGCATTTGCCCAGTCTGTCTCGCATGTGACCCTGACCCAATCTTCAGATTGAAATCGGGAGCGGATAGATCGAATTCCTGAAAGAAGGACTCAGACATCTCCATATCATAATGCTGTCCGCTATGAACGACTGTTAGCTTCACGTTTCTCCTTCCTGAGAACTCGTTTATGACCGGTGCCATTTTGATGATCTCAGGCCGAGTTCCTACGATGCACATTATGTGCCGCATTTTCACAGTTCACCACGGAAGCTATCTGTGCAGTTGCGGTTAATTTGGAACGCGTTACCTCTCCAAAAACGGCCCAGAAACGACTCCGGCGTCTCTTGAAGTCAAATTGTAGATGCCAAGTATTCGACGCCCTACAAGCGCTGCAGAGTTCGCGGTCATGTCCACGGCCGAAAGAGTTGTGTGGGTATTTGAGGACGATGAATCAACCCGTAGCCGACACCCCTGAAGATGAACCCCGCCTCAGTAGCCTTTGTTGGATCAATCAAGTGCCTAGTATCCACCAGAATCGGTTTGACACGCATTGCTTTCACCAGATTCCGGAGTTTCATTCCCCTGAATTCATCATGCTCTGTGAGGATGATGATACAATCTGCTCCCACCACCGCTTCCTGAATCGTCCGAGCGCGCGGAGCGCCGAAGGATTCGTCAGCGCGAGGATCAAACACAGTCACTTTCGCGCCCATTCCGAGGAGCCCTCTAATCACCAGTCTTGCGGGGCTTTCACGCGTATCCCTAACGTTACCTTTGTAGGCTGTGCCTAACACCGCAACCTTGCTACTCTTGATTTGCTTCGTCGCCTCCGCAAGTCCCTGTTGAACGAGTTCGATTGCATGCTCGGGCATAGCATCGTTGACTTCTCTCGCCGCACGTATCAGTTTCGGGCGAAAGCCCATCGCCTCAGCAAAGAATGTGAGAAGGAAAGGGTCCTTCGGCAAGCATGGTCCCCCAACCCCTGGCCCAGGCTGGAGAATTCTCACCCGCGGATGAGAGTTCGCCAGATTGATGACGCTTGAAGCGTCAACGCCCAACCTCTCGCACAATAGTGCAAGCTCATTCGCAAACGCTATCCCAACATCTCTGGCCGTGTTCTCAGCAAGCTTCACCACTTCAGCCGTCCGCGCGTCCGTAACCAGCAATTCGCCTTCTGTTATTTCTCTATAGAAACGCGAAATCATGTTGCCGCTTGACTTGTTATATCCACCGACCACCCTCGGACCTTTGCGAAGCTCCTCAAGCGCTCTTCCAGGCGACAGTCTCTCGGGACAGTGTGCCAACCAGAGATCAGAACCGCACTTAAGCCCGGATTCACCTTCAATTGTTGGGGCTATGAAGTTCTCTGTAGTTCCTGGCGGAATTGAACTCTCCACGGAGATCAGCTTCCCTCGGCTCAGGTTTCTACCCAGCAACCTACATGCTTGTTCGAGGAAGGACAGATCAGGCCTGCCTTCTCTCGATAACGGGGTCTGAACACAAACAATCAGAACATCAGATTCCTTCGTAAGTTGCTCTACATCGGTAGTCGTGCTGAGTCTTCTCACCCGGATGTTATTCTTGAGCAGTTTGTCAAGACCAGGTTCGTCAATGTGAGTCTTGCCCAATGCGACTTTGGAAACGATTCTCCTATTCACATCCGCTCCCACAGTTGTGAAGCCTCTCGAAGCCACCACCGTGGCAGTCATGAGCCCTATCTGCCCTAAGCCTATCACACCGACAATGAGCTTCTTCGCAACTATCTTCTGAGCCACTCTTCCTTCAGATAGAGCGCCCTTTCCGAGGAGTGAAGAAACGGAATCTTTCAAGCTGAAACTACCTTGGGCCTATGGTAGATGCTCCTCATCCACTCGATCGTCTTCGGTATTCCTTCGGAAAGTCGAGTCGCCGGGTTATGTCCTAGGTCACGTTTTGCTTTTGTTATGTCAGGCCTTTTGCTGACAACATTGTGTTTGTCTTCAGACAAGTATTCTACCATAGAATCATTCTTGCCCAGATAGCGAAGAATCATGTCCGAGGCAGATTTGACATCCACATACTCCTCCCCTCCGATATTGTAAACTTCACCCGGCTTGAACCTATCAACGATATTTGCCAGTGTCCGGATTGCGTCATCAACATACATGAACACCCGTTTGTAATTCAAAAACACCTGATACGGCAAGTCATGCATTGCACGGTAGATGAACAGGCACACGACGCTACGGTATGGCGTGTAGTACTCCCCTGGACCATACAGGTTAAACAACCTCACCGTCGTTGTCTCAGTTTCGCACCGTTCACTCGAATTTCTAATCTGACGCTCGTTAACCCACTTCGAGATCGCATAGTCATTCTTCTGTTGCAGTGGGATCTTCTCAGACAAATCCTCCGAAAGAAGTGTTCCAGTAGGAAGCTGGGGTTCTCCGTAGATTTCCGATGAGGAGAAATGAATGAGCCTGAAAGACTTGGACTCTTGCACCCGGAGAATATTCTTTAATCCTATGACATTGGTCTCCCAGAGCTGTTCATAGAAGTCTTCGCCGTTCTTCCTCCCAAACTCGGCAGCGAGATTGTACACGTAGTCGAAGCTTTGATTCAGCAAGGATTCAACCTGGCGGAATTTGGAGATGTCGCAGCGCGTATGCCGAGGATTGTAGGAGTGGTGGAAGTCGCTCGTAAACACCTCGTGTCCCCTTTTGACAAGTTCGTCAACCAAGGGACGCCCGACTGTCCCCGCACTTCCAAGAACTAGCACTCTAACCATGGGACTTCCCTAATCGACATCTACGGTGAATCGCTGTGTGTCTATTTGTACTTGTCCGTCGAGCACGACGTCCCGACGTCGGATTGAACTGGTCCCTGATCGAATCTTCACGACCAGTTAGCATCTGCCCTGACGCCGATGCGTTGACAACAATTTTGTATATGACACATTACCTAAGGGGGTGTGTCACGGAAAGCGGCTCATAACGGCTGGTGCTCCACGCCGGGAGAAAATCGTCTTTCGCACCCACCTTCGTAAAGCGGAAGGAAACAAAAGGATGAATGGATGTAGACCGTACTTGTACCCATAAGTGGGGGACGGACCTCGTTCCCGACGTTTGTTCAACGTGACTGCTATATGCTTGATATTCGATGCGTAAGCCTTCAAAAGCAATCTCTTTCTACTCGGTTTAGGTTCTATGGCAAACCAGACAAAGTCGATTAGGAACGACGAAAATAACCGTTCAACACGAAAGTGAATGAGGTTTGAACAAACCCGATTCTTGTTTGCTGAATAGTCCGTGAAGTTTTGATTCATCATGCCGAGGGTTGCCTGTCTTCTATGCCAAAGTACGGCATCGAAAACGTAAACGACTCTATAGCCTGCTTTGCGTATGCGAAAGCACAAATCGATATCTTCTTGATATATGGCAAAGTCAGAATCAAACAGACCAATTTGATCTAGGGTCGACCGCCTTACTATCATTGCGCCGCCGACATAGTCGAAATCATAACTGTTTCTGTCATATTGCCCGGTATCAACTTCTCCGAGTCCAATGACCTTCACTCTTCCACATAAGTACAAATCGCCACCTACGAAATCAATTGACCTAGTCCCGTATGCTAGCATCTTGCATCCTGATACCCCTATACGTCGATCTAGTTCCATGAGCTTCACAATGGGTCTGAGCCAGTTGCGATCTACCACCATATCATTGCAGATCAACGCCAGATATTCTCCTCTCGAGGCCCTGATACCCGTGTTAAAACCTTCAGCGATTCCAAGATTACGGACGTTCTTGACAACAGCGATCTTATTCCTGTAGTGATGTTCAACAAAAAGGGCGCTGTTGTCACTTGATCCATTATCGACAAATATCGTTTCCAAATGAGGGTATTTGCATTCAATGACAGAATCCAAACACTCCTTGACGGCAGCTTCTCCCATGTATGCAAGGCCATTATGGTTAAGAATAATCACCGAGACCAATGGAACTCGCGTGAGTCCCTTTCGTGAGGCTTTGGGAGTCATTATTCTATCCTCATTTGGCTTCTTTTATCGTGCGAGCGCCGTGAGACAAATACCTTGACCGATGTACAAGAAACGCCATAAAAGAACTTGTAGAGGACAACGGTACTTATTGGTCACCTAGACGGTTCGTGAATGAACTGTACAAAACTATCGCCTAAGAGCTAGTTCAAGAATCGGTATCTCTTCCCTTCGGAATGTTGTTTGCTTGTGCATCAATGATAGGACATGTAAGTGATGTTGCGACAGTGCCGGTAATTGTGGATGCGCTGGAAAATGTGTTAGTCAAACTCTGAGTCGCAACGCCTGTTCGTGTTGCTTGAATGAACTGGTACGTTAAATCATAGATGCTACGCAACCCCAAACCCCAATCTGTACCAGTAGCCATCATTGAGAGAGCCGGTCCGTAATAATACGTGTTCATTCTATTGCGATACCACTGATATTGTAACGCGTAATGGTAATATGTTTGGGCGTTTAGAATAGCGTTTCCATGGCAACAGTTTATTGGGTCCCCAGATGGTGCGATTTCTAATTCCACGCCGTCAATGTTTCCCGCTTGCAACTGCGCGTTGACAACTGTGAAGCGTGTTTTATTGCTAGTTTGGTCCTCCATGAAATTAGGTTGACCAGTGACCAAATCGACGCCTAGTGAGTGAATGAGGGACCAACTAGTAACTGTGATACAGCATGGAATCATCAGCAGTTTCAATCCTTTACCGTGAACATATGGGGCCACGCCATTTTGAATCAGGGTATCAATTTGATCCCTCACATCTTCTGTGAAACCCCAATAGAAACCGATTAAACTCAAATTCGTCGGAGCCAATTTAGCCCAGGCCGCCAGTAGAATGTCGATATTGTGCTTCACAGTAGCAACATTCACGTACCGCCCGAAATTGGGTACGTATGCGGTTCCGTTCGGGTAAACTACGGGCACCGACAAAAACACAGACAGTTTATAATTAGACTCGGCTCCCAATTGATGTTTAATAAAACCAACTTCATTGTCCAAATTGGCAACCTGCGAACCATTAAACAAGTAGCTCATGTATGACCTAACGACTTGCTGCGTGGGGAAAAGAGCCGCACCCAGCCATAGGTTGTATAAAATTATTCCGTCAAACAAGAACCCAGAAGGCTTACCTGACTCGTCAAAATAAGCAATCAATGGGTCCACTGTGGAACTTCTGATTTGGAATGCGGGCACGCCTCTCTGCGGGTAATCATCATAAAACAACACAACATTTCGCGGCAAAGGAGTCAACGAAACCCCTGAAAAGTAAGGGATGCTAACTAGCGAAACCGCTACAACAACCACAAAAATGAGGTAACGGTACCTTGCCAAAAGCTTTTGCAACTGATGGATTGATTGATGCGGCATGTTTCCATTGTTATCGGTGCTTAGTGAAGAGATTTTGCTACGCTTCTCGAATTATCTCCGTACCACGAAGAAAGCCCTAACAATGCTCCTGTCCCCTCGGCTAGACCAGAGACCGCCCAAAACGGAATGAATTTAAACTTCAGCGTAAACACGCTTCTGATAATCTGGTACACGGCATCCTGCGTTGTTTCAAATGCAATTGGAATCGATCCGGATTTGAGAGCTAACTGCGCATCGCCGCGTCCGTAGCGAAATCGCTGCTTGAAGAACGCTCCAAAGTCACGCCGGTGTAGGTGATATGCTATGGCGGTCGAGACGCCGACCCCATGTTTGTCGTTGCGAAGGCGTTTGCAGAGGTCTATATCCTCGCATGCAAATTCTAGAGTAGGATCAAATGGAAATTTCATCAGCAGGTCTCGTCTAAAAAGCGAAGCGGCCATCCCAATGTGATCCTTAGGTCCTTCTTTGTTGAACGACACGAAATTTTCATCTTCTGCCCTTTGCCAATAGGTCTCGTTCTGGAGGCTAAGTATCTTCGCATTAATGCCAGCCCAGTGATGTTCGGCTAGCTCAAGAACCATCGTGCGAATGCATCCAGGTCCCAACACAACATCGCTGTCAACGAACATCACTAGTGGTCTTAGAGAAGCTTTGACTCCGAGTCCTCTTGAATATCCTATGGATTTACCGTCGTTGATTAGGACAGAGGCTTCATAGCGTCTGAGGATGTGTACAGTATTATCCGTTGAGAGCATATCCACGGCCACTATTTCCCCAGGTTCCTGGTTGACAATAGATTTGAGACAAGCGTCTAATGTAAGAGAAGAGTTCTTTGTCAGTATTATGACCGATACATTAGAATTCTTCCACATGTGGGAATTATCCTCTATTGCTCCTAGTGGCCTCCCATGGCATTCATTCCAAAAGACGATAGCATTACTACTTGAGCCTTCTGACGAGATTGATTTAGGTCCTTTAGAGGTTCCACGACCGTATGCTTATTGGCATTTATGCAAGTCCCAAGAATCCTTGATTCCGGAGCCACTCGACTGAGTTTCTTAAGCCTTGATCAAGTGAATAAGTCGCCTCAAATCCTAGTAGTCTTCTCGCTTTCTCCCCTGAATAGATTGCGCTTCGTCTGTATACTTCAAGGTCGCTATCCGAAGGAGAATTTGATTCAAGTTTCTTCAAGAATGACATTAGCATTCTTCCACGTTCAAAACGTTCGGCGGCTTGCTTTAGTGGTCCCAAAGTTCTGGAGGCGAAGCTCAGAGCTCCCTTCATTACTGCACGAGATTTCAAATGCATTTTGCTCGTTTCCTCAATTGGAGGAAATCCCAGGGCTTCATTAAAGCGTTGGAAATACTCGTTCCATGTAACTACCTCGCGGCCGTTTATGTTGAAAGCCTCGCCTATCGCGGTCTCTTGTTTTAGAACCGCGACGATTGCCCTCACTAAGTCGTCCACGTAAACTAGGTTACACGTGCCGCGGCTTTCTCCATATGCGAAAAGCTCCCGTGCAATGATTGCTTTTGCGAATTGTACGATCCAAACCCTGCTGAACGGTCCATAGACAATCGAGGGACGAAGGATGGTGACTGGGGCTCCCTGTTCGATGTAGTCCCAACATATCTTCTCTGCCTCTATCTTCGACTTATTGTAGTCGTCTCCAGTATATGCGAACGGGGTGCTCTCATCCACGGTCCCACTAGCGTGACCATAAACCTCTGCTGTGCTCAAATGGACGAAACGCCTAATTCCCTTGCTCAGGCCCACATCCAACAGATTTCTCGTTCCTTCCTCAGTGACGCCCTTCGGGCCTATTGCACAATGCACGATTTCGTTAACTCCGTCAAGGGCTCTTGAGATTTCGTTCTTGTACATCAAGTCGAATTTCTGAAATTTCACTGGAAACCGTCCTACACGTGCCGCACTTGACCATCGTCTTATTCCGGCCCTTACGTCATTGTTGTTCATATGAAGAACCTCGACAACCCGTCCACCGACGAAACCGGTAGCGCCGGTGACCAAGACCTTGTCTGTATCTCCTAGTGATATTCTTGGGCTAGCATACCAGGGCATTGAGAATCTGGTTCTTTGACGATAGTAGTCCTCAATCATGCCGATGGAATTGATCACATCCTCTCCGGAAATCAACGGCCTTTCTCGAGAGGTTATAACGTTCACGAAATTTGAAATGAGCGGTACGAAGCAGTCCTCATATGATTTTATGTCAGACTTAATGTTCTCAACGACGACGGCTCCCGAACGGTCAGTCACGCTTATTCTTCTCAATTCTGATAATTTGCCATGGACAGAACCTGACTCTCCTTTAACATCAAACCGACTCTCGAGGTCGAAGAGACGATTGAGGAATAAGCGAATCTTGCATTGGCCAGCAGATGCCGTTATCAACGACACTGATTCAGGCCCCCCGAACGAATCATCTTTATTGAAACTTAGTTGTGGTTTTTCGCTTAGCCACCAGCATACTGAATCCATTACGTGAGCCCCAATATCCAACACGACCCCTTTTGAGGACGCTTCTGGGTTGACATAGAACCCCGTGGAACTCGGCGAATCGAACCTATGCCCCTCGTAGAAGTCTATGGATACCAAGTCGCCGAACTGATGAGTGGCTATCATCTCCTTCGTTCTTTTGAGAGAAGGGTATAGCCTCCTCGTGTTGTTCACACAGAGCGCAACGTTATTCTGCACCGCCGCTTCATTCAACTGTTGAACTTCGTTGGCGGTTTCCGCTAATGGTTTCTCGCAGAGAACATGAATTCCCGCATTCAAGAAGTACGTGGCGACTTTGTAATGTAGCGAATGTGGCACGGTAACAATCACGCCATCCACTTTGTTCGTTATGTCGCGGTACTCCTCGAAAATTTGCCCATGATTCAGCCTGCTTGCCAGTGCTTTGGCTGCGCTTCGATTCGTGTCCACCAGGCATAGGTCGTCTAGTAGTTGAGGAAACTTCTCAAGAGTCGACGCGTAATAGTCATTTGCAACCGTTCCGCAACCGACAATTCCTAACCGAACGGCTTGCACGACAGTCTCCGTCAGGCGATGCTTTGAAGCGTTTATTATTGTTGTGTTATTTCATGGTCTCTAGCGTTATGGGTTTCTAATCCACCAACATGAACTTTGTAAGACGCAATTATGTCAATCACATTGTACTCGATTTTCTCCTTGCTTGTGTGCCATGCTCATCACCGCTCCATAATCTCCTCCGAAACAAATCCAATTTGAAATCTCCCCGGTAGTCTTGGTCCCTTTGAAAGGGCGTGCAAACGTTTAGTTTGTTGATAAGTCTATTGAGCCAGTGATTGCAATTTTGAATTCGCCTCTTCGGATCTTAGTGACTATGACCGACGTCTATGGTCCACAACTTGATCTCGAGTCTGATGTCAGACAGTTAGTGGAATTAGCTAGGCGCGGAAATGAAGTGACTTGCGTTGTGGCAACTCTTGGCAACGCACATCCTAACCTGAGTAACGTTCCAAGTTTCAGATTTTCAGCTATCCAGATGCGAAAAATCACCCCGGTTCTATCTTTTGTTCTTGCCCATTTGATAACATTCTGGCGTTCCTTCCGAAAGATTCCGCGATGCGACGCAGTAGTTCTCAACGTCTATTCTTGTCTACTTCTTCTGCCAGTTTTAGTTCTGTGTCGGTCCTTCAAACGGACTCCAGTTGTGTTCCTACGCGTCGTTACGAATCCCGTCGAGAAGCGCGGGAAACTGAGAAGCGTGATGTTCGAATCGATTTACAATCTTTCCATTAAGCTCTCCGCAATCTTTTTCGATAGACTGTTCTTCATCTCTCCAATGCTTGGCGAGATGTACGCTAGGAGACTTCATATTGCGAAAGGGAAGATCGCGGTCTGGCCCTCTCCGGTCGACATAAACGTTTTCGACCCAAGTGCTATCCCCGATACGAAACAACTGCGTCTGGACCTAGGCCTTTCCGCTCGTTGCGGATTTCTCTATCATGGCGTCTTAACTAGGAGCAGAGGCATAATGGAGATGCTCGAAGCTTTTAGAATTCTGCAGGTCGAATTAGTCAAGGTACGGCTAATCTTACTTGGAAGTGGGCCATTGAAAAGTGACATTGCTCGCTATGTTGAAGCAAACAACCTAGAGGATTATGTCGAGGTATGTGGGCCCGTTGATTATACAGTAGTGCCCTGTTACATCGCTGCGTGTGACGCGGGGCTCATGCCGCTGCCTGATCATCCCTGGTGGAGATACCAATGTCCCACGAAGGTTCTTGAGTATTTGGCCATGAACAAGCCTCTAATTGTATCTGATATTCCGGCGCATAGATGGATACTTGACAGCAATTCTCTGGCCTTCTACATGCGGGGAACCAGCCCTCGCGAAATAGCAGAAGCGGTGAATTCCTTCTTGGAAACCACGCATAATCGCGAGTCAAGGCTTGGAAGAGATCTCGCCAGGTCATTTTCAATGGAAGAGATAGCTAAAATGCTTGAGGAAGAAATACGCCTGCTAGCTCATGAGAAACTTGGTCGTCGCCGCAACTAGAATTCTACGCTGGCGCGCAATTAGACTTGTCGCGACCCTGCGTGCTGGACATGAGATGGCAAACCTGGGTCGAGGGCGTTTCTCGTGACTGGAGCAAACTTCTTGCTCCTTCGCCTTCGTGCCGCGTTTCTCGTTTCACTGTTGCGAATCGTCTTAGGTTTAACTATGACTTCCATCGAAAATGCCTTGGGCCAAAATGCCTGGATTGACACTCGTGTGCAGTACAACTAACAATCTGCTCAGTGAACAGGAGAAGCTAAACCGATCCTTAGACACGCTTATTCATTCGTCGAGATATTCAAAAAGTATAATCCTCAACAGCCGGTGTTTCGCTCTTGCGTGCACTCGCTATCATGATTACCCGTTTGAGGTCATAGATTCTCTAAACTACATAATTGCTATCGAAGGAGAATTTTATGGTCTAACTGAGAAAGAGACACGTACTGAACTGCATAGGTTGGCGAGACTAATCTACGAAGAGAACGACGTAAGTCGGAAAAGTTTGATCGCTTGGCTCCTTGCCAGGGATGGAGACTTCGTAGTCGCCATTTTAAGGAAGGCGACGAATGAGATTGCTATTTTGAACGATGCGTTGGGACGGTTACCACTGTATTTCTCGAAGGACTCGAACTACTTCATAGTTTCAAGAGAAGTGCGCTTTATTGTCAAATATCTTGAACATGCAGTGTATGACAAGTTGGGTATGGCGGAGTTTCTACTATTGGGTTACCCTTTGGGAAGAAGAACGCTCTTCGAAAACATCGCGCGCTTACAACCTGGCGTCCTTCTGCGCTTTAACGCATCGACCGGGGCCGAATCAGCCGAATCCTTACACGTTTACAATTTTGATTCAAAACAAAACTCAAACAAAACTGTTGATGAGAATGCAACAGCCCTTGCAGCGCTCTTTCGAGTTGCGTGTCGACGGCAAGCCAACCGGACGGGGTTAAACCTAGTTTCGTTGAGTGGAGGTTTAGACTCGCGTGCGGTTGCTGCTGGCTTTCATGAGGAAGAGCTACCATTCATTTGCGTCTCTTACATAGATAATAGCGAGAAAACTGTTCATGATGTTGCCTGCGCGGAAAGCTTAGCCTCAACATACAAGTGGAATCGGAGAACATTCAAACTGAAGCCTCCGAAGGGACGAGACTTACTCTTCTTATTGAGAACAAAGAACGCTCTCAACTCTCTGAGTATGGGCTTCATTATCCCGTTTTTCGAAATGTTAGGGCAGGGTTTTGGGACAGCCGTTACATACCTTACGGGTGATGGCGGTGATAAGGTTCTTCCTGATCTTACTCCAACGAAACACCTCCATTGCGTAGAAGATCTTGCCGAGTTTGTCCTTGGAGTCCACCAGAGGTCTTCGCTTGCGACGGTTGCCTCTTTGGTCCATGTCGAGAAATCGGAAATTCTCGGGGAACTCGTATCCCTGATGTCCAATTATCCTGAACATGATCTAAAACAGAAGTATGTTCACTTTCTCATCTATGAAAGGGCCATGAAGTGGTTGTTTGAAGGAGAGGATAGAAACAGATTCTATTTCTGGAGTGCCACTCCGTTCTATTCAATACCATTTTTTTCTTACGCGATGAATTGTCCTGACAATCAAAAAGCGCGGTACCGTCTCTATCGTCGCTTTATTGAAGCACTATCGGTATCAGCCTCGTACATAGTAGACTCAGGAGTCGGATTGCCGCCGTGTTCGCCCCTCTATGGTTTAAAGCGTGCCCTGAGGCGTAGGATTATCGAGGGACTTCCTTCTCGCATGACCCTCAGGCTAACTCGAGGCAGACCCTATTCCATCAATAGTGTGATTCTTGATTGCCTCAGAAGGCAATTGGGAAATTGCCCGGCGTTGAGTAACTACTTATCAGTAACGTCCGTCAATGATGTGATCACCCATAGTAAACGATATTCTAGGCATGAAGTTGATCATTTGTTCTCAATTTCATCCATCATTGAGGACTTCGAGCTGAAGGGTAGCAGCCTTGAACAATATCGGGATCTAGAGTTCATTTGAAACTCCTGGATGGATCGAAATTCAGTCCATCTACCAGTCAACTGGGTTCAAGTGTTTGAGAACCGTGGCTTCTAGCCTCAAGTTAATTATGAGGTTCCGTCATGCGACTGCTTTGGGACTGTAGAAGCGAGGAACGCGAATGCCCTCAGTTTTAATACCGCCCGCGAAACCTCATTTCTCTGAGTCAGATATAGCAGAACTCAAGGAAGATTTGGGGAAGATACTCGCTTCAGGTATGCTTACGCTAGGCGAGTACACGAGGAGGTTTGAGGGCGAGTTCGCGAGGTTCGTGAACACACCATACGCGGTGGCTGTGAACTCCGGAACCAGTGCACTTGAGATCGCTCTTCGGGCGCTGGGTGTGAAGAACGGCGATGAAGTCATACTCCCAACGAATACTTTCGGTGCCACCGCCGCGGCCGTAGTCTTTGCAGGTGGGACTCCGATCATAACAGATGTTAGTCGGCATGGTTTAACGATTGACTCAGACATTGTAAGACGGGCTGTTACTCCTCGGACTAAAGGTGTTATCGCGGTGCATATAGGAGGACTAATCTGCCCTGATATTGAGGGCATTATAGACCTATGTGGCAAGAAAGACTTTTTCCTGTTGGAAGACGCGGCACACGCTCATGGTTCGGCGATTGGAAACCAAAAAGCGGGTACGTTGGGGTCTGCCGGATGTTTCAGCTTCTATCCAACCAAAATAATGACCTCTGGGGAAGGAGGAATGATAACCACAAACAACGAAGAAATCGCCGCGTCTTCTAGAATTATGAGAGATCAGGGCAAGGAAAGTTTCAGCAGCAATCGAATCGTGCGTTTAGGGTACAACTGGAGAATGCCGGAAATATGCGCGGCCACCGGTCTGGTGCAACTTCGCCACCTTCACGCGTTCATTCAAAGGCGTAACGTGATTGCGAAGGTGTACGACAAGGCCCTCGAAGATTTGGGGATTGAACGTGTAGTGACTCCACCAAATCAATTGAACAACTATTACAAGTACACGTACTTTCTTCCTAAGAATGTGAAGAGAGACGAGTTCAAGGCAAATTGCAGGGAACGAGGTGTGGCCTACGGTGGAGAAGTCTATTGGCCACCTCTGCATCTGCAACCCGCTTTCAAGGGCTTTCTACAAAACGGAGTTCGCTTTGAAACCGCTGACGACCTATGTCAAAGAATGGTGAATCCGCCAATTTTTAGTCAAATGACGGATCAGGAAGTTAATACGGTGGTTGATGTTACGCAAGAAGTTCTCGGTAAGCTAATGAGTTGACTGAACCTTGGTTGTCCTAGTTACAGGCGGTTCAGGTTTTATCGGTAGTCATGTGACGGACGCCTTGGTTGCCAAGGGTCTTACTGTAAGAGTGTTGGATAAGGCACGACCGCTCCAATCTGATGTCGAATGGTTCCAAGGGGACATTCTTTCGAATGATGATGTTTACGAAGCGTTGCAGGATGTCGAAACGGTCTTTCACCTCGCTGCTGTGGCGGATGTCAACGTGGCCTCAACGGATCCTCAGCTCTGTCTTAATGTGAACGAACTCGGTACGCTCAAACTGCTTCAAGCCTGCTCTGGCCGTGAAGTGGAACGGTTTATTCTGGCTTCAAGCGTCTGGGTGTATGGTAAGGCGAGTGGGGAAGTGACTGAGGAGACACCACTGTCGATGCCCGGAGATATCTACACTAAAACAAAGATCGGCCAGGAACACCTCGTCTGCTCCTGGGGACAGACGCATTCGTTGCCCTACACGATATTGCGGTATGACATACCATATGGTCCTAGAATGCGAAGCAATATGGCAATAGCCGCATTTGTTAGAAGGGCGATAAACAAAGAACCGATAACCATCTTTGGTGACGGGAAGCAAGGACGGTGCTGGATCTTTGTAACTGATTTGGCAGAGGCACATACCTTAGCCATGAATCAGGCCGCGAGCAAACAAATCATTAACATTGCAGGCACGGAATTCGTCACCGTATCGAACATCGTTGGAATGCTCTCAAAGAAATTAGGCGATTTTCCAATAAAGCACGAACCTCCAAGGCCTGGTGATTTTGCTGGCGTAAAGACTAATATTGAAAAAGCAAAGTCTCTACTTAGTTGGACACCGCGAACATCGTTCGAAAAGGGTCTTTCGATTTATGTTGAAGGAGTAAAGACCAAACGGTAACGGCGTTCGGTCTAAGTGTAACATTCATGGTTGCTTAAGTGAAGAGAAATCGAAGGGAACGAAGTGATTGATTAAAGGGAATCCTGGTAGATACCCTTGCCTCGGTCATTGAGGTATTTGCTAGTCACGTACAAGTTTGGGGATGTTACAGTCGTTGATCTTTCTGTGGAATCTGAGCTCAATAAACTAGTCACGCTTGCACGTCTGGGCCATAGAGTAACTCTCATCACAGCAACTCTGGATCTGCCGAGGTCAAATGCGCGGTCACCCAAGGGGTGAAACTCGAACCTGTGTTCGTACGAAGGCGCACCGATCATGGCTAACAATGCAGATACTGAATTGATGTCCATCTCTCCTCGGCCTTCGAATTCCGCTTGGCCAGGGAGAATATCCGCTAGCGTCGGGCCAAAGATGCGTAGACCTCAATCGTACGGTCGATCATGGTTGACAAGTTGAATCTCGAAGCGTACTCACGTATCTTACCAGAGGATTGTCGAAGATTTACAGCCGCTAGCATGGCTTCGGATAGATCATGTATATCAAATGGTGAAGCAAGAGTGGCCGTAGTCCTGTTGACCGCGAACTCCTGTGCCCAGGGAAGGTCGGGCAGAACCGCGGGAACACCACACATGTATGCTTCGAGCAATGCAATAGGGCATCCCTCATAAGTGCTGGGCAAGACGAAGGCCGAATTTCTAGGCACAGATCTGCGGAGCAAATCGTTTGAAACGAAACCCTTCAAGCAAATTTGTTTGGAAAGCCCAAGCTGTTGGATCCTGCGGCTGATATGAGCTGATAATGGTCCCGTCCCGTATATGTTCAGAACGGAGCTTGGCACTGCCTCGCTTACCAACCGGAAAGCGTCAATCAACAATGGAAGGCCTTTGCTAAGATAGAAGCGGCCTGCATGATAGAACCTAAACGGCTCCCAATCGGACGTCGGCTGTTGACGAATTCTGATTCCGTTGTATATTATGTGAGTTGAACCGTTAGGTGAGCCATAGTGTTTTTTGAAACTCTGCGCAACGTGTTTGGCAACGAATATTACTGAAGAACTCTCCTTGTAGTCGAACATGTCAGTAAGGAACGTCGTCGCCCTAGCGCCATACAGTGCCAAATCGTGTGGTGTGAGATACCGCATCAAATATCGTACTGGCGTTGAAAGGAATGATCGCGACCAATCCATGACTGATCCATGAATTGTGGTTACAACTGGTTTCAATTTGACTAGCCGTTTTAGCAAAAACGAACCTGTAGGGCTATTGATATGCACAATGTCACTTTGGTTCGCTAGCGATTTTATGAGACGTGCGTTTTGTATCTGGTACCAAAATGGTCGAGGTGAAATGTCTCGAAAAGCCGTTCTCATTATCGTCAAGTTCTTTGAATGCCTTTCAATTTGCGTTGACCCTGAATGAGACAACCCGCACACTACTGTGACCTTGATTCCTCTTGCCGCTAAACTAGATGCTAGAGCATAGGCATATTGACCTGTTCCTCCATGAACGTAGGGAGGATATTCATGAGTAAGTACAAGCACCCGCAGGTTCACAGACTAACACCAAATAATGCTTCGCGCGTCCTTTACTTCGACTCTTGGCAGTTGCTAAGATTACCTTCAATGATAAAACCTACTGCTGCCATAGCTCTTTGCATAAGGTGCCGAAAAACGCCGCTCTTGCTCGGGGTTGACCGACGAAACGGTTTTAGCAGTCCAAAAGCCACCTGCAATTGACGGACTGTTGGGACTGCGGTGTACGCGTTGCGTGATTCTTGATGAAAGCATTCGTCACAGATGCACATTACAAGAATTCCTTGGGTGCAGTGCGCGCTCTCGTCAAGGAAGGTGTCGAAGTACATGCTGGCTCTGAGGTGAGGCATGCTCTAATTTTCTATTCGCATTACACTGCCAAGAGATTCTTCCACGCTAGCCCGGTTCTGAGACCTGATTTCTTGCGTGCTATCGAGGCGGTCGACAGGAGCGAAACAATATGAAGCGATACTTCCGATAGGAAACGAGTCTTGGTACACATTCGAGACGAGCAGAAATGAAGGCTAAGGAAGAGGACCCCCTATGGATAACGGAACCTTAACCGTTGATAGGCTAGATTCTTGGACTTGTTACCGTTCGAATTACAAGGCAGTTAGGGCAACAGCTCTGCTAGTAATGACTGGGTTAGCAGGGCTAGCTCTCAGCTTTTGGAGGAGGTTATTTGTTTCTCATTGTTTCATAATCGAAAGCGCAGTCTTCCAGATTCCATCTGCTCTGTCCATTATTGCATAGTACAGCCAAATCTCGTTTTCCCTTAGCAATGGTGAAGGGGTGTCGAACGCAATTTCGCCTCTGGCTGGCAAGACAGCTTTCGCTTCCTCGAAGCTCAGAAGCATTTGCATTGGGCTAGGTTTTTCAAAGAATCGTGATGAATCTTGAATTATACCCAAGTATTGCTTGGGGGGGTTAACCATAGAGTAAGTCGAAGCAGCAGGCAGGAGGTAATGCCTGCCGTCAAGTTGCAGGTAGCCAGGACAGAAGAGTGATTCATTCCACGTTCCCGACTGGCCGTTCAAATGGGCAAGTGGATTCTTACCCCACTTCTCGGCAGTTACCTCCCCCGATTTTGGAAACGTGACTTTGAGGATTCCTATTTGGCGGTGGAGGTGCTGGCCAAGCAGAAATCGGGCGATCCCACGGCTTGTCACATTGCTGTAGTAGATGAGGTACTCGTTGCCGCCTGAACGGGCGACTGAGGGCCCAATGTCAATGCTATCACCCTCCCAGGACTGGTTAGCATGGGCAAGTTCCTTGACGAACTCCCAAGGACCCATGGGCGCATCCGCTACTGCAATGCCTATCTTTCTACGACGCAAGATGTCAGTAGAGAAGGCGAAAACCATCCAGTATCTCCCTACCGCCTTGAACACAGTTGGCGTGAGAGATTGCTTGCCAACCGAAATAGCAGGCTTAGATTCTTTGATGAAGTTCACTCCATCCTTGCTTTTCGCTATTCCAATACTCGCTTTTCTCCAAGTTGCATCCGAAGAGCCAGTATAATAGAAATAGAAATCGCTGTTTATCGAGTCTTGGAACATACATCCAAACGTGGTTGCACCCGAGTCGAACTGGTTTCTCTCTGATGGCTCAAGAACCACGCCCACATGCTTCGTCAGCTTCATGCACATGGAACTATCGTCTGATATGGGATCTACCATTCGTATCCTTCCGTCCAAAGACCGTTTATGTACCAATCCTTCACGTCAGACAGATTCTCGTCACAGGATATGTTCTGGAGCACAAAGTTGGTTTGAAGCATGCCTACCCTCAGGAATCCAAGCCTCTTGAATAGACCTAGAATTGCGGCAGTGAGATGATTGGTAACATTTCCCAAGAAGAGCACAAATTTAGCCTGTTGTTTTGACAGGTCATGAATAACATGCTGTAGGAGAAATGCACCATCGGTTATGTCTTCACATGTAAAATCCGTAATATGTGCGGCCTTGTCGTGGATGTTAAGATAGCAGTAAGCTTTCAGCAGCGCTCCTTCGTACAAGAAATACGTAGTGTACTGGATCCTAGGGTTATTGACGATTCGCCAATTGAGATACTTTGAATCTTGTTCAATGTAGATTAACCCGCTATATTTCAGTCTCAAACGCCCATAAAGACTATTGAGATCATTCTCAGTCCTAGTCCTGTTTTCAATCACAACATCTTTTCTTCCTCGAACGTTCGATGAAATAAACGTGTAACGCCGCAATAGAGAATATAGATAGGACAACCAAACCAAAACGGGAATCGCGAAACTAACTCTTGATTTCACCTTGTCAGGCAATGCCCCCCCAGGAAGCAAAGTAAGAGCATAAGTCTGCACCACATTTTCGTAGACTGAGAAGTGAAGCTTGTTTCTCCATACTTTGTCTGCTGTTGTGAATCCCCAGACACAACACACCCCTCTTTCACGGCACTTCGTCATCGTGAGGTCATACATTTCCTGAAAGAAAGTTCCCCCGCGATAGCGTTTGTCTAATAAGCTGTTTTCGCTCTTGCCCGTCAAATATCTCTTCCCCCGAACGTTAAGCGAAATTGGTATCATTCCTTGAGTTCCGATAATGCGGCCGTTATCCTTAGCGATAACGAAAACAGAAGAGTTCGGATAGCTCCCTCGGTATTCCCACAGCCAGTCTTTCGATGATCTGGATTCTTGGTGTGCCATGTTATGAAGTGAGAACACTTGATCTACATCGGAATCTGCAATCTCTCGGATCTTGACCTTTGCTTTGTCGTACAAGAGTGATCAAACTATGTCTTGCTAATGTGAAGAGATATTTCATGTTACCGCGTACTTTCAGAAATAGTTTATTCTCAACTTCAACCGAAAGGTAACAGTCGTCACCTCGTCACCAATCAAACCGTACAACTACCGTTGCTTTCCTATGCCTCCTCCGGAATCGTATTAGATTGCGTGCGATAAACTGAAGGCACTCGCTTTTGTTAAGAAATTAGGAATGTTGGTACCCGAAACAGCCTATCCCGACTCTACTGTTTCAACAATCACGCGGTTGCGACCTCCTGTAGTAAATGAAACGAACGGTCGGATCCGGTTCGACTCGTTTCGTGTCCGTGGAATCCGTTGAACGACAGAGTCAGCATGGTCACACTGTATTAGTGCATTGTCACGGAGGTCTGGGAAGAATTGGAACAGTACTGACCTGTTACCTCATCAGGACATGTGCCATGACTGCGAAGGAGGCTATGGGGGAAATCAGATGATTGCGTCCTGGTTCGATTGAGAAGGAACAAGAGAGGAGTGTTCATGAATATTTTCTGCGTACGCAAGCGGGCAACCCACGCGAGGCCGAAGGTACGTCTACGTGTATTACTCAGGCATGAACAGGTCTGACAGTGTATGGAGAATTGCTCTCCACTTTTGATAAACAATTTTATTTGAACGCAGCGAACTGGAACTTCGAAACGCTCTCAACATCGATAGCATAATCGCTTTCCTGGAGCTTGTCCATTCAATTCACTTCATGAGTCAGAAGACTGACAATCAATGCGCAGTAACTCCCCGCGATACATTTCCAATCATACTTCTTTACACAGTTAATCTGATGAAAGGGACTGCATTTTCGCCTCGTACTAGAGTGAAGACGATGGAGAATACTGATCAACTCATCGGCAGTATTGTAGAAGTAAAGGAAGTTTCCGAATAGTTTCTCGACATCCGGAAGTCGAGTTGATATGACTGGGATTCCTGATGCTAGGTATTCAAATGTTTTGTCAGGCAGAGCCACTGCAGACAATTCACGTTTAGTAGGGAACGGTATAATAGCGGCATCGCAGGCGGCGAGGATTTTTGCAGCCTCAGATTGAATCTTGAAGCCCGTTAAGGTGACACGGTCTCGGACTCCTTCTCTATCACACAGGTCCATTATGTCGTCCAAGTATGCGGCGGACCTCGGCGGGCCGCCAATCATGATCAACCTTACTGGTCTTAGGCGAACTAATGCATGCACAACACTCTCCAAATCAAGCCAGTTCTCTATGCTCCCGAGGTAGCAAAGACAGAATTCACCTTGCCTAACTCCGAGTTCGGTTCGAACTTTATCGCGCGCACTCGCTGAAATAGGATGGAAGAGCGCTGTATTGACGCCGTTGGAAATTACGAGACTTTTAACATTGAATCTGTCGCGAACTACGCGCTGCATTGAGGGGGAAGGAACGACAATCGTCATTTTGAAACCAAACAGGATCTGTTCAAAAAATCTCGTCAGCCAGTACACGACTTGTCTAACCGGAGTCCCGAAAGGTACCGAAGCCGAGAGCGAGTAGACATCCTTATAGTCAAACACAATAGGTCGCCCGCCTGCGAGCACCGGTACCAGAGGAGAGATTATGTTCGACAGAATGATACAATCGCACCTGTTAGACTTCACGAAACTAGCAAGTTTAAGGTGAAAGGCGAGGTAACCCAAGATATACGAGAGCATTAGGTTTCGTGTTGGCACTCCCACCTCGATGATTTCATGCTTCGTTTCCCTTCTTTTGGGACCGCTCCTTAACCTCACGTTCAATACAGTGACTTTGAAACGCTCATCGAAATTCTCAAAAATGTGATGATGCCTTGTAATGTGGGGATGCCTAGCGTAATCTTGGGCCGGAATCAATAGTACTTTGTACAGTCCTAGCACCTGGGGTATCGTCGAGTCACTCAATATTGGAACCACATTTGATTTAAGGTAATTCCATTCGAATGGCTAAAACATGCCATGGGGCATGTTCTATAGCTGAGAGGAAAGCTTAGAATTCTAATCGCTTGGGAGAGTCGCCTTGCAGTACGAGTTGTGAAGGAAGTCTAATGATTTGCGTGTAATGATAATTCTTGGAGCGCGTCCTCAATTCATCAAATCGGCGCCAGTCATTCATGAGCTCCTTAAGAGAAGTGATGTAACTTTGCAGCTGGTTAACTCAGGACAACATTACGATTACGAGTTATCTCAAATTTTCTTCGAACAATTGAGGTTACCGCGACCTGTACTTGACTTGCGAGTTGGATCTGGCTCGCATGCTACTCAAACCGGAAAGGCCATGATTAGGATCGAGCGCTCTATAGTTCAACTTAAGCCAAGCATAGTCTTAGTGCCCGGCGATACCAACACTACACTCGCAGCTGCTCTTGCCGCGACAAAATTGGGCGTCCCAGTGGGGCACATAGAAGCAGGAGCGCGATCTTATGATATGTCAATGCCAGAGGAAATCAATCGTAGAGTCACGGATCACATAAGCGCCATGCTATTCGCGCCCACGCAGAGTACTGTGCGTAATCTGCAGGTCGAAGGCATTCCAGCTAAACGCGTGTTCCATACAGGTGACACGATGGTTGACGGACTTAAAGTTGCAGTCCCCTTGGCAAGAAAGCTGAGGGACAGTCTCCTAACTGAGATGGATTTGAATGAAGCTCCCTACGTGTTGGTGACAGCTCATCGACCCGCAAATGTTGATAATCAGGATAGATTGAGTAAGATAGTCAAAGCGCTAACACAAATCTCCAAGAACCTTAGGATCGTGTTTCCCACTCACCCAAGAATCTTGCACCATCTAAGATCTAGTCCACTATACGGTAAGCTCAGACTTTCACCAAATGTCACTTTAATGAAGCCATTAGGATACCTTGAGATGATCGCACTATTGGATAGTGCTCGCGCAGTCCTAACTGACTCAGGTGGGTTGCAGAAGGAAGCGTTTCTATTGGGAACTCCCTGCGTTACTATGCGCGATGTCACTGAATGGCCTGAAACGGTGGAGGCGGGCGCAAACAAGCTCGTGGACGTAGATCCCGATAAAATAATCAAATCAATTATGAACGCGAAGAAGTCGCAATCTACAAGACCATTGTATTCAAAGAATCCATTTGGGTCGGGCAAAGCCTCGGAACATATTGTAGGAACCGTATTGTCCAAGACATCACAGCTGTCCTACGCGAGGGGGGTTGCGTCGTTATCAGTCAAAAGATGTCGAGTGCGCATGAGGTCGAATCTGCCAATACTTACACCCTGAAGTAAGCGCTACTTGCCCGAGTCGAAACTGTAAAGGGTTCTGCAACAACATTCATCTAGCTCTGGTGGCAGCCTCGGCATCTCTGAAACATGTCGAATGAGGCATCTTTGCTCCATGGTCAGACACACCTTCAGTTTTTGAAATGACGCCAACGCTGGGATTACGCCCAACAAACGCTTGTCGACTCAATAATCCTTATGGCATGCATCAAATAATGCTTACATTGAGTGTGGAGCCTTGGAGAAGGTAAAGTGCGGAGTATGCGGAGTACGTCCCGCCAAGGCTAACGACATTTTATGCGATACCTGCTCCGATCGCTATTCGAAACTACTTCGAACCCAACGGGAAAAGACCGACGAATTTAACGCGAGAATATCTCAATTTACACAAGCTGACGCCAACCCCCCTAACTCCACGAATGCGGCCATTCAATCGAGCGCCCAAGTTACACAAGCGCTGCTACAGCCCATACAAGATGTGCAGCGTTCGGACCTTCAGACAGAGCAACTTCTCACAGAATCTCAGCTGTTGCGGAAACAGAGGCATACTACGACGCTGGTTGCCTGTCTTCTCTTAGGAATTGGGTTGGGTGCCTTCGTAGCCGCCGTCGTTTTTGCTTCAACAATCCTGAGCTTCATCGGTCTTGGTTTGACGGTCTGGGGGTCACTGATGTTCTTCATTCAGCCAAAGAATTATGTTAGGTCAGATCTCATGAACGCGACTGCAATTTCCTCACTGAAGACGATCGATAAGATGATGATGGGCATGGGTTACACGGAGAAGGGGGTCTACATTCGAGCGCACGATTCCGACAAGGCAGTAGTATTTGTGCCCTCGGAGCCATTCTCTATGATTCCGCAATTGTCAAGCCTCGAGGACGGCCGGACGTTCCTCAGCGAGCCAGCGGGGCTCTTGGTTCCACCCCCCGGACTTGCGCTTGCAAGTCTAATTGAGAAGAAGCTAGGGTTCAAACTGAAGAACTGTGGATTAGAAGCTCTAGTTGAAGCCCTTCCCAAGGTGCTTGTAGAAGACTTGGAAATTGTCAAGGATGTCGAGATCGAGGTGAAAGAAGATTTCGTTAACTTCAAACTCTACGAGTCAATTTACGCCGACTTCTGTTTAGAAGTTCGCGATACTAGCAGGCGATGCGGACTTGGCTGCCCAATGTGCAGCGCGCTTGCATCCATCCTAGCAATCGCTACAGGCAAGCCTGTTCTTTATGAGGAAGACAGGATATCTGAGGACAGAAGATTCACTGAATCAGTTTACCAAATAGTCAACCGATCGCGGCTCTAAGGTCGACTACGATTTTATGGGTTTGCTGCGACAACAGTCAACAGAGTCCGTTTCGAGCAAGCGCCTAAAAGGTGCAGTCGAGCGGCGGTCCCGCGACTTAGATTACTGACGAAGTGCTTGATTGAGACGCAAGAAAGTTTAGGGGTAGCGAACCGACTACCCGATCACACTGGGCCCGCGTTATGCGGCGGTCTGTCAATATCGTCTCGGGATTACGAGGAGGAAACCGGCGACTGTGAGCGCAATCAACGTCAATAACAATGCCACGACTGGAAACGTCGCCGATGGCTGGCTCTGACTTGTGTTGACCGCCTGATGAGTTAAGGACGCTAGTGGAGTTCCAGCAGGAGGGGCACTTGTTCCCGGTTGCTGGCTTGTACTACTCGTTGAGGGCGCGAATGCATAGGTTCCAATCGATGTGTCGACGCTTGGGAAAATGCGGCCATTATCATCTGCTAAGCCGTAGGCTTGGATGTAGATTGTGACCGTGCCAGTAAGCGACGTAGGTGGCGTGAACGAGTACGTATATGTTCCGGGCGCAGTCTGCTTAAGGCTTGCAGTAACAGTAACGCAACTCGTGTTGCAGACGTTAAGTGTAACTTGGTTTGTGGATAGGACGACCGGCGTTCCATCGGCATAGAGCACGCTTATAGCGCCGCTGTAAAGGCTTGGAGCAGCCAAAGCTGGCGCACCCGTAGTGCCAAGAATCGGTAAGCCAACGGTGCCTTCGCCAGTATTTGCATACACTGAAGCAACTCCCAGCGTCAGGAGCATTGCAAACAAGACAGCTGCTAGGCCTACACGCTTCAATTAAGATCGAGTAAAACTGTGGCTTTTCGCATATATAGGTTATACACTCGTTTCCGAAACGAGTCCCGGTCTCAAAGGGTTACGCAAGTCCGAGAAGGACCCATTCCTACCTCGTCGGCGGCAATGGGAATATGGTATGAGGGTCCAGGACGAGTGGAAAGAGGCTTCGAAACGCGGCGTTGAAAAGCAACAGAGCTAAAACTGATATGATTAGGGTATCCAAGGTTCGATACTTGGGTAACATAACAACAAGAAGCAGGGCCATTATCAACGCAGCGGCCACAAGTATTGACCTCGCATTCGGGTCCCAGATCACGAATAGGCCCGCCCCCGAAGCGGCCAATGGTGCGATCGAGAGTAGAGGAACTAATCTCGCCAGAACACTCTTAGAACTCTCAGGAATAATTGGTTGCTTTGAAATGCTGAAGCACTTCTCCATGCCCAACGCTAGAAGAAACGGGAGCGGGGAGATGTATAGCATTCGCCAAAGTCCGGTCTCACTGAGCCCTAGATTTGTAGGGTTGAGTCCCGATGGAGCCACAAGAATTGAGCCTACGCACCAAGCGGCAATCCATGCGATTAGATAATTTGAGGCGATACCGCGGCGTCGGGAAAGGGTGTACGCTCCCATTAAACTGAGCAGTAGAATGACTGGAGATAGAACGGGCCCCAAATTAGTGAACATATTTGCCAAGGCGGCACCGAAGCTCAGCAGACTAATCGGATTAACAGGAGCACTAATGTATAGTTGGAAAGTGCCCGTAAAATCATATCTGAGGCTTGGGGAGAGCGAGTACGCGGCTATCCCGACCGGAAGAGCAAGTAGTAGCGCTGCGAGCAGCGTGCGAGCACAATGCCTACTCCAGATGCTCTGTCTTGAAAGAAGGGCTGTCAAGAGCAAGGTTGTTGTGAAGACCCCCCAAGTCCAAGGGTGAACAACGAGAATGATAACCGACAAGACGGCTAAGATTATGTAGGTAGCTATGTTCGCTTCACTGTTGGAAAAGTAGATCGCTAGGAAGATCATCCAGAAGAGAAGTGCAACCCAATTAGCTTGGATCGCCACATATATTCCGAGAGTGGTTGGCAGCCAGAGCAGGGTGGAGATTGAGGTTAGGGTTGCGAGTTGAAAGTTCCATCCTCCACGCAATGCTACGAAGAAGGAAGCTGTTGCAGTGCAGAATGTTAGAATGAGGGGCGCATACTTCACGATTGATATTGAACTGATTCCGGTGGCTGACTGGATTAGGTATAGGAACACGACGTAGGCTCCATGACTGGTTGATGTGTTGAAAGCCTGGGACGGTGTTAGGCCAACAAGGGCGTTAAGCGGGTCTATGTATCTCCAAAATGAGTCCTGACCCACGACCCATGTTTGTCCTGCGAGGTATGGGTAGAAGAAGACGATTATCGACACGATAGCGAAGAGGTCTAACGCTGCCACAATCGTTCTGAGGCCTGGCTTTCGCGGAGACAACTGATAACGAACGAGTAGATGGCTTTTGAATCGGGGGAGGCGAGGGATGAGTGGAACCCACAACCATGCGAACAGAAGCAACAGCATTATTGGAATGGCGAGTGGGTAGAGAAAAAAGGTCAAGTTGGCTTCAAGCTGCTGGGCGAGGCCTCCAACTCTCGCCTGCGGGTTGAGCGCTGCGCTCACCCAATAGAAGAGAGAAGGCCATTCAACTAAAGCAAAAATTGAAAGCGTTGAGGGAAGTATCTCTGTGAGAGCGATTCTGCGCGTCTCCGATCGTAGTACGTTCAAAGCAGCCGCACAGACCACAGTGGCATAAAGGACTGGAACGGCCGCGGGTTGGTTGAGAGTTGCCAAAGCTATTGATCCCACCCAGACTGCTACGGTTCCGATTGAAACAGGAGTTGAGAATCGCTTCCAAGAAAGCGCAAAGGTGCAAGGAACGCTGATAGTCGAGATAAGGAAGACGTAGTAATCGTAAGAGTCGGAAATGAGCATCGTCTGCGTTGTGCGAGGGTAGTAGAGGTAGTATGGTATCTGTAGCTGGTTGATGAGGACGAGAAGGCCCATGGCAAGACTGATCCCCATCACCCAGTGGAGTAACTTTCCCTGAATTTGATCCAAGTAGAAATCCTTCAAGAATTCGCTTCGGGCGAGTATACGAGGGCCAGCTGATTTTCAACCCTTTATGCTATTTGCTAACTCGACCTAGCTTCCAACCGTTGAAGTCGCGGTATGCGTACCAACAACTCCGCCGTCAACGCGGCTGACCCACACATTGTTGAAAGAACAGTAAATGGGCCTGCGGCCAATAGCAGGACGGTGTTTTCTAGGTACAGGCCTAGGAGGACCCCGAATAATCCGCATGCAAGTGAAGCTCCGCAGGTGTATAGGCATGTTCCGGTCGTTATTTTGAACTTCCGTTTAATAATGGTCAAGGGCAGGCCCAAGTAGAATGCGCCAATCGTTGAACTGGCCAAAAGACCTGAGAGCAGAGTTGCATACTCCGGATAAGCCGGTAGAGCTGCATAAAGCTCTGATGCGATAGTAAGAATTTCAATCAGCGGGTAGAGACCTCCCTGCATGATCCAACGGGTGTTGGCATCAGTGCTCATGTAACTCGCGACGTAGGGGCTGAATGAATAGTACCACGTATTGAAGATTAGAAGGAAACTCGCTCCGGCTCTGCTCGTGATCACGCGGGCTCTGAAGTTTCGGAGGAGCTCGACTTGAGGGCTTAGCTGTGAGCCAAACGCAGCTGTTGCAATTAGACACTGAGGTTTCGCGGCTTGGGGGGTTGTACTGTTGGTTATAGTGAGTAGAATACCGACTGAGTGTGCAATGACTCCATCGCTTCCCAGGAAGGTTACCTCAACAGTTTCTGGAGTCGCAGTGGAATTCACTTGAATCACTAAGGCCGACGACGCGTTTTCTTCGACCGAGATGCTGATCTGTTTCGGGTCCAGCGAATAACCCACTTCATTCGGAAGATTAACAGGCCTTATCGTTAGGGTGCCGCTGTAGCCGGAAATCGACGTACCTACGATTGTGACGGTTCCAGATCCGCCTCGAGGTACAGCAATAATCTCGGGGTAGGCGCTTAATGTAAAGTCCGGGGTGAATCCTGAGAGTCTAGCGATCTTATTCTTGGCGGGTTCACTAATCCAAATGTTGCCTTTGGAATCAATGACCACATCTCGCGGTGAACTTACTCCTAGTGAATACTCAGCGAATAGCTCACTGGATGCCGCGCTGATTCTTGTATCTGTTGGGTTGGCGACGTTAGTTGTGGCGGTGAGATTGGTCAGGGTAGGCGCGATCGCGACGGGCGTTCCGCCAGATGGCTCCGTGGTCATTGCGGTTGATAGAATTGTGCTCCCGCTCGAGTTGCTTAGAACTGCTATGGCACCATTGGCTGCGTTCGATGAGCGTTCAGCTATCCAGGGTTGTTGAGTTACGGGGTTAATGCCGACCCCTATCGGGTCGGCGCCTGGTGTAGGCAAACGCCATTCCTGTAGGGTGGAGCCTCCGCGTAAAACTCCAACGAAGTTGTCGTCACTCGTAGCATTCTCCGACCCCTGAGTATACCATGCCTGACCATATCGGTCGAGTGTGATGAAGCGACCCACTGCCGAACCGTGAATAGGCAACTGCCATATCGTATACTGTCGCGACGCCCGGTCCCATCTCACGATGGAAGAGAAACCGGCAAACCAGATTGAGTTCGACTGCGCATACACGTCATAGGCGCCACCACCAACTGCCGAGGGAAATGTATCTTCATAAAGAGTAATGTTTTCCGTCGATGGATCATAGATAATTTCGCCATTTGTGTTTCTGATCGCTTCAGTGAACCAAACTCGCACTTGCGTCCCGCCCGGTTCAACGGATATGCCCTCGGCACCATTGCCGTAGTGCGGTAGGCTATACTCGCGAAGAACGCCCTGTGCGGGTGAGAACATGAAGATTTTGTTCGAGTTAAACTCGGTTCCCCATAGATCCGTTGAACCTTGACCGGACGTAATTGCAAGGCCAAATGGGTTTGCATTCTTTGTGGGAATAAGCCATTCCTGGAATGTGTTTGTGCTTGGGTCAAAATGGCTCAATTTGTTGCCGGAGTTCTCCAGGAACCAGCAGCAAGATCCTGATTGATCTAATGTTAATGCTGTGGGTTCGCTATTGGGTGTGGGGACCGTCCACTCGGTAAGTGCTGCACTTGGTTGATTGAAAGGCATAGCTGCAGGAAATGTGTGGAGACCCATCGAGAGCAATACCACAAGGATAGAAAATGTAGCAATGACAGAAGGTCTTGAAATTGTTCCTAGCAGGCGTATAACATGCAAATGTTTCACAGCTGGAGAACATTTATTCTAGGGCCGCTGGTATTTTCGTTTCGGATGACTAGCCGTCTCATAGGCGTTACCGTGGGACAGTAGCGGAAAGCTGGTAGCCTGTGGTCACTAGGAAAAGTGCTACGAGCAGGAGTGCGGCGATTCGAATTGGTTTACGGTTGATCAAGATCGTGAACCCTGATCGCGTGGACAGAGGGGAGAGGACTTCAGAAGCTGTCAACAAGAACACGGACATCACTGCCGCCCACAAGTTCACGTTTCCCAGGGTCAACGGGAGGTATGGAATTATGATTTGCACTGCTTGCGAAAAGGGAGGAACTTGAGTGTTTGGGTGTGCGTTCAGATAAGTAGGGTCTTGGTAAATTATTGTCCACTGAATTGGTCGATTCGAATACGTTGAGTTGAAGGTAATGGACGTTTGATTGGTCACAGTTTGGGCGAGGGGGACTATGTTCGTGGAAACTACGTCGATGAATTTGGCTCCCTTTGGTAACGTGATGTTGAAAGTTTCTGGTACGGGGTTCCCATATTGCTCATATCTTTGATACAGAGATTCATACCAGGTCAACGCGAATTGCCCTCCATACCATCCACTAAGAGCATTCAAACCAGTCGTGAGGTCAAAATTCAACACAAATGAGTAACCGTTCCCACGTGGTCCGCTGAAATCCACGACATAGTATTCATTCTGATCGCTGTCTTCTTGGGTTATGACTTGAAGTGAATTATGCGTGGTTGTGTCGTATGCTGTCACGTTTGCTGCATTTGGTAGATATAACGGATAGGAGGTCCAACTTTGGTTTGTGGGGTGAATTGTCACCGTCAAGTTTGCGTGAATGCGTGGAGGTTCGGACTGTAGGATTTCTAAGCTCCAATGATCATTCTCTATGATAATAGGTGTGAGCGTGAAGGAGGCGGAGTATAATTGGTTTCCATTAGCTAGGACTGTTAACGTCCAAGATCCAAACATGGTGTTCGCGGGGCTGTAGCTTCCAATGTTCAAGTTGGAAGTTACCGTGCAAGGTGTTGCGGTACACTGCGCTTCTTGGGTTCGATTGTAATACAACTGTCCGTCAGGGTTGTACCACTGCCAAGTGAAGTTCACAGCGTAGAAGGAAGCTACTAGGTAGGAGTAGACTTCTTGGTCGTTTTGAGTGAAGCTTGAAGTCTTATTCAGTGGAATCACGTTCCCGTTATTCTGAGCGTAGGTTATGTTTTTGGCGAACCCATGATCAACTATTAGTATGGCTGCTTGTGATGCGTTAACTCGCCCAATACCCCGGCCCCCCCGCTCCCCACTACTCAGTCCCAGGAGTACGATAAGGAGAACAATGACTAACAAACGTACAACCGGCTTCCTAGTTGGCAAGACGCGTACCCCACCCACCTATCTTTCGGGTCCTGATAAACGAAGCTTTGCCGCGGCTCATTTAGAGAAGGTTTGGTCAGCTTCAAGGATTCAACTGTGCATTCAGCCCATTCTTTCCGTCACCGAACGAGTTCTCTCTCTACGTTTGCGTGGTGACAGACCTCAAGCCTTGTTGAGCAACTATAGGCGGTTAGCAGCAGCAACCGCCAAAATGACATTGACAGCGCATACTGATTCAAGGAAAACTAGACGGATTCATACGGTGGAATAATTGAGAACCAGCCAAGCGCCCAGGACTGATCAAGTTTTCTATACAGAACGGCCATAAACTCTATAGCATAAATCGTAAGGAGTGAGGTGAGAAAATTTGCTTGAAACGAACCCTCCAAGAAGCATTCCACCAAAAGACCGTGTAATCTCGAGGTTACTTTCGTCAAGGCCAGTTAGGAAGGACGACGTTACCATAGTCGTGCCCGTTCTGAATGAGGAAGGGGCGATAGGGATGGTGCTGGATGAATTGTTCAGTAACGGATATCGGCACATTCTAGTCGTCGACGGATACTCAAAGGACAAAACGGTTCAGATAGCGGAAAGCAAAGGCGTGAATGTCGTTCAACAGCACGGCATTGGTAAGACGGGCGCGATCAAGACTGCGATAGATTACGTCCCAACACCCTACATGCTAGTAATGGATGGAGATTATACATACGCCGCCGCCGACATCGAAAAATTCCTTGACCACGCCCATAACTACGACCAGATAGTAGGGGCCCGTAGGAGGGAGAACATCAGTCGCCTTCACAAATTAGGAAACGGGATTATTTCGAAATTTTTCAATCTGATGTTTGACACTGGGCTGTCGGACGTTTGTTCCGGCATGTATTTGTTAAGAACCGAGCCCGCAAAAGAACTCGACTTGCATAGCGGCGGTTTTAACGCTGACGTGGAAATCATTGCTCAAACAGCGGTGCGGGGGGAGATTACAGAGGTACCGATAGAATATCGCGCTAGGATAGGGAAACCGAAGTTATCAACTTGGAAGAACGGTACTCAAATCGTCTATTCGGTCCTGGTCTGGACTAGGGTTTACAACCCGGTTTTCATTTTTTCGGTTATTGCCGCCTCAGCGCTTATACCCGGTCTGGCAATATTGGTTTGGGTGGGTTTGTCATGGTTGATGCGACCACATGCCTTCCATAGTGGTTGGGCTCTGCTTGCAGCGGTTCTATTGTTCGGCGCGGGCCAAGCCCTCACCGTTGGATCGCTCTCACTCCTCATCAAACGTTCGGAAGCCAGAATCACAAAACGGCTTAAACAAGCCGGGTCGTTGCGTTAGTAAACTAAAGAGCTACATGGCAAAGCGGACGGTCAGACCAGGAAGCGCGCCACAAGGGGGGACGGCTTTATACAACTCTTGTGCATAGGCTATAGATTGTGGCTATAGATCGCTATAGCTTGGTTGAGGGTCGAAGTCGGTTGTACCACGTTAAAGTTTGGAATGGCGAGGATGGTTACTTAGTAGCACAATGCGTAGAATTACCCGCGGCCATAACTCAAGGTAAGACAAGAGAAGAAGTCGTAGAGAACATTACGGAAGCCATAGGCTTAGTTCTGGATGTTATGAAAACCGAAATACAAGCAAAACAGGTTCAGCTAGTCGAAGTTTAGCTTGTCAAAGCTACCGCGTATATCTGGCTCAGAGGTAATCAAGGCTCTATCTAAGGCTGGTTTTCAATCAATTAGGCGTGGAAGACACGGCGAAGTACTGAAGCACCCAGACGGGCGATGTGTAACAGTTCCGCTTCATCCTGAGTTGGATCGAGGTACTTTGCAGGCAATAATCAAACAAGCCGGGTTGGATAGAGAGCAATTCATGGATTTGGTATAGGTAATGGCTCGATAATTTCAAGAGAAATGCTCCAAATGTGGCCGCGTCATAACTTCGAACTCGGAGAACGGTTTGAAGGTCAACACGGCTGAACATGCCAAGTGGCATGAGCTAAACGACCAGCATCCAACTAATTTCTTACAGAGGATTCAGAACCAACGACAACCAGAGGATAAACCACCCACCGTTTTGTTACAGGATACGCCGCCATAGAAAACTACGCCCCCCAGGGGGCCCAGGCAGAACAAGTCACACTTTGGAATAGGAAACACTTGAGTCATTACTAAACTAAAGAACCCACGTGGCAAGCGGGCGATCAGTTCAGGAAGTGCGCCAGAAGGATAGCTTCGCTTTTGCATTCTCTACCTATGCAAATCATCCTTGATTAGAAAAACGCTACCTAGCGCGCTTTGTTCTCAACACTTTAGTCTTGGCTGACGTTTGTCTTCGCGTCTTGAGTTCGCTCAAGGATTTCTTCTTCGTATTTCATGTTTGCGACTGCGGTTAGCTTCTTTTCCGAAATTGATTTACTGATGGCTTCAAGAGTTTCGAGGGTTCGAGGCCCTGCAAGGTCGATGGTGGAGTCTCCGCCTACGACCTGGTCCGCAAAGTGCTCGATTTGAGCCAGAATGGCGTTGCTGGGGGTGACTGGAATCTGAAAGGTCGCATCTGCGGAGTGTTGGGCTAGAAGTTGGCGGAGGCAGTCGATTATCAAAGATCCTTCGGAGCCAACGATCGTGACTTCCCTAACGTTGTGTGGATTAAGCCAACTGAGTTCGATTTGAGCAAATATGTTGTCGCGGTATTCAGCTGAAATATGGGCCACGTCGTTGTGCGTGCCAGAGTTTCTGTAAGCCCTTCCAACACCGCTCACCGCCTCCGGCCAGGCGCCGAGGAGCAGGTTCAGAATATCGAGTGGGTCTTGTCCGAGGTTGAAAATTATGTCCCCGTCCGGAGACGAATTTTGATCTGTCCAATGGACTTTAACGTGGAAGAGTTTCCCCAGCTCTCCTCCGTTAACCATTTCACACGCCACCTGCAGCGCCCTGTTAAACCTAATAGCCCGGTTAATCTCAACCAAGACACCCCCCTCTTTCGCAACGTCCACTAGATGGTAGGATTCATGTGAGCTTAGAGTCATGGGCTTCTCTACGAGGACATTCTTGCCCGCCTCTAGCGCCATCTTCGCCAGTTCATAGTGCGTTTGGCTCGGTGTTGCTACATGTACGATTGCGATGTCAGGGTTATCCAGCAGATCATGAACGTCTTGTGTCAGCATCTCCTGCTTAACGGAGGAGGTTTCTTTGGTTATGAGCAAAGCTCCTAAGGCTGCGATGGAGCTATCGCATACCCTGAGTAACTTGACCTTCCCTCTCCGTTGGGCGGCAAGGTATTCAGCTACAAGCTTACTGCCCGACCCACCTGCTCCGACGATTGCCATGCCAATTGGGTTACTCAAAGCCTACCACCAACCGAGTCGGGGGAATCGAAATCAGCGGAAGCCGAAACGAACTTCGAGGAGGCTTCCGCAATCATAATTCACAACTCCACAACGGTAGCAATAGCAGAATTTCGTATAAAGGATACTGAAACCTTACTTCAGTAACTGTGGTGACGGTTCCAGGTAATTCTAAAACATATCGAATGAAACATCTTTGACCCACGGTCGGAACATCCTACGTTTTGAAATGACAAGAATACTTGCGTCAAAACTTAACAAACTAAACCTTCGCTCAACTTGCCACCTTCTGGAATACTTGCAGGCGAAAGGACGGGAGTTACGACGAACTGGCGGGGCCTAGTTTGGCTAGGTGTCGTTCAGTTCTCGGACTCAGTCTAGTGCTCAATATTACGGCGATGGATACAATGAAAGAGAATACGAAAGCTGCTTCCCCAAAGTAATCCAACCGGATAGGCAACCAAGTCGCGACCGGCCAGTAGATTGACTTTGGGTAGACAAGTTGCATAGCTATAACATAGAGCCAGACGGCGAAAGCGTACCCCCACACGATCAGTAGGAGCCCCTTAACGCGATAACGCCTTCGCTCGGCCCGTTGCGTACTGTGTTTGACCACTATGTCAGGATCGCTTTTGGGTTCGGCTTTAATTTGGCTGGCCGCCTCATTCTCGATGCCACCGAGAAACGACTTGGCATCATCCGTCGAGAACCCGATCGCTTTGAGTGTGTCGTAAGGTCTGTAAAGCTCATCGGGTTCCTTTTCAGTTACCATTAAACTCGTCGCTAATTTCGAGGTTGCCCGTCATATTAGTTCGCTGATCCTGATCGATCAGTTCAGAGGTGACACCTGATACGCTGCCAGGAATATTCTTGCGAGAGGCGTGAGGTTCGCGCCAATCGCGAATCCCGTTGAAGCGATGGTACAGGAAAGTTCCCTCAACTCATCCGGCATGTTTGCGGGCGGAGGCTAGGGGATGAACTGTGTGCCAGTTGAGCCGCCATGTGGAACAACAAAATGGCCAAGGAGGCTCATCCTTCACGATCGCAGAGGTACGGGAGGTATTAGGCGGTGGATTTCACAGCCAGTCATAGTATGTACACACTCAGAGGCGAGGCCTGAGAAAACAAGGAGGTGGAGGCTGTTGTGGTGTTCTCGCGGCTCATTTCAGGGTGGTTTGTATGGAAAACGGACGTGTGACACATAGTGTCTCACACAATGCCCCGGACGGTGTTGTGAATCGGCTAATTCTCGCCTGCCATGGCGAACCTGAGGCTCCACCCACAGTTCATCGTCCCGAACTACGTATGGCAATGGGCCTATCTTAGCCGGTGAAACATGTAATCGGAAGTACCCGCTCTCTTGCGGGACTTAGTTGCACTTGATCGCGTTGAGAACGACGACCCCTACGCAGTCGTTTCTTGGCTGTCAGTAGGGGATAACCTGTATTTTCGGAATTCTTGAGAAGTCTCTAGTGTTTCTCGTGACTATTGAGCGGCAGGCGTTTTTTAGCATACATCCAGCTATCAACGCGTCACGCATTTCGATGGGCTTGCCGCTCTTCATAAGGTCCACCATTATGGAAGCTGACATCTCAGCTTCAGTTTTCCCGATGAGTATGATTCTCAGGTCCCCAAGAAGTGCCTCCAAGGCAACGATCCTTTTCGTGCTGGCGGAACGGATGGCTCCGATGTAGGCCTCAAACGCATTGATTGAAGTCGTGCTGAGGTCTAACCTTTTCTCTTTGAGTTCCTCAGCCTTCTCAACAGCTGCAGGCAACTGCCGAAGAAAGTCTATCAGGAAAGTGGTGTCTAGACAGATTCTTGTGGCTTCCAACTAGACCACATCTTCCTCAACTCCCGCATTAAGTCGTCTGCTTCCTTGTCCGTCATATCCTTCCAGCCGCCTGCGTGCCGTAATATGTCACCGCGGCCTTCGCTCAATCTCAATATCACCTGCGTGAAAGACTCACTCTTCTCCTTCACCCTTTGCAGTTTTCGGTAAGCCTCGTCGCTGATTGTCAAAGTCTTGAAGCCCATGAATCAATACACGAACAATACACGAATATAATCTTTCTATGCTATTCACGTCGGATACAGCGGGCATCTTCAGCCACAATTTTATCGCGCGTGTGAAAACCTTCTCGTAAAATCTCCTTCACAGTTCCGGAGTCCAGGGCGGCTTCACTAATAGCCCAACCCGACGAACTCAGCTCTAATCAGCCCTGAAGCCAAGAAGCACCCCCTTGGGGGGCCTACATGGTCATCGCGAGTCGTTACCCGAACCTCCAGAAAAAAAATCCACAACCAACCACAAAACAAACCCCAAAACCCAAACCAACCAAGAAACCACCCCAACCCACACCCAGCACCCCCAACCCAAACACAAACCGAAGCACGAACTGGCAGAGGCCCTCGTCCCTCAACCCATCCGCCCTGTTTGCAGGCGAAGGCTAAGCCCAGCAAACGCTTCCGAGTATCACTCCCTGAACTTCCCACTCGTAACTCTGCGCGTGATTCTGTAAAATCTTTGTCGGATACTTTGGTCTGTAAAAAACGGTCGGATAGCGCCCAGAAGGCTTTAACGCAGATTTCGCATTTCATGCTGGCATGACTCGCTAGCCTTCTCCTGCGGTGTTTTTGTCGGAGGAACTTCAAGATTATCTAAAGGGATTGGCTCAGAGCCATAAATTCAACAAATGGATCGAAGGCATGAAGTCTGTTCTGAAAGAAAACATGATTGCGGGAGAATGCATAAGAAAGAAGCAAATCCCTGGACAATACGTTAAGCGCTACGGAGTTAACAACTTGTATCGTTATGAGCACCCGGAGGGTTATCGATCCTGCTATACGCTTACGGAGCACGGTGATCTAGGCGTATGTCCTATGATATTGGACGTCAAGACTCATGACGAGTATAACAAAATCTTTGGGTACAGGTGATTGAGCCATCATACAAACTTATATAATTCGGTTGGTTAATGGTGAATCTGATCCGGAATGACCGTCATTCACCAACCCCGACTTGATACGATTCTGATGGTAGAACAGGCCATTCTGAAATCGGAGGACTATCCGTCAAGAATGGTTCTGTGGAAAAGCCTTCCTCGTAGTATCCAATACCAAACATTCAAGCACATACTTGACTACCTAGAGGCTTCGGGGAAGATCATATTCAACGATTCGAAGATCAT